>Ga0209915_1000105_pt1 | contig 325552 bp, 260 predicted proteins | sample ThiBiot_750_plan_FD_183952 | JGI IMG/M metagenome (GOLD analysis project Ga0209915, IMG submission 183952) | Wastewater bioreactor microbial communities from Cape Town, South Africa - Thiocy_cont_750_plan (SPAdes) | ecosystem: Engineered > Bioreactor > Thiocyanate-remediating >...
ACCGCTGCTGATAAGTTCTTGAAGGTGAGTTTTATCAGCATCATTCAAGGTTATAGTTTGTTTTTTCATAATGACACTTTACCACTGTGTCATCTATCTATCAAATCTAACGTGACTGAGTACTAGTACTCAGTCACGCTAATTTTGATAAATCAGGATAAAGCCGATGCAACTTGGTGCGGGCCTTCTCACAATTAAATTGCCAGTTAATAGTAGCTCGACTTTCGTTGCGTTCGGCTTCCAAAGCTGCTACCTCTTTAATCAAAGTCGGCTCGTCTCCCAACCTGCGGTTGAGACATTGCCGCTCGAAGACGCTTATCTCGATTTCTGCCATATTCAACCAGCTTGCGTGTTTAGGCGTGTAGTGAAATTCCAGCTTTCGGAGCAACCGTCTTGCCTCGGCTGGCTCGAAAACTTCATACAGCGAAGCTGGTTTATGAGTGTTGAGGTTGTCCTGCACTACTCGGATTATCTCAGAGTTTGGGTAAGCCTCATCCACCAACCATTTAATGAATTTGGCATAGTCGATGGCCGTGCGGCGTTGGGTTACTGCTACGTGCCGAAAACCGGCTTTGGGTTCAACCAGCACAAACAGGTTGGCAGTGCCATTGCGAATGTATTCGTAGTCTTCTCTTTGCGCTTTACCCTTTTGGACTGGCAAAGCAGCGCGGACTTCTTGATGCAACTCCTTGCTCTTTTCGTCCAAACACACTATTGGCCTAGCCGGGTCCAAGGGTTCTTCGTAGAGTTCGAGTACATCTTCCATGGCGGCTACAAAGGCGGCATCTACCTTTGGCAAGCACCAATGCTGACGCTGCCACGGTTTCAAATCGTTTTTTTAAGGGTACGCCGGATGGTCTCGTAAGAAATTTCTTCGGCTAAACCCAACTCGACACTTCGGTCGGCCAGTAACCTCAAAGTCCAATGGCTATGTCCACTTGGGGCGGGTGAACAGGCTGTTGCAATAACCAAAGCTTCTGCTTTAGGGTCCAATTTCTTAATGGCACCTGGTCGAGGCAAGTCATAAAGAGCCAGTTCGAGACCGCCTTGACTATAGCGGCGGCGGATGCGCCCAACGGTGGCAATGCCTGCATCAAGAGCTTGGGCAATCCCTTCATCACCTAGTTGCTCATCAGCCTTAAGCAAGATACGAGCGCGGGTGATAACTCTAGCGGAGTGGTTACCGCTGCTGATAAGTTCTTTAAGGTGAGTTTTATCAGCATCATTCAAGGTTATAGTTTGTTTTCTCATAATGACACTTTACCACTGTGTCATCTATCTATCAAATCTAACGTGACTGAGTACTAGCCGCCGATATCCGCGTTCACGATCCATAGAAAAGCGATAGTAATTGTCGCCATCCTGGTAGCGGAACACAATGCCGATGGCGTCGTCGTCTTCCGACGACCCCCACAGTTGCAGGGCGGGGATTGCATCGTCTGCCGGGCCGGTAGATCCCTGGCGGGCGACCAATTTCCATTCCTGACCTTGAGGTGGTTGTGGCTCCCATGTATGTAGCGCAATGCCTTTCAGGCCATAGCGCACCCGCACCGGGCCTTCGTTATCGTCTGGGTTCCCTACCTACTCCCAGCCGGGAGGTTGAGAGTTGGGAAGAACCGGTTGTGGGTTAACGCCCACCAGGGCGTCATCATACACCGTTCGCCCGAAGGTGAGGTGTGGCCGGCCATCCAATGGCACAACCGGCAATGTGTTCCAGTCGGCTGGTTCGCTGCTCCCTACTGGACCATCAGGAATGCCGTCTCTATCGCCGTCCTCCCGGAAGCCATCACCATCGCTATCATATACAGGCAGAAGCAACTGACCACGTGGCAAGGGCCAGCTCGTGCTGACCTTGAAATGCTCGACAGCGATCTCCTTGAGGGGCAAAGGAAGCAATGGCTTCTCCGGCTCGGGTCCCCACTCCAAATTGATCGATATGTCAAAGTCTGGCAGGAACCAGGGCAAATCCACACCCACCTTGAGCTCTGCTAGTAGATGGAAGGGATCAAAGACATCCGCGGCCAACCGGGCGTCCAGCGACAGACCGAAGCGAAACCAGAAGATTTTCAGCGCTGCCTTACCGTGTAGCCAGAGATCACCATGGAAATAAACCGGCTTCCAGCTGATGACCGCGTTGCCCTCAATCCAGGCTTCAGCGGTTAAACCCAGCGGGCCAAAATCCCAATGGGCCTGCCAGCCCACCCATGAGCCGGTTTGCAGCTTCGTGGCATCCAGCATCCAGTAGGAATTGGACTCGAACAGGTGATAGATAAACGCGGCGCGGATACGCTTCTCGCGGGGTTCTTTCTGGCCCAGGTAGAGATGCCATTTGCTCGCATCGGTGAAGCTGAAAAAGGCCTCAACACTGCCACCGATGTCAATGAGTTGACCACTGTCGCCGTAGGCAAAATGTACTGAGACGCCGACAAGGAAGGTGGCGGCGCGGCCATCCAGCACCGCCAGGGCGCGGAAGATCGGATTGTCGCCGAGGTTAGAACGCTCCCTTAGCACGTTGGCTTTACCCTCAATCAGCAAGATCGGTCCCGGAAAGACGATTGCGAACAACATTTTGCCCGAGAAGGTAAAACCGTTGTCGGCCACGGTGCCTATAGTGATACCTGCACCCAGACCCAGGCTGCCCTGGCGGTTCGTCCATTTCTTGCTTAGATCGGTGACGCCTTCTGTAGGGCGCTTGTACCAGCCAGGTGTTTTGCCATCTGAGTTCTCGTACCACTCCTCGCTGGCGTGTTCCGGTAATGATTTATCCGGTTCCATTTCGAGCGCGAAAAGTCCTGCCATCCCGTACAGCGCCAGGCCAGTGGACCACAGCGGAATGCCCGCTGGCAACTCCACGCCCAGATAGATTGCAAAGAAGGTATATTTATCATCTTTGTCGTAGCCTATCACCAGTGTGGCATCGATTTCGAGATCAAGGGCCAAGAGTTCCAACTTAATATCACCATCAAAACGGTGCACCTCGCCTGGGAGCTCACGGTAGGAAACAGAACCCTTAAATCGGAGCACGTCGGGCACTTCGAACTCCACACCAACACCGTTGAGGGTGATATTGGCATCCCGGCCATCCTCGTACCAGGTAATACGCAGTCCCTCAACTGAAGCTCCGGCGGGAAGGCCCTCCACCAGCTTGATACCGCCCGAGAACCCGATCCATTTGCCCTCGTCTTCGGTTTTGCCAAAGCCGAGCTTGGTGATCTCGAATTGGGAGCCATAAAAACTGAAACTGTACTGATTGGGTAGGTTTAACCAACCACCGGCAAGATGAACATTACCGTCGGAATCGATGGATAGTTCGTTTATCTTGAAACTGGGCCAATCTAGATCGCCAAAGAGAGGTTTTAACTCACCGCTGAGCTTTGCCGTGAATAAGCCATCTTGAACCAAAAAGCCGAGGCTATCAACTGAAAAGCTGAACAATCCCTCCCTTTTGAGTAATGCAATCCCTTTCGACCCGAGCTTGACGGAGAAGGTACCATTCAAATTGACTGCAATTTCAACCTCAACGTCCTCATTAAAGAACGGAAGGGTAATGGTACCGAGTATGCAGGAAGCGGTTAGCGCATTTTGTACAAAACCAATTGAAACTCCCTTGAGTGTGAAATTAAGCCCAAACAGCTCACCCTTTAGGGCCGGCGTCCAAGTGTCCTTTACCGTGCCAGTGAAACCGCCATTTCCAATGAAGGCATCTTTCAACTCGAGATTTCCTACAAGAGCGCCCAATTCACCTGGTAGATACAGGCTTGCCTTTTCGATCTGCACGCCACGTTGCTTGGTTGGATCAAAGCAGAATTTGATCTGACGGGCCTCGATTACAACCCCCGTATCCCCAATCATAGCGGGAGGCAGGTCAATTTCCAGGTCGGTATTCAATGCGATTTCGCCATCGCTGTTGATCTCGAGTGTGATCTTAGCTCAACTTTACACATTTAGAACTTTACCAAGTTAATAGCAGGCTGCGAAGCGAGCCTGTCCAGAATTGAACGTGGTATTAAACAAACATCCCCTCGCAAAGGGCTTGTTTCATAATCGAAATTGCCCCAAATACAGTGACGCACTGCTGCCAGTATATCGCTGAAACTCGCATCACTATTACTGTACCACGCCGCCTGGTAAAGTGGCACTTTACCATCTGGATGTAACGCCTTGGCGAATAAACACGCCAGACTGAACATTCCAAAAAGCACCGGGGTCGTTCTTTCAATTGCTGCATCGCTCCATTGGCGCTGTGTTTCCACTCCCAGATGAGCTCGGCTTTCTTCGAAAGTTACCTCGATGTTCCACCGCTTGACGAAATCGCTCACAATCTGGGAAGGTGTCTGGTTCTGGTCAGTCGAGAAGTATGCCCTAGTCTCGTATCTTTGTTGGGGGTCGCGGACCAGTACCCAGCGCACTGGCAGTGGTGCATCTCCCCACAAGGTCGAATACCAAAGGGCAGTACCGCTTAGTAACAACATCTGGCGAGTGCTGCCAGCGTACCAGCCTACTTCTACTAGTTCCCATGGCTGCGAAACGTCTACTGCCAGATCTCGCAGATAGGGAAGGCGGTAACCAACGCCCCTTGGACGACCCATTGTGCCAGCCTCTCGCTGAGGCTTTGGTCCGAACAAGCGCGCATCCAAGCGCATCGGGGCGATCAGAGTTACTTTTAACTTCTGGCAAAGTAGCCCCAGATTGATGACACTGTAGGCACCATCACCGATTAGTTTGATTGGTCGGCTACCTAGATTGCGCCTGAGCCATTTAACCAGTTGAACGGTGCGGTCAATACAGGTGTGATGGCGCAGACCTAACTCCTTACTGACCTTGGGCGTAGTCAGCAACACTGAAACAAAAGGTAAAACCCAGGGTCGTTTCGACCAGGGTAACTTAACAACTAACCCTGCCACCAACCAGCGTAATCCGATGGTGGAAACATGCAAACCGTGAGATGAAGCGGCACTATCTCGCCAGTGGCCTTTTTTCTTAATCTTACGACCCCAGCGTCGCTCTAACGTTTCATCCAGCACCACTTCGACGGGTCCATCTGGTGGCAAGAAGGTAGCAATTAAAAGTTTTAAGAGTACCTGGCTAACGGCTAAACCGTTCCATTTGGCCCGGTTAAGGACGTTATGGAACTTGGGCCAGTTGTGATCCTGGTCTAGCCCTAACATTTTAAGGGCTGCTGTAACAGTTCGTCTGCCTTTTGCCAGTAAAGTGCCACAGACCAAAAGCAGCATTTTACGATAGGTTGGGGCAGTTAGAAGCGGTTGAAAATGGATAAAAATTGCTATAATAGGGTCTGGCAAATGCATTGTTTTCTCCTGAAGTAGTGTTGTTTTGGCGAACGTATATTACCTCAAGTGGCAATGCATTTGCCTATCTCTTCTAATTTCTATCCATTTCTCCTCTCAAAAATGTGTAAAGTCGAGCTTAGACCGTAAAGGGGTAAGAATTTGCGGAAGGCGGCCTCTGGAAAGCTTATTTTATTCTTGGCACACCTCTGCCGGAGGTCCCTCCAGGAGAGAGGTCTGACCAGAGCGGGGGTGCAACATGCCGGAGGACTTGAGAGGCTAAGATGTTTTCACGCTGGCTGATTAGGTAATCGGCGGTGCGGGCGGCCAGGGCCTGGATGGTCAGGCCGGGATTAGCCGAACCCTGGGTCGGTAGCACGCTACCATCGCAGACAAAAAGGTTTGGAATATCGTGAGACTGGCAAAAAGCGTTGACCACCGAAGTTTCGGGGTCATGGCCCATCCGGCACCCGCCTACCAGGTGGGCGTAGCGGGCTTCCTGGACGGTCTCCTGGGCACCCGCTGCATTTAATATTTCCTCGACCTTCTTAACCGCGAAATTAATAAGCTTACGGTCGTTATCATGCAACTCAAAAGTCACTTTAGCCACCGGTAGACCATACCGGTCGGTCTGCTCGGCCAGTCCTACCCGGTTGTCCTCCCAGGGTAGAATTTCTCCCAGTACCCCAAGGGGGGCCCAGTGGTTGTAATCCATCATCACCCGGCGCAGACCCCAGCCCCAGGCTCCCTTGGCAACCATCATCTGTTTGGCAAAGGCTATCGGCAGGGGAGCCACGGTCTGGACAGCAAACCCGCGCACAAAACCCCGTTTGGGGTCGGTTTCGTAAAATTCTTCGGTCAAGGAGTTGGCCGGAGGCCCTTTATACATGCGGACAGGCTCTTCAAATCGCCCCAGCACCACGTTACCGGCCTGGGCCATGAGGTACTTACCCACGGTCCCGCTGGAATTTGCCAGGCCCTGTTCCCAACCGGGAGTGGTGGAGTTGAGCAGCAGACGGGGTGTTTCAATGGCGTAACCACTCACTATTACAATTTTAGCTTTTTGAAATTGGAGGTGGTTTTCGCTATCGAAATAGCTAACCCCGCTTACCCGGCCTGCCTGACCCATTTCAACCCGCGCCACCATACAGTTATCCCGGATTTCCGCCCCATAGCGAAGAGCGTCCGGGACGTGGCTGACCAGGGTGCTTTGCTTGGCCCCGACCTTACAGCCCTGGATGCAGAATCCCCGGTAGATACAGTGAGGGCGGTCGGCGTGCGACCCGTTGTTGATGGCGACCGGTCCTCCGGCGCTGACCTTTATTCCAAGTTCCGTACAGCCTTTGATTAAGATGCTCGGCACCCTGGCCGCCGGGTGAGGCCCATAGGGGTAGCCGTGAGGGTCGCCCCAGGGAAAATAGGCTGGACCGGAGACCGGGATTTCTTTTTCCAGGAGTTCGTAGTAAGGTTTTAAGTCCCGGTAGCTAATCGGCCAGTCTGCCCCCAACCCGGTATCACGATAAACCGTGAAGTCGGACGGATGAAAGCGCGGGGTAAACCCGGCCCAGTGGACCGAACCCCCTCCTACCCCCTTGCCGCTGTTGTTGCTCCCCAGTGAAAGTGGGTCTTTGCCGCCGGTAATACGCAGGTCGTTCCAGTAGAGATTGTGGGAACCGGCCTCGTCGCTGACCCAATCGCGTTCGGTATCCCAGAACGGCCCGGCCTCGAAACCAACTACTCGAAACCCGGCCCTGGCTAAGCGCTGCAAGAGGACACCTCCCGCCGAGCCAATCCCGACAATCGCAAAATCAACTTCATCATCGTGCGAATAGCGGCGCATGGGTCTTTCAATTTTTTGAATAGGTCCCAGGCTTTTAGTGTTTTCTTTAGCAAATGTGGTAAACGGTCCAAATAATGGTGACTTCATGCTGCTCCCTTTACCTTTTATCACCTTAAATCCAACCTCGAATCAACCCCTAAAATTTGCTCGAAATTATTCCAGCCCTTTTGGTAACCTAATGGGTGCCTTCCTGGCCTACGTGGGACTGGGTTTCACCCTGGCCGCCAACCGGGGAATACTCACCGGAAAGGGAGTCGGGTGGAGTATCCCATTCGTAGCGTTTTTCCGGCACTTCCCATGGCTCCGGTTCACCCGATTCCTGCCGCATATAACCACGCGGGTAAGCCGGGCCGCCAAAGCCGATTTCATCCCAGGCGTAAGGATGGGCATAGTAACCTTCAATCGCATCCTGCACCAACATTTGCCAGAAGCGGTTGACGTTCAGCCGTTGCCAGTATTCTTCTCCCGCCGGAGGTTTACCGTCGTGAATTGTCTTTAAGACTTCGTCCTGTTCTCGCGGGCCCAGTTCAACAAAAGCCCGTCCATGTAAAAATTCGGCAATCGCCTCGATAGCTTTTAGCCCCTGCCGGTAAACCTCCCGGTCTGAAGGCATATCCGCGTACTGGTAGCCATTAATCCGGCCCTGGTACAACCGGGCGTCCAGGGGCGGCACGATTGGGATTTTATGCGCTTCGTCCCGGTCGTCCTGGGGAAGGATGCGGTCAAAAACGGCGGTCATGAGAGCCAGTTCTGCCGGGTCGTTAAAGAAACGTATCTCCGGTGGCCTGTTTACCCGCTCAAGGACTACCTGGCGGGTGGTCTCGTCCCAGAAGTTTTGCTGGGACAGGGTGCTAAATCCCGGATAGTAGCCGGGAGTAGCCATTGGAGAAAGGGGCTGCCGGGTTACGGGGTCAAGCGGGAGGCCGGGCTTTTTAGCCGGTTGGAGTGTTTCTGCCTTCAGACCACTTTCCTTTGAAGATTTGCTCCTGACGGTGGCCTCCGTTTCACCTGAAAACCCCGTCTGACCGGAAGCAGGTTCGATTGCCACGGGCTTAATCCTCCCTTCTTCTTAGGAGGCTGGCAAGCAGACCAAGAAAGCCGCTGGCAGCCAGAAGCAGCGGGGCCAGGATTGGTGAGCCGTACATGATGTTGTAAAGGGGTAGTTTAAGGCCACCCGGTCGCCGGAGGATATTGCGGGCGTGAAAGAAAGCGCCTACCAGACCATCTACCAGGGCAAGGACCGAAGCCACTGGTAGGAGCGTCCGGGCAATCTTACGACTCCAGACCGACCCTATCCCGGCCAGGAATAACACCGGGGTCAACAGAATCGGAGTCCACTGGACCCGGTATTTAAAATTGTTTTTATAGTGTGAATACCAGGCTTCAAACCCGCTGAAAAGGATTGAAAGCGCAGCGGCTACTGCCATTACCCGTTGAAAACGACCCTCCCGTATATCCTGTTCGAGGCTGCGATGGTGCCGGGAAACTCCCCAGGGGTTCAGCCGGGAGCCACCGGGGCGAAGGTAAGAAGGGTTGTCACCAGGAGCAGCCAGGTCGTCCTCGCGGCGCAGGAAAGCGGTGATTATCCCCAGGAAGCCGCTAATCCCCAGCAGTAGAGGCGCGAGTACGGGCGGACCCATTACCAGGTTAAAGATTGGGATGCGCCAACCGCCCGGTTTGCGGGCGATACCGCGCACGTGAAAGATAAACCCTACCAGCCCATCCACCAGCATTGCAAAGGCGATTAGCGGCAGCAGCGTCCGGGCCACTTTCCGGCTAAAGAGACTGCAAAAGCTGACCAAGGCCAGCATTGCGCTTAATATTACCGGGGTGTACATTATTCGCTGGCTGTAACTGCCCCGGTAATGCTCGTACCAGACTTCGAGGCCACCCAGCAGGGCGGAAAAAGCGGTTATCAGGGCCAGGCTGCGCTGGAACTCCCCCTCCCGGATATGCTGTTCAACCAGGATAATATCGTGGCCGAAAACTCCCGGCTCAAGCAAATCTAAGTTCAGACCGGCGTCTTTAAGGCTATTTCCGGCCTTGTTTAGCTGTAACATCGTTTTTAATCCTGCCAAGCTTTGTTTAATTTACCGCATACTTTTGCGCGTCGGCCCGTTTAAATTCCAGCCCTAACCCTGGCCGGGACAGGTCAGGCGCTAAGGCACCACCAAGCGGTTGGGGCACTCCTTCGAAAAACATGTTTTCAATACGGGCGTGGTCATGAAAGTATTCCAGGTGGCGCATCGGGGCCAGGGCGCAACCGGCATGGACATGTAAAGTCGGGGCGCAATGGGCCGAAAGCCGCATTGAGCGGGCTTCTACCAGTTTGGCCGCGCCCATCAGACCGCTAAAGCCGCCACACCGGGTGGCATCAGCCTGTAATACGTCTACCGCCCTCGCTTCAAGCATCCGCTGGAAATACCACAAGTCGTAGCCATACTCCCCGGCGGCAATGTCCATCCCGGCGGGAGCCCAGTCCCGCAAAAGTCGTAGCCCTTCCAGGTCGTCCGAAGAAACCGGTTCTTCAAACCAGGCCACTCCCAGGTCGGCAAATTGTTCGGCAAACAGGAGGGCCTGTTTGCGGCTATACGCTCCATTGGCGTCAACGAAAAGCTCGGTATGCGGGCCGATAGCATCACGGGCCGCCTCTACCCGCCCCAGGTCCTGCCCTGGCTCGGTCCCTATCTTCATTTTAACCCGCCCGATACCCTGCCTGGTCCAGCCGCTCAACTGTCGTTGGAGCTGGTCTAGGGAGTAGCTGGTGAAGCCGCCGCTACCGTAAATAGCAACCCTTTCACGCACCTGGCCCCACAGAGATACCAGCGGCACCTCCAGGAGCCTGGCTTTCAAGTCCCACAAAGCGGTGTCTACGGCGGAAATTGCCATCGAAACTATCCCCGGTCGCCCCAGGTTACGAATTGCGCGGAGCATCGTGTAATAGCAGGCGGTAACATTCAGGGCGTCCTGGCCGGTAACCAGCCCGGCCAACTTATCTTTGATAAGTTTCGCCGTGGCCGTATCGGCGTAGCTGTAACCCAACCCGGTCAGGTTTCCGGCGGTAACTTCCACCAGCACCAGGGTAGTTTCCTGCCAGCTAATGGTGCCGTCGGCCTCCGGGAAATCGGTCGGCACCGTGTAGGCGGAAACGCTCAGCTTGTCGATAGGGATACCCAGGCGGTTACCATTGGGAGTGATAACCGCCGGAGAATCCGAGATAGGTTGGGGTGTAGGAGATGTACCAGTAGCAGTCATAATTCTCCTAGTGGGGTAAAATACCCTGTAATATACTCTTGGTTTCCTGTTTGACCATTTCAACCCGGTCGGCATCACCTTTAAGCAGGGACGAGGTAAAGTTTTTGGCCTGTTCGAGCGTGATATGTGGTGGCAAGACAAAGGTGTTAGGATCGGTGCGCGCCTCTACTACTACGGGCCGGTCCGCCGCGAACGCTTCGGCCCATCCCCGCTCAATATCTTCGACCTTTTCCATTTTGATACCTTTCAGGCCGATAATTTCGGCATAACGGGCAAAGGGGAAGGGGAAAACATCTTGCGAGGCCTCGTACCTGGGGTCACCTGTTTCAATCCGCATTTCCCAGGATACCTGGTTGAGGTCGTTATTTTTTAACACCAGGATGATTAACTGGTGATTGCTCCACTCTTTCCAGTATTTGGCGATGGTAATCAGGCCGTTATTGCCAAGCATTTCCATGGCGCCATCTCCGATTACCGCCACTACTGGCCGGTCGGGGTAGGCGAATTTTGCCCCCAGGGCGTAAGGTACGCCCGGACACATGGTCGCCAGGTTGCCTGAAAGTGAACCAAGCATTCCCCGCTTGAATTTGAGGTCACGGGCGTACCAGTTGGCCGAGCTACCGGAGTCAGCCGCCAGGATGCAATTGTCTGGCAATTTGGGGGAAAGTTCCCAGAAGACGCGCTCAGGATTTAGCAGGTTATCAGAGCCATCCTGCCTTGAGCGCGCTTCTACCACCTTCCACCAATCACCGATGTTTTTCTCGATTTCCTGCCGCCAGCCCCGGTCCTCTTTGCGCTTGAGCAGTTTTGCCAGCCGTTTGAGGGTCTCCTTGCTATCCCCGACCAGGGGCAGTTCCATCGGGAAGCGAATAGAGAGCATTTTGGCGTCTATATCTATCTGGATGCCCCTGGCCTGGCCCGGTTTGGGCAAAAACTCGGAGTAGGGGAAACTTGAACCAACCATGAGTAAGGTATCGCAGCCGGTCATCATGTCCCAGCTTGGTTTGGTGCCCAATAGTCCTATCGAGCCGGTTACAAAGGGTAGGTCGTCCGGGACCACATCTTTGCCCAGAAGAGCCTTGGCAATCCCGGCCCCCAGAAGGTCGGCGACCTCGATCAATTCGTCGGTAGCACCTCGCGCCCCCGCCCCGGCCAGGATTGCCACCTTTTTACCGGCGTTAAGAATATCCGCCGCTTTTTGGAGTTGCTCGTCAGGCGGGAAAACCAGGGGAGGCAGGTAGCCCGGCCCCGAATGAATGGTATTGTGTTTGAAAGCTTCTTCTTCGACGGCTTCTTCCTCCTGGACGTCCTTTGGGATGATGATGCAGGTGACGGTCCGTTGGGAAAGGGCGATCCGGAAAGCCCGGTCTACCAGGTGACGGAGTTGGCCCGGCACCATGGCGGTCTGGACAAAATCGCTGGCGACATCCTTAAATAGATTTTGTAAATCAACCTCTTGCTGGTAACTGCCCCCCAGGGCGGTACGGGCCGACTGGCCGACAATTGCTACTACCGGCTGGTGGTCGAGTTTGGCATCGTAGAGACCGTTTAAGAGGTGAATAGCTCCCGGCCCGCTGGTCGCCATACAGACACCCACCTTTCCGGTGTACTTGGCATAGCCGCAGGCCATAAAAGCGGCGATTTCCTCGTGGGCGGCCTGGATGAAGTTAAACTTTTTACCGGCCCGGCCAAGTGCTACCAGAATCCCGTTGATGCCGTCCCCAGGGTAACCAAAAATAGTCTCTACGTTCCACTCACTTAACCGCTCCAACAAATAATCACTTGCCGTTGCTGCCATATATTAATTTCCCTTTCAGCTTCCTTTTTCTTTTCGTTTCGTTCCGCGTACTATGTTTGCTCTAAAAGCTCCTTTTAGTCCTCATGGGTTGGCCCCGCTCCCAAACTTCTTTGTTTTTAGCCCCAATCTTTAACCCAACGGTTGCCCCAACATTTCCTGGCGGGCTAGTTCTTGGGCCGGGTTTGCAGCCATTGGAGCAGGGACTGACGAGGGATACAGATTACATGGTGGTCTACAATCACCCCTTTAAGTTCGCCGCGCCGGACAGCCTGGCGGATGGCAATAGGGCTTCTCAGGGTCAGGTTGGCCGCTTCTTCAACTGAAAAAGAGTCTTTATTTTCCAACCCTTCCAGCCGGTGGATGGCCTGCTGGATATTGGTGCTTTTTTCAACCGGTTTATTTACTTCTTTCATTGTTGTTTCCTTTTTATAATTTAACTTTCGGTCAGCCCAATTCCCTCTCGCGGAATCTCTCAAGTTATATAGACTGCCAGGCCCAGACAGGCGGTAATGGTCCCTCTCCAGAATAACAATTAAGTAATTCTGGAGAGGGTGAAGGAGCTGGAAATAGACGGGAATTCAGGAGATTGAGCGGAATTGTTGAAGAAAGAAAGGTAAAAGGTTTCTGGGATAGGATCTGGCGGGCCAAACAGCCAGGTTAAGGCAAAAGTTTCTTACCCTAAAAGCGTAGGCTAAAAAGGTAATTTTTGGAATAATCAAATTGGAGTATTCTTTATAAAAGAAAGGGTTATTTAGTAATTTCCCCTTTGCCGGTCCATAACCTTTATTTAAGACCTTTGTCATGAGAATAAAAAGGTCTGAGTGGAGAGTGATAACTTTAAAATAACTAAATTGGATTATTGAAGTAAAACCGGCTAAGCCTTATTATGGATGAGGAAACTTAGCCGGGTTGGAAGAAAGAGAGTGTAAGTCAGGTTAAACCATACTCAGCGGTTTTAAAACACGCCCGCTAACCTGGGATAGTCTCAATTATAAAGAGGTTTTAGATGGTACAAATTTCAAAGTCTTCGGAGAAAACCTCTACCAGGGTCTTAGTGGTAGACGACAAAGAACTTTTTCGCCAGGGCCTGGTAAACCTGTTGGAGAGCCGATCTGAAGTGCAGGTGGTCGGGCAGGCTGCCAATGGCTTCGAAGCCCTTGAGCAAGCCCGCCGGGTGCTGCCTGAGGTTATCCTGATGGATATTGAAATGCCGGTCTGCGATGGGGTGCAGGCGACCGTCCTTATAAAGAAGGAACTGCCCCAAATTAATATTATTGTCCTCACTCTGTCCGAAGACGATAAAGACCTCTATACGGCTATCAAGGCGGGAGCGACCGGCTACCTCTTAAAAGATGTCACGTTGGACGAACTGGTTAAAGGTATCCTGACAGTAAAGCGGGGCGAGGCCGTAATCTTCCCATCTATGGCGGTAAAGTTACTCAAAGAGTTCAACCAGCGGTTCGACCCAACCGATAGTACCGGGAGCGAAGCCCCTGAAACCCTTGGCCTAAGCGAACGGGAACGCGAGGTCTTGAATTTGATTGCAGCCGGGGCGACTAACCGGGAAATCGCCCAAAGGCTGGTAATTGCCGAAAATACAGCCAAAGTTCACGTGCGAAACGTCCTGGATAAATTGCACGTCCGCAACCGCCAGCAGGCGGCGGCCCTGGCAATCAAGGAAGGGTTGGTCGGCCCGGTCCAGGGATTTCCGGCTGATTTTAGTTGCCGCTAGAGGGGTAAACTAAGAAAATCACCGTACCTTTACCCGGTTCAGGCTCAATTCGCAAGTTAGCGCCTATTCGGGCCGCCCGTTCTTGCATAATATTCAGGCCAAGATGCACTTCCGTTTTAGCCGGTTTGCTAACCGCCGCCAGGTCAAAACCAACCCCGTTATCCCATATTTTAAGTTTGAATTGCCTGGTTTGCTCAGAGTATTCCACTTCAACTTGCGCCTCGCTGGCCTGGGAATATTTCTGAAGGTTTGAAAGCGCCTCCTGCACAATCCGCAAAAGTTGCGTTTGGACCATTATGTCAAGGTTGGGCCATGTGACCGCATCCTTTACCACCAGCCTGATATTACTGTTACCCTGTTCGGCGTAGCGGTGGACCAGGTCGGCTAACAACTGGGGCAGGGTCAGGTTTTCCTCGTGGTGGCGCAGCCCGTAGAGCACTTCCCGGACATCCTGGCGGGCCGACTGGGCAATTTTTTCGAGTTGTTCCAGTTCAGTGTTGAGCGCCTCAAAGTTCCCTTTTATGTAATGCTGCCGGGCCATCTGAATTTTTAGGCCGAAAAGGTTAATAGTCTGGGCTAAACCATCGTGCAGGTCGCTTGCCAGCAGGTTCCGTTCCTCTATCCCGGCCAGCCGTTCGCGCTCCTCCTGGGAATAGGCCCGGTCCAGGGCAGTAGCGCATTGGTAGCAGAGACTCACAATAAATTCTTTTGCCAGGGGTGAGAAAGTCCGGGGAGAACTAAAGCTAAGGGCCAGCCCCCCGATTATCTTCTGATCGATTATAAGGGGCACACAGGCGGCAGCGGCGGTGTGGTCAATTGTCCGGTTAGCAATCATCTGGGGGTATTTTGCGGCGGTTGGGCTGTTTTCCAGGTCTTCCAACCAGATTGGTTGGCCGGTCTGGATAGCTTCGGTCAGGGGGATTTTGGTCTGTAACGACAAATGGTTCCAATCCCTGACCAGTTCTTTAGCGTAACCGAGCGAGCCTATAATTTCTAGCTTTTCACTTTCCGCGATAAACCGGACGACCAGGCCAGCCTGGGCATCCAGGGCTTCCAATCCCTGGTTAATAATTACCTCCACCACTTCCTGGGCTTTAAGAGTCCTCGCCAGGGCGGCGGTCAAGCCAAAAAATGATTTCCAATCCGGGTAGGCTTTTATTTCCCTGGCACTTTGTCCATGTAAAGCCGGTACACCGTTATCATCATCCAGGGGCCTGGCGAATTCCATAGCGATAAATGAACTCCTTCTATTGGGGTGGGTTTAGCTTTCTTTCGAAGACTTTCACACAATTCTAACCGGGACGAAAGCTTTTAAAAGTATAGAACCCTGGTGTCCTTTAGAATTATTATACAAACACATTTTGAATTAGAAAACTTTCTATGGGCCTAAGTCTTAACAACCTTATAAACCTGGGCCCCCTGCCTCAACTTGCCCGGTTTCCCTCAAACTAATCCAATAGAATTACCAATAATTAATCCCAGAATAAGCCACCTTAGTTATTCCCAACCTCCCTCAATTTGACTAATCTTTACCAGGATTAAAGGAACGATTTGAAGGAGCAAGTGGTGTCACAAAATCCAAAGAATAGAAGAAAAACAAGAGAAATCGGAGTAAATTTGTGAAAAGAGCGTTTTTACCCCTCTCCAGACTCAGCCCTATTGCCATCCTTAAAAAATTAGTAAGTTTAGATAACCATCCTGCCCTCGGAAAACTGGGCGATTTTACGACCGGCCCTCGGCTGCTGGTAATATCATTAATTGCCCTGGGGCTGGGCGTGTTAAGTGCCTTTTTAGCCGTTGTCTTACTTAACATGATCAGCTTTTTTACCAATCTTTTTTTCTTTGGTAAATTTAGTTTAGACTCCGTTTCACCGGCAGCCAATAATTTAGGGGTGTTCGAAATCTTTATACCGGTTATAGGGGCCTTGATAATCGGTGTAATCGCCCGCTACGGTTCGGAGCGTATCCGGGGTCACGGCATTCCAGAGGCTATTGAAGCGATTTTGATAAATGGGAGCCGGATAGAGCCAAAGGTAGCTTTACTAAAACCGGTTTCAGCGGCAATCTCAATCGGGTCCGGGGGGCCATTCGGGGCGGAAGGCCCCATTATTATGACCGGTGGAGCGGCTGGTTCAATTTTCGCCCAGTTCTTTCACCTCACCAACTCGGAGAGAAAAACTTTACTTGTAGCCGGGGCCGCTGCCGGGATGTCAGCCACCTTTGCCGCCCCGGTAGCCGCAGTTTTGTTGGCGGTAGAACTGTTGCTATTTGAATGGAAACCCCGGAGCCTGGTCCCGGTAGCCGTTGCCAGTGCTATGGCCGCCACTGTCAGGCACTATCTCCTGGGGTCAGGGCCTCTTTTCCCGGTGCCCTCTCACCCTGATTTTATCGGCCCGGTCGCCCTGGCAAGCTGTCTGCTGGTCGGAATCCTGGCCGGGCTTCTTTCTTTAATTTTGACCACCCTTGTTTATGCCAGCGAGGATGCTTTTAGCCATTTACCGCTTAACTGGATGTGGTGGCCGGCTTTTGGCGGCCTGGTTATTGGGGTTGGCGGCCTAATTTTCCCTCGCGCCCTGGGGGTCGGTTACGATACCATAGGCACCATTTTAGCTGGAAAAGCCACCACCGAAATAATTTTTGGGGTGCTGCTCGTTAAATCGACAATCTGGGCCGTATCGCTGGGGTCCGGCACATCGGGCGGGGTTTTAGCTCCCCTGCTGATGATTGGCAGCGCGCTGGGTAGCCTTGAAGCCGGTTTCCTACCCAATGAAGGGGCCGGTTTCTGGGCTTTAATCAGTATGGGAGCGGTGCTGGGCGGCACAATGCGCTCACCCCTGACCGGGATTGTCTTTGTCCTGGAGCTTACCCACGACTTAAATGCCATGTTGCCGCTCCTGATTGCCACCGTGGTTGCGCACGGTTTTACCGTCCTCTTTATGCGGCGCTCTATTTTAACGGAAAAAGTCAGCCGGCGCGGGTTTCACCTGAGCCGGGAATACAGTACCGACCCGCTGGAAATCTTTTTTGTGCGAGAAGTAATGCGGACCAACATCGCGGTTCTGCCCGACCAGACCACCCTTAAAGAAATTGGCAAATCCGTCAACTGGCAAGGTCATCCTGAAAAGAACCCCGATTTACCCCAACATTCGGCAGGCCAGCATCTTTACCCGGTAGTAAACGCCTACCAGAAACTGGTGGGAGTAGTCGCCCGTAAAGACCTTTTGAAGTTGCTTTCTCACTCGGAAGATATGACCGTACCCTATAATTTAGGAATGGTAGGACTGGTAAAACGTGAACCGGTGGTAGCTTATGCCGACGAACCGCTCAAAGGGGTGGTTTACCGGATGGCCGAGGCCAACTTAACCCGTTTGCCGGTCGTTGATAACAAAAACTCAAATAAACTGGTGGGCATGATTTCTTTGACCGATTTGCTGAAAGCCCGGACCCGTAACCTTGAGGAGGAACGCCACCGCAAACGCCTGTTGCAATTACACTTTTTATTTCACAGGCGCCCGGCGGAACAACCGGAGGTGACCACCGAGGTTTAAACTTTTGAGGTGGCAGGTCATGTTTTTCCTCCGCTCAGGTTTGAAGTTTGGTTCGATTTATATCGAGGGTTGGATTAAATTGGTTGTAACTAAAAGGGACCAGAATTCAAATGGTCCCTTTTAGTTTAGTGCTATTGGATGGTTAAGTTAAACCTGATGTTGCACCACTTTTGTCGAGTATGCGAAGACGAGTTTCGTCAAGTATACAAATCACGAAAGGTAGTTAGCCAAATTTTAAGGATTTTCCTATTTTGTTTGTATTGTCTGAAATCAAAAGTAACCCCCGACCTGGTGACCCTAATTTTCACGCTATTATTGCCTTTTATACCCGTTTCTAAATTGCAGTATCTTAAACTTAAAGTGGAAAAATAGCTATCTCCTATCCGTGGCCTCTTTTATTTCTAAGGGTTTCCTATTCCATATTCATTAACCAAATGAGGAGAGCAAGGAGGTATTTCCATGGCCGATTTATCCACTAAGACTTCTTCTCCAGCCATAACAAAGAAATCCAGTCTACAAAATCACCCACAAAGGAAACACTTTCCCTGGCTGAAGGTTAGTTTGATTACGACCGGGATTTTAGTTTTATTGATATTCCTGGCCGCTACATCCATCTTTTTCTGGCTGGTCTTGCGACCGCTGCCCCAGACTTCCGGCTCGGTCACGATACCGGGCCTGGCAAACCAGGTGGAGGTCAGGCGAGATGAATGGGGAGTAGCCCATATCAAAGCCAGCAATACCTCGGATTTATACCTGGCCCAGGGTTATGTAACCGCCCAGGACCGTCTGTGGCAGATGGATTTCTACCGCCGGATCGGGGCAGGCCGCCTCTCGGAAGTCCTGGGTAGTGGGGCTATTGACCAGGACCGGTTCCTGAGAACGCTCGGATTGCGCCAGGCGGCCCTGACCGAGGTCAATTCGTTAAGCCCTGACGACGCCACCATCCTTGATAGTTATGCCAGGGGAGTGAACGCCTTTATTGATACCCATAAGGATAATTTGCCCCTGGAATTCACCCTTTTGGGCTACAAGCCGGAACCCTGGAGTAGTGTGGACACGATTTCCTGGGGTAAAGTAATGGCTTATAACCAGGCAATCAACCTGAGTTATGAAATTTTGCGGGCTAACCTGGTAGATAAATTCGGTACCGACCAGGCCCACTTTTTAATGCCGCTCAGCACGTTGGAAAATACACCCTTTGTTGTCCCCACAGGGGTCTCTTACAATAATTTTGCAGATGCTCCGGTCCTCCAACAATTACAAACCAGCCTCAACAGCCTATTTGGTGGTGGTGAACAATCTGGCATCGGCAGCAATAACTGGGTAGTGGCCGGGGCCAAAAGCGTTACCGGTAAACCATTCCTGGCAAATGATGTTCACCTGGGTATCAATAATCCCTCCATCTGGTACGAGATAGATTTACAATCCCCGGATTTTCATGTAGCTGGGGTAAGTTTTCCGGGGGTACCTGGTGTAATAGCCGGGCACAACGACCGGATTGCCTGGGGCGTTACAGATGCCACCGGAGATGTTGAAGACCTCTATATTGAAAAAGTGAACCCGGCCAACCCCAACCAGTATGAATTCCAGGGGAAGTGGGAGGATATGCAGCTCATTACCGAGGTTATCAAGGTTAAGGATCAACCCTCCCAAACCATCACCGTCCGGCAAACCAGGCACGGTCCCTTGCTCAACGATGTACATAGCAGCCTGAAGGATAAATCTCCGATGGCCCTCAAATTTGTGGCGCTGGGTAACACACCCTTAATCGGGGCGGTCCTAAAATATGACCGGGCCACCAACTGGGCTGAATTCAGGCAAGCCCTCCAGGGCTTTACCATTGCTCCCCAGAACTTTGTTTATGCGGATATTGAAGGTAACATCGGCTATCAGCTTACCGGGCAGTGGCCAGTGCGGGCCAAAGGTGATGGCCTGCTGCCGGTGCCCGGCTGGACCGGAGAATACGAATGGACCGGGTTTATCCCTTTTAATAACCTACCAAGCGCTTATAACCCGGCCCAGAATTTTCTTTTCACCGCCAATAATCAACAGGCTCCCACAACCGACAAGTTCTATATCGGCCAGGAGTTTAATCCAGGGTGGCGGGCTCAGCGATTGAATGAGTTGTTAAGCGCTAAAGATAAATTCAGCCAGCAGGATATGATAGCTATCCAGAACGATTACTTTTCCAACTTCGGCAAGACATTTTCCGCAAAGCTGGGGGCTCTTTCAAGTTCCGACCCAATGTTGCAGGGACTAATCCAGCGATTGAAAGATTGGGACGGGCGCCTGACGGCAGACTCGGTGCCGGCGGCTATCTACAAAGTAACCTACCAGTATATGCTGGAGAATTTATTCAAAGCTCGGCTGGGCGACCTCTACCAGTCGTACATCCAGGAACGAAATTTTCATGAAATTCTGAGCTACAACTTGCTAAAAGACCCGGCTAACGAATGGTGGGGTCCGGGAGGCGAGGACGCTTTGCTATTGAAATCTCTCGACCAGGCTGCCGGGTATTTGAACGATCAGTTGGGGAATAACCCGGACAAGTGGAGTTGGGGCAAACTTCACACCAAGAGTTTCGAGCAGAACCCGGTTGGAGGGGCTGCCCCCTTCCCGATTAATGCCATACTGAATTTAAAGACGGTCGAGCTAGGAGGCGATGATACCACAATAGCGGCGATGGCCTACAGTTATGGGCAACCTTACAAATTGGATTCAGGAGTTTCGTACCGGCAGGTAGTAGATTTGGCTAATCTCGATGCATCGGTGATAGTGAACAGCGTCGGGCAGTCTGCCCAACCCTTCAACCAGCATTATGGTGATAACATTGATGATTGGCTGAGTGGCAAGTACCACCCCTTCGTGTTTTCCGAAGCTAAATTAAGCCAGTATAAAACTGACAACCTGCTACTTAAACCTGCTGCCTGAAATTGAAAGGAATTTGCCTGGGTTATTGTACTCGATCGGTAAGCCCAGGCTTCTATCGTCTTGTGAGGACTGGTGACCCGTAGTCACCGGTCCTTTTAATTGGTAGCAACTCTTCCAGGGAAAGTATGCCCAATCAACCTGACCCGTTTGATAGGTTTAAGCCTGCTTATCCTTAGAATGGAAGTGCCTGTAGCGGTAAAAAATATTGTAACTGCTTAAAAGCGCAATTAACCAGCAGCCGCCCGATAAATAAGCGCCTAGAACATCGGTAGGATAATGAAATCCCAGGTAAATCCGGCTGAACCCTACCAGTAAAATCATCAAACTGAGGGCGATAGTTATAACGATTTTCAGGGGTTGGCTTTTCAATAGTTTCCAGCTTGCCCAGATTAGAAAGCCAAAGAAGCAGATAGAGCCTGTGGAGTGACCACTTGGAAAGCTATAACTGGTTAAATGGGGGCCGCCCGGCAACAAATCCGGCCTTACCCGGTGAAATATTTGTTTAAGAGTTTCATTTATTATCGCGCTACCCAGGGAGGTCAAGGCCGCCAGGCAAGCATAGGCGTACATCTTTCGCCAGATAAAAAACCCGATGGTAAGCCCCGTTAAAATCGCTATACCCAAGGGGCTGCCTATTTCAGTTATGACGGTTAAACCAAAGGTCAAAACCGGGTTGGTCAGGCTGTAGGACCACAGGGCAATCCTATTGTCAGTATTTACCAATCCTTTATCAAAAACTTTATCTGCCAGCAGTGCAAAAAGAAGGACCAGGGCCACCGAACAGACCAACGCAATTAAAAGACCCTTCCAGGCAGCCTTTAGGACATCGCCAAAAGTTACAGCGAGTTGCCGTTCATCCGATGTATTTTTGTTTGCGGGAAAGATCCATATTTTGTCTTGCATAACCCTACCCTTTCCACTCAGTTGTTAACCCTTTTTAGTTGGTCTTTTATTGCATAAAAAGGGCCATTTAAATTCTGGGGCAATTCTGAATTAGAACGGGTCGCGTCTTTTCGAGGAATTTACGCTGTTTTACCAGCACTTAACCTTATTTCACCCGACTTTTGATTATAGAAGTTTATCCTTAAAAATAAGTAAATTAAAAGTCGCTTGCCTCCCTTTAGAAGTCTTTTGTGAAGGGTTTGCGAGAAGCCTTTTGATTCTACCTTGCAACAAAGGCCCTCCCGGGAAGGAAGTAGCAAAATGGTGGAGTTAAATCTAGCCGGAAAATCCTCTGCCGCAAGTGAAAAGCTAACCTTTGAACCGGCTAACGCCTCTTTGGAAACCCTGTTCCAGGAGTTCCATACTTCAAACGAGGGTTTGGGCCAACAGGAGGCCGCCAACCGGCTGGAAAAGTATGGACCAAATGACCCGGCGCCTCACAAAGAAAGTAACCTGCTGCTGCAAATTTTGCGGCTTTTTAAGAACCCTTTAGTAATCATTCTTCTGATAGCCAGCCTGGTATCGGCATTAGTGGGCGAGGTTGTAAATTCGTCCATTATTATTGTGATGGTTTTACTCAGCGTGACCTTGAATTTCGTCCAGGATTATCGCTCTCAAAAAGCGGCTTCACGGTTAAAGGCGATAGTTGCCTCAACCGCAACCGTAAAACGGGACGGGCAGTGGCTTGAAATACCCCGGCAAGAAGTGGTGCCTGGCGACATTGTTCAACTAATGGCCGGTGACCTGGTTTGTGCCGACGCCATGCTGGTTCGCTCGGCAGATTTACACGTACAGCAGTCCGCCTTGACCGGCGAATCTTTACCAGTTGAAAAAGAAGGCATAGTTACTTTAGCGGCTAATTTGAGGTCAGGCACAGGCGCTAAAGATTTTAACCGGTTTGAAGCGCCCCAACTGGTTTTCATGGGCACTTCGGTGGTGAGCGGAACCGCTACCGCGCTGGTCCTTTCAACCGGCCCTAATACCGCTTTTGGGGATATTGCAGCCCGGCTGGCAAAACGACCACCCGAAAGTGAGTTTGAGCGTGGCACCCGCAAATTTGGCTTTTTGATTATGTGGACGATCATGTGCCTGGTTTTGTTTATCGTCCTGATTAGCGCGGTTTTCAAGCGTGACCCGCTCGAATCATTTTTATTCGCCATCGCCTTGGCGGTAGGTTTAACTCCTGAGTTTTTACCTATGATCACTACCGTTACTCTTTCCCAGGGCGCTCTCCGCATGCAAAAACAAAAAGTAATTGTCAAGAATTTGGCCTCCCTCCAGAACTTTGGCAGCATTGATGTACTGTGCAGTGACAAAACCGGTACCCTCACCAGCGGGCAAATGGTATTCGCTCAGAAACTTGATCCTTTTGGAGAGCCGAACTCCCAAATTTATTTATGGGCTTATCTGAACAGTTTTTTTGAAACGGGAATAAAAAGCCCTTTAGATGCCGAAATCTTAAAGGGCCCCAAGCCGGATATTCAAAAATTCAAAAAGCTTGATGAAATGCCTTTTGATTTCGAAAGAAGACGCCTTTCCGTAGTAGTCGAGGATGCCACCGGACCTGAACGTATACTTATCACTAAAGGCGCTCCCGAAGGAATCCTGCCGATTTGCCAGAGCTTCCAGGTGGATGGGCAAATTTCCGATTTTGGGCCGGATAGCCGCCTGAAGTGTGAAGCGGTTTTTGAAAAACTGAGTGAACAGGGTTACCGGGTACTGGCGTTTGGTTACCGGAAAATGGCGGTAAAAGAGGCTTATCGGGCCGAGGATGAAAAAGACCTGGTATTGCTAGGGTACCTGGCTTTTTATGACCCACCCCTGGAAAATGTAAGTGAAGTAATAAAAGCTTTGCGCCAGGATGGGGTGGAGATAAAGATTCTGACCGGGGATAATGAGAAGGTCGCCCGCTATATCTGCCAGCAGGTCGGACTGGAAAGTGACCGGCTTATTCTGGGAACCGACCTCGATCATATGACCGATACCGCTTTAAGTCACGCCGTAGAGCAAACCACCCTCTTTGCGCGAGTATCCCCGGCCCAGAAAAACCGGATCATTATCGCCCTTAAAAACCGCAGTCACGTGGTCGGTTTTATGGGTGACGGCATTAATGATGCCCCCTCGTTACATGCCGCCGATGTGGGCATTTCGGTTTCGAGTGGAGTAGATGTGGCCAAAGATGCCGCCGAAATAATTCTTCTGGAACCGGGCTTAAAAGTCTTGCACCAGGGTATTATCGAGGGACGCAAAGCTTTTGGTAACGTAATGAAGTACCTTTTAATGGGAACGAGTTCCAACTTTGGCAATATGTTCAGTATGGCCGGGGCCTTTCTTTTTCTTCCCTTCCTGCCCATGCTGCCGACCCAAATTCTGCTCAACAATTTTTTGTATGACCTGGCCCAGATCACAATCCCTACTGACAATGTAGACCCCGGATTTATCCAGAAACCCCATCGTTGGGACATCAGCCTCATCCGTAACTTTATGCTCTGGATTGGCCCGCTAAGCTCGATTTACGACTTTCTGACCTTTTTTACACTCTTATGGATTTTCAATGCCAGTCCCTCATTTTTTCAGACCGGTTGGTTCGTAGAGTCATTGGCGACTCAAACGTTGGTAGTATTTATAATCAGGACCGAGAGCAATCCTTTGCGTAGCCGCCCAAGTTTGCCTTTAAGCCTGACGGTAGTATCGGTGGTGTTAATTGGCATGGTCATACCATTCACACCTTTAGCCGATTTAATGGGTTTTGTAGCCCTACCTCCGATATACTTCCTGATTATGGCTATCTACATTGCTACTTACCTGTTACTGGTAGAAATTGTTAAACGCCGGCTATTTAAGCAAATGCTCGAAAAGAAGTAAAAGAGGTGGTATTTATATCCTGAAATGGAATAAAGCTTAATTTTCAGGCAAACTCACATCATTTACTTACCTGGGCGGAACCCTGGTCTAAAGAATATGGCGCCCGCACTTTCCTGCTACCTATAAGCGCCCGGTTATGGCAAGAAGATTACAATATCTTGCTCTTTGATACACGCAGCCAGGAATAATCTGAGGGGGTAACTTACTCTTTCGGCCTGAACGAGCAATATGATGTCCTTGGGGCGGTAAATCCCCTTAAAGCAAAAGGCTTCCAGCCCGATAAAATAGGAGTAGTAGGTTGGAACATGGGTGCCCTGGCGACTCTCCTGGCGAGGGCTAAAACTCCCGATATAAAAGCTGGCTTTCTTGACTCTTGTTATGGGGACCTGGACCGGGGGGCCGGTCAAACTTTTACTACCTGGACCGGGCTACCGGGCATCTTCTATCCTGGCATCAAGATGGCAGCTCAACGGTTGTTCAGCTTTGATATAAGCCAGTCCAGCCCTGAGAAAGTTTTTGCTCAACTTGGCAACCTAAAAGTCTTCCTTATTCATGGTTAGAAAGACCAACCTATCCCGGTGACAGAATTCTACCATTTGCAACAGGCCGGAGGAGTTAATTTAGCCGAAAACTGGCTGGTTAATGGAGCAGAGCATGCCAGGAGTTTTCAAAATTACCCGATGAATATTCCCGGCGAGCTGTGGCTTTTTTTAACCGGGAACTGAGTTGAGAAGCTTTACTTTTGATTTCCGTCAGACGGTAACTTCACAACACAAAAAGTAAACCCAGGCCAACCGATAAAGGCAGGCAGATTGGTGGCGAAAGGTGACTGACTTGTAGAGGCATCTAATTTAGATGCCGGGTGGGAATAACTGGCCGATAAAAAAACCCGGTTATTGGAAATGCCACGGGTAGTGCTTTAGAAACGTTTCTTTTCCTGATATTTATAAATTTCTTATGGCTCTAGCTGAATTGCGATTCCACCCTTATTTAACGATGCCGTCCGGACCATAGAATAACCCAGCTTAAATAGATACCAATACAGGTTGTCACAATTATACCGATTGTAAAGAAAAAATTACCCCACTCTAGCCAATCAAGCGGATGGTAAAAGGCCAGTAAAATTGCCAGGCCGTTAATAAAGGCGGCAACCACTATGCCCAGTACCAGACGGTTGACCAACCTCTCTAACCGGTTGAGAAAAGGCTGGTAAGTTTGGGACTGGACCCCCACTTCCAAATTACCGTGTTCGAGGTCTTCGAGCAACCGGTGTACCTGGACAGGCAAATCCAATCCAACCTGGGCTGCATTTAGCCCGGCCTGGCCTAACTGGGGCAGCCAATAGGAAACGGCCATCCTTTCCTGTATCATCTTTTTAACATAAGGTTGGAGAAAATAGGTCAACTTGAAAGTAGGATCAAGCTGGGTGCCTAACCCTTCGCTCATCACCAGGGTTTTGAGCAACAAGGCCAGGTCGGAAGGTAGTTGCAAGTGGTGAAGTCTTATTATGACCATAACCTCTTCAATCAGGTTTCCCAGGTTTAGTTCTCCGAGAGGGGCGTCGTAATAACGCGAAATAAATTGGCTCAAATCGCGCTTTAGCACTTCGCGTTTGATAGGTTGACGGGCCACCCCCAGTTCGAGAAAAGTGTCCACAAGGCTATCGGTATCTTGCTGAACAACAGCTAAAATTAACCCAACCAGTTGGTGTCTGGTCTTTTTATCAACCCGGCCCACCATGCCGAAATCGACCAGGCCTATTCGTCCACCTGGTTCAACGAAAAAATTACCGGGGTGAATATCGGCGTGGTAAAAGCCATCCTCAAAAATCATTTTGAGAAAGTTTTTAGCGGCCCTGGCAGCCAGGGCTTTACGGTTAACCCCGGCTTTGTCAAGCGCGCTCAGGTCGTTGATTTTAATACCTTCTATCCGTTGAAGAGTTATAACCTGAGAGGTAGTGGTTTTCCAGTAAACCTGGGGGATGTGGATAGTGGGGTTTCCGGCGAAATTTGCGGTGAACAGTTCGACGTTATGGGCTTCCTTTATATAGTCCAACTCCTGGCGCAATGTCCGGGCAAACTCTCCCACTATACCTGTCAGATCATACTGGGAAGCCGATTGCCAGTGGCGGGTGGCGCTTAGAGCCATTTTCTGAATTATTTCCAGGTCTTCTTCAATCTGGCTGACAATTTCTGGGCGCCTAACCTTTACTACCACTTTAGTTCCATCCGGCAAGGTAGCCGCGTGGACCTGGCCAATTGAGGCGGCAGCCAGAGGCTTGTTGTCGAAAGTCGCGAATACCTGGTTTAGCGGTTTACCAAACTCCTTCTCAAGCACTTTTTGGATTTTGTCAGACGAGACACTGGGAACCTGATCTTGCAGTTTGGCGATTTCCACCAGGTAAGCCGGTGGAACCAGGTCGGGGCGGGTCGAAAGAATTTGTCCAAACTTGATAAATGTTGGCCCCAGTTCTTCAAATGCCAACCGGAGATGTTCAGGTGGCGATAAGGTAGCAGGGCGGCCTATCTTTTTGAATATGACCCGGTGAAATGGAACATAGCGAGTCAGGCCAAAAGCTTCCAACAGGAAAACCAACCCATGACGCGCCAGGACAGCGGCAATCTGCCGGTAGCGAAACAGGTGAGTCTTTCCGTGTTTGGTCACCATTTCTGCCTCCTTTTGAGTTTATAACACCTCAATTAATGCAATTATTTGATTTAGCAGTTAAAAACCGGGTAAATAAAATACTTTCTTACTGCTAAAAAGCTGGCCGGATAGTCCAGTTACCAAATCATAACGATTAGCAAAATAAATTAGCATTAAACCCAGGTGCCAGAAAGTAACCTGCCTGAAGGCGCAAGAGTATCCGGGTTGCTAAGAATCGCAAGGATTTCCGAACTGTGCGTAATAACTGATTATGCAACCAGAAAAACAACGCACTTGTAGTAATGGCAACCAACCAGCGCGGCCGGTATGAGCAAGCTGTTTTAGGAACCGTAACTGGTAAAGTTTTAAGTCAGGGTAATTTTCCGGTGTTAATTTGGCCCAGGTTAAATCACAACCGGAGACTGCTATAGATACATAACGGCAGAACAGGCCAAAGCAAAGAGAAAGGTGAGTTCATCCTGGCTCTTTTTCCAGGGAGCAAGGCTCAAGCCAAATACATAATGGCAAAATGGTTGGTAAAGGTCGTACACTTTAACCTTTCTTCAAAGTTTTTCCATACTTACTTCATAACTGGTTGGTAGAATCTAAGTGATAAAAGTCAGGTTATTTTGGGTTTTTGAATAAAGTAAGAGTTTAACAAACGGTATTGAAATGCCAAAGGTTTTAATTGTAGATGATGAAGCTAACCTCCTTGAGCTTATCCAGAGTTACCTGGAAAAGGAAAATTACCAGGTACTCACCGCCAACAATGGGGTAACAGCTTTGGACCTGGCTCGCCTTTCTTCGCCAGACCTGGTAATTTTAGACCTGATGTTACCGGGACTGGACGGCCTGGAAGTGTGCCGCCAGCTTCGTCAATTCTCGGATGCTTACGTGGTCATGCTTACTGCCAAGGCCGAAGAGGTCGATAAAATTGTTGGCCTATCGCTTGGAGCCGATGATTATATCACCAAGCCCTTTAGTCCCAGGGAGTTAGTTGCCCGGATCAAGGCACGGTTCAGGCGGCCCCGGAGTGGCGACGCCAGCCAGGGTACCGCCAGCGCAGCGGAAAGCTTGCCGCCGCCCCGCCAATTCGGAAAATTGCAGGTTGATGAAGCCCGTCATGAAGTGGAAAAATCAGGTATCCAAATCGCCCTTACGGCTCACGAATTTGATTTGCTGGCAACCCTGACCCGCTATCCGGGCCGGGTTTTTACCCGCAACCAACTGCTTGAACAGGTCTGGGGCGACGAATATTATGACGACCACGTGGTAGATGTCCATGTTGCCAATTTACGAAAAAAGATTGAAACCGATTCCACCCATCCTGAGTATGTCGAAACCATCCGGGGTGTAGGCTACCGCTTCAATCCCAAAACCGGGGTAACCCCGTGAGACCCGCCAGATTAACTACGCGAGTATTTTTGCCCAAACTGCGCTGGAACAGCCTGGGAGTCAAACTCTTTGTTTCATACCTGGTCATTGTGGCGGTCGTGGTAATAGTGCTTCTGCAAACTGCCGATTTTGTAACCCCGATCGGTTTTGCAGCCCAGCGGCGCCGGATGCTGGGTATGGGGCCAGGTTTTGATTTGGGACAAGGCCGGATGGCCTCTCAAGGGGGATTTAACGCGGCTAACGCTGAAGCTTTATTAAACCAGGCTTTTCAAACCGCACTTTCCCAGGGACTACTCGTTGCCGGGGGAGTGGCCCTTCTGATTGCTATCACTATCAGTTTATTCGTGACCTGGTGGGTTATCCGGCCAGTACGCCGGATGGTTGAAGCCAGCCGAAATATTGCAGCAGGAAATTATTCCGAACGGGTTCCTTTACCGGGTAAAGCAGGCAAAAATCGCCCCGATGAGCTAGGTGAACTGGCAATAAGTTTTAATTATATGGCCCAGGCCCTGGAAATGACCGAACAACGCCGGTTGAATTTGGTCGGGGATGTCGCTCACGAGCTAAGGACTCCCGTTGCAACCCTCCAGGGTTACCTGGAAGGATTGCTGGATGGGGTGATTGAGCCGAACGAACGTACCTGGGCCAAACTGCATGATGAAGCAGGACGGCTCCGTCACCTGATTGATGACCTGCAGGAACTTTCAAAAGCGGAAGCACACCAGGTCCCGCTAAACCTGGGTCAGGTAAATCCACTCGAAATAGCCCGGATAGCCACGGAGCGCCTGGCTGGCGAATTCAGGGAAAAAGGCCTGGAATTTTCCACCGACCTGCCCCAAAGCCTGCCCCTGGTACAAGCTGATTCAGACCGGGCAATCCAGGTGCTTACCAATCTACTGACTAATGCCCTCCGTTACACTCCCGTCCCCGGTAAAGTCCAGCTAAGGTTGCGGGCAATCCCCAGGGGTGTCGAGTTCCGCGTTATTGATAGCGGAATTGGGCTTAGCCCCGAACAGCAAAACCAGGTTTTCGAGCGCTTTTACCGGGTAGATAAATCCCGGAGCCGGGCGCTAGGAGGTTCCGGCATAGGCTTGACCATCGCTAAAATGCTGGTGGAAGCTATGGGTGGCCGGATTGGAGTTACATCCCCTGGGCTGAACAAGGGCGCTACCTTTAGTTTTACCCTGCCACTGAGCGTGTTATAACCTCGTACCTTTACCTCAACTTTGCCTGCCCGATCCCAATCCCTTTCCTGATTGTTAGTGTGTTAAATACTCCTCTTAATTCAGGTTTTGCTTGACCGAATCTTGACCTAAACCTCATTAAGCCTTGATTTTTCCCTGAGATACTAAAGGTGCCAGGAAAAGAGAAATAGAACTCTTGATAAAACAAAACTGGCGGTAAGTAAAAACCGCAGGACCACCTTAGTAGAAAGGGGTTTAATATGAAAAGGCATTCGAAGTTAGGGCTTGGGGTTATTGCCCTGGTAGTTATCAGCGGCATGTTTGGCGTGCTGGTTGCAAGCAGCACCCCCGCTACCGTTGCCGCTTTTAACGGACCGTTAACTCAGCCCACCCCCACAAATACTCCCGCTGTAACTGCCCAGGCTGGCTATGGGATGGGCTTCAACTACGGCGACTGTTATTGCCTGAGCGATACGGAAGACTTTAACAGTTTAGGATTGGGCATGATGAATGGTTACAGGGACGATGGAATGGGGCGGGGCAGTGGCATAAGTGTAGCTACGGCTACCGGAGCTTTAAGTGATACGACCAAAGATTATTTAACCGAAGCAATCCTGGACGAGTACCAGAACCGGGCTTTGTACCAGGCGGTAATAGATAAATTTGGTCAGGTACTTCCCTTCACCAATATTGTTCGTTCCGAAAGTGCCCATGCAGCAGCCCTTACCCGGTTATTCACTAACCACGGTCTGACCGTACCGGCAGATACCTTTGCAGGTCAGGTGCAGGCCCCGGCTACCCTGACAGAAGCTTTCCAACTGGCAATCCAGCATGAAAAGGATAATGTCGCTATGTACGACCGCTTCCTTACAACGGTTACCGAACCGGATGTGGTGCGGGTATTCACCCAGTTAAAGAATGTTTCCAACAATATGCACTTACAAGCATTTGAAAATTACAACAAATAGCCAACTCCATAGATAGGGTCGGGCTGGACTTTTAAGGGTCCAGCCCGACCCTAACCCTTTTACCCAAATATCAATCGTAATTATCCCCCCTTTATTAAGCAATATCTAACTTATAAGCTTTTTCTGAAAGTTAGCCTCGCAAGCCAAGCCACACTAAAACCACAACCCCCTTTTTTATAAAGTAAAAACATAAAATGAGCTAGAAACAGGGCCAGATAATGTAACCGGGTGGAAGATACCGGTATCAGTTTTCCAGCGCAAAAGGTGGGAGGTTATTTTTGAACGGTTCTATACAGGGTAAAGAAAGTTACGGGTTGTTTACCATTTTTACCTGGATTTCCTGGTTCTCCCGGTAAAATTAAAATAGAACTTTATTAAGGCAAGTGGGTTTGAAGGTGGTGGTTGGTTTATTATCCTTCAATCTTTCAAACCTTTAATCAGGGCAAAAGCCTGGGCTACGGTATAAATTGGTTACAAAAACTTTAGCAAGGACGAGGAGGTTTTGGTATGTATCAACACCTGATGGTTCCTTTAGACGGTTCAGCCCTTGCTGGACAGGCTTTGCCGTACGCTACCAGTTTATTACAGCACTCACAGGCTAAGTTAACCCTTTTACAGGTAGTTGAACTACCCCCGGTATTGCAGGGTTCGCTTGATAGCGAGGCTATTATCAAGAGCGCTGAGACATACCTTCAGCAGGTTAAAGTATTTATAACTGCACCAAGATTGGCTCGGCCCATCCAGGCTGAAAGAGTTCAAATAAAAGTGGCTTTTGGCAATCCTAAATATGAAGTGGGGGCCCAGGCTAGCGCTATTAAAGCCGATTTGATAGTAATGACTACCCACGGACGAAGCGGGTTGGCCCAGCTAATCATGGGAAGCGTGGCGGCAAGTGTAATCCAGCATACAAATATACCGGTTCTATCAATCCGGCCTTCAACAGGTAATGGCAGGCTCCCCTTATCCGAGAGTTTAGCTATTCCATTTGATTTTAGGCTTGAGAGAGACCAGGGAGGGCTGTTAGTAACCCTGGATGGTACGCCCGAATCCGAAGTGGTGCTGGAGCCTGCCATAAGCTTGGCCCAGACCATAGGTATCCCTCTTCATCTTTTGCGCGTGGTACCTCCCCTTGTGCCCTTTAGCTATGGCGATATTGCCGCCAGGTATGGCAAGGTTATTGGAGAGGAACTTGATAGACAAATTCGAGAGGCTGATCAATACCTGGACCAACTACAAGAGCGTATCAGTACGAAAGGTCTGGCTTGCAGCCGAACTATCCAGATAGGTGATGTTACAGCGGAAATTTTAGGGTTTGCTAAAAAGACTCATCCAGCCTTATTGGCAATGGCTACAAGGGGGCGGGGTAGAATAGGCCAAATCCTCCTGGGTAGCGTAGCCGAGGGAGTTGCGAGACACTGCCGGTTGCCAGTGCTTCTGGTCCATATTCCAACCCACGTGGCCCTTCAATCGGGAGCCAGGTCTAATGTGACGGCTTAAGTTACCAGGTTTTAGCCGGTTAGGCGAATAAGACTGCTTGAACCTGGTAAAAAACCGTGAAAATGCCTGATTGGCTAGAAATCCTGGTTATTACTTATCAACTTCAAGAGTTGTCTGAAGTTTTGGAATGACCCTCATTGTAGCCGGGGCGACCGGGTTTTGATTTTGATAAACCGGGCTGACTGGTCCCAGAGGAATTGCTATGCTAACCTCTAACCCTAACCGCCCAGATGAGTTGGGCTCAACAAACTCCCCCAATATAATAGCTTCCTCATCCAAAGAACTATCTTCACCGCTACCTGTAAATTCGGCCGAGCAATTAAACAGGTCCAGGGAGGATAAAAATCCCAGGGGGCTAACTCAAGAGGAAGTTTTTGAAAGGCGGGCCAGGGGATTCGGTAATGATGTTAAGTTACCGTCCAGCCGGACTTATTTAAACCTTCTCAAAGATAACGTCTTTACATTCCTTAACGCTGTTCCCTTCACGATTGGTTTGCTTTTGCTCTGGCTCGGTCAATTCACGGATGCGGTCACTTCAATCTGGGTTATTTCTTTTAATACCCTGGTCGGGCTAATCCAGGAAGTCCGGGCCAAGCGGAAGTTAGACCGGATCAGTCTTATGACCCGTCCAAAAGCCGCCGTTTTACGGGAAGGAACTGTTTACAATCTCGACCCGGCTGAAATTGTAGTGGATGATGTGCTGGTGCTGAGTCCAGGGGACCAGGTAGTGGTAGACGGGCAGGTTTTAACCAGTAGCAGCCTGTCAGTAGATGAATCTTTATTGACAGGGGAATCGGACCTGGTTCAAAAACATGTGGGTGAGCCAGTGTTATCGGGCAGCTTTTGTGCAGCCGGAAGTGGGATGTACCGGGCGCAAAAAGTGGGCCTGGAAAGTTTTGCCAACACTCTCGCTTCTAATGCCCGGCTGTTCCAACGGGTTTTGACGCCTCTACAAAGTGAACTTTACCAGGTAGTCAGGCTGGTAGTCATGATTGCCGGTTTCTTCGGAGTGTTGTTAGCTGTCTCGGCCCTGGTAGACCATCTACCGCTTGTCCAGACCATGCAGATGGCGGCAGTCATTGCGGCCCTGGTACCCAACGGCCTTTTTATGATGATTACCCTGGCCTATGCCCTGGGTGCCGTCAGGATTGCCAGGCGGGGCGCATTAATCCAGCAAGCCAATGCGGTAGAATCGTTAAGCAATGTAGAGGTGCTTTGCCTGGATAAAACCGGCACCCTTACCGCAAATCGCCTGGAAGTGGCCGGGATTTATCCAATTGGGCCTGGCGAAGGTAAATTCAAACAAGTATTGGGTACTTTTGTGGCAAGTTCGACCGGTCGAAACCGGACGAGCCAGACCCTCCTGGATAGTTTCGGTGGGCTGGCCGAACCGGTGGTGGAAGAGGTGGTTTTTTCGTCGGCCTACAAGTGGAGCGCCCTCACCTTTGAAAGAGCAAATTTAGCAGGGACCTATGTTTTGGGTGCGCCTGAAATCCTTGCCCCAGCCACGGTTTTGGACAAGGCCGCCCAGGAAACCATCACCGGGTGGCAGAACCGGGGGTTGCGGGTCCTTATATTTGGTAGCTGTCCTGCTAGAGAAGGTTTGCACGACCAGACGGGCCAACCCCGGCTGCCTGCAAAATTAACCACCCTGGGCCTGGTAGCCTTAAGTGATGTGCTGCGGACACAGGTCGGTAAAACCATCCAATCTTTTGCCCAGGCCGGGGTTACCCTAAAAATTATCTCCGGGGATAATCCTCAAACGGTCCAGGCTTTAGCCCGCCAGGCCGGTATGGAGCCTGGTACCCACTCTTTGACCGGATCTGAAGTTGACCTTATGAGTGATCAGGAATTAGCCCTGGCCGCAAGAGAAACGACTATCTTCGGTCGGATTACACCAAAGCAAAAAGAACGGTTGGTGGTGGCCTTACAGGCCGGTGGTCACTATGTTGCCATGATCGGGGATGGGGTAAACGATGTCCTTTCGCTCAAGAAAGCTAACCTGGGTATCGCCATGGAAAGTGGCAGCCAGGCAAGCCGGGCGGTATCAGGCATAATTCTGCTGGGTGACTCTTTTGAAAGCTTACCGGAAGCATTAAAGGAAGGGCAGCGCATCCGCAATGGTATGCAGGATAACCTGAAACTACATTTGCCCCGAATCGGCTTCGAGGCGATTCTCATAATTTCAATGGCGGTTGCCAGTCTTGGTTTTCCCTTCCTACCTCGCCAGAGTTCAACAATGGTATTTCTAACGGTTGGTTTGCCGGTGGTAGGTCTGACGGTCTGGGCGCAGCCAGGCCAAACCGGGAAAAGAAGCCTTCTTCGGACTGTTCAATCTTTTATCATACCGGCTATCCTGAGTCGGGTCATTCTAGGGCTTGTAGTATTCCTGACCTATTTTTTCCTGTATTTATGGACTCTCAAAGCGCAAAACCCAACCTTACCTGAAAATGCCCTCGAAGCCCAGGCTTTCCCGGCTGCTCGTACCGCCCTTTTCCTGGCGGCAGTCCTGAGCGGGCTACTGTTGATCCCATTTGTCAAACCGCCTGCTCATTTTTGGGTTGGTGGGGAAAAACTTTCTTCTGACAAGCGCCCGGCCTGGCTGGCATTGGTAATAATGGTTTTCTTTGGCATGGCCCTAGCCTTACCCGCATTCCAGGAATTCCTGGGGCTGGTAACGCTAAACCCCTGGGAGTATTTGCTCCTGGTCGGGTTGGTCGCCTTATGGAGTTGGCTGGTGCGGACCGGTTGGCGGAGAAACTGGCTTGAGAAAGTATTTAATATAAAAAGGACTTAAAAGGCCCTGCCCTGCCACAACCCTTCTAATACCCAATATTACTCCGAGAACGCTGAAAAGAGTTAACCTGATTCAATTGGAAAATTTAATAAAAAAGTGACCTGGGGTTGGCACAATCTTTTAATTATTGACAGGGTAATAGAATTTGATACAATAGGTCCAAATCCCTAATAAAAATCAAATGGTTGGATAGGTACACAATAATTCCGTTCTGGAAATACCTCTACTTTGTTCTAAGCATCAATTTTTCGGCGATATAGAACCTTAATTTCGGCTTTATTTTAAGGGTTAAAAATCTATATCAAATTAACTACCTTCCAAAATTAGGGGTGTGCAAGTTTCTTCAAGGTATAAATCTACCCAAATTGCTTAGCAGCCTTGTTCCAGGTTGGCTACTTTTTATTACAAAAAATACGCCCACCGGATTCTATTGATAAGGAGAAAAGTTTTGCGAAGGGTTAACAAGATACGAAACCTGGGGGTATTGAGCATATTAATGCTTATGTTTTCCCTCCTGGCAACCTCGCTCAGTTTTGATACGGTCTCGGCAGCCGGTAGCTCGCTCAGCAGGTTGGGAGTGGGGGACGCGGCAGGTTTAAGCGGTACTCCAAAAGTGGGGAAAGGTGTGCTGGCTTCCAGTGGCCCCACCGAAGTAGTGGTCCAGCTTAATAGCGAACCTCTGGCTACTTTTACCGGGAGCAAGGCAGCCCAGAAAAACATCATTGACAACGAGCAGACCGGCATAATTAAGGCTGCGGCAAAATACAATGCCACGGTGTTGGCCCAGTTGGATACGGCCTTAAACGCGGTTATTTTTAGCGTGGATGCCTCAAAAGTTCCGGCAATGGCCCAGGAACTCAACGTTAAGTCCATTAACAAGGTCCAGACCTATACCCTGATGGACTCAGATGTTTTGAATCAGATTGGAGCCACCCAGGCCCAAAATGCCCCCTATAACCTGCGGGGCCAGGGGATGAAGGTGGCAGTCCTCGACTCCGGCATCGACTTTACCCACGCTTCGCTGGGCGGTCCCGGCACCGTAGATTTCTACAATACCTGCTACGCCCAGAGAAATGTAGCTCCCAGTGGAGCCTGCGCCAATTATTTTGGCTCTTCCGCCCCGAAAGTTATTGGAGGCTACGACTTTGTTGGTGAAAATTGGCCGAACACCGGTCTACAGCCCGACCCGAACCCGATTGACGCCGAAGGTCATGGCACCCACGTGGCCGACATCATCGCGGGCAGCAGCGGGGTCGCGCCGGACGCGAAAGTTATTTCTATCAAGGTTTGTAGCGCGGTAGCAACCTCCTGTAGCGGTACGGCCCTCCTTGAAGGGGTTGACTTTGCCGCGAAAGCCGGGGTCAGCGTGATGAACCTCTCCATCGGCGCTTCCTACGGCCAGGAAGAAGATGACCTCAGTGACGCTATCAATAATATTGTCGCTTCCGGTATAGTGGCAGTGGTTTCCGCAGGTAATGACGGCAATAAGCCATATGTGGTCAGCAGTTCTTCGACTGCTTTTGGTGCCATCAGCGTGGCGCAGACTGCCGTTCCTTCCGATAAACTTTTCCCTATCACTTATCCTGGGGGGACCATTACAAACGTTATCCTGTTATCCTGGTCCCCGCCTTTTAACACCAGTATCAGCGCGCCCTTGCAGTATGGTGTTGGAACGAACAAACTCCTTTGTACTGCCCCTGCCGCCGGCAGCCTGGAAGGGAAGGTAGCCCTGGTTGATCGCGGTACCTGTTCGGCCAGTATCAAGGCTTATAACGCCAGCGTGGGTGGGGCAGTCGCGGTTTTGATTGCCAATAACGCCGCTGCCGCCGGTCCTTACCCATTTTCTTACGACCCGACCACACCCACTCCGATTACAGCGGTTAGCTTCTCAATTGGTTACGAAGATGGCCTGACGCTGCGGTCCAAAGTGGGCCAGACCGTTTCGATTGATAAAGCGGGCGTTTCGATTGCCGGGACTATCGTCAGCACTTCGGCGCGAGGACCGTTCTTGAGCAATAACTACATCAAGCCTGACATTGGCGCTCCTGGCGCGTCGGTTTCGGCTAATGTAGGTAGCGGCACCGGCACCTCGGCCTTTGGTGGCACTTCCGGCGCGGCCCCGGTCGTGGCAGGTTCGGCTATCCTGCTCAAGCAGAAATACCCGAATTTCAACGCCTACCAGATTAAATCACTCCTGATGAACACCGCCGATACCAACGTCGAAAGCCTTAACTATGATGGCAGTATGGAGCCCGCTCCTATCACCCGGATTGGCGGCGGCGAAGTCCGCGTAAACCAGGCGGTCAAGAACGGGCTGTTAGCTTATGCAGTGGAAACCGGGCGGACCAGTAAAGGTAACGTGACCTATGGCACCGGCAGCCTTTCGTTTGGCTACCAGGCCATTAACAATAATGTCAAAGTCTTTAAAAAGACGGTCAAGGTTACGAACCTGACAAAAACCGGGCGCCTATACAAGTACACGCCTAAATTCCGCGACCCGGCAGACGCCGCCACCGGGGCCGTAAGTTTCCAGGGTCCGTCCCAGTTCTGGCTTAACCCCGGCCAGACCCAGGACATTACCGTTCAGATGATGATTAACGGCCCTAAACTGCGACCCTGGAACCTGGACGCAGGTCTAAACGGTAACGATGGTACGACCATTGACGAACTGGAATATGACGGATACATCCTGCTCGATGGCGGCGCGGACAATAGTGTGACCCTGCCCTGGCAGGTGTTCCCACACCGGGTAGCCGATACTTCGGTTCGGGGTCTCAAAAAGGGTAACTACAATGGCCCTATTACGACCTTACAAATGGCTAATGACCTGGGCGGTCCGACTGTTGGTAATGTAGATGTTTTCCAGTTGCTGGGCCAAAACGGCCAGCAATCCACCCCGGCCCCCGGCCCCGGCAGCAATGATGTCAAGATTGACCTCAAGGCTTTTGGGGTCCAGGATGTAGGGGCTTATCTACAATTCGCGGCGACTACCTACGGCGAGCGCGCCACACCGGTCACACCAGCAGAATTCGACTTTTACGTCGACTCAAATAACGATGGTGTAGCCGATTATGTCGTGTTCAACCGCGAACAGGGCTATTTCACGGGCGGTGGTGGCTCTTTTGGCAGTGATGGGCGCGTCCTTGCCGGTATCATTAACCTGACAACCGGGGCCGGTACTGCCTATTTCTACGCCGATGTCACTTACAATTCGGCCAACATGATTTTGACCGTACCGAAATCAGCCCTCGGTATCACCAATGGCAAAACCATCGGGGTCAGGGTCGAGGCCGTGGACCTCTACTTCACGGGTGAAACCAAAGATTCTCTACCTGCGTCCGGGTTCACTAAAGTCAAAGTGGGGTCGCCCCGCTTTGTCTTAAAAGCGTTACCCTGGACAAACGCCGGGACTTTAAGCGCGGACGGTCTATCAATGGCAGTCCCGGTTGGTGGGACCCAGGTCCAGTTCGTGGACAATGGAGCCGCTAACGGTGACGCTTCCGGCTTGCTCCTGATGTACCGGGACGGTGCCCCAGGGCGTGAAGCAGATGTAGTGAAGCCATAATTACCGGTTAAAAAGAGGCCGGGCGGTTAGTTCGGCTTCCAAAATCAAAACCCCTGTTAAGGAAATTTCCTGGCAGGGGTTTTGTTTGTTACTTGGTATCATCCGGGAAACCGGGCGTAACCAGGGGTGGCCTATCCTGGGGATTAAGGGTCAGGGTGGTTGCTTCAAGTTGGCCCTGGGCATTAAAGGTGCCGGTGGCGGAAAGGGTCGTGCCTGCCACCAGGGAAGACAAATCGCTACCTTTAGCCGCATCAGGATTGTCAAAACTGGTGGCGCTGGTTACTTTGACCACCACCACCCCCTCGGTAGTCCTGACATTCAGGACCGTATTATTGCCGTTTCCGCTTAAGGATAATAAGGTGCCAAAAATCGTCACAGGTGAACCGGTGCTGGATACCGGCGTATTCGCAACCGCTCCAATTGGGGTTTGAATCGCCAGTTTCGTCGGGACGGCGGCAGCTTGGGTGGGATTGGTCGAGCCGTCGGGAGTTAGGGTCGGGTTAGTAGCCTGACTGACCGGACCATTTGCGGTTACCGGGGCCTGGGCGGTCGAGATGGTAGGGGGTAAGGTAATCACATTGGCGGGCAAGGGTGTAGTGGTACTGGCAGGTGGGACGGGCTGATTCGCGACAGGAGTGGGGGTCACCTCTTTGGGGGTAAGCAGTGTGATGGTTACCAGCCCAAGCGCCAGAACCACAATTACGGCGGCCATTCCGGCCATTACCAGGCGCGGCAAGCTAAAGAATTTTGCCCTCCGGTGTAGTGAGGTTTGCCCGGAATTAAGGCGTAACCTGTCAAGGGTCGGTCTGAAGTCGGCCCAATTAGCTTTTTCTTCAGAGCGGCTGAGTTCAAAAATTTGTTCAATATCATCCTCATTCGACGGGGTTTCAGGGCCGAAAGTTTTACCTGGTTTCATTAGATTATCCTGAATAATTTTAATACTTATTTTTCAAGTATATAGAGTGACCGGGTTTATCCAGACAGCAAACCTGGGCTTTAAAGATGTCTGCGCAAATAAAACCGCAACCCCGCTTTGGCCCGTTGGAATAAGGTTTTAACCGTATTTTCGTTAAGGCCAAGCACTTCTCCAATCTCTTGAAAAGTCAGGTCGGTGGCATAGCGCATAGCCGCCACCTGGCGCTGTTTGGACGGCAAAGCATTTATCCCCTGGCGGATTACCTGGCGGGTCTCCTGGCGTTCAATGATTTCGCCCGGCAAAGGAGCGTGACTGGTCAGGTCGGTTAAACTACCGGCATCCATCTCCTGGGTCAGGCTTATTTCTGAGCCAGACCTATCCCCTGTTTTCCTTAAAATATCAAAACACTTATTGCGGTTAATTTTAAAAAGCCAGGAGCGGAACTTTTCAGGTTGTCGCAAACCAGCAATTGATTGATGGGCCTGGATTAGGGTCTGCTGGACCGCGTCTTTAGCGTCTTCTTCGTTACCCAGGATGCGCAGGGCATATCGCCAGAGCCCATCCAGGTAGATTTCGACAAGTTTTTCAAACGACTCGAACTCGCCTTTTGAGGCGGACTGGACCAGTTCAATTTCACCGGTTGGCGGAGGGGGAATATCCTGTTTTTGGTCTTCTCTAAACATTGCCATGATATTAACCGACCGGCGAACAATTTATATGGTTACCTTAACTCAACCAACCCGGTAATCTCCCCGGTTTCTTGAATGACGCGGAAAGTCCGAAAATAGTTTCAAATTTCTTTACTCAACTTTATAACAGGTGTTTATTTTTACCACTTGTAGGATGCAAAATTATATGGGCAGGTTCTAGAGATTGCCTGTTAATACCTGGTGGGCAAGGTGGTTTCGCCTTTTATTACGACGCCAAAATTGAGGTAATAAAAAGTAGATTGGCAAGGTCGTGTCAGGATACCTTCGAGCAAGTAATTAATGGGGACTGCCAAACCCCGGACAGGATATTTTTGAGCCTATGTCAGGCTACTAATTCGATAATTTCACGTTTAAGTGCTTAGTAATTTGAAATGTTTCTGGTTTATCCTTAATGCCCTTAATCAATAACCATAACCCAAGGGTAATTTCAAACGGGGCAATTGGAAGATAAACATAAATCGGTACTTCAAACCCAAAGAATTCAAACACAATTCCAATCAATCCCACCAGCACCACGATAAGGCCCCACAGTGATATTACCCGCGGTATATACCTGGACTGGTAAAATAAAGAATACCATGCAATTCCACCGATGCAGTAGAACCACATGTGAATTGTGCCGCTTCCAAAAGTGTAAAATCCGTTGTAAAGAAACTCACCCAGGGTTTGATAAAAAGAATTCTGGGGTATCCCGGCCTGGACATAATCCTGGCTTAAAGGTAACAGGCTAAAGGCTGCTATGGTACTTGCGGCATAGATAAAGGCTTCTGCCAGCCACCATCCCAGGGCAAAAAGAGCTAAAACTTTGTTTTGTTTGTTTAAGACAGTATATAAAAGCAGCGCTAGTACCACAATTCCACTGCTGTTGATAACGCCAAACAGGACGCTTGTCTGGAGTAGGCCAGAGTTATTTGAAATGTGATTGAGAATATCATTTATATTAGCATCTGTGCCAGCCGCAGCCTTAAACAACATCCCGCTAACCAAACTTACAATAAACACAAACAAAAAGGCTATACCTAAAAGCCTGGGGGCATTCTTCTCTGTAATCATAGTTACCCCTCGTTTCTGCCTTACAGTTTAGCTTAACTTTGGTTACCACCTTTCTAAAAGGAATTTTATTCGGATAACCGCAAGTTTTCGCTCCTTATCCAATTTTAATACTTTAAGGTAAAAATAAAGGCATAAATGAATCTAGCCTCGGTTAACGATTGGACAAAGGTAGTAATCAAAACCAGGGGCTAAACCTCAGGCTGAGCTTTGAAAGGTTCGAGAAAAACGGTTATACTCAATAAGCTAAGTGGACCTGAAAATTCAATCTGCGCTTTCTGGACCGGCTAAAGTTACAAAAATTCATATGCCTGGATAGCCTTACGGGTTCAAAATCCTTTTTACGAAGTTATTTCGGGCCCTTGCCAGGGAGAATTTAGAGTTAGTTTTGGGGAAAATATAAAAAGAATGAAACGACCGAATATTTTGTGGATTTGCACCGACCAGCAACGCCTGGATACACTGGGAGTGTACGGAAATCCTTACGTAAAAACGCCAAATATTGACCGGCTGGCCCAGAGCGGTGTTCTTTTTGAGAACTGTTTTGGGCAGAGCCCGGTCTGTACACCCAGCCGGGCCAGTTTCCTGACCGGTCGTTATCCGAGGACTACCCGCACCCGCCAGAACGGCCAATCTATCCCACCAGACGAAGTGCTGGTGACAAAACTCCTGGCCGAGGCCGGGTACAGGTGTGGGCTCTCCGGCAAACTTCATCTTTCAGCCTGTAACCCTAAAGTTTCCCTGGCTACCGAGCGGAGAATTGATGACGGCTACGAAACCTTTTACTGGTCCCATCACCCTGACGCGGATTGGCCGACCAACCAGTATACCAACTGGCTGGCCGAGCAGGGTCTAACCTTCAAACGCACCCCTTACAGGGGCTCCCAGTTTGTCCAGACCAGCCTGCCCGCCGAGTATCACCAGACCACCTGGTGCGTGGACCGGGCTTTGGACTTTATCAAAGAAGCCAGCCAGGCCGGGGAAAACTGGCTCTTCTCGCTAAATGTTTACGACCCGCACCACCCCTTTAGCCCACCCCAGGATTACCTGGAACGCTATCTGCCGGTGCTTGATGAACTGCCATTACCAAATTACGCCGAAGGTGAATTAGCCAATAAGCCTATCTTTCAACAAATGGACCATCGCGGGGCCTACAACCAACCCAGTCTGTACCCTTTCGACCAGATGAATGAGCAGGATCACCGGCTGATTAAAGCGGCTTACTGGGCCATGGTCGATTTGATTGATGAGCAGGTGGGCCGCTTGATAACCCTTCTTGAAAAAACCGGCCAGCTTGAAAATACCCTGGTTATTTTTATGACCGACCACGGCGAAATGCTGGGCGACCACGGTATTTATCTTAAAGGTCCCTATTTTTACGAACCGGCCATTCATCTGCCCCTGGTTATCTCCTGGCCCGGTGTAATCCGGCAGGGTGGCCGCCACGATAACCTGGTTGAACTGGTAGACATAGCACCGACGCTGCTAGAAGCCGTGGGTTTGCCGGTATACGAGGGGATGCAAGGTGTTTCGCTCTGGCCTACCCTGACCGGACAGGAGGATGGACAGGCTTCCCGCGATTATGTTTATTCGGAATACTATAATGCGATGCCCTGGCATAAAGACCCCCTTCCTTTCGCGACCATGGTAAGGAGCAACCGTTACAAACTGGTCAACTTTCACGGGTTAAACATGGGTGAGCTTTACGACCTGGAAACGGACCCTCTTGAAAGAAACAATCTCTGGAACGACCCTTCCTACCTGGGGGTTCAACTTGAAATGTTCAGGCTGCTGGCAGATAGCCAGGCTAAAACGGTTGACCCTTTGCCACTGCGGCAGGGCCCCTGGTAGCAGGAACCGTTAAATTAAGCCCAATTTAAGGAATACATAGGGTAATTAAGCAAGATTGCAAGGGCTACCGGCACCAGCCCCCTCAATGCCCTGGCTTATGTTGAATTGAAAGGAATTTTACAGGCCGCCACAAAAATAGTTCAAGTTACGGATAGTCTTTCCGCAATAAATACTTTACTCATTTCGAACAAGTTTTTATTTGAGATTTGCACCCGATTTTAAGCCATTTGAGGACTTGAAAGAGAACCAGACAATATAACCCGCCGGGAAATTAAGCAAATTAACCAGCAAGAGCAACGTTGAAAGACTAACCGCCAAATAGCCCGGATAACCCAACTGTGTCATTATGGTTACCAGGGCCAGGTCGCGCACACCTATTCCACCAATGGTAAACGGCACCAGGCTGGCGATAGTCGCCAGGGTGCTTATTGCCAGGACATTCATAAATGAAATATTTGCCCCAAGCGCCAGAGCCAGGAGCCAGGTCCGGCCAACCGCCAGGCCCGCCGTTGCCAGGGTCAAAAAGAAGGAGGTTCCGATACATGCCAGGCCCAATTGCCGGTAAGGAGAGGCCGGGTTTTCTAAAGATTCTTCCAATTGGACTATGCCATTGCCTTTACGGGATTTCCGGTCAAGGACTTTTCCTAAAAGGTCGTTGAAAATAAAAGTCGAAAGGCGCGGTACCACCAGTACCAGGAGGCCCAGACCGGTCAGGGCCAGGAAACCCAGGAGGAGGGGCAAATCGCCATAAAAACCGCTGCCAAGCTGTAATAATCCCCAGAGCGCTAACAAAACGAGTACAAACATATCAAAGAGGCGGTCTACCAGGGTCGATGCCATACCTTTCGCCAGGGAGTAACCTTTATCCTGCAAGGAAAGTGCCTTTATAAAATCGCCGACCTGACCTGGTGTAACGCTTCCCGCCGACAAACCGAGACCATAGAGGCCGGTAGCTTCTTTCAGCAAAATTTTTATCCGGTAATTACCGAGAATAAATTTCCAGCGCCAGGCTTTCAGGCCGATTATGGGAAAGATTAACCCAACCGACCCTAATGCCAGCCACAAGTTAGCATGAGAGAGGTCAGCGCCTATTTGCTGCCAGTCCAAATTCAAGCGGGAAAGCAGTCCAACCAAAATGACTGTAATAAGCACACGTAAAAAAACTCGCTTGTAATTCTTTGGGCGGGACAGGGCCGGGGTTTTGAGAAGACAGCCCCTGACCGGGCCTGGCCTCGAAAAATTGGTAAAGGCTTTGAACACCTTAATTATCCTTGCTTGCAAACATTTTTAACCGGCCTGGTAAGGCTCACATTGCAAAGGAGCCAGGCTGGCAGTCGCTGCCGGGTTATGCTGGTATAACCAGACCTCTAACGGTCCGCGTGACTCCATAAACTTGCCCCGGCAAAACCGGGCTACCGGAACCCAATTATTCCCAGGCAAAGCGGTACCGGGTAAGGCCGTAACATAGACCGTATGGCCGGACTTTTCCAAATTAGCGGTTTCCTTTTCTAAATCAGGTGTCGCAACACGTAAACTGTAACTTTCTGGGGCTTCATCGACCAGGAAGAAGATTAAAGGCGAGGTGTCGTCGTTAACAATAAAGGCAGCATCCCCAGAATTTTGGGAGGCATAGGTTGCCAGTTGTTCTCCAACGGGTGGGTGGGTATGGTGTTCGAGGGCCTGGGGAACGGTTACCAATGCCATGCACAAACTAATAACAGGGATTGCCAGGATTTTAACCCATTTTCTCGAAGGTAAGCCCAGACCTACCAGGATGCACAGCAAAGCAACCAGGGGAAACTCATACCGGGCTAAATCCACATCATTACCCAGAAGAATCCAGGCAAAATAGGGTCCTACCCAGAGCAAAGCCATTAAAAGAGGAGGACTCAACTTGCGGCGGGCTAAAGTGGCGGTTCCAGAAACCAGTAAGGCCAGTAAGCCGAACGTAGTTGGTAAACGTGTAAACGAAAGACCGGGCCACCAACTCCCCAACCCGTAGACTGCCAGGGTTTCAAACATTCGTAAAGGCCGGGTAAGTATATTTTTGTCGGTAGAGACGCTTCCGCCCCATTCGGTGTAATGTCCGACCAGGTGCGTATCACCGGCTTGAAAATACTTCCAACCGTCCATCAGAAGTTGCCAGCCCAACCAGAGGGTTACCGCCAGTCCAAAGCATAAAGCAACAGCCAGGGGTAATAAAAGTGGTCCCTTTTTCCAGCCAAAGACCGGTTGGCTCCGGTTAATCCAGACCGCATAGACGAGTGGTAGCAGTAAAACCAGATAAGATAAGCGGGTGCCAAGCATCAGACCCGCCAGCAGGCCCGCCACCGGCAGGTAAAGGGCACTTCCGGGACGGTTTTCGATAGAACGGCAGGCAAGCCAGAAAAAAGTCAGGCCAATTAAAAGTCCCAGCGGGTCGCTGAAAATCTCGCTGCCTCCCAACCAGGAGAGTGGTAATAAAACCCAGGCCAGGGCGGCAGTTAAGCCAACCCAATTAGCATGGGAACTCTCGCCCGGCTTTAAAAAGCGGTACCACAGTAAAGCCAGTTTTGCGATGGGCCAGAGGGTCAGGGTGGAGGCCAAAATACTGACCATGTGAAGGGCTAGGATGGGGTTGTTATAAAGTAACCCGAACAGTTTCCCCGCCCAGATATAAACCGGGTAACCAGGCCATTGGGGACGAAGCTCAACCACCGAATAATGCTCGATACCACGCAAGAAAAGGAGGCCGTCCCTTGACTCGATAAAATCCGGCACAGTGGCTAAGCGACCCAGGTAAGCCAGCACAGTTAATAAAATAAGGGGCCAATTTTGTTTTACAAAACGAAAACTTCCAACTTTTTGTGTAAGCAAGTCAGAATCTGAGATGGAGAGATTTTCGGTTTGGAGGATATCTTCTTGAGGGTTTTGGGTAAGCACGCGCCGCCGATCCTTGTAATGGGCTATGGCCGGGCCGTGAGAATGACTATTTCTTATCCTCCGGGTTCCGGCTCATAGACCTTGATTGTTACCTTAAAGATAGAACCCTATTGGTCGGGTGGCAGGCAAACGATAGGGTTACCATAGTAGTCATAGCAGGTGCCAGGTGGCGGAGTTTCTTCCGGGACAGTGTAACCGGTGCAATTGATGTAAACGACGACTCCGGGGCCGTTGCCCTGGTTTGCCGTCCCACCAGGGTGGGCCTGGATGCGGAAAGTCCCGACATTACCGCTGGTGCAGGGTGGTACCTCGACCTGGACATACAGGTTGACGTCGGTCGTAGCATCTGTAAAGTTGAGGGAAGTGTAATTGGTAGCGTTGGTAAAATCACCATCCGGAGATAATTTTACGTTAGGAGAAAGGTCGTTGTTGCCGGGGCCTTTACGGGTTTGATAATAAGTGGTGCCTATAGTGCCGTTGTTGGTGTTGTTAATTGTAAAATTAACGGTATAGGCAGTCGGACCGGCATTAATAACCAGTTTGTTGATACCTTTACCATAACCTTCCGCAGTCATACTACCGAAAGAACCTGCCGGGGTGAAACTGCTTTCCACCGGGGTATAGTAAATTCGATTGCCCGAAGCCATGGTTAAAAGCGGAACTGCTAAAAGGGCAACTAAAGCCAGGACCGAAGCCATGCTAAAAGCAAGACCAAACCCCCAAAGCTTTTTATTTGGCATTGTACATCTCCATTTTGTATGAATGTTGTAAAACTCGCCGTAACGAAAATAACTGCTAAAGCAACAGGAGTTATAAGCCGATAGAGCCGAACACTCTTTTCATCTGTGTTATAACCTGACAGACATTACGAAATTTCTGTAATACCTGGTGCTAATCGGTTTAACAGTAATTGCGAGAGTTACGTTTGCTCTTTTTTAAACCCGATATGGCTAATTTTGAGTCTTCTTTAGTACTATTTTTCTTCCTATATATAATTTCTTTAAGAGATGTAATATATTTCTTAAGGTGGGGAGCGGTAAGTTAATCACAAAGCAGCACATAACAACCGGTCTTTGTAGGGTAGGGCCTTCCTACACTTAAAAACCACTCCCAGGTAAAGAGGTTTGGATTAGTGAAAGGGGGAAGTTTTACAAAAGAATCAATTATTCTATATCTGACCAATCGGATAGACTCCGCAAAACTTCCAGCCTGAAAGCGGTCGGCCACGCTACCAGCCATTGCGAGGTATTAAAAGGCCAATGACCCCACCGGGTATGATAAAAACCTTCGTCCTGGCTGCCGGTGGGACGGAGTTTACCCATAACTTCAAGCTGCCCGTCCGATACGCCAATCATCCCGTTAGCCCACAAAGCCTGGGCCCGTTCTTTCCAAATAGGATTATTTGTCAGAGTAGCTAATTTTAACAAATCAACCACGTACACCAACCCGTAGGGGTCCTGGTGATGGTGCTGGGTAGAAACGGAGGTGCCGCCAAAAGTGTCGTAATTGAGCTTATTTAAGGCTGTATTCTCATCGTATCTTACCGTGTGGTGCCATTGCCAGGTTGAAAGATAATAAGCCGCCTGTTCGGCTTTTTCGAGATATTGGGGCTCTCCGGTAATAGTGTAAAGTAGTAAACTCCCTTTTAATAGAGGAATGGCCGACTCTTTATCAATACAATGAGTGTCGAGGGCCCCGGCTGCGGTATAACCGTTTTCGCTAAGATTCTGGAAATAAAACTTAAAGGCCTTCCTGGCCGTTTCAAGGTATTTAGCTTCCCCGGTCTCCTGGTAAGCCTCTAACAATGGCGGTACCAGGAAACCGCCGGTTTGACCGTCCCTCGCGACACATTCCCCCGTATTGGACCAGGCGCGACCGAGATTGCCATCGGGGAACTGGCTGCGGACGAAGAAATCACAAATTGCCAGGGCGATTTGACGGTAACCTGGGCGTTCAACACCACACTCCTTTGTTAAGCGAACGGCCTCAAAAAAATAAGTAGCGGCTGCTCCCAGGTTACACCCGTCCTGCACCTCCAGGGCCGTTGCCGCCGGGCGTAAGATACGGTTGAAATGGCAGCGAAAGAGACCATTTGATAGAGGGGCATATTCGGCCCAGACATCCAGGACGGCCAGGCCCCTTTCGAGAGAGTCCCGGCTGCCGTTTCTAAAGTAATCGGCTAACAGGGCGTTTGCCAGGGAAGCGTTTTGCCCACACCAGCCAATCTCATAGATATTTTGATTTGTGATCCATTTTTCCTGTTCAGTCGACCATTGCATCCCGATACAGAAGCCTTTGAAAAATCCTTCTTCCGACCATAGTCCGTTCTTTGCGTAGTCTATACCCCAGTGCCAGAGGTTTTCACCCGAATGGCGAGGCTGGTGTGCATATTTATGCTGGTGCCAGGCTTCATCCAGCATTTCACTCCAGCCAAAATGGAGTTGGCGGTTAGGACGGACCATTAAATAGGCCATAATGGTGAAGCTCGCGCCTTTCTCAAGGTCAAGCCTGGACTCAAAAGCTTCGGTGAACTTATCGCGTAAAATATAGACCTGGGGAGTTTCTTCCTCAGGGGCGACCAGGCGGTGCGTCACGCCACTTTCACCCGGCATCAAAGCACACGAACCTTTGAAACCTTCCCTGGCCCATAAAGCCACCGACCAATCAGCGCTTTCGGAATAAGTGGCACCACAAACCGCTACCCGGTGATAAGCCAGGGTCCAGGGTTTTCCTTGCCGTGAGAAACCTTTTATTTCATTCCCCGGACCCCAGAGATTACCGTTGTAAGAAACAGCCGGAATTTGACCGTAATCCATCCGGTGGAAAACCGAGAAATCCAGGGTGAGGCGAACACCGGAAACCGGGCTGATTGCTTTGAACTCTCTTTGCCATTCAAAGAAGCCCGGCTTCAATGCTGTAAACGTATCGGTAATTTCGAGGTTGTCGTGGGAAAAGGGTTCAAAAACCCCTAGTTTTGTGCCCGAATGATAAAGATAGTTTACAGATGCTTCGTTACTAATTTCAAAGTTTTCCAGGGTCATCCGTTTTCCTTTGTTCTTTTCAATTTTTACTGACTTACCGCCGAATTTTTTAAGAAAGGGCTTAATAATCCAGAAAATTAACAGCTATAGTTCATAAAGCTGTCATATATTCTTAATAGATTTTAGAGTGTTCGTGTTTTGTTTTATAGTATATAATAACAAACCATATCGGGTAGCGCGCCGGGTTGGTCCGGCCAGATTTTAAGGTTACTTTTCATTTTTTGACTCGCCGCAACGACTATGGTATTTTTTGTTAACCTGTGCTAAAATAATTTCAGGTTAGTGTCCCTTCTTTTTTATTTTGCCCGGTTAAATTTTTTATTGTTCAAGGTAAATAGGCCCCTTTTGGAGTGGCTCGTTTAATTCCGTTTCCTGGACTCGGTGACTTCATTCTTTGTTTTAAGCTTAAAATAAGACCTTTATCGCAATAAGTTTTTTGTCAAAACTCTCGCCACACAATCGCCACACCATATTGATTAAGGTTCTTTAGCAAACCATAAAATTTCTAACAAAAAGCTGTTTATACCAAGTAGGGAATAATTTATTCTATGGCAGGGCTTTCGGGTAAGTCTGTGAAGTACGGTACCCTTAAGACCCCTGGGGTTCTCGTGATATTTAATTCCTTTAATTGACCTAATCAGCCGAGCCTAGCTCGGTACATCACAAAAAAGTGGGACAATCTCCCCGGTTTTGTAACACCGCTTGAAGAGGACTATTTTGGACAAACCTGACTTAGACAATAAAAAAGCGGACCACTTTAAAGAATTGGGGATAGGTAGCGGTTCAATTTCTACCAGGAAGATTTTAGCCCTTCTAAGTGAAGCCAAAGCGCTAAATAGCCAGGGCCAATTTAATCAGAGCCTTCAGACCTTAAATTACTGCGTCTCCCAAAAACCTGATTTTGCAGAAGTCTATCTTACCAGGGCCGGGGTATACCAGCAGCAAGGAGATTACAGGTCAGCCCTTTTGGACTTGAACCGGGCTATTCATTTAGCCCCCCAAAATGCTGAAGCTTACGTTCAACGGGGAGAAATCTACCGCCTGGCTAAAAGAAATGAAGTCGCTCTAAATGATTTGACCCAGGCTATCAAATTGGACCCCGGTAACGTGGTTGCTCTGGGACGGCGGGGTACCATTTACCGCCTTCTCCACCAGTTCAATAATTCCATAAATGATTACAACCAGGCTTTAGCCCTTGACCCTGCCAACACCTGGGTTTTAGGTAACCGGGCGGAAACTTACCGGGCCCTGAAGAATTACCGCAAAGCAATTAACGATTATAACCAGGTGCTAGCCTTAAATCCCCAACTCGGCTGGGTCTATGAGCGGAGAGCTTATCCCAATCTCTGGGCCGGTTATATTGATGAGGCCTGCGCAGACTTTGAATACAGCTATAAATTAAACCCGGCTAACCTGATGAACGGGTGGATGGCCGAATGGACCAGGATGTGCAAAAAAGGCTTTTCCTTTTCCCTGAAAATCGAGGAAAGGTTAAGACGCCTGGAAGAGCAAGACCCCCAGCACTATATTGCTTATTTATGCCGGGCCACTCTGAACGTGATTCAAGGGGATTTCAAACAAAGTTATAAAGAGTTAGATACTGCCTGCAACCTTCTACCAGAAGAAGCGGGAGCTTTCTTCTGGAAAGGAATGATGGCGGTCGGGTTAAGAAAAGATGAGGAGGCCATTGATTTATTCAATATAGCCCTTCAATTAAAAATGCCACCAGCTTTATTAGCGCCGGTAAAATGGCTTGAACCTTTTAATCCCGTCTTTTACCAGGAATATGGCCGGGCGCTCCTGGCAACCTCTCCTAAAGAGAGAAATGGTGCCACTGACGACGGCGACGGCAAACCGCCGACCAGGACCCCAGCACCCGAACAGCCAAAAAAGAGGCAGGACAACGCCAACAGCCAGGTTGCGGAAATACCACTCCCAACCCATCAAGCTCAAACTTCTGAAGAAGATTTATTTGAGGAAAACCTACTTGAAAGTACTCTTAAATTTAGTAACTTAAAAATTATCAAACCTGAAGAACCCGTTTCCAAAAAACCAGAGCCTGAAACCAAACCCAAGGGGAGCCAGATTTACCCGTATACCAACGGTTCGAATAGTTATGACCCTGATAGCAGCGACGAAGAAGTAACGGAACGGATTAAAACCAGGCCCTATAACAGCGGCAGCCCGGTTGAATCTCCACTAAAAGAGCCGGTAGACCGAACGGCGGAGCCTTCTGGAAAAGCCCGCGAAGTTAGCCCGGTGGAATCCCCCCTGGAAAAATCGCATCCTGAAAAAAAGCCAACCGAAGAAACAGTTGAAGCGATAGTCGCTGAAAGCAGCCCGGGGAATCCTGGTTCAGTCAGCCCTGAAAAAACTTCAGAAGAATTGAAAAAAGAAAACCCAGGGCCTGAGATTCTTGCAACCAATTTGCCCGGACAATCCGGCCCTATTGGACAAACAAACGAAAGCGAGCCTGTTTATACCACAATCCCGGACATGGAACCTCAAAAATCGGAGATAACCCCACTTTATGAGGTAGATAAGGGTGAAGCTGGTTCTACGGCTATGCCAAAAAGGGGTAATTTATTATTTATGGCGCTGGCAGGAGCAGCTATCTTAATAATTGGCCTCCTCATTTTAGTTTTGGTACTTTTTAGCAATACCTCAAATTCTTTAAGTAATTCCCAGGGTTCCAATACAGTCGCTGCCGTTTCAACGCAGGGGTTAGCTCCTGTTACAGCCACCGCCGCCAATCAAACCTCACCAACACCAGGGTCAGGTAGCCCAAAGCCGATAATTAGCCAGCCAACGAATACCCCGGTAGCGACAGATGATAGCCAGGCCAGGCCCACCGCTGTTTTAGGGGCAGAAAAAACGCCCGATTCGCCCGGTACTCCTGTAGCCGGTGTAACCGTAACTATAGATCTAGCCAGCCCCACTCCGGGTGCAACAACAACCCAAACAGCCCAGGCTCCGTTTACCACCCAGCCTCTATCAGGCCAAATCGGCCCGGTTACCACGGCCAGTTGGTCGAATGACGGACGCTATTTTGCTACCGGCACCCAGGACCAGGCAATCAAAGTCTGGGATGCCGCCACAAACAAAATAGTATTGACCCTTACTCCCAAAGATGGGGCCAGGGCCGGGGCGCCGGTTGCCTTAAGTTGGAGCAATGACGGTCATTATATTGTTTCGGGGTGGACAGACCGCTATGTAAGGGTATTCACGTTTTCACCGGGCGATGGTAAAAATAGCGATAGTGGTGAGCAGGAACTCTTTGCCCTGTCCGACGATGTTTTACCCCAGGCGGTAACTATCTCACCCGATAACCTGCTGGTAACCTATCCCGGCACAGATACGGTCCATACTCAAACCATCGCCGGTAAGGCTAAAGGCCCTGACTATTCCTTGGGGAAGGATAGCCAGGTTTCGGCCATAAGTTTCTCCCCGGATAAAGGCTACCTGGCCGCCGGTCTGAGTGATGGGCGGGTTCTGGTCTGGGACAGAGCGACCTTAAAACTAATCCTGGCAATCTTACCCGGTCAGACTAATGGTTCAAATCCTGTAACCGCCCTGGAGTGGAGTCCGAATGATAATTACCTGGCGGTTGGCAGCCAGAAAGCCCTGAATGTTTACCGGGTAAGTTTAACGGGTGGGGCCAGGGTAGTAAATACACCTATTTCACAGGGTCTAAAAACGCCCCTCACCGCTTTAAGGTTCAGCCAAAATAGCAACCTGGTAGCCGCCGGAAACCAGGATGGTGAAATGCAAGTCTGGTCAATTGACCAGGCCAGGGTGGTGGAGCAGGTAAGTTTGGGCGCAGGCGCGGTATTGAGCTTGAACTTTAAGGAGGGCGAACGGCAGGTTTTCGTCCTAAAAGGGGGTAACTCACCTGCCTTTATAACCTATAACCTTCAACAATAATTGGAGCAGTTTTTATTTTGTAGCAACCCAGGGTTAGTAGTTTGTAAGGTGTAACCGTTTTTCTATAGAAATCAGGCCATTGATTATTTAAAGGGAGTGTGTCCAATGGGGAATTTTTTACCGCTAAAAGCCGCCGCAGCCAGGCTTCTTTTTGTAGCACTTTTAGGTTTAGGATGTCTTCTAGCCAACCCACAGTTTGTGCATGCCGGGCCGGTGAAGCAGACGGTTGCCGATAAAGTAGTTGATACCCTGAAAACAGCTTTTAATAACATGGATTTAAACGCCTGCCTGGCCCTGATGACCGATGACGCCATGGTCCTGGTGGTGAACCCGTCAGATTTAGCGACTGGCACCCTGACCAAGGATACTCTCACCTACACGGGAAAACAGGGGGCTCAATCTGAGGTGGCTAACTTCTTCTCGATAAATTTTACCAACGGTTTTACCATCTGGTCCACCAATTTCAAAACCACCGATAGCTCCTTTAGTGGTCCCATGCAACTGGCAATTCGTGACTTCGTTATTGAAACGGATGTCCAGGCAACCTTAGAGGGGGGCAAAATTAAAAAACTGGTTATAACGGATAAGAGTATCTCCAAAAAATCGGCTCCTGTGCCTTCGAACGCCCCCAGCACCGGGGTAGGTGGAGAATCGGCGTCAGGTAACCAGAGCCCGCTTTTGGTCGGAGGTTTCATTGTTTTCGCGCTAAGTGGCCTGGGTAGTTTAACGGGCCTGGTTATATTAAGTAAAAAGGAGAAGCGAGCTAGAAAGCTTTAACCTGGGGGTTCTCCCAGAAACTATTTCGTTTTGGTCTCTAGCATAAAACAGGTGCAACCTCAAAATCAGGATGCACCTGTTTTTTGAGAGTTGAAAAAACGATTTTTACCGGGGAAACTTGTTACGAAAGTCTCCGATTCTTTTGGGAATCTTCATTTCTAACAAAGGGTGCACCGAGTTTCAAAACATCTTTGTGCTTTCCAATCAGGTAAATAATCCTTTACAATCAATCCTGAAGTCACCGGATTTGCTCCCAAAGATTTTAACGCTTAGCGCAAAAGGACAACGCAGTCTGGCTAAAACTATTATTTAGCCGGTTAAAAGGAGATTTCTTAAATGAAGATTACCGAAGTTAGAGTAATTCTAACCTGCCCTGGCCGGAATCACCTGTTTGTTAAAATTATGACCGATGAGCCGGGTATTTATGGTATCGGGGAGGGAACGCTTAATAACAGTGAGCCGATTGTAGCCAAAGCTGTCGAGCATCTTTCGCAACTTATTATCGGGCGCGACCCGGCCCAGATTGAAGACATCTGGCATACCCTGTATTTCAGCGGGTACTGGCGGGGTGGCCCTGTTTTTATGACCGCTATTGCCGCCATAGATTTCGCCCTCTGGGATATAAAGGGTAAGGTAGCCGGGCTGCCGGTTTACCAGTTGCTTGGCGGGCGCAGCCGCCAAGGGGTACCGGTCTATACCCACGGGCAGGGACCAAGTATTGAGGCTGTTGAAGACTCGGTGCGGGCATTGATGGAAAAGGGGTATAAATTTGTCCGGGCCCAGCTAAGCGGCAGTTTTGGCAGCTATGGCGGGGGCGGGGTGGTCAAGCACGAAGATTCGACGGTACCCGGCCACAAAGGCACCGATTTTTACAATTTCGTGCCTTATACCCGGACTGTCCCGGCCATGTTCGACCATTTGCGCTCCAAGCTCGGCTTTGAAATAAATTTACTCCACGATGTTCACGAACAGTTGACTCCGATTGAAGCAGCCCAGCTTGCCAGGAGTTTGGAGCCTTACAGACTGTTCTTCCTGGAAGATGCTTTGCGTCCCGAGCAGAAAGCATATTTTGGCATGCTCCGGCAAAGTACGACCACGCCGCTGGCTATCGGGGAAATCATCACCTCACGCTGGGATGCCCTGGAGCTTTTCCAGAACCACTGGGTTGACTTCATTCGGACCGCTCCTATCCATGTAGGGGGGATTACCGAAATCCGCAAAATCTGTATCCTGGCCGATTCCTATTTCGTAAGGACGGCTTTCCACGGGGCGCACGACCTGGGCCCGATTGGACAGGCCGCCGCCGTCCATGTTGGCCTCAGTATTCCCAACCTGGGAGTCCAGGAATGGGTTGAGTTTGGCGACCAGACCCGGGAGGTGGTATCCGGTCTGTGTTATTTCGAGGATGGCCTGGTTTACCCCCAGGAAAAACCGGGATTGGGTGTGGATATTGACGAAGAAGCGGCCAAAAAATACCCTTACCAGCAGGCTTACTTTACAACCAAACGGCTGTGGGACGGCACCGCGCACCCTTACTAATAACCAGATTTCTTAAAAATAACGGCCTGCTTTATTGTAACTCGACCCTGAAGAATGCTCTCACCCGGCGTAAATATTCTTCAGGGTCTTTATTAAAACTGCTGATGTGGCCTGCCCCGGCCACCAGCCAACTCTCGGTTACGTTTGAGCCACCCAGCTTTTTTAGTTCTTCAAATTCACTTACCGGGATAAGGGTGTCCTGTTCGCCATGGATCAGAAACAGGTGGCGGGAACCCAGTTTTGTTATGGCCTGGCCCGGTTGAATTTGTTCGGGGTCATACCCCCGGAACAAACGACTGGCAAGCAAAATTCCGGGGTATAACAATTCGTGATGGTGCAAAGGACGCAAATTAGCATAACCGGAATCGCTCACTGCCGCTTTAATATTATTGCTCTGGCTCATTGCCATAATGGTGGTCGGTCCACCCATGCTCCACCCGATGGCTCCGATTGAACTAGCCCCAAAACCTTTGCCCCTGACAAAGTCAGCCGCCCCCACCACATCCCACTGTTCAAAGTACCCGAAAGTGTGATGGTCGCCGCCGGATAAACCGTGCCCGCGCAGGTCGAAAAACAGCAGACTGTACCCGCTGGCCCATAAACCTTTAGCAAGGGGCAGGAGAGAAGTCCGGTTCTGGTTCTGGCCGTGAACCATAATTAAAGCTTGCCTGGCCTCTGGATTTGGGACCCACCATCCCCGCAAAACAAGGTTGTCAGGGGCATCCGAAGGGAAGGTGACTTCTTCAAAAGGTAACCCGTAACTGGCCGGGCTCTCCTGACCGAGGCTTCTATTTAATACCGTAGTATAGAAAAGAGCATAAAAAATTGAAATGGCGCAGTAGCCAAGTATAATGAAAATCACCAGTAAAATTCCCAGCCGAGCTACTTTTTTCCCGGTGAGGGGCCTGGAAAACAATCCTTTTAGCTTAATAATATTCCCTTTCAAAATAAATAATCAACCATTTTTGTATTTTTTAGCATTGGAAAATATCCAATTTTTTAATGAATGATAACCCGCCTCTTTTTGCGGATAATCAGTAGCGGAATTACCACACCTACCACGAAGCCAAAAACAAAAGCGAGGGTCGCCAGGCCCCAATAAGTAACAAAGAAATTCATACTCATAAAACTGGAAGACCTGAAAACATCGTAAGGCTCGTCAGGTTGGAAATAATTGTGGACCAGACCTTCTGCGGTATAACCAAACCAGATTAACAAAAACCAGCCTCCCACCAGAAGCCCGCTCAACCAGGGTTTCAGGCTGCAAAAGAGGTTGAACCCAATTGTGGTTAATACCCCGACAATCAGCAGGGTTAACGGCTCTTGAAATACAAAAGTATGGAAACTGTCACCCAGGAAACGGTTAATAAACCCAAATAGAAGCGCTGCCATAAACAACAAAATAACCGGTTTTGCCTTCATTTATTCGTGACTCTCCTTTTTGAATTCCTTTCCTATGCTCACATCAGGGTACTTTACCAATAGAATGCCTGAGACCCCATTACTATATCAAAACCTTAATTGGGTCGAATACTGCCCTTGATTACCTGGGCCGGGTTGGTTGCGGGTGACATTGGCCTGAAGAAAATAGTTGCGCGGGTTGGAAAAATTCCGGTAAATCAAAAAGCGGCCCTGCCAGTCCTCACCATCCTTATCCTGGAGGGTCCACTGACTCCAGGCTATAGGCCCATTCAATCCCTGGCCGGAAAGGTGCCACCCGGCTTTTTCTAGCTGGGCATTGTAATGGAAAGCAAGAGCCTCCAGGTCCAGGCCGGTATCGAGGGTAGCCGAGGAAAACCAGCTATTCTGGCTGCCACCGCTACCACCACCGTCAAAATTCTGGATATTCCCGGGTGGCGGCATAAGGTTAGGGATAAGATTAACCATCATGGGTCTCTCCCGCATGCGCTTCTGGCGGACCGGGTCACAGGGGCTATTGGCAGTATCAAGGTTCACGTTTATTCTTACGTCACCTGATGAATTAGGGTTGGTCTGAAGGGTCAGGCTGGGGCCCTGGTTACCCTGGCAAAACTCGATATGTTGCATAGGGCGGTTACCACCTATAAATCCGCCAAAGTTACCAGGAAACATTGAAGGGTCCACTTTCTGCCACCCTGCCCCGGTTAGCCGCAAGGTATAAAACTCGATAACCTGCTCGGTGGTTAGTGAGGTATCCAGGTAAAGGTCAATGTGCTGGGCGCTCCGAACCAGGCTACCGAGTAAACGCGTGGACGTAGGTAGGGGAAACTCGGTGGGCAGTTCGGGCGGGAGTTTTCCGATATATATTTGGGGGTTGTTACTACGAGGGTCTCCCGGCCAGATGGCGAGCCGAAGAGCAAGCTCGCGGTAGGCTGCTTCTAATCCGGTCGCTTTATTTTTGTCCGGGTCGTTGGTTGCCGGGTCTACTTTTCCATTTCCATTCGCAAATTCCATCTTGCACCTCCATAATTTTCAAGGTTCTTTTGATATAAAACTTTCATACAACAGGTCTAGCTCATTAAAGCTTTATTCTAAAAATCCAGGGACCGCCCGGCCCAAGCGGGGTTGGCGAAAATTCGGGAGTTGGTAAAGTTGCCGGTGGCGCACATTCCGGGCAGGGTTGCGGGGTTGGGAAAGGTATATCTGCCCCACGCCTGAGGACAATTTGCCAATCCGCCTGTTTTTCCAGAGTTCCCGGTTCGAGGTTGCACGAAACCCAACCGTTTGGTTCCTTCCCACAGGAGGTTTGATTTTCCGGGAGGGCACCGGGGTTATATACAGCGTCCCCGGCAACCAGTTGTAACCTTAGGTCTGGTTCGTGATTAAACCCGCTAATAAAGAGGCGTTCGGTCATAGGCGTTATGACAATCTTTTCCAGGGTGGCAGTTCCACCAGAGGCTTTTACAGTTTGCTTTGGTTCGAGAATTCGCACAGGGGCCAGCTTTGCCGTAAATTCGAGACTGAAGGGTCCGGTTATGGTCTGCCCGGCTTTTTCGGCTGTCACTGTTTGAGCCGTAAGGGTATCGGCAGGCCCAGGTGTGCTGGTCGGGACCGGGGCTACCAACTCGCCAGGAGGTGTCGGTTGAGGTGTTACCTGGGATGGAAGGGGTGTAGGAGGAATCTTTTCCAGGGTAACTCCGGGTAGTGTAAACCGCAGTTTTAATCCCCCGGCGGTCAAGGGTAGGGTTGAGGTATCAAAGGTTTCAATAATTGCAAGGGCGTTGTCATTTCCCCCGGCGGTGCTGGGACCCAGGCTATTTTGAAGCGGCTGGTTTTCAAAAGCAAGGGTCGAGGCGCCAGGGCCCGTATAAAGCCTGTATCCTTCGGGGCGAAAAAGGGAATAGGCCACCAAAATATAGTTGTTATCGGCATAGACCCAATCCAGGCGGAGAGTGATATTCGCCAGGGTTTGCTTTTGAGCCAGGGATTGGCCGTTATTCACCTTAAGTTTTGTATAAAAGGGATTTACCGAAAGCAGGCAATCGCTGGCAGGGTGGTCGCGGCAGGTGGGCATTGAGGCGTCGGGATAGCTCGCGTCAGGGAAACTTGTTGCACCGGTAAGGGCCTGAGAAGGAGCAGAATTTCCCACCACCCACCAGGCACCACCACCAACAATCGCCCCTAACCCAAGAAGTAAGATGCCAGCCAAAAACAATAGAGTAAAGGCTTTAAAGTGGGTAACAGGATTATTCGTTGAAACAGCTTGTTTTTTTCTCAACAGAGGCGCTCCTTTTGCACAGGGCAGATTTCAAGGGCTTGCCGTAAAGTTGATAGTAGAAAAACTGGAGCGAAATTTATTGTCCTATATACTATAATTCAATAATACTATTTAAAGTTACAACTTAATCGGGCAATTTCAAAGGAATTTTTCTTAATATAGTAATTTCAGGTTAGATGCGAGCGTTACAATATTTAAGTACTTTGAGAAATTGTAGCGGGAGGAATATATGCGGCCAAACAGGTTTGCCTTCACCGGCTTGTTTCTGGTTATTTGTCTGGGGTTGCCCGGTTTACTGGTGGCATGTGGTTCGAATGAGAACCCAACCATCCAACCGGCTGCCGCTCCAACCGTTAAAGCACCGTCTACCTGGACCCCTGCGCCACCACAAACCACTTCAACCGCCGCCATCCCTGGCACCCCGGCAACATCTGCAACCGGTACGAACCCTGGCTCAACTCCCTACATCACACCTTTACCGGAGGAGTTTCAACCGAATATAACCTCAGACCCAATCACCGGACAGGCCGGCACCGGCTGTTTTTTTGTAGCTGATTACCCCTACCTGACCCTTTCGCAACAAATTCAACAGGCCCCGGATATTGTGCAGGCCCAGGTGGCGAATATCGGTGCCATAGAATGGAATACGGCTGACGGGCAATCCCCTCCTGAACCTTGCAGAGCGGACTATTTCCAGTATTCTCCGGTTGAAATAACCGTAAAAGAACTTTACAAGGGGCAACTTGCGCCGGGCAGCAAACTTGTTTTGTGGTTAAGCGGGGCACCCGGCTCCATCATGCAGGGGAATTACAACTATTTCCCAAAAACGGGCGATAATATTATATTTTTCCTGGGAGATGAAGAAAATTTGCGCCGTGACACCTCGGATAAGCCCATGAATACCCGAACTGTCTGGCAAATTTACCGGACCAATCCGCCGGGTGGGACAAAATGGGTTTCCCAGCACACTTCGACCGTTTTTACCATCGAATGGCTCAAAGCGGTTATAAAAGACCCGGCCATCGAGCCAACACCGACACCTTTGCCACCCCCACCCACTCCTTACGCCAGGGCGGGTCAGACCCTTCAACCGACCAAATATTACGGCCTGGATAAAGCTCTAAAAGTTTTTATCAAGGCGCCTGCGCAAAACCCTCCCCTGGTTGGCAGCGAACCGGCGGGAAGCGATAAATTCAACCGGCTGGTGAAGGCTTTTGACCAACCGCTGAAAGTAATTAGGAATATGAATGACTATCCTTACTCGAATACAGGTGTTTACTTTGGGTTCGAGTTGCCCGACCACAATACCGTTGAATTCACCTATTTTCCCGACACGAACATGCTTACCCACCAGCTTAATGATTATAATAACCGGGTGGAACTGGAAGCCCCGCCCGACTTGAAAGCTATCCTGGGTCTGTAAAACTAACTACCTTATAATTAGTACTCTACCTTCAGGGTCAGTTAGAGGCAAATGGGTTTCACACGAAAAATTGAGATTAAACATTGTTTTCTAAAAAGGGTCCGTTGGTGAAAAGGTGGAAATTTCTCTTTGCCGTATTTTTGTAATCTTTTTAAACCTGGAAATTTTATTGACAAACCTTTCTACTCAAAATATACTATGACCAGCTAATCAGTTATGGTTTTAACCTTTAGCCTCTTTTGGCCCTAAAGGGTTATATTCATCCAGGTATTTAATTTGAGGATTGGGATGGGATTTTCACAGGTGTTTTCTAACCGGCTAGGTGAAATTAAAGCTGAACAACTCCAGGCAGCGCTCGATTATTTCGATCTGGGAAAGCTTAGACGGGCGGAACCGGTTCCGGCGGGCCTATTCGGGCAAAATGTATTTTTATTCGGCACCACCGGGGATTATGTCCTGCGCGGGGCACCTCACTACGACTGGCAATTTCCTGCCGAGCAATTTTTTGCAGGGTTGCTACACTCCAAGGGGGTTAAAGCCCCTTACCCCTATTTAATCTGTAATGACACAAAAATATTTGGCTGGCAATTTGCCCTTATGCCAAAATTACCCGGTCTGAACGCCGCAGACCCGGCTACCAGGGACGGGTTAAGTTTTGAGGACCGCCTTGAAATTGCCAGGGTATTAGGCCAAAACCTGGCCCAGATGCACCAGGTAAAATGGGAGTTTTCAGGTACTTACAGCTTAGCCAGTAGAACAATCCAGCCTTTTCCTTCAAGTTTCGGAGATTGGGTTAAATCCCAGGTGCGCCGGAACCTGGCAAAAGCACGCGGCTATTCCCAGGTTACCACTGTCGCTGATGAAGAGTGGTTAGAAGAAAAACTTTTGCAGTGGTCAGGGTCCCTTGAAGTCCCTTTCGAGCCCTGTTATATACACCACGATTACCGCGAAGCTAATGCGGTCGTCACCAGGGAAAGGGACGGTTGGGTGGTAAGCGGGGTCTTTGACCTGATGGAAGGGTTCTTTGGGGATGGAGATGCCGATTTAGTGAGACAGGTTTTCAACTGGATAGAGAGCGGTGAAAATCCCGCCATACCAGGCGAGTTTGTCAGGTCTTACAGGGAAGTGAGCCCATTAAGGCCGGGTTACCGGGATAGATTACAACTCTACATGCTAAATGACGCTTCCCTGATATGGGAATATTTTCACCGGCCCGGTCATGCCTGGCATAGCAGACCAGGGGATTTTAGGAACTGGGCTGAACCGTATATCCGGTTTTTTGCTGACATGTAATTTCCTGGCAATATTTTTCATAAGGCTATTATCGCGCCTTGAAATTCCGACACCCCTTTGGTAACTTTTTTAGGTGAAATACCTTATATTATTCTAATTTTTCTTTATCTAACTGCTTATGGGGTGATTGGAGGGATATGTAATCTGTAAAGCTTCTTCAAATTTCTAATCAGATTTATTCCTTATTAAACAGATTTACACTTTTAGCTGGATGGCTTTCACAATCCCGAACAACGACCCGATAAGTAAAACCAGGGCCCAAATCACCGCCAGGATACCCATCAAGAGCGCCCCGATACCATCGGTGATACTGACCAGGAAACTCGGCACCAGACCATGCAAAAAACTCAGGATGATATTTGCCAGCAAAGAAGTTAAAACCAGCAATACCAAACCCTTGTTTTGCAAAAACTTTTGCTGAGCTAAAAAGAGGCAGACTACAAATCCAAGCTTGATAGCCATTATCAGGCTCAATACTGCCGCCGCGCCCCCTTTATCAAAGGAGCCAAAGAGGGCCAGGTAGGCGATGGTGCCAAAAGGGACCGCCAGCAACAGTGACACCATCAGTAAGACCAGCGCCAGGGCGATAAAAATCAGGATGATTGCCCCCAGGATTAAAAGCAGGCCAAAAATAAAGGTAAGGCATCCCTGGCCCCGGCCTTGAATCCGTTCAGGGATAAGCAGTCCCAGCCCCATCAGGCCGATGGTAAAAAGGACCACCGCATCCAACAAAGCCATGTAAGGAATACCCAGGCCCGGTGGCCGGACCGAAGCCAGGTTGTCGAACTGGGCACGCTGGTCACTATCCAGCTTTGTCAGGGTCGAACTTACCTGGGAGTCTCCCCCGCCCTGGCCGGGTGGTAGGATTCCGGTAGTGGTACTCCGCACCCTGGTAATATTTTCACTCACCCAGCCCAGCACCGGGACCGACCCCAGTTCAACCAGGACCACCAGCAATATCAGGCCGAGCGCTACAAAGAAAAAAGGTTTTCGTAAAGTGTCCATAACTGGCTGCTATTTCCCCGGTCTGCTCTTTATTTGTTATTGCCCAAGAATACACTGGCTCACTCCAGGGCCGGGCAGGCAAGTGACCTTTAAAATGCCGCCAGCCTGGTACAGGTCGAGATGGTCGGGATTATCGCTATCCCCGCGTGATAGGGGTAGGATCTGGCGGGCTTCAATAGCATCCTTCCCCTGTATTTTCTGTGAAAGAGTCAATTTAGCGACCCCGGTGGGAGAAATTTTGAAAACTAGCCTTCGGATGTTGGTTGAAGACTCGGCAAGGGTAAAGGCGCAGGTCTGGTTAACCGCTACAACCAGGGTTTTGGTGCTGGACCGCAAACAGCCCGTGGGGGTGGTGGCGGTTATTTCACTGAAATCAAGGAGCTGGGGTCTGGCAAGTGACTGTTGAATCCCTTGAATCCAACCCGGACTGAGGTCACTAGCGCTGCCCGAATTTTGACCATTCCCCATAAACAGGGTGCCGACAAAAAGGAGAGCCAGCACTACCAAAGCCACTACGAGTATTTTGGGGGCAGTTCCCTGCATAAACCTTCCCTTTTCACTTTAACAGAGGCTTTTCAGCCTTAAACCACGCCGGAAAGCCTTTGTGATAATTATTTAGTCGGCGTGACTCCGACTAAATCTCTACCGATAAATTTGCCTAAATCCGGGAGATTAGGTTTAACGAAACAGATAGGCCGGGTGCAGGTCTGGTTTCGGAAAACAAAAGATTTGGCAGCGGCCCCGTTTAGGCTATCTTCAACCAGCATCCGTTTTCCGTCCGCGTTTTCAAACTCGGTCAATTTTAAAGAATGTTTCCCTCCCGAACCCAGGTCAAAGGTAATATTGAAAGGTGAAGTCGTGAAGTCGGCCCCATTGGTCCCCCAATCCAGGGGTGGGGCACCTGTTGCGAGGGCATGGACCTTCACGAAGGAGCCCTGGGCCGTAATATCGAGTCTCGACAACCCGTTTATGTTTTCGACATTCAGCCAGGTCCCGACCAGGTTAGAGCCTGCCGCCGCCGTGGTTGCCGGGGGAGTGGTTGGCGCGGTGGTGGCCACGGGAGTAGGAGTGGGGGTTGGCGGAGGAAGTACAAGTAATATAACGGCCACGATTACCAGGACGAGGGCGACAGCCGCCGCCACGGGAATCCACCAGGGGAACCCCTTTTTCGGAGCCGGGGCGGGGACTTCAAAGCTTACTATGGGGCTATCCGTGAATTCCTCGTCCGGCAACTGCACATCGGTGAAGTGGACGTAAAAATTCTGGAGTCCGCCAGGCGCGTTCTGCGGGACGACAATTCGCACCCGGAACTGCTGGGTGCCACCGATATTAAAATCCCGTTCGGTATATTGGGGGTTAGCCGAAGGAGCGGGCGGCTGGCCTTCCTCGACGAAACTCAACCATTTGATGGTTTCCGCGGTAGCCGGGGCCGGGACAGTAGCCGTTGCCGGACCACCTCCCGCCGGACCTCCTGGCGTTACCGGGGGGCTGACCTGCCCCCCGGCGACCGGGGCCAGTTCCAACCTGGCCCCGGCCCGGACCTGGTGACCGCTGTTGTTAGTCACCGAGAAAGAAGCTTCACCCTGCCGGTTGGAGTCCAACTTAACGGTGCTGGTCAGGGCCGAAACGGCAAATGGATTAGGCATTGTGGTATCTCCTCTCAATAATATCCGGCAGCCACCATAGGACGGTTGGCACTTTGTTTGAACCAGACCCGGTAGACAATATAGACTGCCAGGGCCAGAACCAGGGCAAAGTAGATTCCGCCAGCTATATATACCGCCGTATCGGACCAGATAAGGTTACCAAAGGCAGTGCGGGGGCTGGCCCCGTGACTTTCTCCCACATCGTAGCCCATGGCTTCCCACGGATTGTTGAAATAACTCCAGGGTGTAATGGCGTCCTGTTTGGTGGCAAGCCCGTAAATAAATCCCGGTAAAAGTAGGAGCAACATCCAACCGATGTAACTCAGGGTATAGAGGGGGCCGACCAGCCGGTTTTGCCAGACGTGGGTATTTTCGTGGGCGAAAAGGGCGGTCGTTTTGTCATTATCGTTACTGCTCATAACAGCGCCCTGGGTAAAAGCAAAGCCGGATTTTACGGCAAAGCCTTTGTTGTAACGGTGGGCATCGGTGCGTGTTTCGCCGACAGCGTGGTCGCCGCCGATAAAGTTGACCAGGTGCAAAAGGTCGCCGTTGGTTGTCCCGGCCAGGCCCCATGTTTCGTCCAGCACAAAGGCAGGCACACCCGGCCCGACCCAGTTATGGGTCTGCCACATGCCGTCCATCATTCCGGAAAACGAGCCGACCGAAACCGCAATCCAGAGAAGGATTGCCGGGCGCGTGGCATATTGTTTACCAAAAAGGCGGGCCACCGTGTCAATCAGGCCGGGCCAGAGAAAGAAGCCCCAGCCGATGACCAGGGCGGCGTTGGGCGAGTCGTTGCCCAATTTCAAAAGGAACCGGATGAACGACCGGGCGATAAAGCCGCCGAATGCAGCTAAAATGGCGGCTTCCAGGCCGCTAAGAAAAATGTTAGCGGCGCTATCTTTGCGTAAAGCGGCCCCAATAATGCCAATAAATAGGGCGCTACCGGCAAATATTCCGAGGAAATACCGGACCTGTTTGGGGAAATATTCTTCAATCATTGTCTTACACCTACTAATTTTGTACCGGTTGGTTTACTACACTAACCTGACTATTTTCCTGAGGATGTTCGATAAAATTTAAGGATTGGGGCCGGGCGGCCTGTTATCTCTGGTGGAATGAAGCTTTCTGGCGAAAAAGCTTCAACTGGTTAAACCTGAAACCCCGGTGCCTTCCGAGAGTTCGAGGGTCTTATCTCTGGTTAAGTATGCGTACCGTTTCTCTGGTCATTTACACATTAAATTATTTATTAATTTACCTGAATGATTTTAATCACGCAAAATTGGAGCTTTAATAAATAATCCCCTGGTAGGTTTCTACCGTATATAAACGATTTCTTTAACAGTTTTAGGGACCGGACAGGGCTAAGGTGTATATAAAAAGGCCAAATATAGATTTATGATATGCGAAAAATAACCTCAAACTGCCCAAATTTCACCCGGTCCCCCTCGGAAAGCTTTACCGGCACCTGGGCCGTCAGGCGCTGCCCGTTCAGGTAGGTGCCGTTGGCAACATTGATTTGCTCGGTCAGGTAAAAATTTCCCTGGTCGAAAGTTATCAGGGCGTGGCGGCGAGAGATAGTTTTAGTTGTATCAATATCATTCAGGTCAATTTGGACCTTGACGGCGTTGGCCGGGTCGTTGCGCCCGACCAGCACCGGTCCGGGCGGAATGAAAATTTGAAGCCCGGTCGAAACCACTTCCAGGCGGGGCCGGAAGACCGGGGCGGCTACCGGTGGACTACCTGTAACAGTGGGTTGGCCGGTAGGACCGGGTGAAACGGTGACAGGGCCGGGCCCACCCACCGGAGAGGTAGCGTCAGGTTGGGGTGCCGGTGCGACCGTCGGTTCGACCGTCGGTGCGACCGCAGGGGAAACGGGTTTATCCTCACCGGGAAAAACCAGGTCGTAGGTGACGTAGGCCGGTTTTTCAAGTTCGATGATATTTACCACCAATTGGCGCATGGCGGGGTCCATCGCCGGGGCCTGGATGCGCAAGTGAAAGGGCCGGGGCAACCCATCCGGGCCAGGTGGTTGTTCCTCAATCACGAAACCTCGCAGACCCGTGGCGATTTCAAGGAAAGTCATTAAACCCCTGGCGGTACCGCGCCACCGGGACAGGTAGGGGGCGGCGGCTACCAGTTCGCGTAACCGGCCCAGACCGGTAGGGAAAGTGGCGGAGGTTGCCACTTCTGGTCGCGCCGAAGCGGAGACCGGGGCGGTTGATAACAGCCTGTCCAGGTTGACCCAGCTTGCCAGGTAAGCCACGAAGCGGTCGGGGCTGCGGCGCGGGTCATAATGGATTTCGAGATTTTGCAGGATGTTTTCGGAGGGTGCTTGTAAGGATTCCATTACGGAGAGGACGGCGAAAAGCGGGTTGCCGGGATGGACCGCTCGCTGGAAGATTTCGGGCAGTAACTGTTGAATCTCAGTTTGCTTCATCCTCGCTCACCACCGTAATATTGTGTTCTTTCGAGACAAAAAGCCAGGTTTCGGGCAAGGTCACTTTGTCGGTAAACTCCCGCTTTGAAGTAAAATCATAGCTGATGCCGTTATCATCGCTGGCGAAAACCCCTTCCACCCCACCTGCCAGAAGGAGGCGCCCCTGGGGGTCGGCGGCGGCAGTCTGGACCGTGTGAAAACGGCCCTGGTCGCGCAAGGGTAAACCGCACCGAACATCGGGGGTCTGCCAGCCCGCCCCGGTATTATTTAAATCCAGCCGTAACACTCCGCTTTTATGGCTGGACGCTAACACCCGGTTATTTTGAAAAGCAATTGAATAACAGGTGCCACCATTCCAGCCCTTGCTAAAGTTTTGCCAGCCGTCCGGGGGGTCTTCGTCGCCGCGCAATTGCCAGCGAAAACAGCCGTGGCCGGGGTCGTCGCCACCCGGGGCGGCAGCGGCAGCCCACAAAAATGCCTGCGGTCCGTTATACATCACGGCTAACTCGCGAATATCTTCTCCCTGCAAATTTATCAGGCGAAAGGTTCGGGTCCGCCCTCCCTGGCTGGACAAATAAATTCCTCCCAGTTTCTGGGCCGCTACCGCTACACTGACCGCGCCCCGCACATCGGTGCTGACCGCCACGGCGTAAAAACCCTGGTTGGGATTTTTATCATCAACCTGAAGTTGGACCGGCGTACCACCCGGTTTTAGCGATAATTCGTAAAGGCCGCCGTCCGCCGCCAGGAGCAGCAAGGGATATGTATCACGAGCCGCCCAACCCAGGTCGTAAATCCTGAAAGCGGTGTTAATAGGTATATCGTCCCAGGTTTCGCCATTATCGTGAGAGATGTAAAGGCGGGAGCCGGGCTGGCCGGACTGGTTTGTCAGCACCGCCAGCAGCCCCGCCTGGTCCGGGTCAGGTTTAACCAGGTAAATCTGCTCGCCCGGAAAGCGGCGGGTCGTTTCCCAGCCCTCCCCGTCATTCAGGGAGCGGAAAAGGAGTTCGCCGCTCCCGGCATACCAGGTCCGGGGCTGGACCGGGTCGGCGCTAAGGGTCGTGACGTTTTTATCCGGCACTTCGTCCACCACCAGGCTAACCCGGTCCACCCAGCGCACGCCGGGCTCGGCCAGGGCGTTATCGTAAACGTTAGAGCTGCGGAGTGTTTCGCCAAAAGGCCAGCCGTTCGGGTTCAGTGAGCTTGGCAAGGGGCTGATGGTCTGGTTGAGACGGTCTATAACGCGCTGGCGAATGGCGGCGGGGTCTTCCTCGCGCCGGACCACCACCCTGGCGTTGACGCTGACGGCTTTATAATGGGCCCAACTGACCAGGCAGGTGGTACCGAGGGGCCGTCTTTCATCCAGGGCCTGTTGAATCTGGACCAGCGCCTCGTTGGTTTCGTAATCGCGCAACTTTTCGGCGGTGACCTGCCCGTTGACTTTTTCGGTTTCTGGCAGATAAGGGACCAGCAGCACCCCCACGGTACCGGGCCGGGCGTACCGCCAGAGCGCCGCCTGGGTTATCGCTTTAGCCCGCGCCACTGCTACCGAACTGTTCCGGGCCACCAGTTCAAAGTCCCTGGCGGTCACGGCTCTTTCCAGGGAATGGAGTTGCTGGGGACCACGCACCAGGGCATTTTCCAGCGTTTCGGCGGCGCGACCCCCGGTGGCGGGGCGGGGATTGGTTACCAGCACCCCGGCGATAGCATCTTTGAGGACGTTCAGACTGTTCGCCGGGAGATTTCCTTCCTGACCGCCGCCCCGCCGGTAAGTCACCCTGATTTCCCGGTTGGCCGGGGGAATTTCCGCCAGGGCCTGGGGAGCATCGGCCAATCCCGCGCCGGGAGTGTTCAATCGGGTCGCCGGGGCGAAAACGATGGTCCCGGCCAGCCTGTCAACCTGGAAAACAAAGGCATCAGGGCCGGGGTAGCTGAAATTGGTTACTTCCCGCCAGATGCGGAAGGATTTCCCTCCGAACTGGATGGCCGGGGCCCGGTTGCCAAGCTCCTTAACGGGCGTTTCGACTGCTACAATAAGGTCGAGGTCATCTCCGGTTGGTGCGATAATCGGCGGCCTCTTTACGGTAAAGGACTGGCCGGCAACTCCGGTGGAAAGGCCCATCAACTCTCCTTCGACCTGGTCGGCATGGAAGGCTAAAACCCGGCCTTCGGTCTGACTCGCCCCAAGCGTAACGGCCTGGGAAGTAATAAAGACCGGCGGTTCGGTGCCCACGCCGCTCCGGTTCACCGACACCCGCGTACCGCGGGGGATTTCAAGGATAGTATCACCTGGTTTGGCCCGGCTAAAGACAAGTTCGGTCCGGGCGCTGGCCGGGGGTTGCAACTGGACCCCAATAAGGCGCAACAGTTCGATATAAACCTTCTGGGGCAGCCGGTTGAGCCGGTAAATCATCGTTTCGGTCAAGTGGGCGAAAAGCTCCAGCAGAATCATGCCGGGGTCGCTGGGGCTCAGGTCGTTCCAGTCTGGGCAGGCTTGAACTATTTGGCGGCGGGCTTCATCCAGCAGTTGTTGAAAATCCCGGTCGTCCAGGTTAGGTGAAACGATTGGCATTAGCTTGGCGCTCCTGCTAAATTGACTGAAAAATTTAAGCTATCGAATTGCTGGGTCGCCCGGACCCGGTATTCAAGAACTACATCGAGCATTTCAGGCAAGTCGGGGTTTTTCCCGGCGTCCAACCGGATTATGTCAATCCGGGGCTCCCATTTTTCCAGGGCCTGCCGGACATAATGGATACCCAGCCCGGCAGTCGTGTCGTCGTTGGGTGAAAAGACCAGGCGGTGCAGCAAACAACCGTAGTCGGGCCGCATCACCCGTTCACCCGGAATGGTCGTAATCAGGATGAAAATGGCCTGCCGGATGGAATCGGCTTCCTCGACCATCCCGATACCGCCCTTTGAGTTCAGTTCAAGACCGGCGAACTGGTCGCGCGGCTCAATGTCCGGGTGCCAGAAACGCCAGGCCCGGTAACGCGCTTTTGTTGTCATTTCAATTCTTCCACGAGGTCTTGCCCCGGCTTGCGGACGAGATATTTGACGATACCGGGTGGAGTGCCATTGGTCAGGCCGGTGACGGTGTCAAGGCATACTCTTTTCCCATCAATACGGATAAAGTCCGAATAACCTTCATCCACTTTGTAAGTCTGGGTGCATGGTTTTATGGTGGCCCCGATGTTCGGACAATGGGAGATTGAACAACCTTCAGGGTCGTTTTCTACCAGGACAGGCCGCTTTTCCACCGAAACCAGGTCCTGGGTGGGCTTATTTTTGACCGTACCAAGTTCGTGTTTACAGACCAGCAAAGCCTCATCGGTCAGCCACAACATCTTTTAAGCCCTTTCGAAGTCAATCTTCTGACCGCGCACGACCACCCGGTGACCGGGAGCCTCAAGTTCGAGGTCGGCCTCGGAATGGACCAGGGTTTTATCCGGGTTGAGTTCAATATAACTGTGTTCGCTATTTTCCAGCCGGATAATCTTTTTATTGTCGTCCAGGGTCAGACGCTGTCCACCCGGTGTTTGCCAGGTGTAGCGCCTGACCGCGCCCTCTTCGATACCGGTATCCGGCGGTTGGTTGGTCCCATAAAGACCGCCCAGGACAATCCCCTGGGCCGGGTCGCCCTGGCTGAGCATAACCAGCACCTGGTCTCCCACGTCGGGCAAAGCTACCAACCCCTTGCCCGGCCCACCACCGATAGTAACCACGCCCAGCCAGCCCGTTTCAACATCCTGGTAACCCGGCAGGGACACGCAGACTCGCCCCAGTCCATCCGGGTCATCAAGCCGGGTGACCGTGCCCATGGCCGCTCCGGTGGCCGGGTTTAGTTCGGAGGGACGGGGCGGCAGGGTCGATATTTCCGAGATAAAACCGGTGCGCTGGTCAATGATATGGTTGACCGAGGTAAGGACGTAGAGCCCGGCCACCGAAACCGCCACCCCGGCTACGGCCACTTTGGTCCCCGGTCGCAACCCCGGATTGCCCTGGGCGACCCCTTGTAGGGTCACTTCCTGGGCCACCCGCCGGTCTAAATCGGCCTGGGCCAGCCCTTCAGCGTGGTTATCGTCCTGGGCGTTCTCACCGACCAACTCGCGCTGGCCTTCCCCTCCCAGGGTAGAGGAAAGGGTTTCGGCCAGGGTCACCCGGCCCACCCTGGGTTCGGTGGCGCGGCCCCGGTGGATTTCGACCCGCGAAGGGTCCCACCCGCTGGCCTCCACCGAGCTAAAACTGGCGTCGGCGTTTAGCTCAATCCTGGCCTCAAGCAAGGAATCCCCCAGGACCAGCGGCAGGGGAAAGCCCAGGCCTTCCAGGGTCAGCAGGTGCAGGGTATCCTCGCGCACCGCCAGGTAAAAACCGCAGCGCCCGGTGACCTGCTGCAACAATTCGAGGTCGGTCTGGCGGTGCTGGATAAGACGCGGCCACAGGGGGCCATCTCCGGCAGCTTCCACGGTCAGGCCGAGGTCCGCTACCAACTCCTGGGCCAGTTCACGAGGCGTAACCTGGACGTGGGCTTTGACGGTCTGGCGTTTACGCAGGGTGTGTAAGGCGTCGTAGGACCTCACCCGCAACTCGCGTTGCCCGGCGGGGCCGTAGACAAATTCCATGGCCGTTACCTGGCCGGAAAAGAGAGGGACCAGTTGCCCTAAAATCTCGACCCTGAGTTTAACCCCAACCGCCACGAGGGTGGCAGCGGTCAGGGCGGCAGGCGGGTCGCAAAAGGTCAATTCGCACATGGCCGGGAGCGAAAGCCGTTGCTGGACCCTGACCTCGCTTAGTGAACTTAAAAAGTCGCCCGGTAAAGGGACACCTTCCGCAAATAGCAAAACCTGGGGCAAGCCTTCAATGCGCTTCATTCCGAACTCTCCGGCGGGTTAGCGGTAGGAATTTCAAGAGTAATTCCCGCCGAAAGATGGACCGGGTCGTCAATGTTGTTAAGAGAGGCCAGCACCCGCCAGAGACTGGCCGCGCCCAGGTAGGTATAAGCCAGCACGTCCAGGCGGTCGGCAAAGTTCAGTTCTGCCCCGCCCTGGTGCGTCTCGTAGCGACGGACCCGGTTCGAGCGGCCTCCCTGCTGGCGATAGAGGTCTTCGGGTGAAAAAGCCAGCGTTTCAATCCCGGCAAAGGGACTGATCCGTTCAACCGGTTCGCTAACCCGCAGCAACCGCAGACTGAGCCAGGAGCGCTGGGGCGCTCCACCCAACCCGAACTGTTCCAGCCGTTCGGCTACGGCCACTATTACCCCCGGCATGTTAAATGATTTGCCCCAGACGAAACGGACCAGCGGCAACTCTCCCAGGCCGTAAAAGTCTTCGCTGTTTTCGGCCAGTTGCCAGAGCGGGCGGGTCAGATCCTGGACATTTTCTGTTGGAATGGTTGACCCGGCCACGTTTACGTCAAAAAGGAGTTCCAGGCAAAGCTCGGTCTGGCCGCCCCCGGTGTAAAGGAGGGGGTCATCGGCCAGGTTCGAGCCGGTAAGCCGACCCCCGGAAGACTGTCGCGGTAATATCCCGGCCCGCCGCCGCCGCACCACCGACTCCGGGTTTAGCAGGCAGCCAATCCGTTCGCCGCTACTTTCAATTAAAAAGGCTGCCCGCTCCATAACTTCCTCGCTGCTCCTCGTCTAGCCGCCTGAGATGCTCCAATTTGCGCCGGACCAGTTGCCAGTTATCAGCTTCAGCCCCGACCGGGGTTTCTTCCGGCAATTCCGGCCAGGGCCAGTAGTCCTTAACTCTTTTATTTATGTCAACCTGGTTTTGAAATGGGCTAATGTTCCGGCTTATTCGACCGGAAAGAGTTTCTTTATCCTTTCCACCGTTCCAATATTCAGGCGCTTTTGTTAGAAATTCACCTGAGAGCGTCCCATTATTTACCTTTTTGGTGGGCCAATTGTTTTCAACGGTCTCAAATGAGGTTGGCCCTGGCGAGTTTTGCAGTTGATTCGCTGGCAAGAAATTAACTTTAGGGTTTTTACCCTGCCCTGAGGTCTGATAGTTCACTCCTGGGGTAGAAGTGGCTTTAAAAAGCGAATTCCCTGGTTGCGAAGACGGACTTTTGCGGTCGCTCGAATAATTCAGAACTGGCTTATTTTGCGAGTTTTGCCCGGTTGACTTTGGGTCTTCTCCAATATCGTATTTCGGGCTTTTAAGATTTTCCGGCTGCAAACCGCTCGCGTGACCGGTTAAATTATGGTTGTTCGGTTCGGTGTCTTTCCCTGTTGTTGGCCGGTTTTGCCTTCTTTCCCCGTATTGTAAACTGGCAGAATAAGTAACTCCGCCAGATGAGGGCGGAACAGCCGATGCGCCAGGGCTACCCGTTTCTTCCGGCAGCTGAGGGTTTTTGGCGGCTTGTTGCGGTCCATAACCAGAGAACACAATCCTTGCCCGCTGGGAAATGGCCCGCTTCGAAGGGGGTGGGCCATTACCTTGCTCACCTTCACCTTCCCGGCTTTCTTCGCTACCCTTTGCATAATAAGACGGGGCCTTTTCCGCCCCGTTTACCTGTTGAGCGGGCCTGAAACTAAATTTTGGGGCCTGTCCGGAAAGACTCTTAATATCGAATGGAACTGGTTTAGTTTCGACCGGGTTTTCTTCCCCGGTCCAATCTGGATTTGCCAAAGGATTTACAACTTCTTCGGACCCATCCCCTGCCCTGAACCCAAAAGGCTGGACCGGCGCCTGCTCCGAAGTCGCCGGGTCGAGATAACCGGACGCGGCCTTCCGGACCCTTTCCAACCAGTGGGCCGGTGGTCCCTCAGGTCTGGCTTGGAAAGGGTCAGGGTCTGACGGTTCTAAGACAGGAGGAGGGGTGGGCGCGGCCCGGTTTTCTAATTGCTGGACCTGCCGGTGGACAAACCCGGCCAGGTGTTGTAACCGGGTGTCGAGCGCCCGAAGGGCAGTTAGTGTCAAATTACGCCCGGCCATAGGTTTTACGCCCTTTCGAGTGTCTCGAAGACCAATGTCAGGGTCTCTAGAGCAACCTCGCGGTGCATGGCATCGAGTGGGACACCGCGCCATTCGGAGGGCCAGGCGTTAATCAGGTCCCAGCGCATTACCTCGGTCGCGCCATCGCTATCCAAAAGTAGGATAGAAACGTTCTTGCGAGTAACCTTTCCTTTCACAACCGTCATGAACCAGTTCCACAGTTCCGCCGAGTTGGTGAGGCCGTATTTTAACGTCACATCGGAATATTCCACGAAACCGGGGATAGCGTGAACGACCTGGTTAATCCCGCCCTCCCGGTACTTAATGGCCTGGACCCTGATGCCGAGGCCGCTACATTCAGTAAAATGACCCTCGGTTACGCCCTGGATGACCAGTTTGAAATTGTAGGCCCGGTAGGGGTCGGTAAATACGCCGGGGTTATTAGCCATTGGTCCCTCCCTGTGCCTCGATTTCAGCACCGCTGCTCGTTTGAGTGATTCGGAAAATGATAAATTCAGCCGGTTTGACCGGGGCAATACCGATAAGGGTTACCACCTGTCCGGCGTCAATAACTTCCGGCGGGTTGGTTTCCTCGTCGCAAAGGACAAAAAAGGCTTCCTCCGGGGTGGTACCCATCAGGCCGCCATCACGCCAGATTCGGGTGAGGAAGGCGCTCACATCTCGCCGGATGGATTTCCACAGGGTCCGGTCGTTCGGCTCAAAGACAATCCAGCGGGTGCTGACCGCGATTGATTCTTCTATCATGTTAAAAAGACGCCGGACATTCAGGTAGCGCCACTCGCTGGCCCCCGCCGCCAGGGTCCGGGCTCCCCAGACCCGGATGCCTTCGCGGGCGAAAAGCCGGAGACAGTTCACCCCGTTCTGATTCAGTTCGCCCTGTTCCTCCGAGGTCAGGCGGTAAGTTAAATTCAACGCACCCCGCACCGGTTCGTTGGCGGGAGCTTTATGCACACCTCTGGTGGCATCGCTCCTGGCCCAGATTCCGGCGATATGACCGGAAACAGGCGCTTCCACCAGGTCATTCGAAAGAGGGTCGCGGACAATGATATTGGGGAAATAAAACGCGCCAAAGCCGTTGTCGGATTGCCGGGGTTTGAGGCCCTGGCTGGCCGGGGCACCTCCACCCCCTGAAGAGCCACCGGAATCCGGCGTGGGCGCGGTCGCCACTTTGGTCAAAAGGTCTATATTAGTGACCTTACCCGGCGCTTCCAGGATTGCCACCCGGTCCTTGAGTTTTTCACAATGGGCCAGGAGGGCCTCGTAGGAAGCCGGGTCGGTAAAGCCGGGCGCGGCCACGATAGCTATCTCGTCCACCTCCTCGAACAGGTCAATCCCCTGGCGGTTACGCCCGGTCCCGGTAATTGGTTTGTTTAACCCGGTATTGACGACATAACAGCGGGTGCCGCCATTCAGAAAGAAACCAAAAACCCCGTGGGAAAGAGGGGTGCTGGTGCCGTTCTCCGGGACAAATTCCCTTAAAAATTGTGACCAGTTATTTATGGCTACAATTTCGTTGAGGTGTGCGGTCGGGTCGGGTGCAACCCCGACAAACCCGGCGGTGCTAGTACCTACCGCCTGGATAGGTCTGGCTCCTCCCGGAATTTCTTCAACATAAATACCCGGTGTCATATAAGTTGGCATATTATTCCTCCGGCAGATCGAACCGTAACACTAGAGGGGTCGTTTCCGAGTTTGGCTGGCCGGCGCTGGGGGTAACCTCAAGCACCTGATTCTTAAATTTGACCTGGATTGTCCTGAAATTTGAAGACCCTGGGACCAGGGGTAAGATAAAGCGGCCTCTGGGGTCGGTATAGTGGACCTGACCTAAGGCGGGTATGGTCACCTGGGCCCCGCTTAGTGGGACATCACCCGGCCCAAGCACCTGCCCGTAAAGTTTTGTTACGGCGGCGTCTTTTACTGAAAGCGGTTGGGTTACGTACTTCGCCACCGGACCCTGGCGGGGTTTGCGGACCGGGATTTTAAGAACGAAATAGGGACGGGGGACCAACCGGTAACCGGCCCAGGTTTCCGCCGGTAATTTTCCCAGTTCAACTTCAAACTCGGAATTTTCCAGGGCAGCAAAAACCAGGTCACCCAGTAACCGGTGGGCGGTTTCGGGGTCGCCGGCCCAGGTCGTTACCAGGTAGTTCAGGCCGATTTGCAATCCCTGTTTGATGTTGTCGTAGGTTGGGGGTTTCTGTTCCAGGCTCATCAGGTAGAGGCTAACGCCCTGGCCAGTGCCACCTTCCTGGGGTGCAGCCAACTCAATACTGGTGCCGGGTAGAATTTTACCTACCCAATCTTTAAGGTATTGGTCGGCCTGCTCAAACATTTTCAACCTCCAACAAACCTACCAGGAGGGGTTAAGCCTGTCCTTTTAACGAGAACTTTTTATTTTATTTGAAACCTTGACCGGCGAGATAACCGGATTGGAACCCTATAAGGAATTGTCCGGTTGCAATAAAGTGAACGGAGATTTGGAACTTTTTCACGAGTAGTTTAGCCAGGTTTTACCCCTCTCAACCATTTTAAACCGGGTGTTAAACAGCCAATCCGGCATCATATAGCAAAGAAACCCCGGTTTAGCCGGGTAAACAGGGGTCGGGATTTAGTTGAATAGCTTGAAATTTGCCGAAAGACCTGGGATTTTAGAAAAAATTCTAACACCAGGCAGGTTTAGAAACCACTTGTTAAAATGAATTTTGCGTGATAAAAATACCGGGTCATTTTGAATATAACCCCAAAATAACCAATAGTCAACCTTTTTCAACAATTTAATTAAAAGAGGTTGTGACTAAGTTAAGAATTAATTTGGAAACACAATTACTTCACATATCTAACTTTTCGTAGTAATTCTCTGCCCCAATTTTTATGACATCGCTGGCCCAATCTCCCTCATAAACCGAATTCGGTCCCTGGGTGGGGTCATTCAAACTCCAGGCTTGTCGTTTGTAGGTCCAGTTGGCGGGCTGCAAGCGGTGAGCTTCCCGGAACTGGATGATGGCTTCTTCTACCCTGTCTTCGCGGTAGAGATATTGCCCCAGTTCAAAATGGGCGGCAGCCTGGGCTTCCTCTAAGGGCCGGGGACGGCTCCGCTCAATCACTTCATCCGGGCTTAAGGCATAGCGGCTTGCCGCGCCCTTGCTGACCCAGTCGCGCAAGGCTGCTATATATTTTTCCGCTTCTATGCGAATTTGTTTTGGCAGGCGCATCCTGGCGGCTAATTCCGGCGGGGTGTCGGCAGGAATTTCCCGGTCGAGAAAAGAGGGCCGTCTTGGATAAGCTGTTTCGGGTGGACGGACAATCTGGCCTTCCTCGTTTATCCAGACCCCGCTTGGCACGTTCACGATGCCAAAAAGTTCGTCCAGTTGATGGGCCTGGTCAAGCAGCGAGGGATGGGTCGAGTTAGCGGCTTCAATAAAGGGACGGGCTGCGGCCACACCCCCGGTATCGAGGGCTACCGTAACAATTTCCAGGCCCTGGGGATGGAGTTCTTCACGCAATTGCTGCCACACGGGCAGGTCAAAACGGCACCCTCACCAGGAGGCCCAGGCCACCAGCAGGACTTTTTGCCCGCGCAATTCGGAAAGTTGAAAATCGCGGTTGTTGACAAGGTCGGGCAACAGAAAATCAGGAGCATATGCGGTGGCGAGAGCTTTGCCACCGCCCTGTGGACCCAACGCCCACAAATTATTCTCCCCGGCCCGGACCAGCGGCATGTTAAGACGCCGGGCCAGTAGTTCTACCTTTACCTGGCCCTGGTGGGTATAAATGTCTTCCGGTAGGGGAATACAAACATCACCTTTACAAGCGCCCTGCGGCTTTAGCTCCCAACCGGTTTGGTCGAGCAGTTCCCGGGGGCTTATTTCCAGACTCTTTACAATCATTATATTAAATTAGCCTCTTATTCTAATATCTCCAATATCCCAGGTAGCAAGAGTACCACCCAACAAAAATGAGCATTTTTATATTGTGAAGGTTTTTTTGTGAAAGCGCAATTTTTCTCCTGTATGATGAGGATATGTCGGGTGCAAGCCTCACCAGGATTTTTGCCCGGCGATACAAATCGCTTCGCCGGGCAAGCGCAACAGGCCATCCGGTGAAATATAACGCTGGCGGGCCGTTTCCTCGACAGCCTGCCAGAGACAATTTTGCTGGTCGGGTGACAGGGAGGCTAACTTTGTGGTCAGGTTCGGGGAGACCGCTTGCAGGTAGCGGGTGTAGGTTGGGGCATCGGCAAAGGTGGTGGTCAGGGTGATGGTTTCGCTATGGATTTTGGTAAATCCCGCCTGCCCGAAAGCGTGAACCAGGGCATGACGGTTGGCAAGGGTAAACGAGGCATCATCCGGTTGGGGGGGCAGGCGCAAGGTCCGGGCTATAACTGCCAGGGGTAAACTGATGAGCGGGACTTTTGGCGAAGCCGCCCAGACCGCAACCGCCAGCCAGGCCCCGGGTCGAAGGTAGCAGTGGACCCTTTCTAGCACCCCGACCATGTTGTCCACGAACATTAAACCCCAGCGGCACAGACCGGCATCGAAACTGTTTTCAGGAAAATTGAGGTCCTCGGCAGCCACTTGCAAAAAGGTGGTGTTGCGGAGACCCAGCCGTTCGGCCCGGTCTCGCGCAACTTCCAGCATCCCGCCGGACCGGTCAATACCCACCACCTCACCCTCCAGACCCACCCGGAGAGCGGCGCTGACTGCCGGTTCACCGACCCCTGTCGCAATATCGAGCACCCTGTTTCCTGCCATCACCCCCGCCAGGTCGAGCAGGCGGTCGGTAAGGGGTTGGGCGCCCTGCTCAAAGACCGGCCACCACTCCTGCCAACCCCGGACAGCTTTATCCCAGGCGTCCTGCTGTTGCGCCTTAAAAGCGGCAAGGCTGCGTGGTGATGCTCGCATAAGGCGCTCCTCTGGATAATCGTCCGCCTGGGAACGGCGCTCGGACTTACTTGACCGCGGTCAGGTTCACCGGGATAGTGGCAATTTGGCTCTTTTCACCCAGTTGCAAGGTGGCTGCCTGGGCACTATCCGGTATCAGAAAGATAATAGTGCTATCGGTAGTCTTATCGAGGTAACCAGTTTGAAGGGGTATATCGGTGGTATCGGGAGCCTGGGGCGTACCATCAATTATTAACCGGAAGTTGTCATCCCCTATGTAAGCCCCATTAGGAGCGTGCGAGGTTATGGTAATGGTCATAATAAGGTAGCGCTGGCCGGTCGGGGCGCGGTTACCATGCGCGTCGAGGTCAAGTTTGGCGTCTTTGAGAGTGTAGTCAACATCCGGGTTTTTGAGATTGAGGATGCCGGTAGCACTCAAATTCCTGGGATAAGCCGCTGCCGGAACCGCACCGTCAAGGGGGATGGTTACGGGTTCTTTTCCAACCTGACTGAGAGTAAGCTGGGCCTTACTCCAGGTGGCGTTAGCCGGGATATTATTAAAGGTGTAGGTCTGGTCCTGGGTATCTTGTTGTTTCACCCCAAAATCGAAGGGATTCTTATAGACCGAGCCGTCGGCCAGGGTTATTTGCAAAAGGACCGAATTTATTGAAATGTCCCGCGAGGAAGGGTTGGTAAAAGTCAATGTTAAATCAAGGTGGGCAGCGTCGGCCCGGTAGCGCGGCGGGTTCGACAGAACCTGGTTAGAAATTTGACCTTTTTTGACGGTTATTTTTAGCCCTGCATAATTAAAACTGCGGACCGGCGTAGTCGCTAAATCAAGTTGAATCGGTTTAACCTGTTCGGATGTACCGACAGTACCGCTCTGGCCGCTGATAGCGCCGATGGTCCCAGAACCATCCGAAACCGCCGTTGCCGCCGAATCAATCGCATGAGAAGCTAACGACGAAACAATTAAAGATATGATAAGGCACCCGGCAACAGCCACAATCGGAATAGCCAGTAAAAAGATAGCCCAGACCGGAAAACCACTTTTTTTGACCGGTTGCGCCGGGGGATAATAACCCGGTTGCTGAGGGTAGCCCTGCGGCGGGTAATTCGGCTGCTGGGAATACCCCTGGCCCGGTTGCTGGTAAGGGGTACCGGTGTTCTGGTAGGGCGGTTGCCCGTAGCCGTTCTGGGTTTGCCCGTAACCATTATCCTGGTAAGGGGATTGGCCGCCATAACCGTTGTTCTGATTAGGTTGCCCATAATTCGATTGGTGGGGGTCTTGCTGTTGCTGGGTCATTATTTTCGCTCCTGCCGGGTTTCAATCCGGTGACTAACACTCGACATATCACGTTATAATAGGTAACAAAGAATTAAATTTGCGCCAATAAAAAATATAAGGTTTTGTTAAGGCTTTTTTAACTGCTTTATAACGATTTGTTTTTCTAAAGAATTAGCGCATGCAACATAACAACGCAGCCTCTGCCCAGGGTCTAAACCAAGGTACAAACCAGGGCCTAAATGAACCCGCCAGTTTAGCCGTTTTTCGAAAAAAGGTCCGTGATTATCGCAAACAGGCCGGGCATAACCAGAACGAACTGGCCGCCAACCTGGGGCTCCACCCGGTCGTGCTGAGTAACAAATTAAATGGCACCAATGATGCTTACCTGACTAACCCCGAAATAAAGCTAATCGTGCTGACTCTCGCGGAGTGGCAGGCCCTTACTACGATGGCCGAAGCGACCGAACTACTGGCGCTCGGCGGTCTTTCCGCGGCAAGTCTTAACCCGACCGAATGGCACAGGGCACCCTTAAACAAACTCGAAGAGTCCAGGCCGATTCAAGGCAACACCCTACCAGTAGAGGCGGCTAAAGAGCCTGTAGTCACGCCCATCGCACCCGGACCGCCCGCCAGTAATTTACCGATGCAGGATTCAGCGCTGGTCGGGCGCAAAAGCCACCTAACCAATCTCCAAAAGCTGCTTAGGCAAGAGGGGGTTCGGCTGGTGACCCTGACCGGGCCGGGCGGTATTGGCAAAAGCAGGTTGGCTTTGCAGTTAGCCTACGAATTACAAACCGTCTTTAAGGATGGCGTCTGGTGGGTAGACCTGGCCCCCATAACCGACCCGACCCTGGTTCCTCGCGCCCTGATGGATACCCTCGAACTGCAAGAGCCACACGGCAATACCCGCCCCCTGGTCCAGACCGTGGCCGAATACCTGCGTGATAAACAAAGCTTGCTTGTCCTGGATAATTTTGAACAGGTGATGGGCGCAACCCAGGTCCTGAAAAGCCTGATGGAAAAGGCTCGCCAACTCCGTCTATTGGTGACGAGCCGCCAGGTGCTGCGGCTGCGCGGCGAACACGAATTTGACGTGCCACCTCTCAGCCTGCCCGGCCAGGAGGACGCCGGGAACTTCCAAAAGATTGCCCGGAGCGAAGCCATTTCCTTTTTTGTCCAGCGGGCCCAGGCGGTCCGGCCAGATTTCGAATTATTGCCCGAAAACAGCGCTGCTATCACAGAAATCTGTACCCGTCTTGACGGGATGCCCCTGGCAATCGAACTGGCGGTCCCGCGTCTGAAACTGCTCACCGCCCAGGCTTTGCTGGCCCGCCTCAAAGGTACGGACGGCCAGACCACCAGTCTCCAACTCTTGACCCGTGGCACGGTGGATACCTCAGAGCGGCACCGGACTATTCGCAACACGATTGAATGGAGTTATCAGGCACTCGAAGATGCCGACCGGAAACTTTTCCGCCAGTTGAGCGTTTTCGAGACCCCTTTCCGGGTGGATACCGTCGAGGCAGTCCTCACCGACGAAACAACTCTATCGGCGGTTTCGATACTAGATGGATTGGCCGCCCTGCTCGACCACAGTCTTTTACGGCGGGCCTCTCAGCATCTCGAAGAACGGTTTGTCTATCTCGAAACAATCAAAGAATTCGCCCGCGAAAAAATGGCCGAAACCGGCGAGGAAACCCTGGTCCGGCAGCGTCATGCCGCCTACTACACCGAACTGGCCGAAATCGTTGAGCGCGAACAGGGCGGCCCCAACGCGGTCGCCTGGTACGAACGGCTCGAAACCGAGCAGGCCGACATCCGGGCTGCCCTGACCTGGCTTCTGAAGGAACCTGCCAATTCTGAGCAAGCCTTGCGCCTGAGCGTGGGGTTAGGGCGGTTCTGGTTGCTCCACAACCATTTGACCGAGGGACAACACTGGCTCGACGCCACCCTGACCGCGACCGCACAGGCCCACTCCGAAGCTTCCCCGGCTCTCCGGGCCCGCGCCTTTCACCACCTGGGAGCGATGTTTTCCATGCAGGGTGACTACAACCGGGCGAAAAAACAATCTCAAACAGCCCTAGGGCTCTGGCGCGACCTCAACGATGACGCCGGGATTGCTCTTGCGCTCAACAATCTGGGCAATATCGCCAAAGAACAGGGTGAGTATGAGCGGGCTTTTACTTTTTACAGCGAAAGCCTGGAACGCAACCGCAAACTTGGAAATACGGCGGGAATGGCCATCGCTTTTAACAATCTCGGCACCGTTGCCCTCGAACAAAAGGATTACGAACAAGCCACGGACCTCTATAACCGCAGCCTGACCCTCAAACGCGAGGTCGGTTATACCCTGGGGATAGCCCGCTCTTTGATAAACCTGGGGTTCGTACTGGTACTAAAAGGGGCTTACGAGCAAGCTTTGCCGCTCTACGAAGAAGCGATGGCCCTTTTCACCGAACTGGGCGACCGGGATGGGCTGGGATTCTGCTCGTTTAATATCGGGGAAATTGCCTTATATCAGAAGGATTTTTCAAGCGCAAAATCCTGGCTGAAACGTAGTCTGCGGATTATGTGGGAGATTGACAATCGCTCGACCCTGCCACGCTGTCTCGAAGGGCTGGCCCAGGTCGCTCTAGCAGAAGGAGAAGCGAAACAGGCCGTCCTATTGTTAGGTAGCGCCGCAGCCCTACGCGAGAACCTTGAGATGCGAATCCCGACCACCGAGGAAAGCCGTTACAATGAGGTGGTTCGGGCGGCCCGCGAAAGCCTGGATGAAACTACCTTCGAAAAATGCTGGCACCAGGGGAAGACACAGCCCCTGGCCCAGGTAATCGCTTTTGAGCTTACCGAGAATTAGCAAGAGGTTTATTTATAACTTGCATCTCCGCCGAATCAAGGACGATTTTGTATTGACTAATTTGAATGGTTAGCATATACTAAGATTGGCTGATAATCACCAACCAGGCTTGTCTGAATATAAATTATCCAATAAAATTAAAAAATAACTCTCCTGACCTTTTTCTGATTGGAAAAGGTTTTACTTTCCTTTACAAGGAGAAAATCAGAAATGTTTAATAGTCCTTTGCTGAAGCTAACCAGGGGCTACCGTCTCCAAATCGCCGGGCTAGTCGTGCTGGGTCTACTGGTAACAACTACCTATGTGGCCCAGGCCCTGCTCGTCGCCCAGGTTTTGACCACCATCCTGAACGGCCAGGATTGGGGAGGCGTCATGGTGCCGCTTGTGCTAATCCTGGTGCTGATTGCGGTGCGGGCCGGGTTGGTCTGGCTACGGGAGGTCGCCTCCAAAACTATGGTCGAAAATATCAAGGCAGCCGTGCGCCAGGAGGTATTCGCGCATCTGCTCGACCTCGGTCCCGGCTACATGCAGGGAAACCGGACCGGCGAGGTTCAGCCGGTGCTGGTGGATAAAATCGAAGCCCTGGACGGTTACCTGGCGAGTTACCTGCCCCAGGTCTTTATCACCCTGCTTGGTTCCCTTGCCATTGGAGTCTATTTGCTGACCATTGACTGGCTGGTGGGGCTGGTGGTTTTCGCCTTCATGCCAGTGGTTTTGCTCTCTCAAAACTGGTCTAAACTGGTCCAGGGAGAAAAAGGCCGGGCTGTCTTTGCCGCTTTTGGTTCACTCAAGGGCGATTTTATAGACAATATCCAGGGCATGACAACCCTTAAAGCCTTTGGGGCCAGCCAGCAGCAGGGCGAATTTCTAAAGAAGAAATCCCACCGCCTATACAAAGCCACCATCAGCAACCTGACCGTCTCGACCTGGGGCAGCAGCATTATGGGGCTGGCTATTAGCGGCGGCACCGCCCTGGTAATCGGCATTGGGGCGCTCCACCTGGCTGCCGGGCAACTGGCGCTCTCCCAGCTTATGATAATTTTATTCCTCAGTAGCGAAGCCTTCCGGCCCGTGACCGACCTCGCCCGCTACTGGCACGCCAGCTATTCGGCGGCGGCTGCTTACGACAGTATTCAGGAATTTATGGGAACCGCGCCCGATGTCAATCCGGGTATCGCGCCCGTGGTGCCCCAGTCTTTACCGGGCCAGCCCGAAATCTCTTTCAAACAGGTGCGTTTTAGCTACCAGGGCGGTCACCGGACGGCCTTGCAAAATTTGTCCTTCGAGGTGGGGCCGGGCGAAACCGTGGCCCTGGTAGGACGGAGCGGGGCCGGAAAGAGTACCGTTGTTTCCCTGCTACTCCGTTTCTTCGACCCGCAATCCGGCGAAATTACCCTGGGCGGTAAGAGCATCAAAGATTACGACCTGGCAACCCTGCGTTCGATGTTGACGGTCGTGGCCCAGGACACCTACCTGTTCTACGGCACTATCGCTGACAATCTACGGATGGCTAAACCCGACGCGACCCAGTCCGAACTCGAAACCGCCGCCCGCGCCGCCAACGCCCACGACTTTATAATGGCCCGGTCTGAAGGCTATAACACCATGATTGGTGAGCGCGGGGCCAAGCTTTCCGGTGGGGAGAGACAGCGTCTGGCAATTGCCCGCGCCCTGCTCAAAAATGCCCCGGTCCTGATACTTGATGAAGCTACATCGAGCGTAGATGGGGCCAGCGAAGCGGCCATTCAACAAGCCCTCGAACGCCTGATAGCAGGGCGCACCACTATTTTAATCGCCCACCGGCTTTCGACCGTCATCAAGGCTGACCGGATTGTGGTTTTGGAGAATGGAGCCGCCGTGGAAACCGGTCGCCACAGCGAACTACTCGACCGGCGCAACGCCTATGCCCGCCTGGTCGCGGCCCAACAGGAGATGGTCTAGCTATGCAACATACACATAGTCACGCGCCCACCCATTCTCATAGTGAGTTTGAAGAAATTCATTCCCACCAGCATCCCGGAACAACCCCTCAGGCCGGGATGTGGCGGTTGATAGGTGATATGCGCTCTCACTGGGGCGGCCTGATTTTCACCCTGTTTTGCGGGCTGGCCAACCATGCCATGTCCATCGGCTCGGCGGTGCTGGGGGCTTATATGGTCGGTAAGGCCGCTACGGGCACCCCGGTCAACGACCTCTGGCCGGATTTCTGGTGGTTGATAGCCCTGGTAATCGGGCGGACCGTCGCCGCCTGGCTGGAAAACCTTTATTCCCATATCGTGGCTTTCTCAATCCTGGGTGAAATGCGTTTGAAAATGTACCGGGCGCTGGAACGTTTGGCCCCTGGCTACCTGGGCGGGCGCCGTTCGGGTGACATCGCCGCCTCGACCATGGATGACGTGGAAGTGTTGGAACTGTTTTTCGCGCACACAGCCAGCCCGATGGTAGTGGCCCTGGTGGTGCCATTTGGAGCGCTGGTCGGCATGGCCCTGGTCCATCCTCTCCTACCGCTTGTGTTGCTGCCCTGGGTGGTACTGGTTGCCTTGATTCCTATGTGGCTGGGTAAACGAGCCGAACAACAGGGGCAGGTGGTCCGGGGTAAACTGGGCGAACTCGCCGCTGAACTGGTTGATAGTATCCAGGGATTGAGAGAAATCGTGGTCTTCGGACAACAGAAGGCCCAGGTAAACAAACTAGGCTTACACGCCCGGCAATTTCAGAAAGCCCAAATCAGTTACGGGCAACGTTCAGGGTTAGAAGCCGCCGCTACGATTGCCCTGACCGCCCTTGGCAGCGTCAGTGTGTTAGCGCTGGCGGCGTGGCTGGTCGCGCAAGGAAGTCTCTCGCGGTCGCTCTACCCGGTAGCGGTGGTCCTGGCCGGGGCCTCGTTTGCCCCGGTGCTGGGCCTGACCGATACGGCCCGCAATTTCGGGCTGGTCAAGGCCGCCGTCCGGCGCGTCTTTACCATCCTGGACGAGCCATCCCTCACCGTAGACCGGGTTGACCATGCTCCAACAGGGGTAATTGAACCGGCTATCCGCTTCGAGCAGGTCGGTTTTCACTACGGGCCGGACCTGCCTAACGCCCTGGAGGACCTTTCTTTTGAAATCGCCGAAGGTGAAACGGTGGCCCTGGTCGGGCATAGCGGGGCCGGGAAATCGACCTGTATCAATTTATTGTTCCGTTTCTGGGACGTAACCGAAGGCCGGATTACCCTGGGTGGTCACGACTTGCGCGATTTTCCCCAGTCCGACCTGCGAAACCGGATGGCCCTGATGCCCCAGGACATCTACCTTTTCAACATGTCGGTCCGCGATAACATCAGGCTGGGCCAGCCATCTGCCACCGACGAAGATGTCGAAAAAGCGGCCCGGACCGCCCAGGCTCACGACTTTATCGCGGCCCTGCCCCAGGGTTACGATACAATCTGCGGTGAGCGGGCCATCCAATTGAGTGGCGGCCAACGCCAGCGCATCGCGATTGCCCGCGCCCTCCTGAAGAATGCCCCGATTCTGGTTATGGACGAAGCCGTGTCCAACCTCGATACCGAAAGCGAACGGGCCTTCCAGGTAGGTCTGGCCCAACTGCTCAAAGGGCGCACGACCCTGCTGATTGCCCACCGCCTTTCAACCATTCGGTCCGCCGACCGGATTGTGGTACTGAAAGATGGGCGCGTGGCTGAAAGCGGTACCCACGGTGAGTTGTTAGCAAAGGGTGGAGTTTACGCTCAATTAATCGCTTCACAACAACAACGTGACGCTTTGTTACCGGATTAACAGGTATTTAAAAAGCTCCTTTTGAGATAAATCCTTAAAAAGGGGCTTTTTTAATTTTATATGAAACAAAACTTTAGCCTGTGTTGTCAAAAGCATAGACCCGGTTAACCGTCAGGAGGTAGGTTAAAGGCCCCAGGCTAAAGAGGGTTTAGCAGTTCTTTTATTTAAGTTTCGCCCTCCACTCCCGTTCAACAAATTTTTTAGGTTCCAGGCCATGTTTTTATGAAATGGTAAATTTCTTGTTCCCAAAATTTGGAAAGGATTAAAAATAATGTTAGAAACTAAACCCGTCAGTCCCGTCCTTCCCCTGAAGCTAACAACCGAGACCAGGATGCGCTTTAGCCTTCTTAAGCTTCTCAAACAATCTTTCAGGACCAACCGTCTCCTTACCCTGTTTGGGCTAATGATGATAATTTCGTTGGGGGCCAGCATCACAGGTCTGCTAATTGACCACCGAACCCTTTTAGGAGTACCAATCTGGGATAAACCTATCAAATTCAGTATCTCGCTGGCCCTGTATGGTTTCTCTTTAATCTGGATTCTCAGCTACTTGAAGGGTCATCCCAGGATAATTGCCGTAGTTTCGACAATTACCAGCGTGGCTTTCCTGGCTGAAATGGTTATCATTATTATCCAGGTAATTCGGGGAGTAAGCAGCCATTTTAATGTCGCCACCTCTTTTGACGGCGCCATGTTCGGCATGATGGGTATGTTTATCATGGTTTTCTGGTTTGCCAATTTCGTGGCGGCAATTTATCTGCTTTTCCAGCCCTTTGATGACCCGGCTTTTGCCTGGTCGTTGCGGCTGGCTCTTATTCTGACCCTGGCCGGTGCGGCCCTGGGTTTCCTGATGACGACGCAACATACACCCGAACAGCAACTCGCGCTGGACCTTCACCAGAAATTAACCTCAAACGGCGGGCACAGCATTGGGGTAAACGATGGCGGTCCGGGGTTACCCTTCCTGGGTTGGAGCACGGTCGGGGGCGACTTGCGGATACCCCATTTTATCGGTTTACATGCCCTCCAAATAATACCCCTGCTGGGTTGGTTTATCCTGCGGTACACCCGCACCGGGTTTAGCAAGGCTCACCGGGTCGCTCTGGTCTGGTTGGCCGGGCTTGGTTATGGCGGGTTAATTGCGCTCTTTACCTGGCAAGCCCTGCGAGGTCAATCTATCATTGCGCCTGACGCTCTGACGCTGGGCAGTTTCGCCGCCCTGGTTGGTGGTGTCAGTCTTATCGGAGGCGGCATCATCTTGCACGCCCGCCGCCAAGAGCGGCGAAACTAAACTTATGGTGAATTTCAACCCTGAATAAACCAAGGGTCAGGTTTTAAAACCCTCAAAACCAAAAATACCCCGGTTATTGGCCTGGGTATTTTTGGTTTATAAGCACCTTCAAATTGGAAAAACGTTTCAGGTTACTATTTTTTGGCTAAATCTGGTCGGGAACATAAGAGTAAGGGTGGTTGGGATTTTGTTATAATTGGGGTTATACTGCAAACTATATTCAGTTTAAGAGCAAGCCATGTCCATACCCATTTTAGCCACCAAACTTTATATCCCGCCTCAGCCTATCAAAGCGGTGTCCCGGCCCCGCCTGATTGAGCGGCTAAACCAGGGTTTGCAACGTAATGCCAGGTTAACTCTTGTCTCGGCCCAGGCGGGTTCCGGCAAAACTACCCTCGTTACCGAATGGCTGGCCGTTTGTGGGCGTCCGAGCGCCTGGCTCTCGCTGGATGAAGGGGATAGCGACCCAATCCGTTTCCTGGTTTACCTGGTGGCCGCTTTGCAAAGGGTGGCTCCCAAAATCGGGGAAGGGGTGATGGAGGTGCTCCAATCCTCCCAACCGCCGCCCGTTGAAACGGTTTTGACCGGCCTCCTCAATGAAATCAGCGGTCTCCCGGAAAAATTCTTCCTGGTCCTTGACGATTACCATGTTATCGAGGGCAGCGAGGTGGATAAGGCCCTCACCTTTTTGCTCGACCACCTCCCACCACAGATGCATCTCATCATCACCACGCGAGAAGACCCTCAGCTACCGCTGCCCCGTTTAAGGGTGCGAGGCCAGTTGGTCGAGGTCCGGGCTATTGATTTGCGTTTTTCTATCAACGAAGCCGCTGAATTTCTAAACGAGGTGATGGGCCTGGACCTCTCCGCCGAAAATCTCGCTACCCTGGAAGACCGCACCGAAGGCTGGATTGCCGGGTTGCAGTTAGCAGCCCTTTCCATGCAGGGCCAGCAGGATGTGGCCGGGTTCATCCGGGCTTTCGCGGGAGACCACCGCTATATCGTAGACTACCTGATGGAAGAAGTTTTGCAGCATCTGCCTCCACACGTCCGCATTTTTTTACTCCAAACCTCTATTCTAACTCGGTTAAACGGTTCGCTGTGCGAGGCTGTCACCGGCCAAGCGGAAGGGAGTGCTCGGTTGGAAGCCCTCGAACGCGGTAATTTTTTTATCGTTGGGCTGGACGACAAACGCCAGTGGTATCGCTACCACCATCTCTTTGCCGAGGTCCTCTATACTCATTTAAGGGCCGAATTCCCCGACCAGGTAGCCGGTCTGCACCGGCGCGCCAGCGAATGGTTCGAACAAAACGGTTTCACCGCCGAGGCAATCCGGCATGCCCTGGCAGCCAGCGATTACGCGCGAGTGGCAGACCTGGCCGAACGAGCCTTAGTGGTGATGCGGAGCAGCAGACAGGCAACCACCATGCTGGGCTGGCTCAAGGCCCTTCCTGACGAGGTGTTGCGGGACAGGCCGGTGCTAAAGGTTGGATATGCCTGGGCCTTACTATCTTGCGGCGAACTTGATAAGGTGGAAGCCCAATTGCATGAGGCCGAACAACTGCTATCCCCGGCAGAGGAAGGGCCAGATACCCCGGCGGCTGAAGCCTCACTGGGACAAAATCGGAAAATTGTCGTAATGGACCAGGCCGAACTTCTAAGAGTACCGGGCGCGATAGCTATCTACCGGGCGGCAATGTCCCAGGCGCGGGGAGAGGTAGCCGGAACGATAAAATACGCCCGCCAGGCGCTCGAACTTTCAGCCGAGGAAGACCATCTGCTCCAGGGCGCGGCCACCGGGCTGCTGGGGCTGGCCTACTGGACGAGCGGCGAATTAGAAAAAGCCTACCGGACCTATGCCGAGGGTATGGTGAGGGTACAGGCAGCCGGGAATATATCTGACACAATTAGCGGGGCTATCGCCCGCGCGGATATTCGGATTGCCCAGGGGCGTCTCCACGAAGCAATGCAAATCTACGAGCAGGGTTTACAACTTTCAAGGGAGCAAGGCGAAACCATCTTACAGGGAATGGCCGATCTTTATGTCGGAATGAGCGAACTAAAGCGGGAATATAACGAATTGGAGGCGGCTAACCAACTCTTACACCAGAGCAAGGAACTGAATGAGCCGAGGGGTTTGCCGTATAACCGTTCGCGCTGGTGTGTGGCGATGGCCCGGATTCGGGAGGCCCAGGGCGACCTGGCGGGATCGCTCGACCTGCTGACCGAAGCCGAACGGCTCTTTACCGGCGACCTTTTCCCAAATGTGCGCCCCGTACACTCTGTTATTGCCCGGCTATGGATTCGGCAGGGAAAATTAGGTGAAGCCGCCAACTGGGCCAATGCCCAGGAACTGGCTGTCGGGAACGAACTGAGCTATTTACGGGAGTTTGAATACATCACCCTGGCCCGGCTGCTCCTGGCCCGGTATCGCAGTGATACCTCGGAAAAACAGTCCCTTCTTGAGGCAGTGGGACTTTTGGGCCGTCTCCTGAAAACGGCCCAGGCCGGGGACAGGACCGGTAGCATCATAGAAACCCTGTTGCTCCTGGCCCTGGCCCGCCAGCAACAGGGTGACCTCAAAACTGCCCTGGTGGACCTTGAACAGGCCCTTACCCTGGCCGAACCGGAGGGTTACGTGCGTATCTTTGTGGACGAAGGTCTTCCGATGATGCAATTGCTACAGGAAACCGCCAAATCGAGGCCAGGTCCAACCGCGACCTTTGCCAGGCACCTGCTTTCAAATATGGGATCCCCGGAGGACACCGCCCCTGTTAAACAGGATTTAATCGAACCGCTTTCAGAACGCGAATTGCAGGTCTTGCGACTGCTTGGCAGTGACTTGAGCGGCCCGGAAATAGCCCGCCACCTGATAGTTTCGCTGAATACCTTAAACACCCATATAAAGAATATCTATACCAAACTTGAGGTCAATAATCGCCGGACCGCCGTCCACCGGGCCAGAGAACTCCACCTCCTGTAACAAGAAATTTTCCCACCAGCCCCGGAAAGCCCCACCAAAACCTACCGGGACTTTTGTTTCCCCTAAGTAAATTTCTCAAGCAACAAATCACCATACCAATCACCATGTCTGGTGATGCCTGCTCACCATGCCGGCTGTTATTGTGTTATCGAGGACAACAACCACCCATTCAACGGTAAACCGAAACCTTGAATGGTCTGAAAATAACAATTAAAGTTACTTTTACAAAAGGAGATAAAAAGATGAGCAGCCTCAACCAGATTACATGCGGTAACGAAAAGCCCGCGAACCCAAACATTGCCGCGAATTTTCTCCGGGGGACCGGGTTAGCCGCTGTGGTGGCCGGGGTAATCTTCATCGGTATTCAGCCAATCCATCCCGCCGACATGGTTTCGTCGGTCAACACCACCGCCTGGGCCATCATTACCACTTTGAAGACCGCCATGTGTTTTCTGTTCCTGCTCGGCATCGGTGGAATTTATGCCCGCCAAATCAACCGGGCCGGGTGGCTTGGCCTGGTAGGATTTCTCCTGCTCAGCCTTTCCTGGTGGCTCCAGACCGCTTTCGTCTTTGCTGAGACCTTTATCTTTCCACCCCTGGCCAGGACCGCGCCGCAGTTTGTGGACGGGTTACTGGCCTTCATCAGCGGGCGGGCCATCGAGGGTGAGGTTAGCCTCGGCGCTCTCCCGACCATTTATTCGGTCATGGGGATATTCTATATGCTCGGCGGGTTGCTTTTGGGGGTCGCCACGGTGCGAGCTAGAATCCTGCCCCGCTGGTCGGGTATCCTGCTGGCCGTCGCAGCTACTTTGACACCCCTGGCGGCCATGCTCCCGCACCAGTATCAGCGGTACGCGGCAGTACCGGTTGGGCTTGCGCTGGCCTGGATGGGCCTCGCGGTCTGGCTGGAACGGCGCACTCACGCGACTAGCCCGGTTATCGACCAGGGAACCACCCAAACTCGCCAGGCCGTAACCGAGTAAGCTTGTTTGAATTATACGGGGACAGGCGTCAGAGCTGGCGGTTGTCCCCGTATTAAGTGTGGGGCAATTAGCGAAAGGATTTCAGATTATGGCAAATACACAAAACCGGCAAGCCGAGATGGGTCTGCCGGTAATCTACCAAATCAGGATTAAAGGACACCTTGGTTTACAATGGAAAGACCGGTTTGACGGTTTGAACATCACCCTGGAAGATAACGGCGATACGTTGTTGACCGGCCCGTTAGGTGACCAGGCAGCCCTGCATGGTCTCCTTAAAAAAGTGCGTGACCTGGGTCTGCCTTTACTTTCGGTCAATCCCATCGAACCGGTTGACTAACCTGACAGATAGCCTGCCAGGAAAAACCGGACAAGGCGCACTAATTCGGGTTAGCCAGGGTAGGCGGCAGATAGCGCCTGGGACGACTCTTGGACCTGATTAAGTCACAGATAATGGCGGCCTGTTCCAACTCCAATCCGCCAAAGAAGGGCAGGCACAAAACCTCCTGGACTACCCGGTTGGCTATCGGCAAATTCGATAAATCCGCCGAAGGCAAATTTTTATAATCGGGATAGCTGCTACACAAAGGGTAAAAATATTTGCGGGTATATACGTTGTGTCTCTTAAGTTCGAGATATAAATCATCCCGCGAAAGCCCGTACAGGTTTTCGTCTATCCGGATGGTAAAATATTGCAGACTGGGCCGTGCCCCCGGCAAGTCCTGTTGTAAGGTCAGACCCGGAACATCGCCCAGCCCGGCATAATAGATGTCCCGGATAGCCCACCGTTTGCGACGTTCTTCTTCCAGGTAATCCAGTACCAGCAGCCCCAGGGCGGCTTGAAGCTCGTTCAGCTTACCATTTATCCCCTGTCCAACCACTTCTTCTTCATTTTTTATTCCGAAATTGCGGAAAAGTTCAACTTTTTGCCTGTAATTCCTGTCAGGATAGACCAACGCCCCGCCTTCGACCGTATGGAAAAGTTTGGTGGCGTGAAAACTGAACATCGAAAAATCGCCAAAAGAGCCGATACTTGTCCCGTCAATCTCGACCCCAAAAGCGTGGGCGGCATCGTAGATAACCTTTAACTCATATTTTCGGGCGATTTCCTGGATAGCAAATACATCACAGGGGGTTCCGAAAACGTGGACACCCAGGATAGCCCTGGTCCGGGAAGTAATTGCGGCCTCAATTCGGGCCGGGTCGAGGTTTAAGGTCAGGGGGTCAATATCGGCAAAGACCGGGGTCAACCCGGCCATGGCCGCCACGTGGGTAGTGGCGGGGAAGGTAAAAGGGGTGGTAATCACTTCTCCCTCAAGTTGAAGGGCCTTAAAAGCGGCCATGAGAGCGGTTGTCCCGTTATTAAACAGGGAAAGCGCCGGGACTTTGAGGGTTTCAAGCAGCCTGCCTTCCAGGCTTAAAAGTTGTGGCCCATTATTGGTAAGCCATTGCAAATCCCAGATTTCTTTGAGCTTTTCGGTTACCCTTTCCAGGGGTGGTAAGACCGGGCGTGTGACGTAGATAGGCGTATCAAAACGGACGGTTTCAATATTTTGTAGATTTGTCATTTTTTTACCAGTCGCTATTTATTTTTACTTTTCGCCAGATTGCGTTATCCAATTCGCCGGAGGTTGAGATGATATTATTTTGGTCGGGACCCCGACCGCGGTTACTCGGTCAGGAATATCCCGGATAACCACGCTGCCCGCTCCAATAACAGACCATTTTCCAACCTGTTTTCCTTCGATAACCACACTTCCAATTCCCATAAAACAACCTTCCCCCAAACGGACCCTTCCGGCCAGGTGTACTCCCGGTGAAAGGGTGGCAAAATCATCCAAAACTGTATCGTGGGATATGCTGCAAGCTAAATTGACATGGGTATGGTCGCCCAATCGGACCTGGCTGGTAAGAACACATCCCGCCTCGACAATAACTCCCCATCCTAACCGCACCGAGGAGGAGATTACCGCACCTGGATGAATTACATTACCAAATTCAATATTGTAGCGGGCCGCTCTTTCCACCAACCGGTAGCGCAAGACCGGTGAGCCAACCGCTCCCACCGCCACAACCTCACCCGCCCGACCCGCAAACCAATCGAAATCGCCCAGGATGGGTAAACCGCTAACGAGAGCGCCGGGGGTGCCGTACCTGGCTTCAACAATGAATCCAAGGACCTTGTAATCGGCAGTTCCGGCCTGGTTAGCCGCTTCGACTGCCTCAAGGGTCTCCCTGGCATCCCCGCCCGAACCAATAATGACAAGGTTTTTGCTCAACGCAGGTATTCCTATTAAATTTGTGTGGGATTTGCTGGCGTTTTATTTTTTGAAGTGCAGTTAACCACCCCTTGCAACCGCAGGGGTGGGTCAAATCAAGTGATTATTTTCGCTGGTCTAAATTAACCCCGGTAAGGCTCCAGGATTAAATTTGCTCAATTCAACTATCAAACCCTGGTAAGGCTCCAGGATTAAATTTCGCCTTATCTTACCCTGGTAAGGCTCCAGGTTAAGGTTTGCCCGGTTTATCGGGCATAGGCGAAGTTAAAGATAGTCTAATGCGCGAAACCAACGGTGTAGCCACGCGAACTTTGTGTCATCTCAAAAATAAAAAGTGATACGCCAGAATTGGACTGGAAATATTATAGCAGAAACTTAAAAAGAAACCAGTTTTAAAGCGCCGGTTTATTTCGTTATTAGCGCCCCAATTTTTCAGCCAAAACCGATTGGATAAATTTTTTCGAAAATAGTTATTGATTTTAGCCATTTTGTATGCTAGAGTAGTTATTGAATGGATTAAATAAATCCAAAACGTACCTTTTCCAAACTGCCCATCCAAATTTTTCAAAAGTTACCGCTTTCTGGGAGAGCAATTTTAAAAGCCTAATTTATTGAATCGAATCAATAAACAATCTTTGTGCTATTTATTATTGAATCGAATCAATAAGCCTTATAAATTTATTGAATCGAATCAGTTAAAAGGTTTAAAACACTGAGGGCCAGGAAAATGAATAAAACCAAAACCATAGCCACGACCAAAGACGTTGCCAGGTTGGCAGGAGTTTCTCCAGCGACTGTCTCTTATGTTATCAACCAGCATCTTGAAGGTAGTCCCAAAATCAGCCCTGCAACCCAGAGCCGGGTCCTGGAAGCCATGGCGGAGTTAAACTATGTACCTAACCTGGCCGGACGCCACCTCCGCCGTAAACTGACCGAAAGAGTTTGCCTTTACCTCATGGACATTGGCCGTCCCTACGACAACAAACTGGTCCAGGATATACAAAAGGTCGCAGACGAACACAACAACTCTTTAATCATCATTACCGGCGATAACCCCGAACGACAGGCCCAGGTCCTAAAACAATTACACAGCCGCCTGGCTGATGGGGCCATCATAAAGGTGGAGAAAATCGAGCAGGCTGAAGTCCAGAACCTCGTCAAAGGTCAGATTCCCCTGGTTATTTTTAGTAACGACCTGACTCCAGACGGTTTTGACGTGGTGCAGACCAACGAAGCGGAAGCCTCCGCTGACGGGGTCCGCTACCTCATTGAGAAAGGCCATCGCCGGATTGGGGCGATTGTCCACTACAACAATAATACCCGCCCTGACACCCGCCTGAATAGCTACCGGCAAACCCTGGCCGAACACGGGTTGCCGGTTGATGAAAGTATTATTCTCACCGGCGCCACCAGCAGTCAGGACGCCTATATCAGTGCCAAAAAGTTGCTGCAACACCCTGACCGGCCTACCGCCATCTTTGCCGCCGCCGACCGGGCCGCTATCAGTGCTATCTGGGCCATCCGGGATGCCGGGCTGCGCGTGCCGGAGGACGTGGCCGTTATCGGGGTCGGTAATGTGCCCGAAAGTCAGTACACCAGCCCACCCCTGACGACCGTTGGCCCGGTTTCAATGGACTTTACCGAGGTAGCCAATCTGCTTTTCAGCCGTATGCAAGACCCTTCCCTGGCAGGCCGCAAACACCTGGTCCGCTGGGAGGTGATACCACGCCGTTCCGCTTAGGATAGACCCTGCCGGTCAATATCCTGAGGAGTTGTATCCAGCATTAAGTGGAGAGATGAGTTAAGCCATCGCTTTTTAAGAGATAAATAGCGAGCTAAGTTTAAAACAAAGGAGTTTTCAATGAGCGACCAGAAGTCACCGGTCAATTCCGATGCTGCCGACCAGACTGCCGAAACCCTGTCGTTGCAAAAATCGCTAACCCGCCGCACTTTGCTAAAAATCGGCGGGACTATCGCTACCGCCGCTGTGGCTGCGCCAATCCTGGCGGCCTGCGGCGACGCGACCGCCACTACCGCCCCGGCCAGTACGACTGCTCCGGCTGCCGGGGCGACCACTGCCGCCGGGGCAGCTACCACGGCGGCTGGAAGTGCTACAACCGCCGCTGGGGCTTCCAACGCGTCCTCCTCGTCCGGGGGCGGCACCCTCCTGGTTTACTGGGGCACCGGCCACAACTATAAGTCCTACGAAGCGGTAAGGAACCAGTTCGAAAAGGATTTCCCTGGCTGGAAAATCCAGTGGGAGTTGTACCAGCAGGCCGATATGCACACCAAACTGCTGGCTAACTACGCCGCCGGGAATGTGCCAGACCTGGTAGAAGAACCGGGCGGGTGGATACCCGAATTCGGCTTGCAGGACAAAATCCTGCCCCTGACCTCCTACATTCAAAAAGATGGCAAGGCTATGGGCTTCCCGGACGATTGGCAGCCTTTCACGGTCAACCGGCTCACCCTCAACGGTGTGGTCTACGGGGTCCAGCTTCACCTGACCAATATTTTGCTTTTCTATAACAAAGATATGTTGAGTAAGGCCGGGTTCCAGAACCCGCCGACCAACTGGGACGAATTCCTGACCGTGGCGAAAGCCACCACCCAGGGTTCGACCTTTGGCTTCGCCCTTAACCAGGATTCGAGCTATGCCTGGCCCTGGTTCCTGCAAAACGGCGCGCACTGGTACGACCCCGACAAGAAAATCCTGGTAATGGACAGCCCCGAAGCGATTGAGGCGATGCAGTTCCAGGCCGACCTGATTTACAAGAGCAAAGTAGCCCCGATTCCTGTGGCGGCGGTCTCCTACGAAGGGCCGCAGAAGCTATTCTCAGCCAAACGGGCGGCCATGATTCTGACCGGACCCTGGGACCTCAAACCCATCAAAGACGGTAGCCCGGATATAAATCTTGGTATCGGCCAGGCCCTGACCCGTAAGACCCAGTCTACCTCGGCGGCGGGTACTTCGATGTTCATTCCCAAGGGAGCCAAAAACGCCGATATGGCCTGGGAATTCATGAAGCGAGTGACGGCCCTGGATGTGGAACTGGCGACCACCAAAGAAGCCAACATGACTATGCCGCGCATCACCTGGGGCCAGAACGCCGATGTCCAGTCTAACCCGACCATCGCGGGCTTTGCCAAGGGGTTATCCTATGCCAAGGATGCTTCGAGCGAACTGGGTCTGACCGGCAAACTGACCCAGATTCAACCCCTGTACAATAAGATGTACCAGGACGTGATTTACAAAAATACCCCGGCCAGCGACGCTTTGAAAGAGTTCGTTACCAACGGTAACAAGATTCTGGCCGGTCAGTAGGAAGTCCATTACCAGTCCGGGAGGCGAATTCTGATGAAAGTAGTCGTGTCGCAAGACAATACCGGGGCGGTAAGGAGGGTGCCAATGGGTCTGGCTAGTCGCCAGGCCCTCATCGCCTATATCTTTCTTTTCCCGGCGTTCATTTACTTTACGGTTTTTTTCTTTGTCCCTATCGTCATAGAATTCTGGTCGAGCCTGCACAGCGATGATACAGGCAACGCTTTTGTCTGGTTTGATAATTATGTCAAAGCGTTTGAGGACCAACGCTCCATCAATTCTTTCGTCTTGACCCTTGTCTTTGCAATCAGCGTGACCATCCTCAGCATGGTTTTTGGCCTTTTCCTGGCCCTCCTGCTCAACCAATCTTTCCGGGGCCGGACCATTTTGCGGACCATTCTGCTGATTCCCTACATGACCAGCGCCGTTATTGTAGGGCTGATGTGGCGCAATATTCTCGACCCTCTGGTAGGTATTCTGAATAAAGTCCTGATTGCAGTGGGCTTGCCGACCCAGGACTGGTTGAGCAATTATAAAGAGGCTTTGTGGGCTTTAGTAGGCATTACGGTCTGGCAGGCGATGGGTTATAACATGGTCTTGTTTCTGGCCGGGTTGCAGGGGATTCCCACCCTCTACCAGGAGGCCGCCAAGATTGATGGCGCAAACGCCTGGGGCCGTTTCCGGCACATAACCATCCCTCTACTCGCTCCGACCACTCTTTTTGTTTCGATTATCAGTGTGATTAGCAGTTTGCAGGCTTTTGCCCAGGCTTTCATTATCACGAACGGCGGCCCGGCGGAATCGACCCGGTTCTATGTTTTTCACGTCTTCAATGTCGCCTTTAGCGAGGGCAAGTTCGCCTATGCTTCCGCCCTGACCTTCCTGATGTTCCTGGCAATCCTGGTGCTGACCTTTATCCAGTTAAGGGTAAACCGAAATGGGGTGGAGTATTAAATGTTTAAGGAAAGTCTTTTTCCCGGTGCAAAACCGCTAACCTACCTGATATTGGGTATCCTGGCGCTGCTGGCGATCATGCCTTTTATATATATGGTGCTTCTTTCGTTACAGACCGAGGCCGAAACTTTTGCTGGTGACCCGGTCCTTATTCCGAGCGACCCCCAGTTTGGCAACTATCTCGACATCTGGCAGAAAGCTCCTTTTGCCCGTTTCTTCCTGAATAGTGCTATCGTGGCCGGGGTCATCACCCTGTCGCACCTCTTTTTCGACCCGCTGGCCGGGTACGTCTTTGCCAAGTTCCAGTTCCGTTTTAAGAATGTCTTCTTCCTGCTCATCCTGGGGACGCTCATGATACCTTTTTTCGTCAGGATGATACCGCTCTACAGCATGATGGCCGGGTTCGGCTGGCTCAACACCTACCAGGGCCTTATCACGCCCTTCCTGATGAGCGCTTACGGCATCTTTCTGATGCGGCAGTTTATCCAGCCCTTACCTTTCGAGTTGATTGACGCGGCCCGGATTGATGGCAGCAGCGAGTTTGGCATTTACGCCCGGATTATCCTGCCGCAGATAAAACCGGCCCTGGCAACCCTGGGTCTTTTCACCTTCGTGACCCACTGGGACGAATTTTTGTGGCCGCTAATTGTGGTCAATACCACCGAGATGCGGACCATGACCACCGGGTTGACCCTTTTCAACCAGGAGTATTATAACCAGTGGCAGTATATGGCCGCCGGTTCGACGGTCCTTTTCATCCCAATTCTGCTTTTGTTCCTGTTTACTCAGCGGTATTTTGTGGAAGGTATCGCCCTGACCGGCTTAAAATAGCGGCTAACCGCCGGGTATAGCCTCCGGTTGCCACCTCAAATTCTGGCAATCCGGCCCCATCAAGCCGGGATAATTGAGGCATAATATAATTTTAGAATCCTGAAAAAGAAAGCGTAGCAAATTGGCAAATCTAAAGTCATCGCAACGGTCTCCGAATGTCATTGTCTTTTTTACCGACCAGCAACGCTGGGATACCAGCGGTCTATACGGCAACCCGCTCGATTTGATGCCCAATTTCGACCGGATGGCAATACGCGGCACCCACCTGAACCTGACCTTTACCAACCAACCGGTCTGCGGCCCGGCCCGCGCCAGTATCCAGACCGGGCAATACCCGACCACCATCGGGGTCTGGAAAAATGCCATCAAATTGCCCGAAGACCGCCAAACCCTGGCCCACTATTTCAAACAGGGTGGCTATCAGACCGCTTATATCGGCAAATGGCACCTGGCCGCCGATATGGTCAACGGTGAAGGACCGGTCCCGGAAAACGAGCGAGGCGGTTACGAATACTGGCTGGCTTCCAACATTCTTGAATTTACGTCCCAACCCTACCACACCGTCATGTTCGATAACGAAAATCAACCGGTCAGTCTGCCTGGCTACCGGGTAGATGCAGTCATGGACTCGGCTATCCGCTATATCACCAATCACCGCCAGAAACCGTTTTTCCTCTACCTGTCTTTTCTCGAACCGCACCACCAGAACAACCAGGACGACTACCCGGCCCCTGAAGGCTACCGGGAACGCTACGAAGGGCGCTGGGTGCCTGCCGATCTGGCGGCTTTAGGGGGTAGCAGTCTTTACGGCAATATCGGCGGCTACTTTGGGATGGTCAAACGGCTGGACGAAGCGCTTGGCCGGATGCTCGATGCCCTCAAAAGCCTGGGAATCCTGGATAATACGATTGTCCTTTTTACCTCCGACCACGGCAATCACTTCAAGACCCGTAACTGGGAATACAAACGCTCCGGCCACGAAAGCTCAATTCGTATCCCGGCGGCCCTCACCGGGCCGGGCTTTACAGGTGGCGGCCAGGTCCAGCAGATGGTCAGCCATATTGATATTTTGCCTACCCTCCTGAATGCCGCCGGGCTGCCCATCCCTGAAGGAATGCCGGGCCGGGCCGTGACCCCGCTCAAACGCGATTTGATGGAAGATTGGCCGGAAGAAGTGCTGGTACAGGTCAGCGAGTCGCAGGTGGGCCGGGCCCTCCGTACCAAACGCTTTAAGTATATCGTCGCTGCACCAGACCTGGGCGGGTTTGATGTGCCGGATGCTCCGCTTTACCGGGAAGAAATGCTTTACGACCTCATGGCCGACCCGCACGAACTGACCAACCTGGCCGGTCTAGAAAGCTACCGGGACATCGCCGACAGCCTGAAGGAAAAACTTATCCGCAAAATGGTCGAAGCGGGGGAAGCCGAGCCCAAAATCGAGAATGCCGAACCGCGCAAGGCCGGGCAGCGTAAAATTGTCAACCTGGAACAATATTTCAAGGTATAGCCAGAAATGAAACGTCCTAACATTCTGTGGATTTGTACTGACCAGCAACGGCAGGATACGCTCGGTTTTTACGGTAACCAATTTGTAAAAACGCCCAATCTCGACTGGCTGGCCGCCCGCGGGATGGTCTTTGACAACTGTTTTGCCCAGAACCCGGTCTGTACCCCCAGCCGGGCCAGCTTTCTGACCGGGCGCTATCCCCGCACCACCCGCACCCGCCAGAACGGCCAGTCCATCCCGCCGGACGAAGTTCCGGTGACAAAGCTACTGGCGGACGCCGGGTATCGCTGCGGTCTTGCAGGCAAACTCCATCTTTCGGCCTGTCACCCGAAGATTTCGCCCGAAACCGAGCGGCGGATTGAAGACGGCTACGAGGCTTTTTACTGGTCGGCCTCACCCGACGCTGATTGGCCGACCAACCAGTATTCCAACTGGTTGGCCGAGCAGGGGCTGTCTCTCAAGCGTACGCCTTTCCGAGGGTCGCCTTATGTCCAGACGGCCCTGCCCGCCGAGTTTTCCCAGACGAAATGGTGCGTAGACCGGGCCATTGAATTTATAAAGGATGCCACCGAAAAAGAGGATAACTGGCTTTTTTCCCTTAATGTCTTCGACCCACACCACCCTTTCAGCCCACCACCGGAGTACCTGGAGCGCTTTTTGCCCACCCTTGGCGAGTTACCGCTACCAAACTACCTCGAAGGCGAACTCGATAACAAGCCCATTTTCCAGCAGAAGGACCACCTGGGCACCCTTAACAACCCCAAGAATTTTCCATTCGTCAGCATGACCGATTACGACCACCGGTTGCTCAAGGCGGCTTACTGGGCCATGGTCGAACTTGTAGACGACCAGGTCGGGCGGCTTTTCAGGCTCCTTGAAGAAACGGGTCAGGCCGAAAACACCCTGGTTATCTTTATGACCGACCACGGCGAGATGCTGGGTGACCACGGCGTCTACCTGAAGGGACCTTTTTTCTACGAACCGGCTATCAAACTGCCGTTTGTGATGGCCTGGCCGGGTGTAATCGAGGCCGGGCAGCGTTACAACGAGCTTATCGAACTGGTGGACCTGGCACCGACCCTTTTAGAGGCTGCCGGGTTGCCGGTGTACGCCGGGATGCAAGGAAAATCGCTCTGGCCTTCTCTGACCGGAATGACAGAGCGTTACGGGCACGCCGATGTTTACTGTGAATTCTTTAATTCGGCCATCTGGCACAAAAATCCCACCCCTTACGGCACCATGGTACGGAGCGACCGCTACAAGCTGGTAAATTTTCACGGGCTGAATATGGGCGAACTTTACGACTTGCAGGAAGACCCGCTCGAAAGGTTTAATCGCTGGGGTGACCCGGCTTACCGGGAAGTTATGTTCGAAATGCTCATGCGTATGACCGACAGCGAAGCTCGGACCGCCGACCCCTTACCGCTTCGCCAGGGTCCATGGTAAGGGATTAAGAACCTCCAAAAGATGAAGAGGCTACCTGAATTCTTGGTGATTCAGGTAGCCTCTTTGAATAAGTTGGAGAAATAATCGGGAAGCCGTCCTTTATTCTTTTATGCCGCCTACCAGCACGCCTTTGGTGAAGTGCTTCTGAATCCAGGGATAAACTATTAGCATCGGTATCATCGTTAGCAACACGGCGGCCATTTTGAGCGCCTGCTGGGGAGCCGAGGCAACCGCGTTATAGTCAACATACTCATTCATATTGGCGGCGGTCAGGATATTCCGTAACAGCACGGGGAGCGGTTGCATGTCCTGGTTGTTGAAATACAGAATCGGCAGGAAGAACTCGTTCCAGTGGGTCACCCCGTAGAACAGGCCTATCGTGAGCAGGATAGGTACCGACAGGGGCAGGACAATCCGCCAGAGCACCTGGAACTGGCTGGCCCCGTCAATCGTGGCGGCTTCTTTCAAGCCTTCCGGGATGTTTTGAAAGAAGGTCTTCATCACGAACAGGTTGTAGACGCTGATAGCGCCGGGTAAAATTACCGCCAGGTAGTTGTCAATCAAACCGAGGTTTTTGACCAGCAGATAGTTCGGTACCAGCCCTACATTAAACAGGAAGGTGAACAGGATTAGGATCATGAAAATGTTGCGCCCCGGCAAAGTCTTTACCGAAAGCGCATAGGCGGTCAGGACCGTGAACACGATATTGATAGTGACCCCCATGACCGTAATAATGAGACTGTTCACCAGCGCCCGGACAAAGGCGTTATCCGTAAGGAGTTGGCGGTAAGCTTCGAAGGACCAGTTGGTCGGCGACAGGAAGAAATTATAGCCCGTCTGACTCTGGCTGAGCGGCGTGAGAGAAACTACCAGCACGAACCAGAGGGGAACCAGGATAACAAGCACTACCAGTACCAGCACCAGGTTCACCGGCAGGTCGAAAAGCCAATCTTTTTTAATTTTGCTTGACCGCGAAATAGTTGTAGTAGCCATTGTTTCCCCGCCTTTCTAGTACAAACTGCTACCGGCAAATCTTTTAGCGGCTTTATTAGCTACCACCAGTAAGACCAGGCCGATTACACCTTTGAAAATGCCGACCGCGGTTGCCAGACCAAACTGGAAATTGATAATGCCCTGGCGGTAAACCCAGGTATCAATGACGTCGGCCACGCTGTAGACAGGCAGAGAATAGAGGACGAAAATCTGGCTGAACCCGGCATCGAGAATGTTGCCCAACCGCAACAGGGTTACCAGGACTATTACATCCTTGATAGCCGGTAGTGAGATATGCCAGATACGTTGGAGACGAGAGGCGCCATCTATCGAGGCCGCCTCGTGCAGGGTCGGGTCAATCGCCAGGAGCGCCGCCAGGTAAATAATCGCTCCCCAGCCGCTTTCTTTCCAGATGTCCGAGCCGATGATAACCACCCGGAACCAATCGGGGTCGGCCAGGAAGTTGATGGGCTGACCGCCCGTGCTGCTGATTACCCCGTTCACAAGGCCGTCAGATGGGGAGAGTAAGGCCAGCAAGACCCCAAACATAACTACCCAGGAAAGGAAGTGGGGCAGATAAGTCACGGTCTGGACAAACCGGCTGAACTTGATAAACCGGGTTTCGCTAAGGGCAATCGCCAGGATAATCGCGAAGGGAATACCCAGGACCAGCTTCAACACGCTGATAAAAATCGTGTTGAACATTAGCTGGCTGAAGTAATAGGAGTTGATAAAAGAAGTAAAATTGTCAAAGCCTATCCAGGGGCTGCCCTCCACCCCCAGAAGCGGTTGGAAATCCTTAAAAGCAATTTGCGCAAGATAGAGTGGGCCATAACGGAAGATGGCGAAATAGAGCAGCCCAGGCAAGAGCATCAAATAAATTACGCGATGCTGCCAGACTCTTCGAAAAGGACGGCGCGGGGTAGCGTCAGGCTTTTCGATAGCTTCAGTCCTGGGGGCAGTGACTGTTTTTGTAATCATACTCCTCCTTGAGAAAATAACCTGGCAGCAGTTCAGCTAAACGGGGTGCAGCCCCAGGCCCGGTTAAACGGCCTCCTAGCTGAACAAAATCGAATCCAATTGCACGCCTACTGCCACTTTAATTCTTGCATGCTCACGCCCCGAAAATTTCGTTTAAGGCTGGAACCGCCGGGCTACTGTGCGCCAGCGATATTTGAGCTTAAAGACACCAGGTTCTGGTTATCTCTGATAAAACCTGGAAAAAGCCAAAAGAAAGTAAGCTTGCAGACCCCCGGTCTGTCAATGACACCTTTTTGGTAAAGAGTATTAAGAATCTGCCCTTACGGTTGGGTAGGTATGTGGTTTGTTACTTCAAAACTGAAAACTGAGCAATTTTTAGCGAAAGAAAAGAAAAACGATTTTTGGCCCGCTTTTACGGACTACCGGTCAACCCTATCGACTACGAGTTGTCGACTACGAGTGACTTGCTGCTAGCGGTCAGGCCGACCGGAGTTTTGCTTCATCGCCCTCGGCCTCCTGGCCTTTCAGGAGATAGGCCCCGCAGGACTCACGAACCTTCAACTTACAGTTTAACAACACCCGCTGGGCATATTCCGGTTTACCCTTGCGGATCCAGTTCACCAGGATACGGGCCGCCACCCGTCCCGCCTCCATTATCGGCAATTCGAGCGCGGTCAGGCCCGGGTAAGTAAAAGCCATGTGGGGCGGGTCGCCCACCGCTACTAACGCCATATCCTGCGGAAGACGTAACCCCGCTTCAAGCAGAGCCTTGAGGGCCCCAACCGCCATGGTGTCATTTGCTATGAAGATGGCGGTGGGGCGTTCCTGCTCGTCTTTTATCGTCCGCAAAAATTCCAGGCCCGCCGCGTAACCGCCCTCGTAACTGTAAGGTGAGCGGATAATCCAGTCTTCCCGGACCGGCAGGTTATTTTCGAGCATGGTTTGCCGCCAGCCCCGGTGCCTTTCCAGGGCCGAATGCCAGGGCAAAGGGTCGCTCATTGGGCCGCAAAAGGTGGCAATCCGGGTATGCCCCAGGCTGACCAGGTGTTGCACGCCCATGCGCCCGGCCCCGAAATCGTCACACATAACCTGGTTAATTTCGCTATCTTCCAACCCCTGGTTAATCACCACAAAAGGCACGTTATCCTCTTTGAGGGCCTGGAGGTTATCGTAAGAAGCCTTGCGCGAACGGTGCATGAAGATAAAGCCATTGACCTGTTTCGAGCGGAAAGTTTCGATGGCCCTTTCCTCGTCTTCATAATCCTGGGCATGGGCCATAAAAACCTGGAAACCTTCGGCGGTCAAGACCTGTTCAACCCCGGTACCGACCGGGTCGAACAGCGGGCTGACTTCGGATAAAACCAGGCCAACGGTAGTTGACGTACCCTTGACCATGCTTCGCGCAATCGCATTAGGGCGATAATCAAGTTCTTTTATTGCCTGCAACACCTTTTCGCGGGTGGCCTGGCCGACGTGCTTGTTATGACCGTTGGTTACACTCGATACCGTGCTGATTGCCACCCCGGCCCGTTTCGCAACGTCCTTGATTGTAACGACCTCTTTTGGCATTTTGGGTTGTTCTTTCTAACGAAATTGGCAAAACGTTTCACTCATATTATCAAAGGGCTTTTTTTTTGTCAATAGGGTCTTAGAAATTATCAATGGGCCAATACTATCCGGTCATAAGGTAATAAACATGCCAGGTCACAAATTTGGTTGACTTTCTTTCACAAAATTTAGGCCAAAGAATTCAAAACTGGTTCCTTAGGCTCAAATAAGGTTCGTTTAAGCTGGATGAACACTCCAGGCAGCACTGATCACTCTTTATAAACGCTGGCCGGCCTCGCCTGTAAATTTTAATATCCGGCAAAACTATTTGAGAAATTTCTCTCAAACCCGTTTATTTTGTTAAACCTTCCAATGTTTCTGAGTTCGATTGTGAAAAAAACGGCTAATTAAGTGAAACGTTTATCTGAAATGTTGGTATTAACCGATAAAATCAATACTATGTTCACCATAAAAGAAATCCTCTGATAAAAAATTCTCTGCTGAAAATTTGTTAATATACTCTTGACAGCCATTTTGAATCGTGCTATATTCACAACGAAACGTTTTACCTAGAAATTTCAGATTTCTTAGAAAACTGCGCTCCAGGCTCAAAAACCCACCTGTCCTAATAATCTTTGGTTTTAAGTTAGATTTATCATTATTTCACTGTCTTGTGGCTGGTTCTTAATAAATATTGATAAAAACCGACCTTAAATACCTTTGTATACCTTACCGGGCAAAGTAGCGCGGCCAGTCTATGTCAGATAACTCGCCTCAGAAACGTTTCAGCAGGCTGAATTCACGTTGCTAAAAATTTGTTAGGTATCTTTTGCTTGCCTTCAATCAGGTCCCTTTGCGACCTTTGTTTGCTATTTTTCAATTATTAAGGTCAAGTGCCCTGGCCTAAAATGCAAAATGAAAGAAACCGGTAAGAAATTATGACTGATAAACAAGGAACGGTACGCTTTGCCGTCATCGGGATAAACCACGGCCATATCTATGGGCAGGTAAATTTACTACTCCGGGCCGGGGCCGAGTTCGTGGCGGTCTACGCCAAAGAGCCCGACCTGCTGGAAGCTTTTTCCAAAGCTTTCCCCCAGGCCCAGGTGGTTGCCGACCCCCGCCAGATTCTCGAAGACCCCTCCATTCAACTGGTGGTCAGCGCGGGTATCGCCAATGAAAGAGCCCCGCTTGGCATCAAGGCGATGCAACATGGCAAAGATTATATGAGCGACAAGCCCGGATTCACCTCGCTGGCCCAACTGGCCGAAGCCCGCAAAGTCCAAAAAGAAACCGGCCGTATCTACTCGATTTGTTACAGCGAACACTTTGAAAACCAATCTACCGTCAAGGCGGGCGAACTTGTCGCTCAGGGTCGCATCGGTAAAGTCGTGCAAACCCTTGGCCTCGGTCCCCACCGGACCAACCTGCCGACCCGGCCCGCCTGGTTCTTTGTCAAAGAGCAGTACGGCGGCATCCTGACAGACATCGGCTCTCACCAATGCGAACAATTTCTCTTTTTCACCGGCTCGACCGAAGCCGAGGTCGTATCGTCGAGCGTAGGGAATTACAAACATCCCCAGTACCCTGAACTCGAAGATTTTGGACAGGTAACCCTGCACGGCAACGGCGGGAACGGCTATGTCCGAGTAGATTGGTACACCCCGGACGGTCTCAGCACCTGGGGGGATGGCCGTCTGACCATTCTCGGCACCGAGGGATACATCGAGTTGCGCAAGTATGTCGATATTGCCGGAAAACCCGGCGGCAACCACCTGTTCGTGGTGGACCAAAAAGGGACCGAATATATTGATTGCAACGAGGTATTTCTGCCCTACGGCTCCCAACTGGTAAACGACATTCTCAACCGGACCGAAACGGCCATGACCCAGGCCCACTGTTTCCTGGCCTCCGAACTGGCCCTCAAGGCCGAAGCCCAGGCAATTAGATTAGGATAAAACAATGTCAGACAAAAAACTAAAGGTAGCGATTGTAGGCGGCGGGATTGGGGTTTCTCATATCAAAGGGTACCGGGAACTACCCGACCTGTTCGAGATTGACACAATTTGCGATATTGACCAGGCCAAAGCCCAGAAGGTGGCTGCCGAGTATCAAATTCCCAACACCTGCTACAACTTCGACGAGCTGTTGACCCGGCCCGAACTGGATATTATTGATATTTGCACCCCGCCTTACCTGCACTATTCCATGATTAAGGCGGTCCTGAACGCCGGAAAACATGCCATCTGCGAAAAACCGCTGGTCGAATCGGTGGCCCAGATTGACGAGCTTATTCGCCTGGAAAACCAGACCGGCTGGCGGATGATGCCGATTTTTCAGTATCGCTTCGGGCACGGTCTCCAAAAATTAAAGCTGTTGCTCGACCAGAATGTCACCGGGCAGCCCTACGTGGCGAACGTGGACACGGCCTGGCGACGCCGGGAGGCTTATTACGAAGTGCCCTGGCGCGGTAAATGGAAGACCGAAATGGGCGGGGCGGTGCTTGGTCATGCCATCCACGCCCACGACATGCTCACCTATATTTTTGGCCCCATCAAGAGCGTTTTCGCCAGGGTCGCCACCCGCGTCAACGATATTGAGGTCGAAGATTGCGCGGCGATTTCCCTCGAAATGCAAAATGGAGCCCTGGCCGCCCTTTCGGTCACCCTGGGTTCGAGCGAAGAAATCACCCGGCACCGTTTTACCTTCCGCAACCTTTCCGCCGAAAGCAACACCCGGCCCTACACCAACAGCGGCGACCCCTGGGTCTTCACGGGCGACACCCCGGAAGCGTCCAGTCAGATTGAAACAACGCTGGCCGGTTTCAAGGAGCTACCTGAAAGTTACGCCGGGGAATTTTACCGGTTTTACCAGGCCCTTCAAACGGGGGGGACATTGCCGGTAACCTTACAGGACGCTCGTAACTCTATCGAACTGGTCACGGCTATCTATCTTTCCGCCGAGACCGGGCAGGCCGTCAGTCTGCCACTCGAACCGGGCCAGGTCGGCTATACCGGTTGGATGGACTTTATAAAACTCCCGGCCTGAGAGCGCAGGGCTACAGGTCAATATTCGGCAATGAGGCCGGGTCGACTCAGACCAGGCTAACCGGCCTCCCCTGACCCTGAAATTCTTTGGGTATGGCATTTTCGCAACAGGATTTTCATTTCGGTTTTAGTTTAGTGTTAGTCAGCTTAGTTCGAAAGAACAACATATGTCATTGCTGTAAGGAGGCAGCTTATGAATATTAACAAATTGGCGATAAAACGCTGGATTGCGCTACCCCTGGTGGGGTTGATGCTGGCGGCAATCCTGGCGGCCTGTGGTGACAACACTACGGCCCCTGCGGCCAGTGGTTCCACCCCCGGTGCAACCAGCAACTCCGGGGCGTCAGGCAATTCCGGGGCACCCACAGACCTGGTGGTCTGGCTTGATCCCGCTTCGTCCGAGAGCGGTCCGCCCCCCGATGATTGGGTCGGCTATAAGACCATCAAGGACAAACTCAACATCAACCTGAAATTTACCATGACCCCGGTAGGGCCGGACGGCACCACCAAGTTGAACGCCCTGGCGGCCTCCAACAGCCTGCCCGACCTGTTCCAGCTTTCGACCGGCAACCGCACCCTCCTGTTCCAGTACGTCAAGCAGGGTTTGCTCTCTCCGGTGGAAAGCCTTTTGCCGATGATGCCGAACCGTACTGCCGCCCGGTATAGCGACGATAACCTCAAAAAACTCGATACGGTTAACGGCAAGCTCTACGGCTTGCAGGATAGCGCCAAACCGGGCCTGTTCAAACGCACGGGTGTCTTTATCCGCCAGGACTGGCTGGATAAACTTGGCCTCAAGGCCCCTAAGACCCTGGACGAATACCTGGCCGTTGCCAAAGCCTTCACCGAAAAAGACCCTGACGGTGACGGTAAAAATGACACCTACGGCTTCGGGGTTTATGTAGACGGCGGTTTTGGGCTAGGCGGTGAGTTAGATCCGTTCTTTGGCGCCTTCGGGCTGCCCGGTGCCTGGGATTTCAGCGACCCGTCTAACCTGACTGCTACCGTAACAAACCCGAATTACCGCAAAGGGGTTGAGTTCGTCAACCAACTGGTCCAGGCTAAAGTAATTGACCCGGACTGGTCAACTATGAAAAACGATGACTTCCGCGCTCGCTGGAAACAGGGCAAGTACGGTATCGTGGTCGAGGACTTCTGCGCCCTGTCCTGCGGCTCGAACTACTCGGCTTTCGACCAGACCAACCCTGACGGTGTCTTTACTCCGATTGCCCCGCCGGTTGGCCCTGATGGCAAAAGCGCCGTCGGTACCTTCACCGCCGGTAGTGGCACCAACCTGGTTGTTTCCAAGAAAGCCGCCGATGCAGGCAAACTGCCGGTGATTGCCAAGTTCCTGGAATGGGCCCAGAGTGACGAAGGGTATTACGCCCTCGGCTTTGGGGTTAAAGGTGTGAACTACAACCAGGACGCCAACGGTAATTTTATCAAGGACGGAATTACCGCCGATAACGCCTGGGACTCCAAACAGTCGCAGCGGATTCTTCAACTCAAGTGGCTGGCCTATCGCGGCACCGACCAGGAACTTCAGGCCCGGTATGGTCCTTATAAAACCTCCAAAGGTCGCAGTATGGACCCGGCAGGAGTCTACTATAAGTTCACCAACAGCTCGCCTTATGTTGATGCCACTGCCGCTTCGATTATCCCACCTCCGGCGAACGCTTCCGACCTCAACCGGTACATCAGTGAGGGCCTGATCCAATTCGCGCTCGGCCAAAAACCGATAAATGACGCGAACTGGAAAGCCTTTACAGATGGTTTGAGCGGCCTGAATTTCTCGAAATATGTCGAGGATTCGAAATCGGCTATCAAGGCCGCCGGGTTCCTTAAATAAACTTGGGTTAATTTAAAGTAACCTGAAATAAAGAAACGGCCTGGGAAAACTCAGGTCGTTTCTTTTTTGTTTCCAGGCTCGCCGCCAACACGACTGGTTTAGAAATCTTCGTACAAAAATTATCCCAAGAAAACCTCGCGCATACCCCGGACAGAGTTACAGATAAAGATTTTATCGGCGGTTTTCAGGTCATCCAGGAAAAGGACCTTTTCCTGGGCAAACTTTTCTTCAAGCAAATAGTCTCGATAGATGCCGTTTAGCAAGCCACAGGTCAGGGGCGGGGTCAGTAATTGCCCATCTTTTTGAATCAAAACGTTACTGATAGCCCCTTCCGTTATTTCCTGCCTTTCGTTTAGAAAAATCACGTCGGCAAAGTTTTGTAGGGTCGCTTCATTAAAGCTCCGGTCATACAGTTCGCGCCGGGTAGTCTTGTGATAAATAAAAGGGTTAGTTGAATCAATCCTTTCATCGCTGACCTTTATAAATAGGGGTTGATTAACGACCAGGGCAGCAACCTCTGTTACGCTCACGACAGCCCTACCATCTTTCTCAAGCTGAATTCGGACCTTGTATTTCCGGTCTTTTGGGAAAGTTTCTAAAGATTCCTTTAAAAGAGCTTCGATATAAGCCGGGTCACAGGTGAAACCGAAATAGTTAGCGGACTGTAAAAGCCGGGTCAGGTGTTTAGGCAGCCGCACAAATTCTTTATCCCACAAAATAGCTTCCAGGAGCGAAAAATCCGTCTCAAGGTTTGTCAGGAATTTTGCCTTTACTCTACATTCTTCAAATTCAGCTTTAGCGGACGAGTCGTAAACAATTCCGCTGCCAACCCCCATTTCACCCTCAGACGCGGTTAAGGCAAGGGTGCGAATGGCTACGTTAAATTCCGCATTTCTAAATTGCCCAGAAATTCCGGTCTGGGAGCGGCTTTTCAGGGTAGGGGCGAAATAACCGATGGACCCGGTATAAATCCCGCGAGGCTGCGTTTCAAGCTCTCTGATGATTTGCATTGATCTGATTTTAGGCGCGCCGGTAATCGAACCGCTTGGGAACAAACTTTTAAAAATCTCGGTCAGGCTAACCTCTTTTCTTAAAGTTCCTTCGACGGTCGAGGTCATTTGAAATAGGGTTTTATATTTTTCGATATTAAATAATTCCGGGACGTTTACAGAACCGGGCTCGCATAGCTGCCCAATATCATTGCGCAACAAGTCGACAATCATGACATTTTCAGCCCGGTTCTTTTCGTCGTGATGTAACCAGAGGCCCTTTTCCAAATCTTCGGCTTCCGTCTGACCTCGCGCAATCGTGCCTTTCATCGGTTTTGTAATTATCATGTTACCTTCAATGCGAAAAAATAATTCAGGCGAGAAACTTAGAAACGTCCGGGTGCCGTTTTGAATGTAGGCGCCGAAGGATACTTCCTGGTTTTTCTTTAGCGCCCGGTACAGGACCAGGGGAGAACCCGCGAACTTAAATTTATAACGCCCGGTGAAATTTATCTGGTAAGTATCCCCGGCCCGGATATACTCTTTAATTCTGGCAATTTTCCCGGCGTAATCAGCTTCGGTAAGGTCATAATTCAAATCTTTTAGCAGGAAATCGCTTTTGCGGGTGGGAGTAGAAAGAAAATCCTCTTCTCTAAGGCTTTCCGGGAAAGTAGTAACCCCGCTAAAATGATCAAAAATAAGCGGTTTCCGGTAGACCCCGAACCAGGCTAAAGGTTGTTCAAAATTCAGGGTTGGGTCAACTCCCAGCTTTTCGATAAAGTAACCGCACTCGTAACCAAAAAATCCCGCTACAAAATAGCCTTGCTCAAGCAGGTTTTCTATTTTCAACAGGTAGTCATTCAAGTTGCCAGGGGTGTGTAATTCGAGAATTTCTACCGGGTCGGTAAAAAGGTAGGAAAAGCGGTTGGTGGCATCACCGAGAGATGTTTCGAGCAGTACGCTATTATTTTTTATTGCCAGGAGGTCGTAAAACTGGCCCGGTAGTTCTTTCATTTCCCACCAATTTTAATAAAGGATTTTAGTAGAGTGAAGCCTGGCACGTATAATAACAGGAGGCCGAAAGAAATCACAAGGCCGGGCAAAACAGGTTTTATTAAATTAAAAAGGAAATAACGGTGCCACCCTGGACCATCAATAGAAAAAAAGTTACCGCCAAAAGAACCGGGAGTTTAAGGGCAGAATTGACCGGGTGGCGCTTTCTTGCTGCCACCCGGTTTATTCACTATCAAGACGCAGGGTTTGAAACGGTATCCACGACATGCTGGCTGACCCGGTAGGCCAGGGCCATTATCGTCAAAACCGGGTTCACCCCGCCGTTGGTCACGTGCAATGACCCGTCCACCAGGTGCAAATTGTCGTGACCCCAGACGGTGCCCCACTTATCGGTCACCGAAGTAGCCGGGTCGCTACCCATCCGACAGGTGCCCGCCTGGTGCTGGCCCGCGCTGGGGCCTTCCGGAAGCGATTGCATCATAGGCAGGGTTTGTTTCGCCCCACTGGCCCGCGCCCACTCGATGGCTTTTTCTTGCATGAAAAGGGAAGTCTTGAGATTATCCGGGTGGACCTTACCGCTCAACCGGGCCACCGGGATACCAAACCTGTCCCGCACCTGGTCATCCACCGTAACCCGCGCCTCCGGGGTCGGGATTTCCTGGACCGGACCCATAATCAGTTGGGCGCGCGAGTAGAACCGGCGCATCCCCTCTTTACTGGCCTGCCCCCACGCCGGGATAGCTCCCGTCCTGACGAGCCTGTTCAGGGTGTAGAGCGGCATCGGCACGAAGTCGTTGGCAAGCATACCCCCACCGATAATACCCTCATTGTGGTGGCGAAAATCGTTGGTGGCGATACGAGGTCCGGGTCCGACGCTAAACTGAACCTTATCCGCGAACAGGGCCAGGGTGCCGGGATAGAGATGGCCTTGCAGGTTCCGGCCAACCAGGTCGCCGTTGTTACCCAGGCCGTCCGGTTCCTGGTCGGTGCGGCTATTCAGGAGAAGACGGGCCGTTTCGATGGCTCCCGCGCCGAGCAGCACGTGACCGGCCTCAACCACCTGGCGTTTTATGACACCGTCCTGCTCGGTTACCAGGGCGACCCCGGTTACTTTGCCCATCTCATCGGTGATTATCCGCTCGGCCTGGGTATTGACCAGCACATCACAACGCCCGGTGGCGATAGCTCGCGGGATAACCGTGTTGCGGGTGTCCGTCTTGAACTCGCCGGGACAACCCAGACCCACACAGGCCCCACAATGCATGCACGCGCCCCGGCCATTGTAGGGCACCGAATTTATCAAAAGGGGAACAGGGGAGGTGTTTATCCCGATTGTTTCCGCACCTTTTTTAAGGATTTGCTGGGCCGGGGTCTGTGGCATAGGCGGCATGGGGTAACCTCGCTTGCGCGGCCCGGCAAATTTGTTACCCGCCGGGTCGCCCGCGATACCAAGTTCCCACTCGGCGCGGTCATAGTCCGGTTCGAGGTCTTCATAAGAAATGGGCCAGTCGGCCAGCGAACTCCCTTCCGGCACCCCATAGATACTCGCCATCTGGAAATCTTCGGGACAAAAACGCCAGCCCTGGGCCCCGTAGACCCTGGTGCCACCGCCGACGGTCATGGCGTTATTATGCCAGCGAGGGTCGGTTGGCGGCACCACGACCTCACCGTTCGCAGTAGAAAAAACGCGTGGATTACCCTCGGTGGTCGGACCGGCAGGAAAATCGAAGCCCGCCGCCAGGCGGTGGTTGCGTAAATGGTCCTGGCGCAGGTCGTGGGTTGTAAGCCATTCGCCCCGTTCAACCAGCAACACGCGCTGTCCACCTTCAGCCAGGACGCAGGCGGCGACCCCACCGCCCGCTCCCGCCCCGACTACTATTGCGTCATAATAACCGGAGAGGTTATCCCAACCGGCCAGGCGCTCCGGGGTTAAATTTACCTGGGGCCATTCAATGCCGGGCGGTAAGACCCGGTAATCAATCATCTGCCAGGAAATGCCTTCGCGGTTACCGCCGTTTTCCGGGTCGCTATAAAAACCTTCCTGGGATAGGAGAATGAGGGTCCGGGCGAATTGGGCCGGGTCTACCCCACTCCATTCAGACACGGGCGTCCCGGCCAGGAGGGCTGCAAACATTTCATCCTGGGCTTTGGGTGGCAGGTCCTCGTAGGCGATTCCGCCAAAGCGGACCCGGCATTCCTGCTCAACCAGCGCCAATCCGGCTTCAATAAAACTGGCGGAAGCGGCGAGGTCGGTCGTAAGTATCCGGGCAATAAAATCACCAACCCCGGCCTGCCAACCGGAAGGATAATCGTCGGCAGGGATGATGCGGTCTACGAGGGCTTGCAGGGTACGGTTGGTAGCAAAATTAGGGTCGGCCAAAATTGTTCTCCTGTCGGTTTGTGGTATAGCAGTAGTCGTCGTTTATCAAATAGCAAAATCGTTTCTAAAAATATTCTCTCCAGGAAAAGTCCTCAAGCGGAATTAGTTTGAGCCAGCCCCAGGATAATGTCAAGAATTACGCTATTTGTTAGAAAATTCTAACCGCTACAACTTAACCAGGTTTTATCTGGCCTTTTGGCACGGTAAACAAGAACATAATTTTATTTAAAATAAAAGTGCCGGTCGGAAAAATTTCCGACCGGCAAATTTTCTTAAACTTTAGAGGGCTTGCATTATCATCTGAAAGATTTTGAGGTCTTCTACAAAATCTTCCGGCGGGGTTTTAGGCTCAACTCCGTTTACGACTATCTCATAGAAATGTTCCAGTTCGACCGTATAGGGGTCTTTATAAGTGGGCCTGAGTTCGGTTTCGATATAGGTTTCACCATTCGTTTCCCCGGTGAATAAACGGGTCGGCAGATGGCGGATATAAGGGGTGTTGTACTGGACCCGGATAGACTTTTCCTCGCCATAGACCTCAAGGTGGGCATCAAACCGGCGGATTTTATCAATCCCGGTCTCGAAAGTGACGTTAAAGCCGGGGTACTCGAAGATGGCGGTAATAAACTGGCCTCCGTTCCAGGTGCTGGCCGCTTTTACCCGCTCCGGCATTCCGATTAGCTCACGCATGGCCGACAAATCGTGACTGCTCAGACCGCACAACAGCCGGTAGACCCGTTTATATTCCGGTGAAACCTCCCCGATAGCTTCCTTTAAGAGCCGGTTGGCGCGCTCGGCCCGGTCTGGTCCCGCCCAGGCAGGGAAATCGTTAAAACGCTGGACGACGGTGGATTGCTCGATAAAAAAGCCGTTCTGGCCGATTAAATCGCGCACCCTGGCATAATTTATCCTGCCTAAAGCTTTGACCTGCCGGACCGCCTCGGTAAAAGCCGGGGCGAACCGCCGCATATAACCGACCATTATCTTGACCCCGGCGGCGTCCCTGGCCTGAACAATAGCTTCGGCCTCGGAAAAGGTCAGGCACATCGGTTTTTCAATCAAAACATGCTTTTTGTTCCGGGCCGCCGCAATGGCGCACTCGGCGTGATACTCGTCGCTATTGAGGACAAAAACCGCGTCGAGGTCCGGTTGGGTCACCAGTTCCCCCGCTTCGGCGTAGAGATTGGGCACGTTATAGAGACGGCCCATCGTCTGGAGCAGGCCGGGAGAAATATCACACAGGGCGGCTATCTCAAATTTTTCGGAAAGAATTTGCAGGATAGGCAGATGGATAATCTGGGCCACTTCACCCAGGCCGATTACCCCTACTTTTAATTTTCGCACGGCTAAGAATCCTTTCAAATTACAGGCACGCTCAAAATAAGGTCAAGTCTCCCTCACTCAAGAGAGACTTGACTAACAATGACGAGATTTTGTTGTTGACAGGTCAGTGGAGAAAGTTGAGATTAATAATATTTCTGGACAAACCGGACATCATCCGGCCAGGCCAGTTCAAAACCGAGACCGTCCTGGAGCAGGCGCTGGAAATCGGCCAGGTGGGCCGGATTGTTGCGGACCTGCCGGGGAGCCAGCCCTTTTTCAAGGCAATAAGCAGCCAGCGCCCCGGCAGCTTCCCCGATATTCCATTCCACCGGGTGAAGGCGGTAACAGCCATTGGTAATGTGGGTCACGCCCAGGTTCTTACAGGCGGGAAGCAAGTTCTCGACCCGCTGCGGTAGCAAAGCCCCCAGCGGAACCTGGAAAGGCCAGGTCGAAACATCCACCGAGTTGCGGTTGGCCGTGCTGGGGTGGAGGTCTATCCGGTAACTGCCAATACCTACCGTATCCGGGAAAATTTCGGCCCCCTGCAAATCCCCTCGCGCCTCTACCCCGACATGATTTTCGGTCACGGTGAACTCGGCTTTTATCCGGCGACTTTCACGGATGTAGATGCCCTTCGCCAGGCCGTCCTCGGTCCCGGCAATATCGGGCCGCAGCCGTAGACCGCGATAACCATACCCGCCATCGTGCCGTTCGGCCTCGGTCTGCATCCAGTAGACCAGCGACAGGCTGAGTTGCCGGGCCGAGCGCAGGTTCTTTTGTTTTTCTTCCTCGCTCACTCCCAGGAGCGGCCCCAGCCAGTAATCGTTCTGCCACCAGTTGACCAGCACAATATCGCTCGGATAGAGACCGTCCGGGTAATGCTTGCGGTAGAAAATCCGCCGGAAATGCCAGAAATCGCGCCCTTTAGGCTCGTCGCTGGGACCATGAAAGAGCATGCGGTGTTCGGTTTCGAGGGTAATCGGGTTGCTGTGATACCAGCTAAGGTGCTTGTTCGGCCAGAAATCAGCCTGGTAATTGCGCCAGAAATCGTAATCAGCCGGTTTTTCAATTGTATGGTCTTCGTCCGGCAGGTAGTCAATGACAAAACACCAGGTGATGGATTGCTGGTCGAGCGGGTTCGCCTCGGGCAGGGCGTGTTTTTCGCCGTGTTCCGCCTGGCTTTCGGCCCCGATAACATGCTCGACCCCGGCCAGTTCGAGCAAATCTCCCAACTCCGTGGCATCCAGCACATAGGACGCGCTGATGGTTGTTTCCTGCCCGGTCGTTTCATCCAAAAGGGTGACCGCCTTGACCCGGTCGCCGTCCGTTTCAGCCCTGACGGGGCGGTGGCGCAGAAGGACTTCCAGCTTTTTACTGGCCCGGTAAGGGGCCAGCATTTCCTCCATTACAGCCAGGGAAACGCGCGGCTCGTGACAAATCCGGCTGACCCCGGCGGAACCGGGATTAAAAGTCGGGTCTTCCCGGACCGAGGAAAGAAGTGGGTAATTACGGCGGTAATAGTCACGGATACCGTTGCGTAAGCGCCGGTAACTGGCTGTGCAGCCCAGCGTTTCAATCCAGGGATGCTCGTCCGGCGGGACCGCTTGGACGGTCATCTGGCCGCCCAGCCAGTCAGTTTCCTCGGTCAAAATCACGCTCCGGCCAAGCCGTAAAGCCGCCAAAGCTCCCGCCACACCACCAAGTCCACCACCTACAATTAAAATATCGGTCTGTCGTTCGTTCATGCTCATACCTTTCCAAGTGATTTAGGGTCGAGGAAATTCACCCCAGGCTTCGAAATGTGGCCCTGGGCTGTTTCCTACCGGATAATTTGTTTTTATTGCGCTGATTTAGCCTTTCACGCTGCCCGACGCCAGGCCTGCCACAAAATATTTCTGGAAAAAGAGGAAGACCAGGAATAAAGGCAGGGTTGCCAGGACTGCTGCCGCCATCATATAGCCCCACTGGATATTTCCGCCCGACTGGAACGAGTTAAGGGCCAGTTGGATGGTATATTTATCGGTGCTGGAAGTGACCACCAGGGGCCAGAGGAAATCTTCCCAGGCTCCCGTAAAACTGAAAATAGCGATGGTCGCAATCAAAGGTTGGGCTAACGGCAAATAGACCCGCCAGAAAATACTGAACTCGCGGGCTCCGTCAATCCGGGCCGCTTCGGCCAGTTCGTCCGGTAATTCGAGGAAAAACTGGCGGGACAGGAAGATATTTAAGGCTCCAACCACGTGCGGTAATATCAGGCCCGGCAGCGAATCGAGCAGTCCAATCCCACCATGCCCGAACAAATCGTTGCCCCCGGCCAGCGGAAAGCCCTTGGTCATCAGGAAAAGTGGAATCAGGGATACCGCCGCCGGAATCATCGTGGTCGAAATCAATACAAAGAAAAGGACATCCCGAAACGGGAAGCGCAACCGGGCAAAAGCGTACCCGGCCAGGGTCGCCAGGCCGAGATTGGTCACGACACTGACCAGCGATACAATAGTGCTGTTGAGAAAGGCGGTTGGTAGGATTGTCTGGCTAAGAACATTGGTAAAGTTATCAAGGGTCGGGTTCTGGGGAAATAGGGTCGGCGGCCAGGCGAAAGCCTCGGTCGGGTCCTTAAATGCCAGCGAAACCATCCAGATAAACGGCATGCTGACTATTAGCCCTATTATTACCAGGATGACATACCTGAAAGAAGCCTGCCAGATTTTGCGAGAGCTCACCCTGCGAGGGTTAAATTGCCGGGTATTTTTTGGTAAACTGGTCGCGCTCACCGTTTGCCTCCTCTCCCGCTCATCAGCCGCAAATTGAAATAGGCAAAGACAAAGATTACCGCGAAGAGCAAAAAGGCTATGACACAGGCCTGGCCCATCCGGTTATACTGGAAAGCCTCGCGGTAGATAAGCATGTTTACCGTCATGGTGCTTTCGAGCGGGCCACCGTTGGTCAGGACGTAAATCTCGGAGAACGACTGGAACAGGTAGATAATATTGGTCGTGACCACAAAAATAGCCACCGCCCGCAACCCCGGCAGGGTGATGTAGCGAAATAGGTTCCAACTGTTGGCTCCGTCAATCTTGGCCGCTTCGTACAGTTCGACCGGGATATTTTGTAACCCGGCCAAAAACAGCACCATGTTACCGCCCAGGGCTTTCCAGACCCGCATAATCACCAGCGAATGAATAGCCAGGTCAGGCGAGGTCAGCCAGGGAGTATCGCCACCGCCAAAGAAAGTGCCGATATAATTAAAAAGGCCGTCCCGCGAGTAAAGCCACAACCAGATAAGGCTGACCGCCGTAAGCGAAACAATCCTCGGCAGATAAAATATACCGCGCAGGAAGCCGATACCGGGGATGCGCCGGTTTGCCAGTAAAGCCAGTCCGAGCGCGAAAATTATCGCCAGGGGAATGATTTCAAAGGTGTACTGGGCGGTAATCTTCAGGGCGCTCCAGAACTGCTCTGAGCCCAGCACATCGCCATAACCTTCCAACCCTTGCCACCTGGGACCGCCCCGGTCCAGGGGGTCGTAACTGGTCAGACTCAGGTAGAAAGCGTAAATCAGGGGGATGACGTTGAAGACGATTATGAAAAGCGAGGCCGGGAGGACAAACAGGAACCCGGCCAGGGCTATCTTTCGATGCAATTTGCTACCCCGCTGCGCCGTAAAGCGCCGCGAGGTAGTTACTTCTTTTACCAGCATAAAATAGTTTCCCTATTTTTTGTCAATAATGGCCTGGCCTTCTGCCGTGGCCTGGTCGAGAGCGTCTTTGGCGCTCAGGGTGCCGTGCATGGCTTTATCCAGATAGCGGACTAACACGTCACGGACCTGGGTCCAGGTCGGGATATTTGGATTCCCCACGTAATAGGGGATATCTTGCACAAAAGGCTTGAAGTAGGGCACTTTAGTCGTGACCAGTTCGCTATTTAACAGCGAAGTTCGCATCGGGAAACCGCCGTTGGCCGGAAGATAATCTTCGAGGGTCGAGTCCTGGTTCATAAAGTCAATGAACTTCCAGGCTAAATCGGGGTTCTTGGTGTCCTTATTGATAAACAGCACCGTACCGGCCCCGCCGAAAGCAGTCTGCTTGACATCTTTAAGGGGCGGCATTACCGCGATTTTACTATAGATGTCAGGAGACGCGGTCCGGATGGCGCCAAGCGTGCCGGGATCAACAATTGCCATGGCGGTCCGTCCGGTAACAAGGGGTTGCTGATTGGGAGCAAGGCTGCCATAATTTTCACCGAGCCCCGTGGCGACCGCGTTCGGGCCATTATAAGTGTCAATCATATATTGCAAGGCTTTGACGCCTTCCGGGCTGTTCCAGGTAAGCTTGGTCAGGTCGGCGTTCATCTGGGAGCCGCCCGCTTCAGTCAGGAAGGTCAAAAAGACCTGTTGCAGGCCCTGGTCGGCCGTGGTCGAAAAGAGGAAACCGGAGCGGTCAATGCGGCTGCCGCTTTTCTTGGTCAACTTCTGGGCGGCGGCGGTAAATTCCTGCCAGTTGGTCGGCGGTTTGGCCGGGTCGAGGCCAACTTCCGTGAATAAGTCGGTCCGGTAGGCAATCAAACGGGCATCGCCCCGGATCGGCACGCTGTAGTGTTTGCCGTTGTATTTGCCCTGGTCCAGGAGCGTCCCGAAATCGGAAATCATCTTGGGGTCCCATTTTTGGAGGTAATTGTCAATGGGCAACAGGCGGTCGTTCGAAGCAAACCCGGCGGTAGCAGCCACACCGTGACCGAAGACATCCGGGGCGGTGCCCCCGGCGAAGGCGGTATTGAGTTTGGTCGAGATATTGCCCCAATCCACGAATTCTATGTTAACCTTGACACCGGGGTTAGCCTGCTCGAAAGCGGGGGCCAGTTTCTTGGTTACGACATCCATCTCAGCCTGGGAGTTACCCGGGAACCAGACTTTGATAGTGCCCGTCCCGCCGGTCGAAGCAGCGGCAGTGGTCGCGGTCCCGGCAGCCGTAGTAGCCGCACCCGCCGCTGTGGTCGCGGCACCTGACGCAGTCGTGGCGGCACCTGCCGCGGTTGTGGCCGAGGCGGGTGCGGTAGTGGCACTGGTCGTGGTTGCCGTGTTATCGCCGCAGGCTGCAAGCAGCGTCGCGATCAGGACGAAAAATAGGGATAGTCTTAAGCGAAGTTGCCTTTTTTGCATCTTTTACCTCTTTGTCTTCTCTCACCAAAACAATTTAGCGCGCATTAAATTTCAGGCAATAGCAAACTCTCCTGGCCGAGTTGAAAAAAGGCGGGTCTCGACCGGGACAATCCCTGGAGGGCAAGGAGTTTATTTAATTTGCGAAGTGCCGGTTAAATAATTTGAACTAACGATTCTGGCAGAATTTTTGAAAGCCTCTATGCTAATCAAACAAACCGTGTTTCCTGAGTTGCGTACTACCAAACTTCCGTTCAAGCCGGGTGGGATGGTGCGCCGACCGTATTCCCCGGCTGAAAATGGCAGGGTAATATAACCTGGCGAGGTTCAATTTCACCTCCCGCCGTAAGAATTTCACAGAGCAACCGGACCGCCTGCGCCCCCATCTCCTGCCGGGGCGTCCTATAAGTGGTCGCATCCGGTATAATTTCTTCCAGGTTCATGGGGTCGCCCAGGATTGCGTATGAAAAGTCGGCGGGGGCGTGTTTGCCGAGTTGAGCAGCAACCGCGGCTAACCTTTTGGCCTCGGAAGTGCTTTCTACAATAAAAGCAGTAACCCCCTTATCAAAAAGCATTTTTAGCCATTCGACCGTTATCTGGTCGTTTTCTTTGTAATGAATCTCGGCGAGAGATTCGTTTAAGCCATTGAGAGCGGTAGCATCACAGTACCCGGCCTGTTTATCAAGCTGGGGTTCGGCCCGCAAGCTACCCTGCACCAACGCCAGGCGGCGGTGCCCTTTGTTGATGGTATATTCAACAATTTCCCTGGTAGCCCGTTTGTAATCGGCGGCTACATAGGAAATCTGGCCGTTTTTTATTTCCCGGCGCCCGATAAAAACAAAAGGATAACCTTCGTTATTAAGCCGGGCCAATTCCTCACGGTCGGTCCCCAACCCCAGCAAAATAGCCCCATCGGCCAGTTGCAGACTGTTGACACCATTCTGGTAAATCACCCGTTTTTGGGTGCCCTGCCTGCGCGTGAAGAAAAGCAGGTTGTAATCCTGGATTTCAGCTTCTTTCTCAATCCCAATCAAAAATTCGTAATAGAAGTTTCGATATTCGAGCGGAAAGAGCGCCTCATAGGTAAAGACCCCCAATAAGCGGTTCTGGCCCCCGGCCAGGCTGCGCGCTACCGGGTTCGGGACATAACCGAGTTCCTTGATGGCGTCAAGAACCCGCTGCTGGGTAGCCTCACTGATACGGATGTTGCCGTTCGTCCGGTTATTGATTATGGTCGAAACAATGCCAGGTGAAACCCCGGCCAGCGTAGCAACGTCAAGCTGGGTCGGTCTTCGCTTCATGCGAACGGCTCCATAGATAAAAATTGACAGTGATAAAGCGTAAATGATAAAGCCCATTTGATATTGCGCTTTATCAAAATTATAAACACTTTTAAAACCCTGTCAATAGAAAAAAATGGATTATTCGGCTATAACTGGCCAGGGCTGGACCGGAGAAGTAACTTTACTGGCCGGGGGGGCGCCAACCCGGTTAAAACCAAACTTATCGGTGCCGCTAACCACGATGGTATGGTGAGCCGGGAAATTTATCGGGTTGCGGTCGGGGAAAACCCTGGTGAAAGGTACGGTGTAACGGGCGGCCATGCCACAGCGCCGGGTGCCCGATAAGTTGGCGTCCGCACCATGCACCAATCGCTCCGAGAAGATGATAAACTGCCCGGCGCGCATCGGCAGAGTGATAGCCCTGGACATATCAACCTGGAAAGGGTCGGCTTCTTCGCCAAAAAGTGAGTCGGGCGCGGCAGTATGGCGTAACATCTTCTGGTGTGAGCCGGGAATAATCCGGAGAGGCGCGTTTTCTTCGGTTACATCTTCCAGGGCTATCCAGGCAGTTATGTTAACCTGGGGTTCGAGCGGCCAGTAGTTGATGTCCTGGTGCATGGGAGTGGCCCGGCCTACCCCGTGCGGCTCTTTTATAAAAAACCCGCCCGTCCAGATTATCAGGTCTTCGCCCAGCAAAGAGGCCAGGCGCTCGACGATAGCCGGGTGCGACACTATGTCGTAAAGTTCGGGGGTGTCGAGGTGGCGTGAGTGGGTATTGTCCTTCGGGTTAGGTCCGGGGGTCTTAAAAACGTGATTGTGCAGGTATTCGTCAACCGGTTTTATTTCTTCAGGCGACATGGCAGTATAGGGGCCGAGATAGCCCTGGAGATGGAACTGGTCGATTTCGGCCCGGCTTAGTTTATAACTCATAAAAATCCTTTCTGTTTGACTTACCTCAAAGGTTAATTCATTATAAAAAAAGCCAGGCCGGATAAAATACCCCAGACCGGTAAAACTTGTGATGAACCGGGATACTTTGAACGAGGATTTATACTTGCGACCGGAAAAACCATACCCCACCGGGTACAAAATTGTCCCGAAAGATGATTGGGTCAAGGCTGTTTCTAGCCACAAGGTTTCAATTGAAGTGCTGATTCGAGGTTATGGCACCGTCGAGGAAGACTGGGGTTATTTGAACCGAACCGTGGACGCCCATATCATCTATTTCGTGATAAAAGGGGGAATCCGGGCCCTTTTTTATAACACCGGGTCATCCCAAACGGCACGGGAGGAAGTCACCATCGGGCCGGGCGAATTGTTCTGGGTTGCACCCCAGGTCCGCCACGATTTCTCACTGTTAGTTAAAGGGACGCCCCTGACCCTGTTTTACATGCGCCTTGCAGCCCGGCTCGATTCGGGCGAACCCTGCCGGACCGAACGGGATTTCTTTCACCTGAGGCAGGTAACGCACTTACTACCCTGGTTCGAGCAGTTTTTTACCGAGCTACAGGAGAACGACCGTTATCACCAGGAATGTTTACGCGGATACCTGGTCTTGTTTTTCTCAAGAATCTTCCGGCATTATTATTCGCAGAGCGGCCAGCCAGATGCCCAACCGCAACTGAATCCTAAACAGCGCGAAGCTATCCAGAATTTTCTCCTGACCCATCTCAAGAACCGGGTGACACCCCAGGATTTGGCCGGGGTCGTAAATCTATCGCCCGACTATTTCGCCCGGCAATTCAAACAGACCTATGGGGTCATTCCGCGCACCTGGCTGGTCCAGGAGAAAATGCGGCTGGCGAGCGTTGAACTGGTTACCACCCGCAAATCCATCACCCGGGTAGCTGCGGAACTGGGTTATTCCGATTTATACCTTTTTAGCCGCCAGTTCAAGAATGTCTGCGGGTGCAGCCCCAGGGAATTCCGTCTCCGGCACAATTAATTAACCGGTACAAAACCGAAAGCCGGGCCGAATTTGGTCAGGCTCACCGGCTCTCCAATTCCAGTTTACAAATTTCAGGTTTAAGCCAGGGCAGGGGTGCGTGTATTCGCTGCGTACCAGTCGGTCAGGGGCTTATTGATGCCCCCCGACACAAAATGGCCGTTCTTATCTTTCAGGGCGCCCAGCAGTTGTTTGCCAATATCGTCCAGTCCTTCCCAGACTTCGGGGGGCTGGATGAAATAATCGAACGGCTTCAACCACTGGTAGCCATAGCCAAACATTACCACTTTGCGGGTTTCGTTGGATAGATTCACCCCCCCGGCGTGATAGGTCCGGTTCTCGAAAAGCACCGCGTCACCCGGTTTTAGCAGTGGCTCGAAAACATTTGGAGGGTCGGCCTGCCCGGCGGGTATTTCCAACTTCTGTTTCAAATTATTGCTGCCCGGTGAGAAAAGAGTCGCGCCTTTCTGGGGAACACTGAGGTCACTCAGGTAATAGGCGCATTTTATTTCCATGCGAGGCAGTTTATCGTGGCCTAAATCCTCGGGTGTATTCAGAATGTCGCGGTGCCAGTCGGGGTCGCGGCGAGAAGGCGGTGTCCCTGGCAAATCGGGATGCTTGTAAATTAAATGGCTGGTAACGAGATGAATTCGAGGGCTGAGCAACTGGACAATGAGAGGGACCGTTGCCGAAAAGGTCAGGAGCGATTTGAAGGCCGGGTCCAGGGCAATCACGTTTCTAAACCCATCATACAAACCGTCTTTGGTAGCCTGGCGGTTTTCCTGCAAGTCCGAGGCTATCAGCCGGTCCCCGGCGGCGACTAACCGGTCAATCAGCGGCTGGTCCAGCACGCCCGGCACAACCAGGTAGCCCTGCTCCTCGAACTGGGTCCGTTGCGCAGCGGTCAGGGGAGTAAATTCCATAAAGACCTCCTTAGTTTTTTAGATATAGAATTCTTCTGGATTAATTATATTTTGCCAGGGGAATTTTAATAGGTTTTGCGGGTTAAAAAAGTTGCAAATCCGGCTATTAAATCTACTTTTGGCTTAGAAACAGCTTTTCACACAACTAATTTGCCCCAAATCTATTTATTGACAAACCTCCAAAGCGTGGTATAAACATGATAATACGCATTAGATATAGCGTTTTATCATGCTTTTGCCAATAATTCAAATTTAAAATCCGGGCAAACTTTTAACAATAGCCCTTTAAGCCAGTTATTTCTGGCAGGTATAAATTCAAAGAAGATTCAGAGATGGGATTTGATTAGGAGAGGTAAGGCTCTACTTTGGATATTTTTGAAGTGCCAATGCAGGCAATTTCAACTTTCGAAAGAGTAACCAGGTTAAATGTAACAATTCATGATTTTTCGGGCAGCTTACGGCCTTTCCTGGCCCCCGAATATTTCCAGCACGGCCAACCACTCTGCAGGGCGGTCAAGGCCAGCCCCTCCGCCGAGAACTGCCACAACCTTGAAATCCACCGCCTACGCTGGGAAATTCTCCACCAGCCCGATGGCCGGATTCATCTCTGCCACGCCGGGCTGGTGGAATGGGTCGTTCCGGGCTTGCAGGACGGCAAGCTTATCTGGATACTGTTTGCGGGACAGCGGACCGCCTCCCCCCACCTTACCAAACACCAGCGCGATACCTCTCGCGCGCCCCGGATTTCACCCTGGACCCCTGAAACCAAAATGCCGCCCCCGGTCGAAGATGACGAGGCAACTTTAATCCTGGAAAGTTTGCGCCAGCTTGCCGCCCGGCTGCAAATCTGGCTGGCCGAAGCCAGGAAATATTTTTCCGAACCCCGTTCCCAGGAATTGGCTTTCCCTCGTGATAGCGACCAGACCCAGGAACTGCTGGCAACCCGCCGCCTGGAAATCCGCCGCTTTATCCATAATCACCACACCGAGCCTTTCAACATGACCGAACTGGCAAATCGGCTCTGCCTGAGCGAAAGCCGCCTGCGCCACGCCGTTAAAGAAATCTATGGGGTTACCCTGACCGAGCTTGTACTGGAAGCGCGAATCCGCACCGCCGTCTCCCTGCTCAGCCATTCCAGTCTTTCGGTGCGCGAAGTCGGGATGCAGAGCGGTTTTCAAGATTATTCCAACTTTCACCGCAGTTTCCAGAAACGCATGAACATGACGCCTTATAAATTTCGCAAACAGGTCGAGAAAAGCTGTTAAGTTAACCGGTTTCACAAAGACAGGTATAATGTGGCGACATCCGAAAACAGGGATTTTTTTAAACTGGAAATGGGACAAGCCGCATGGATTTGCTCGAAAATCTTCCCCTTGTGGAAACAGACTGGCTGGCCGGGCAACTGGATAACCCCGACCTGGCAATTGTGGACGCCCGCTGGCGCGGTGACGATAGCGCGACCGGGCTGCAACTTTACCAGGCCGGGCATATACCGGGGGCGGTTCACCTCGATTGGGAGAGTGATTTAGCCTATACCGACCAGGCCGGGTTACGCTATATGCTCCTACCACCCACTCAATTTGCGGCTTTGATGGAAGGAGCCGGTATAGGAAACGATACATGGGTGGTTGTTTATGCCGATTTTGACTATTCGGGGGCAACCCGCCTATGGTGGGCCTTGAATTACTACGGCCACGCGCGGGTAGCGGTTTTGAATGGAGGCTGGAACAAATGGCTGGCCGAAGGCCGCCCTGTTTCCCTGGAAATCCCGGCCCTAGACCCGGCCAAAACCTTTACCTGTAGACCCCAACCGGGTTGGCTGGCTACCGAAAGTGAAATCCTGGGTGGGTTAAACGACAAAGGGGTCAGGCTGGTAGATACCCGGCCACCTGAACAATACGCCGGGCAGGCGGTCTGGACTCCACCCGGCAGTCACTACCTTGGGCGGGATAGCGATAAAGTTGAAATCGGGGCGCGCCAGCCGATGCGGGCGGGACACATTCCGGGGGCGGTTAATATTACGTCTTCGACCAATTTGGACCCGGCTGACTGGACTTTTCTTACTCCAAACAACCTCCACTCGAAAGCCGCTGCCGCCGGGTTAAAACCTTCCCAGCGGGTTATTACATATTGCGGGGTCGGCATCTCGGCTTCACTGGGTCTTTTTTCGCTCTATCTGGCCGGGTTCCGCAACCTTGGGCTTTATGATGCCTCCTGGGAAGAATGGGGCACCAACCCCAACCGGCCCATCGAAAGAACTGACGCAACCGGGTAATCTCAAATCTATGTATGCTCCAGGTTTGCTCAACGCTTTCTGGGGGTGACCTTTATGGACCCGGTCAGATTTTCTTACTAAATTAGTCAGACGGCTTTATTTGCTGTCGAACTGGCTTAAAGAGGTGTCATAGGTCTTCTGGCCGACATCGTACATGGTTGTCATCCAGTGGTAGAAGTTGTCGCCCCTGGCCCGTAAGGTCTGGTAAAGCCGGGTCATCAGGTCGCGCCGGACTTCCTTCAATTCGGGATGTTCGTACTGGTTCAGGAGTTCGTGGGGGTCCGCTTCCAGGTCGTAAAGCTCGTTCACATCGCCCGGATTGACAACAAGTTTATAACGTTCGGTCCGAATCATGCGCTGGGGATAGGGGAAATGATGGCCGTGAAACTCGGCTACAATCTCCTGCCGCCAGTTGTCAGGGATTTCTCCACTTGTAAAGGGTCGAACGCTTTCGCCCTCGGCCTGAGACGGTTTTTCTAAACCCGCCAGGTCAAGAAAGGTCGGCATAAAATCGGTCAGGCTGACGAAACTCTGCTCAACATGGCCCGGTTTAGCGCCGGGCACTTTTAGAATAAACGGGATGCGGTAGGTGTCGTCGTACATGGCAGGGCCTTTGTCTTCCAGGCGGTGCGACCCCACAAAAGCCCCGTGGTCGGCACTGAACATAATAGCTGTGCTGTCGAGCAGACCCAGTTCGCGGACGACCGCCATAATCCGGCCCACTTGCTCGTCAATCATGGTGACGTAGCCCCAGGAGAGAGCGATTATCTTGCGCCAGTCCTCCCGGCTGAAACTATCGAAAGTCCAGTGGGCCGAGTAATTCTTCTGGACGGTCGGTTTCCCGGCAAAAGTCTCGGCGAAAGAGAGCGGCAACTCGACCTGGGCCGGGTCGTAGAGGTTATAGTATTTCTCCGGTAACAAATAGGGCAGGTGCGGCCCGAACCAGTGGCAGGCCAGGTAGAAAGGCTGGCCGGTTTCGCGGAAGTTAGCGGCATATTCACGCAGCCGCTCGATGGTGCGTTCGGCCAGGTAATATTCAAAAGTGGCTTCTACCGGTTGGTTTAATCTACCGGCCAGGAGATTACCGGGCTGGCCGTTCGGGAAATTGCCCCGCACTTCGTTCAAAAGCTGGAAAGGTGGCAAACCTTTTTCCTGCAAATAAGCCAGGTAATCGGGGTGTTTGACCGGGTTGCCCCAACCGGGATAGTGTATCCCCTCGAAGCCATAATCCTCCGGCCCTTTTTCCTTGCCAACGTGCCACTTACCGACCAGGCCAACCCGGTAGCCCTCGTCCAGTAAATAGCGTGAGAAAGGGATAATAGCAGGGTCGAGTTCTTCCCGGTAAGCCACGTTGCGCTCGTAGTTGGCAACCAGGGCGTGCCGGAAAGGGAGTAACCCGGTCAAAAGGGTAGCGCGGGCGGGGGTACAAATCGAGGTAGCCGTATAACACTGGTCAAAGCGGGTCCCCTGGGCCGCCAGTTCATCCAGGGCGGGAGTCTTGCAGATCGGGTTGCCATAGGTACCCAGGCTATCAACCCGGTGCTGGTCGGTCATCAAATAGAGGATATTGAAAGACCCAGGTTTGAGCATACTTTCTAAACCTTTCTTGTTGGCGATATACCAGTGTTATCGGTAACGGTTTCCGGTTGGGCGGTCCCCGCTAGTTTTTAAGGCAGGTCAGAAGTATATTTTGGGGAAAGACTAAAGTCAATTATTGCGAGAGATTTATTATCCCAGGATTTTGACAAATATTCCCCCAAACAGCCAAAATGGATAACGTCCCTGGGTCTGGACACTTACCGCGCTATCCGTTATTTTATTAGGGCAAGTTGTTGATTTTCTATATTTTTTACGACCAAAGCCTAAAAAACCAAAAATGACTAATCCAATCGCCCAAAATCCCCTGAAAACCCGCCAGGATTTTCAAAAAGCGGTCTTTGAATTATGGGAACCGCTCAAACCGTATTACAGTCCCGGCAGGTCCAGGGTAAAATTGGGCCACACCGGCTTTATTTTCGAGGCGACATCTGCCGAATTGGAAGGTTTCGCCCGGCCTTTATGGGGCGTGGTCCCGCTGGAAAAGGGGGGCGGCAGCTTTTCTCATTGGGAATATTTCCAGCAGGGCCTGAAAAACGGGACCAACCCGGCCCATCCCGAATACTGGGGAAAGCCCCAACCTCGCGACCAGCGCCTGGTCGAAATGGCCGCGATAGGGCTGGCCCTGGCCCTCACTCCTGAAAAAGTCTGGGAACCTTTCAGCCAGCAGGAACGCGAAAACCTGGCTAACTGGCTCCTGACCATAAATCAGGTCGAAATCGTGGATAGCAACTGGTTATTCTTCCGGGTGCTGGTCAACCTGGGGCTGAAGAAAGCGGGCGGCCCCTGGGACGAAAAAGCGATGCAGGCTGCCCTGAACCGCCTGGAAGAATTTTACCAGGGGAACGGCTGGTACACCGATGGCCCGGTCAAGCAACTGGATTACTATATCCCCTTCGCTTTCCATTATTACGGGCTGATTTATGCTGTCCTGGCCGCTGACACCGACCCGGCGCGGGCCGCCAGGTTCAAAGATAGGGCTGCGCAATTCGCCCAACAATTCGTTCACTGGTTCCAGGCAGACGGCGCGGCCTTACCTTTTGGCCGCAGCCTGACCTATCGCTTTGCCCAGGGCGGTTTCTGGGGAGCGCTGGCCTATGCCGGGGTCGAAGCCCTGCCCTGGGGTGTCATCAAGGGATTGGCCCTGCGGCACTTGCGCTGGTGGTGCCGTCAGCCCATTTTTAACAATGACGGTACCCTCTCGATTGGCTATACTTACCCCAATTTGAATATGGCCGAGCAATACAACTCGCCCGGCTCTCCCTATTGGGCCTTGAAATTCTTTCTGCCCCTGGCCCTGCCCGGAGAACACCCATTCTGGCAGGCCGAGGAATTGCCTATGCCAGACCTCCCGGCAGTCCAACCCCAGGCCGAACCGGGTCTGATTCTGTGCGGCGACCGGGAGCGCAAACACGTCTTCGCCCTCAGTGGCAAGCAATTTCATCACTGGGCCCGCCACGGTGAAGCCAGGTATGCTAAATTTGCCTATTCGACCGAGTTCGGGTTCAGCGTGCCCGGCTCCAGTTATGGACTTTTCGATGTCGGCTACGATAGCGCCCTGGCCCTGAGTAAAGACGGGCGGCATTACCGGGTGCGCGAGGAAAGCCTGGAATGCCACCTGGAAGGAGATGTCCTCTATAGCCGCTGGCAGCCCTGGCAAGATGTCGAAATCGAAACCTGGTTGACACCACTTTTGCCCTGGCATGTCCGGCTTCACCGGATAAAGACGGCCCGGTCCCTCTATACCGCCGAAAGCGGTTTTGCGATTGGTCTGCCGCCAACTGTGCCGTATGGCAACCAGACCGGGCTGGGCAAGGGTAGGGGATTTGCCGTTGCCAGCTATCCGACCGGGCTCAGCGGGATTTATGACCTGCTAAACGCGGGCAATAGCAGCCAACGCCGGGGGGAAGTGACCTTTCCGCATCCGAATACAAACCTGGTGGCGTCCCGGACCAGTCTGCCGATATTGGCTCAGGAACTAACGCCCGGAGAGCATTGGCTTACGACAGCGGTGCTTGGCTTGCCGGGCGAGACTACCAATGCGGCTTCCTGGGAAGAACCTCCCACCATGGAACAATCCAAGGAAAAGCCGGGCGAATTCATGGTGCGGTTGGGGGATAGTCTGCGGACAATCAAACCAGGCAGGTAAACGGTAAACAAGGCTAAAGAGAGGGTCCATAAAGGATGTACAGTTTCAGGCAAATCAGGGAAGCCCTGGTAAGCGTAGCGCCGGGGCAAAAGCCGGTAGAGCCGGATTTCAAAGGGCTGGCTAGAGCGCCGCATCTGCAAACCCTAATCAAGGAAATCCGCGCCGAAGCTGAGAGTGCGGCGGGCACCCCCACGCCCGACCTCCCTTTCTCACTTTTCCAACTGTTTGAAACCCAGGGTACCCGCCTGGAATTCGAGACCCCCTATTTCGCCCGGCGCTCCCGGCTGGCTGTCCTTACCCTTGCCACTTTGCTGGATGAGACCGCCGCTTATCTGCCAGCCCTCGAAAACGAAATCTGGGAAATTTGCCTGGAATACTCCTGGGCTTTACCGGCCCACCTCCCGGTAGGTGTAGAAGAAAGCCGTTCGGCCAGGGTTTCACCCCGGCAGACCGTGGATTTATTTGCCGCCGAGACCGCCCACCAGTTAGCGGAAACGTTAAACTGGCTGGGAAACAGGCTTAACCCCTGGTTGGATTACCGGGTGCGCGAGGAAATCGAACAGCGCTTTTACCGGCCCCTTTTCTATGACCCCCATCATTTCTGGTGGGAGTCCAGCACAATGAACTGGGCGGCGGTCTGTAGCGGGGCGGTCGGCCTCGCCGCTCTCTCACTCGAAACCGACCGGGAACGGCTGGCGGGAATGGTCGAGCGAATTGCGAGGACCATGGAAAGTTTCCTTGAAGGCTTTGGCGAGGATGGCGGCTGCCCGGAAGGCATCAACTACTGGACCTACGGCTTTGGCTATTTCGTCTATTTCGCCGAAGCCCTGCGCGATTTCACCTCCGGCCAGCTCGATTTATTGGAAAGCCCCAGGGTCAAAAATATCGCCAACTTTCCAAACACAATAAGCCTGGGTCACACCAACTGGGTCAACTACTCGGACGCCCCGGCTCAGTTGGTGCTCGAAACCGGCCTGGTCTCACGACTGGTCGAACGGTTGGGGATTGCCGCCCCGGCCCTAGAAACCATTCCCGGTCTCGAAAAGTCGAGGGACCATCCCCGGTTTCGCTGGGTCCATCTCACCCGCAACCTGGCCTGGACCGACCCCACCTTACTCCAACAGCCTACCCCGCCGGGCACTTTTTACCTGCCGAATATACAGTGGGTGATAAGCCGCCACTATTTCGGCTCGAAGTTAATCGCTTTCTCGGCCAAAGGCGGACATAACAACGAACCGCACAACCATAACGATTTGGGCCAATTCCTGCTCTTTGCCGGGGATGAAAGTCTGCTTTGCGAGCTTGGCTCCGGTCTTTACACCCGCGACTATTTCCGGGAAAACCGCTATACCTATTTGCACCCGTCCTCGCTGGGCCATTCGGTTCCGGTGATTAACGGGCAGGCGCAGGAGGTCGGGGCAGCGCACTTTGCCACGGTTTTAGAGGAGCGTGAGTTCGAAAACGGCCTGGTTTTTGAGCTTGACCTGACCGAGGCTTACCCGGCGGAGGCGAGGTTAGAAAAATTTATCCGCCGGTTCGAGTGGAGGGTGCAACCGGGTGAAAACCAGGCCGGGCTTGAGCTGACCGACCGCTTTACTTTTTCGGGCGAGGAAAATTCTCTCGGTGAAGCGTTTATCAGTCTTATCCAACCCGTTTTAGGTCCTGAAAAAATTAGCTGGCAGGGTCGCCAGGGTAGGCTGGCGCTTTCCTTTGACCCCGGAAAATTCTCGGCCAGGGTTGAGGCGGTCCAGGCCCTTGCCAAAGACGGCGACCTTATTACGGTCTACCGGGTTTGGCTGGATTGGCGTTCTACCGCCGCTAACCCGGAAATCACCGGGCATTTCAGGTTCAGGTTCGAAGACATTTAACTCTAACCGGCCTGGCCGCTTAGTATTGGCACCCCATATCTTACCCACGACATTGGCTATGTCATTGGCCGTAAACGGGCGGTGAGTCTATAATACACCACCAGTAAGCCTGGGCTAAGGACGGTCAGATTTCAATTCAGACAACAACCAGAAACATAATATTATTGACAACGAAGCAAAATATAGAAACCTGGTATAACTTCAATGCAGACAGTAAAAAATAACAGGCAGTTATTAAGCGGCGATTGGGCTTTATGGGACGAAAACCCTAACGAATGGGGGTTATTAAAGCATTACGCCAAAAAACTCGATTTCGAGCGATGGAGACAGGTCAAGGTGCCGGGTTCGGTCCACGAAGCTTTGTGGAAAAGCGGTGAAATAAAACACCCCTACCACAATCTCAATAGCCGGGCGGCCCAGTGGATTGAACACCGCGACTGGATCTATGGGAAAAATTTAGAACTCAATCCATTTTTGAAAGATGGGGCCAAACGGGTCTTCCTTGAATTCGAGGGCATCTCGGAAAAATGCGAGCTTTTTCTTAACGGCGCCCCGATAGGTTCCCACGATGGTGCCGGGGTGCCGTTTGAGCTTGAAATCACCCGATATTTATACGACCAGGAAACGCCCCAGCTTCAAGTCCTCATCCCGACCCCAACCCCGGAAGACCCCCAGGTTGGCTGGACCGAGCGGACCCGCGGGCTACGCGGGCGCATGGGTTATGGCTGGGACTTTGCCCCGCGCCTGGTCAGGGTTGGGCTCCTGGGTGAAGTAAGCCTGCGGTTTACCGGGGAGCATCATCTCAAAGATTTCTGGTGCCGCCCTAAACTTGATCTTCAAACCCGCCAGGCCGAAGTCCAACTGGAAGTTAAGGTAGACGGCCCGGTTGGCGCAGACCTTTTATTCGAAATCGCCCTAAATAATGAAAAGGTAGGGGAGGTCTCTGCGGTTGGAGAGGCGGACGGCTATGCCCGCGCCAGCCTTGCCTTGCCGGACCCGCAACTCTGGTGGCCCGCCAGGATGGGCGACCAACCCCTCTATGCTGCCAGGGTAAGTTGCGCGGACGGTTCCGACAGCCTTGAAACCTCTTTTGGCCTGCGCGAAATCTCCTGGCAGAGACAGCCCCAAAACGCCGGGTACGAATGGCCCATGACCCTGGTCGTAAACGGCAAGGCGGTTTTTCAGCGGGGCTGGAACTGGGTGCCCGCCGACGCCATGGGTGGACCCAGGGCCGACCGGAAAATGAAACACCTGGTTGAACTGGCCCGCCACGCCGGAGTCAACATTTTACGGGCCTGGGGCGGCGGCGACCCGGAAAGCCCAGAGTTTTACGCGGAATGTGACCGCCTGGGCTTGCTGGTCTGGCAGGAAATGCCCCTTTCATCAGGTGGTATCAGTAATCTTCCGCCCGATGACAAAGACTATTTTGCCAGGTTGACCCCATACCTTGAACGGGTAATCAAGGCCCGGCGCAACCATCCCAGCCTGGCTCTGTGGGGTGGCGGCAACGAGCTAACCTATAGCGAGAACAAACCCCTGACCATGGAGCATCCTTTGCCCCAACTTATGGACAGGTTAATCCGGGAAATCGACCCCGACCGGGACTTCCGGCCCAGTTCTCCGCTGGGGGCAAAATTCGATCCCGCCCCCGATGACACCGAGCAATGGGACGTACATGGCCCCTGGACATACCGGACCGACCCGCCCGGCCCCGAATACAAACTATTTAACAGTATTAAACCCTTACTTCATTCCGAGTTAGGTCTGCCGGGCGAAACCAGGCTGGCCGACCAGAAGCGGTTTTTATCCAGGCGGTTCCGGTCACGCGCCGCTTCCAACCCGGCCCGGCGGCATCACGATGGGGCCTGGTGGGAACACGGCGAGATAGTGGAGGCCTTTTTCGGCCCGGTGACCGGTGATAAACTGGCAATTTTAGCCAGCCAGTGGTTACAGGCCGAGGGGTTACGCTACTATGTCGAAGAAACGCGCCGCCGCTGGCCGCAATCGGCAGGTATTTACCTGTGGCAATTCAACGAGCCCTGGCCGACCGTCACCTGCACTTCGGCGGTCCAATACTCTGGCCGCCCCAAACTGGCCTACCACGGAGTCAAAAAAGGCTACCAACCGGTTACGATTACGGCCCGCTACGATAGCCCCATACTCTCAAAGGACGCTCCTTTGCGGGTTTCCCTCTGGGCTTCCAGCGATAACGGAGAAATAGAGGGAGAACTGGTAAGCTCGCTAAAAGACCTGTCCGGCAAGGACCTGGGAACTACCAAAGAGGTCGTAAGAGTGCCGGGCGCTAACCCGGTCCATCTGCGTGACCTTGAAGTGGCGCTCCCCGGCGGGTTTGAAGGCGTGATGGTGCTGGATTTAAGCCTGGCCGGTAAATGGAAAAACCGCTACCTGTTTTCAAACCTGCCAGAATATCCTTTCCGAAAAGCCCTGAAACATCCAGGGTTACTCAAGGGCACTTTCTCGTAACAAGGAGCTTACTTACCCCTTCGAGACAGACGAGGTAACCTCCTAAAGTGATTAAGGGCTTATAACCCTAAACAAAACCCCGGTCCCAAAAACCGGGGTTTTGAATTTAAGTAAAAACTTTCTTTTCGCGTTAAAACTTACCGTGTAGTGGTCTTTCCAACAGAAGGTGGAGTGATTGATTGGGATTTACCCGGTAAAGGCACCAGCATCGAAACCTTTTGCCGGTACTGGCTGTATTCTTCCCGGTGAAAGACCAGCATGTCTCTTTCTTCCAACTGGATTCCGACAAGAATGTAAATGGTCGTAGCAAGGGCAAAAAGTAGATGCCCGACCGTCATCTGGGGGGTGGCCCAGAAGGCAATGATAAAACCGAGCATAATTGGATGCCTGACAAAATGATAAAGATACCGGATAGTAAACGGTAGGTGGTGATAAGGCTCCCCTTTTAGATAAAGATAAGCCTGGCGCAACCCAAAAAGGTCAAAATGATTGATCATAAAAGTGGAGGTTAGCACAATTAACCACCCTATCAGGGAAATCACCTGCAAAATAAGACTGCCCGGCTGCCAGGTCACACTCCATATAATCCCCGTTAAAGGTTGCCACTGCCAGAAAAGTAGAATCAGCAGCAGGCTGGCAAATAAAACATAGGTACTCCGCTCAATAGCCGGAGGGACAATCCTGAGCCACCACCTTTTGAAAAATGGCCGGGCCATCAGGCTGTGCTGGACTGCAAAAAGTCCCAGTAAAAAAGCGTCTATGATGATAGATGTTACAAAATCACCTTCCTTGCCACTATCAATTGATTTCTGGACCAGGTAATTACCCACAAACCCGATTGAATACAAAAAGGCGCCTAAAAAAAGCAGATAAGTGACAGCCGCGTAAATAGTTGCCAGAATTTTACTCATTACAAATTTATCCTTTCTGACCCGTACCGGTAAAGATACTACTTTGCTCATATATTAGACGTTGTTGGCGAATTTTTAGCACCTTTCCAGTAACCTTCCAGGCGGCCCGGGCTAATACTTCAAAAAGTCTAAGTGGGAAAACCGGTCCTTATCTGGTTTTCCCTGTTAAATCCATTAAGTATTGAAGATAGCACCCGGCTAATTCGGTCAGATATCATAATTGAAACCAGGGGAACAGTTATTTTTGGAGGACTGCCCGGATTAAAGCCAGGTGGTGAAAACTATGCCGCAACGCGTGGTCTTCGATGATAAACTGGGCTGTCAGAGGCGCGTCAGCGTCGAGCGATACCCTTGCTGCCGTGTCAAGTTCAGCGTCCGTAAACTCCCGGACCCGGTCTGCCGCCATCTTGCTGTTTTGCCGCAGCAGGGCCAGGGTTTCCGGTTTGCCCGCTTCCGCGTGGTCGCGGGCATGTTGCGCGTTCATATGGTCAACCTCAGCCCAGCTTACCCCTGCGATGGGTTGGCCTTCCGCAATTCGGAGAGCCAGGTCGAGTTCAAGCGGATAGACACTGGCTACGTGATGCACCAGGACGCCTACGGTGCGTTCTTCTCCCGGTACAAAGGTCTGCCATTCAGCATCGGTCAGGCTTTCGGCGAAGGTTGCCAGGGTCCGGCTCCCTTCCTCAATCCGTTCTGCCAGCAAAATCGCTCGTTTAGCCATAATTTAACCACCTTTCAAAACCACTCTTGAAAATCCAACATCATGCAATTAGCTGTAATCAATAAATACAAGCCTGTATTTTCAGCGGGGTCTACGCAACATCTCTTTCACAACCTCAATCTCGCCCTGGTGGCGATAGATATGGGTCGTGCAGGGCCGCATCAGTATGTCCCAGACCGGGCGATTAAAGAGGTGTTTTACCTCTCTGGTAAAGCCGGGGGTCTGGTATTCCGGGAAAACCGCCAGCCGCTGGTGATAATCAAAGCACTGCTCTAAAGCGTCCTTCCCACATTCTCCCAACCAATCCGAAATGGTCTGGTACACTTCGTCGGCATATTCCAGCACTTCGGCTTTACTGACCGTGTGGGCAATCGCGTCTGCTTCCTCCAGGGTTACGCCCGCGCCAATCCCAAACTCTTTTAGCGGCTTCCAACCCTGCCAGCGGTCGGTGTGAGCCACCTCTGTCTCGCCGCGAATCCAGGTCTGGACAAACATGTCCTGGGTGCGCGGCAGGTGCCAGGCCAGGAAACCGATAAGGTTCTGGCCGGGGATAGGGCGTGCCATCCATTCGTCGGCGGTCAAATCGTTCGCAAGCCCGTGCAAGCCATTGTTCAGATTGGCAAATTGCTTTTGTAGATAGGCAATAGTATCCATTTCTCACCCTCTTTCATTTAGTAAGGCGGGTCTATAAACCTGCCCGCCCTGGAGATGGGCACATTTTCTATGAAAAACACAGGTGACAGGAGAAAACCGGATTTAGGTTATGGTTAAAATGCCCGGTGACAATACTTCGAGGTTAAGCCCGGATGGCAATCACTTCGAGATATTCGCTGATGACACGAGTGGTGCCGTCGGTGGCCTGGTTATGGTCTGACCAGAGCTTTTCGAGGTCGCGCCGCAACAGAGCCTGTTTTTCAGGGCTGCAATTCGCATAGGCCCTTAAGGTGGGACCGTAGTAGGTCAGGTATAAATTGACGGACTCAGCCGGACTGAACGGGTATTCAAAAACTACCTTTCGCGGGGTACACCGGATAGCGGAGGTGGCGTCACCGAGCCGTTCCCGCACCACAGCCTCGGTCCCCCACAAAATCGGGGAGATACTGCCAGGTGGCGGTGGGACATGGGCCCCGATAGTCTTTAGCATCTGGCCGATAAACCCGGTAGGAGTCCAGTTTGCCAGGGCGATAGTCCCGCCGGAAGCGCAAACTCGGAGCATTTCGGCTGCCGCTATATCGGGGTGAGCTGCGAACATCACGCCATACATGCTTACGACCATATCAAATGAAGCCGCCGGATAGGGCAACATTTCCACGTCCCCTTCCTCAAATTCAATTGGCAGGCCGCTGCTCGCCGCCCGTTCCCTGGCGATTGCCACCAGGTTGGGGGCTATATCAAGTCCACTGACAATCGCGTGCTGTTTGGCAACCTCAACCGCGATATTGCCCGTACCGCAAGCTAAATCCAGCACCAGTGTGCCGGGTTTAACCCGGAGCCGGGCTACAAAATCCTCGGCGTGAGTCTCGATAGACTCGGCGATTTTGCTAAAATCCCCGGAGGACCAGGTAGCCTTTATGCGGGCCCGGTCCGCTTCGATAACAGAAATTTCTAAAGTCATTGCCAAAACCTCCTGTCAGGTTGAATATATTGTTTTTTTCTCAAAGGGAACTTATAATCTTCTCAAGATAGCTTGTTGCTTATTCGCAAGACCTGGCATCACTATAAAACATAAGTGTTCCCCAAACGTTCCCCGGCAGACCACTTCCGGTGCCGGTGCGGTTTCCAAAATCCGCCCCTGTGACCGGTTCCCCAAAACTTAAGTGAGGTTTTATAATGCGCGTACAGATTGATTTGCTTGGTCAATTCCGCGTTACCTTAGACGGGCGGGAAATTTCTGCTAACGAATGGCGGCGTGAAAAAAGCGCCGCTCTGATCAAACTACTGGCCCTCTCTCCCGGCCACCGCATTCACCGTGAAAAAGCGATTGACCTGTTCTGGCCGGATAGCCTTCTAGATACAGCTTCCACCAACCTCCGAAAAGCCCTTCATTTCGCCAGGCGCGCCCTCGGCGAACACGACCTGCTTACTTTGAAAAATGACATTATTTTGCTGGCGCCCGGCCACGAGCTACAAATTGACGTGGAGATGTTCGATACTGCCGCCACCGAAGCTTTGCGCCATGGTAACCCGGTGAGATGCGCTCAGGTTGCGGGCTATTACCGGGGTGAACTCCTCCCCGATGACATCTATGTAGAATGGGTGGACGAACGGCGCGAGCAGTTACGCCAGCTATATGCCAGGTTATTGAGGGCCGCTCACCTCTGGGATAAATTGCTGGCGCTCGACCCTACCGACGAGGAGGCCCAGTGCGCCCTTATGCAGGCCGCGCTGGACGCCGGGAACCGGGGAGAGGTTATCCGGCAGTTTCAACGGCTGCGCGAACGGTTACGGACCGACCTCGGAGTGGGACCGGCAGCGGCAACCATCGCCATTTATGAAAAAGCTCTCGCAGCCGAAAAATCGGATCCTGCCAGTGTCGCTGACCGGGTGCGAAGTCTTCTGGCCTGGGGTATCGTCTCCTTACAGAGCGGCGACTTCCCGAAGGCCGAACACCTGGCCAAAGAGGCCCGCCAGTTAGCAATTGAGGCCGGGCTTCCCCGTGAAATGGGTGAGGCCAGCGCGCTTTATGGCATTGTCGCGCATTACCAGGGACGCTGGTTGGAAATGTTTAATGCCGAGTTTATGGAATGGACCCGGCGGGAACCCAGCGTTACCCTGAATGTCCTTGATGGGCATCTTTGTTTTGCGGAGTTTTCCATGTACGGCGTGGGCGGGCACAACCAGGTGGCCGAGATTGCCCGGGAATTTCTCACCTTTACGGATGAAACCGGCTCTACCAGCGGGCGAGCGCTGGCCCTGCTGATTCTGGGAGAGGCCGAATTTTTTTCAGGGCACCTTGACCAGGCCGAGCAGCTTCTCACCGACTCCATGGAGCTTTATGCCGGCGTCAGGTCGGACACGGGGCGGATTCTAACCTTGCTCCGCCTGGCCGAAATTGGCCTGGCCCGTGGTCAAAAATACCGGGCCGGGCGGTTAATCCAGCAGTGTCTGAGGATTGCGGAAATAAACTGGCTCTCCCCCCATTTTTTGATGAGATTACAGGGGCTGGTTATCCAGATGGCCGGGACCAGGGAGAAAACCGAAGAAGCCGTCAGGCAGGGGGATAGCTGGCTTGCCAGGGGGAATATGTGCCAACCCTGTTCGATGTCCTTTAGAATCGCCTCAACCATAGCGTTAATAGAGAACGGGGAACTTGAAAAAGCCAAACGCCGCCTGGAGGAAACCGAAAGAGTGGCCGGGATGTGGAATGGCGGGCCGTGGGTGGCGGCGGTCTGGGAAGTGCGAGGTCTTCTCCGCCAGGTCCAGGGGAATATCCAGCAGGCCGGGGCCCTTTTCGAGGAAGCGGCGGCCCGTTACGCCGGGTTAAACCGGCCAGGAGACCAGGAACGGTGCCTGGCGCGGGCCGAAAAAGCCGGGAAATTAGAGGTCAAAGAACCCTTTTAAGCTAAAAATGCCGTTTCCCAGGAAAGATAAACAGGGAAACGGCATTTTCCAATACTTTTAAATTTTAGCCAGGCCCTGTTAGGCCGAACCTAAAGGGCAATTTAACCGGCTTTAGCACCTTCTTGCCTGGTAAGGTTGCAAACCAAGAGTTAATTAAACTTCCGGGAATACCTCGCCATCCAGTAACACCCCTGGTTCCAGTTTTAAGGGGTCGGTTACGGGGTGGGGTTTACCCGAAAAAGTTGTGTCGGCATCCATATAGATAATTATGTGGGCCACCCTGGGGTCATCGGTAAAGTTCGGGGTCGCCATATGGGCGGTCCAGGAGTTATGAAAGGTACAGTCTCCCGCCTTCAAAGGGAGGGTCACCCGCGGATAATAGTTCAAATCGGGGCAGAGGGTCAACAAATCTTTGGGGTTGAGCAAATCTTGAGGCCGTAAACCCGAATATTGGTGGGAGCCTTCGATAAAGGTCATACAGCCTTTTTCTACCGGAACATCACACAGGGCTACCCAGGCGGAGAGACAATGCCTCCCCTCGGCATCATTGTGCGGCCAGTAGGGCTGGTCCTGGTGAAATTCGGTGGCCTTTTCGTTGTGGGGCTGTTTGATTAATATATGGTCGTGCCAGATGCGCAACGCTACCCCGGCCAGGCGTTCGGCCAGTCCCGCCAGGTTGGGGTGGAGCGTCAATTCTTTCATAGCGGGGTCTTCACGCCAGACGTTCACCAGTTGGGTAAAGACTTTCTCCCCTTTATTAAAGATCTCCATGTTGTTAGAGACATTCAGGGCGGCATCATAATAATGGGCGGCTTCGGCCTTTGAAATAACACCGGGCAGTTTGATAAAGCCCTGCTTTCGATACTGCGCCACCATTTCGTCGGTAACATCCTGGCTGGTGGTAAGATACTGGCTACCGGTAAGGGTCATCTTCAACTCCTCCTCTGTTCCATATTAAATCTCCGGGTAAGTTGATTTATTATATAAAAGCAAGGGCTGGACAGCATAGGCTATAATTGACTCGTTACTAGCACAAAATTGATATTTTTCGCAAAATTTGCCTGAAGATATGGAAAAAAATGTAAGTCCGCTCCAGTATTCCAGGGAGCTTATTTTCAAATCCGGCTATATACCAATGATGGTTGAGGAAATCGAGGTAAGAGAAGATGTCGAAGCTCACAGTCATCAATTTATGGAAATCGCCATAATTACGGAGGGCACCGGCTTTCATTTTTCTTCTATGGGAAGACAGCAAATTGTAGTAGGCGATGTTTTTGTTTTAAGGCCGGGGGCCTGGCATTCCTTCCAGGATTGCCGCGATTTGAAGGTTTATAACTGCTGCTTTGGGGCCGAACTGCTTTTGCAGGAACTGGCCTGGGTAAGACAGATTCCAGGCATAAATTATTTACTGTGGCGGGGTCCGCTCAATTCCCAGGCTCCCGGCATCCTCAAATTTACCCTCTCAAAAAGTGCCATCGAATACTGCCGGGAGTATCTTTCAAAAATTGAGGGTATCCTGTCGGCAAAGCCGGAACAACAAAAGGCCGCCCTCCTGGGGCTGCTGCTGGTGGTTCTCTCCGAGCTATCTACCAGGGCTAATATCGAAAGTTTAGCTGACGACCTCGACCAGGCCTCCGCCATTCCTGACGTGGTGCTAAAAGGCGCGAACATGCTGGAGGCTGATGTTGCCCGCGACTGGACTCTGCTGGAATTGGCGGAGTTGCTGCATCTCAACCCGGCCTATTTCGTGCGCCTTTTTAAAAAGCATACCGGGCTATCGCCGATAGCATATTTGAACCACCAGCGAGCTGAACGGGCGGCAAATCTACTCGTTGAGACCCAGAAATCCATCGCCGAAATAGCCAGGGAAGTGGGCTGGGCCGACCAGAACTATTTTGCCCGCTGCTTCAAAAGCCACTACGGAATGAGCGGTAAGGTTTACCGCGCCAGGTACAGTCACAGGTAAGAAAACTGTAGGGCCTTACTTTTAGCAGCCCAGGCAATTTTCAGCCAGGTTCTTTTTGTAAGGCCCCTTAATCTACATGTCTGCAGGGGAGCGTAAACGCCGCTGGTCTAGCTTTTGTGGCTTAACCTGAAAGCGCGTTTGAGGACGGCCCCGTATTCGTTTAGGGCTCGCTGACCGAGTTCAGAATCCGGCTGGAAAAGCTCAAACCCGTGAAACGCCCCCGGGAAAATATGGTACTCCACCCCGATTCCGGCCTGCGCCAGGCGGCTGGCATATTCAAAACCCTCGTCCCGCAGTAAATCAAGCTCACCGACCCCGAAGTAGGCGGGCGGCAGACCGGTCAAATCGGTGGCCCGCGCCGGGGAAGCATATAGCGAGGTTTCGGCCCGGTTGACCCCCGGCAGATAATTGTTCCAGGCGCTTTCCAGGATTTCGCGGGTTAACATCCGGCCATCGGTAGGTTCTTTGGAAGATGCCGTTGTCATCCGGTCGTCCAGGGAGGAACATAGCAGCATCTGAAAGACCAGGGCCGGACCGCCCCGGTCACGGGCCAGCAGAGCCAACCCGCCCGCCAGCGACCCCCCGGCGCTATAGCCGCCAACGGCTACCCGGCCAGGGTCAAAACCTAAATCAGCCCCGTTTGCCGCCACCCATTGCAACGCGGAATAGCAATCCTCCAACCCGGCAGGGAAAGGATTCTCCGGGGCCAGGCGGTAATCAACCGATACGACCACGCAACCGGCCACCCGGACGAGGTTGATAGCAATGTTATCGTGTTCAACCGGGTGTCCCACCACAAAACCGCCACCATGCGCCCAGATTATTACCGGGAGGGCCGAGGCCGGTTTTGGATTGGGTGAGTATATGCGGACCATAAACTCGTGCGTTCCGTCAGCACCGGGCAGATTGCGCTCTTCAATCTGGACATCCGGCGACGAACCGGCCCTGGATAAAGCGCCCATGGCCTCTTTCTGGGCCTTGCGGGCGGCAGGTAAATCGGCGGGGAACTCATAAGATTCGGTCATGGTCGCGAAAATAGGTAACAGGTCGGGGTCTACGCGTTTCTCAATTCCCTCAATCTTCATTTTTAATCTCCATCAAAACGCTAAAACAAACCAGATAAAAATCGCCAGGTGTAAGCAGTCTCAGCGCTATTTAAACCGAGCAGTAAAAGTAAAATTTGTGAGCAGTTTTTCGAATACCAGGGGTATTATAAGACTAACCGGCCAATGATAAAAATTCGTTCCCAACAGGCAGCAGGAAAACCGGCAATGCCGGAATAGTTTGTCAGGTTTTGGGTAAAAGACGCGACTTTGCGCCTTTATCCAGCCCGACTTTGAAATCTACTGTGTTTATTTGGTGAATGTGAAGTTGGAAAAGGGCACACCCATGATACGCAGGCTATTCCTCTTCACTGATGGCAAACTGATTTAGCGCCTCAACCGAGGGGACAAAATAGTAGGCCCCGGTGACTGCCGTCGTGTAAAAAGTCAGGGCATCGCGGATACCATCTTCCGCCCCGGCCATTCGAGAAAGCATCCGGGCCAGGCGACTCTGCTCACAACTGAAACCGATAAACATGGTGCCATGCTCGGTGGCGGTCCCATAAGGACTGTTGCGCCGGAAAATGTGTTGCTCGACGCCATCCACCTCGATTACGTTACGTGAGACGTGCGAAGCCGGGCCGCGCACTTCCTCGGCCAGTTCGGTGCTGTTTAGCTTGGTACGGCCTATAACTTTTTCCTGGGCCTCGACCGGTAAAGCCTCGAAGGCTGCTGCCTGGTGGGTCCATTGCTGCACCAGTAACACGCTTCCGCCCGCACCCGGCAAGCCTTCGGGAACCAGCGTCACCTCTGGAGCCTCAGCCAGGCTCGGATTCTCGGTGCCGTCAATAAACCCGGTGAGGTCGCGGCTTTCCTTGTAACTCCAACCCGCCACTTCGGAGGCCAGGGTTGCCAGCGGCGCGAGCGCAGTTATCGCCGCCTTGGTCACATCGAAAACAACGTTGTAGGCCGAGCCCGCCACCCAGAACCACAAATCATGCTGGGTGGCGGGCATACTGTAGCCGTCTACCCCTTCCAAAGGCTGCTCGAAATCTTTTACATCTTCCGGAATCAGTTCGGGAGCTATCTTACGCCACAACGATGGCCTGAACCCGACCACCAGGTTTACACCTCCGGTTGTCATCCGAGGCTCTTGCAAACTGGCAACCAGTTGGACAAGGTTGAGAGGGTCGGCATCTTTATTCAAATCGAATTCAAGGTAGGAATGTGAACTGGTTCCCAGGGCGAAAATACCACTTTGCGGTACATGCATCGGTAGTCTTCCTTCAAATATAATCATAATGATGAACATTAAAAAAGCCAGCTCGGCCTTGATTTGAATAAATTATAAGCGATGCAGGTACATTTTTGCTACCTGGAATCGAATATTTTTGGCTGGAATATAATATGTTAAAAACCGGCTTAAAAGACCAAGGCCGTGCCCATTAAAGCGGCACGGCCCCGGTGAAACCCTCTATTTTTATCCCGAAAACTAAGCGTCGGAGGGAAAAAGCTCCTCTTTTTCAGCCGCCAGGGCTTCCCGTTTTGTCACGAGCCCTCTCTTTTTATTAATCAGGCTTTTTAACAAATCCCCGGCGTTCTTTAATTTGTTGTATTCTGAAAAATCCTCCCAGACATCACAGAAAAATTGGGCGTTCGTAATCTTAATACGTAAAGCCTCGTCACTATCTTTTTCACCCACGGCTGTTGTAATAGTCGCTCCTTTGGCATCGGCAAAATTGGTCTTAATTTTTTCGGAAACTTTAACAACCTCAAAGTCAAATTTCATTTTTAGAGGTTTGGTTTTAGCTGTGTCATAAGAATTCCAGAACCGCCCGACTGATGTTATACCGGTAAGTTCCGCCTTTAAGGCCGACAGCCCGTCAAAGAGGGTCAGGTCGGCTTCAAAACTCCGTTTAAGGTTATCATTCGCGCTCCGGCCAGAAATTCTATCAATCTCAGCTGCCTCGGCCTTATCCATGGATTCGTCGTTTGGTTTAATCAGGCTCCTGGTGTTTGACGCCAGCGCCGGATTATAGGCTAGGGCTTGCAGGGCCTGGTTTATTTTTAACACATCCGATTCTTTGATGGACCTTTTGGCCCCATTCAATAACTTATCGTGGACAGCATCCAGGCGCTCCTCACTCATCGGCGCGGAAACATTCAGGTCGTGGCTGGTGCTTTCCTTAAATTCAGCCTTACCCTTGCCGTCGAGAGGGATAACGTTCTTCTGGCTCAGCATTTTCCATTCTTCTCCGCCTTTGTGCCAGATGATATTGGTAGCTACGGAATTGAATTTCCCATCCCCGATATAATAATCGTTTACGCCAAACCAGTCCCGAATCCCTTTTGTAGCACGGAAATGAGAGGCCTCGGTAAAATTATCCGTCTCGCTCTGAAAGTGCCAGGCTTCAAATTTAACGTCATCGCCTTCCGCTTTGGTGATAGCATAGGCACAACCGTTCATCGAGTCGGTAAAGACAAAGTTTGTTACTCTTGGGTCTACTTCGGTTTTCCCGACATTCTCCCAGGAGTCGGCGTCTTTAGCCCCAGTTCCATCTTTTTTAAGGTTGGGGTTGTCAATAAAGTAGGGAGCGTAGGCGGCGGTAATGACCCCCGTTTCGTCCCCCGTTTCTCCCCTCACGATACCAACCAGTTTAGCGGCATCGTCTACTAAGCTTCCGTCTTTTTTCGTGAAAAGGGTTTTAAGTACATCCGGTTCAAGCTTATCGAAAGCCGGGGTCAAGAAGTAAACATTTTTGCCGCCTTTATCCGGGTTTTTGGTATCCTGTAGATAAAAAGGCAGCGAAGCTTTGTTCTCAATCATCAAAGTTTTGAGATTTGAGAGTAACTGGGTTTCGGAAAGCTTGTCTTTAGCGGCAGTTACCGTCTTCGGGAACCTAAGTTGAAAGCCTTTCCCGTATTCAAAAAGGACCAGGTTTTTTTGCATGAAATCTTCCGGGTCGGCCACAAACTCATCCTCGCGCAACCGTTGGACCACGCCAGCCGAAACCCTGGACGGGGTGGCCTGTAGGGGCTTGTCGAGAGTAGCCCGGTTTACAGTGGTGGATATACCTGAAGCCGCATTTTGTGAGGAGGAAGAAAAAGAGGTGGAAGAAGGAAGGGTCTTCTTTAGGAGCCTGGTACGTTCGACCATTCGCTGGATGGCTCTATTTCCCATTGTCCGCTGTAAGCCTAAAATTTGAGAGGGCGATAAGCCCAGCAGATCTTTTTTAAAGTGGCCGGATTCTTTGCCAGTCCCACCGTCCGGGGGTTGAGAGTAGCCAGCTTCGGCGCCGGAATAGCTTTGAGTGGACCCATAATCATCTTTAGCTACTTCGCTGGATTTGTCTTCGGTTTGGGGGGCTGGTGGCAGTGACTCTCTCAAAGTAGATTTCCTTCCGGTAGACAACCTGAAATTCGAATTTACCCTTTTCTCAGAAGTTAGAGGGAAGATGTGTCTGATAACAGGTATAAGAGAATTATAAAAAATTGTAAATAGGAAATTTAGGGTTGGCAATTCCCATCTTTATAAACCCTTTCAATTAAAAATGAAAAGTAGCACCTTTGGGGTTTACCTACCCTATGGTTTTTTAACAGGCCGGAAAAACAACGTGACTGGCCACCCTGGGATGGTCAGCCACGTTGAAGCAAGAATTATTGGGAAAACTACTCAGCCGGGCAGTTTACCGTGATACGGGAATTTGTGAACTAGGGATAGTTCACCACCGTAACCGGGACATCCGGGTTGGCTATAGTGGACGACCCGCCAGCATCATTGATAACATGCAGGATTCCACCATCGCCATTTGTGGCATCAAGGAATATCGTCAACAAATCATGGAAACTGCCCGCCGGGAGAGTTTGGGGAGCCTCGAAAGCGTGGTCGGCAAATATATTCATATGCTGGTTGAAGAAGCTATAACTCCCCATGCCGTATCCATTGAACTTCTTTACATTATTGGCAACCTTGAAGGCAGGAAAACCTTTGACATTGCGGGATTCCATCCAGGCCGCCTGGTTTGGCACGTCATAGGGCATTTCGTTCTGGAAAAAGATGACGGTGCCTTTGTTGCCATTCCAGAGTGTCTCGTATTTCTGGTAGTGCTCGACAAAGAGGCCATAGGCCGTAACGCTGTCGCCGTTCACGATTAACCCGGTATCGGCGGTGTTGGAATTCCAGCCAACGCCGTTTCCGTGGTCGGCGCGCCAGGCCCAAATATCATCCATGATGACGTTGTCGCTGTTAATAACCAGGCTGGTCGTGGCCTTGCCGAGAGTCGCTCCGCCGATGCGGAAGAAAACATCTGCAATCAGGGTGGGGTCTGCCGGGTCGCTCTTTTTGTTATCAAAGAAACCATTATGATTGTTGTCGTCGTTCCCGGCATTATAACCATGGTTATCATTGCCGTTATTGCCAACCTGTAACAGGACCGGCGAATTATACGGCCCTGCATCAAACAACAGCCCGGCCAGTTTGACACCCTTAACGCTGGCAACCGACATCGTAACAGCGCCTCTATCGGGGACAAGCGTGGCAAAACCAAGACCCAATACCACGGTGTCGGGCCGCTTGACCCTGAGAGTGTCTTTCAGGTGGTAAACGCCCGGGGTGAACAGGATATTCCGGCCAAAGTCGAGCGCTAGATTAATTTCCTGGGCCGAATTGCCGGGCCTTGCGATAAAGAAATCGCTTAGCGGGATGGATTTACCGGGTGTAGGGCCATTTTCCCAGGTCGTACCCACTGAATTGGTTTGGGGGGCCGGGACAAAAACGTTGTATTTCTTGGACGAGTCTATATACAGGAACGGTTTCTCTCTTGTCACCGGGCTATTCGCCAGGGTGGTATAAGGGTTACCGCCGCACGAAGCATCGGCGGGGAAACATTCGGCAGGCGCGCCCACGACGCCGGAGAAGACCTGGTTCCAGACCCCGTTGGTCCAGTTACTAACGATACTGTTGCGCACCATAAATTGCTGCTGAGAACCGTTGATAATAGTACCCGCTTTGCTGTCGGCGATAAAACCGCCACTGGCATAGGAGGGGCCGGAGCAGTAGTCCATCAGGGTGACGTTGCCATTCGTGACATTTACGCGCCGCATTGGGGCCGCCTGCGATACCGCCCAGAACTCACCGCTATAACAGCCGAAATCCGGCGTGGTGACGTTGATGGTCAGGTTGGACAAAGAACGCCAGAAGTTATTGAGGGCGATACAGTTGCCGTTATCGCACTGGTTGCGGACGTAAATGGAACCGTTTATGACCACGTCATTCGGCGAAAGACCGAGACCGGCTACCTCGGTGTAATAGCCGACCTGGAAATTGAGAGGAGCGTCCGCCGTACCGTAAGTACCGGGCTTAAAGAGCAGGGCGTAACGTGCTGTGCCAAACTGGTTGGGCACCTGCTGCGCGGCGACCGCGTCAACGGCAGCCTGAATCTGGGAAGTAGGCATGGACGGGTCGAAAATCAGTACGTTTGAACCGAAATTGGGTTGAGAGGTGGGAGGCAGGGGAGCGGCTGAAGCAATGGTGGCGCCGGCATTCATTACCAGCATGCCCAGCAATATTACCACAAGCCCTATCCTCGTTGATTTAAGGTGTAGCATTAAGTTCTCCTTGTGCTTGACTGAAAACGACGAAGTTGACTACCAAGGGTATATTTTTCGAGCGTGTTCGGGTGGCCCTATTTACGGTTAAGGGTCGGCGAACCCGCTAGCGGTGAGAAAAGTGCCGCCAATTACCCGGTAACCGTAGTAATCCAGGGGGACGTTTAAGATAAGCGTGGTGCAGGAACAAAAGGACAGACCAACCGAAACAAAACTAAAACCTTCTACCGGAAGGCTGGAGTTTTAGCGAATAGACGGGTAAACTTTTGGTTTGATAGGAAGAAAGAGTTAGTAAAATGGCGAGGAACCGGGGCTGGAAACCCCCAATCCGTTAAAACGCACAAGCATGGGAGCATAGACGCCTCCTTGTGTCTACCAACGAGCTATTTATAGCGCCGGGCGTAAAATCCAACCTTTAAATGAGTGCGGACAGGCCCAAAAGCGTTACCTGGAAAAGCAAGGCCACCTGACCGGTTTGATAATATCCATTGAACGAAGTGTTTGAACGGCGCGTTACGTTCGAAGAGTTTAAGAGCGAAATTGCTGCCTAAATCCCATTTTACAGCGCGAAATCACAATGTCAATAGTTTTGATATATTTTGTCAAATGATTTTATTTATCAGGTTTTAGGAGGGGAAGTTTCAAACCCCGGTCTGCTGACCGTTTTTCATTAACTCGCGTTCCTGGTCCCGGGGCTACTCCGGCCCAAACCCTGGCTCGGAGAAATCATTGTTGTCCGGCCCGACCTTCTTGCCAAAAAAGGTATCGCGGGTTAGGTTTTAAGATAGTCATAGCAACAATAAATGTTTTTACCCATAGTACCATTTTGCAATATATTCTTATTTTCTTTTTTGATAAAATTTCTTTGAAATATAAAAACAAAGTGATTTGGGAATATAATTTATTTGCTCAACCTTAAACCACAAGCAGATAAATTTTTGGGTAAAAGGTATGACACTTCGCAAGCAAACCCTGGTTTTTTTAACTCTTTCTTTACTTTGCCTCTTAATTGTCCTTATTATTGCTACCTCGAACATTTTTCTGCAAGGGTTTTCGCAGGTGGAACAAACCACCATCGAAAATGACCTGAAGCTTGCTGCTGACTTTCTAAATGAAGATATTGCTTCGCTTACCCAGGTTCAACAGGATTGGGCCAACTGGGATGATGCCTATAAATATGCCAGTGACGGCAATGACGATTTCGTCCAGGCCAATTTAAATGACGCGACCATTGTCAGGCTAAACCTGAGGTTTTTTGTACTTCTAAAACCGGATAATACCCTTGTTTTCGGTCGCAGTATCGACCCCCGGACCAAAAATATTTCCCCTTTACCGGACGAATTTACTTCCTATTTAGCTTCATCTTCGGGCAGGCTGTTATTAACCGGGGCCGGGGCAAATGCTGCCAACCATATTGTGAGTGGAATTTTCCTTTTACCCCGGCTTGACGACCCCTTGCTCGTTGTTTCCAGCCCAATTCTGACCAGCGATAACCAGGGACCTTCCCACGGAACTTTGATTATGGTCCGCTCCCTGGATGAATCAGAGCTTCAAAATCTTTCGACGCGCCTCCATTTTCCATTACAAATAGAATCCTACGACAGCCCCACCTTATCCGCCGATTTCCAGAAAGCGCGCGCCTCGATAAATACAACGGCCAGTTTACCGGTTTACATAGAGGCCCTTGATGACGATACTAACCGGGGCTACATGGTCCTTAAGGATATAAGCGGGAGCCCGGCTTTGCTCATACAAATGGAGGTACCCCGGCAAATTTACAAGCAAGGGCAGAACACTCTTAATTACCTGAGTATCCTTATCGTGGCGGTTTTTGTCATTTTTGGAGCCCTGACCCTATTTTTGATGGAAAAAATGCTTCTTCGCCGTATTTCGGACCTTAAAAAGGAAGTTAAAGGAGTCGGTATCAGCGGGAACCTGACCACGCGGGTAACAGTCAAAGGCAATGACGAAATTGCTACCCTGGCCCAGGTTACCAACCAGATGCTGGCGGCCCTTGAACAATCGCGCGCTAACGAACGAGAAAGTGAAAACCGCTTCCGCCTGTTAATCGAAAAACTGCCGGTCGGGGTTACTTTGCACGACCCCGCTGCCAGGGTTCAACTGGCTAACCAGGCAGCCGCGGATTTATTAGGCTTACCCCTTATCCAGTTAATAGGTAAGAATTATTATGCCTCGGATTGGCAATGTATCCATGAGGATGGGACCGATTTCCCGGAAGAATTACGCCCTGTCCAGCAAGCTATTGGGACCAAAAAGCCGGTCCGAAATGTAATGATGGGAGTTCACAGGCCCCTTAATGATAGCTGGGCCTGGCTCCTGGTGAACGCCGAACCGTTTCTTGACAATACCGGTAAGCTGACGAACATCATTTGCACATTAAACGATGTTACGGAGCGTAGAAAAGTTGACGAATTAAAATCGGAATTTGTTTCGGTAGTCAGTCACGAATTGCGGACTCCTTTAACTTCTATATTCGGTTCTTTGGGACTGCTTATCGGCGGGGTAGCCGGAGAAATCCCGCCCGTTGCCCGCAGTATGCTGGAAGTGGCGTACAAAAACAGTGACCGGCTGGTAAAGTTGATAAACGACATTCTCGATATTGAAAAAATAGAGGCCGGGAAGATGACCCTCCATAAAAAACAACTTGAACTGGCACCCCTGCTAGAGCAGGTTGTAGCATCCACCCGTTCTTACGCCGACCAATACAATGTGGTTATCGAGCTGGATAAGGGGGACCGAAATTGCGTGGTTCTGACCGATGGGGACCGTTTAACCCAGGTCCTGGTCAATATTATCTCGAATGCCGCCAAGTTTTCTCCACCGGGAGGGATAGTTAATGTTGCGCTGGATTGTGCCGACGGCAAAAGGGCATTGATTTCGGTAACGGATAGGGGTGGCGGCATTTCGGAGGAATTTCAGGGCCAGATTTTCCAGAAATTCGCCCAGGCCGATTCGTCGTCAACCCGCCAGAAGGGCGGCACCGGACTTGGCTTGAGTATATCCAGGGCTATTATGGAAAGGCTAAAAGGGAACCTGACCTATACAAGCGTGGTTGGAGAAGGCACGACCTTTTATATTGAGTTACCTTTATATAACCTGGGTGATTAAAGAGCTTCCTGAGCGATTAGAACCATTGGTCTTAACATCGTCAAGCGTATCTAAAAACAAAACATAACTTACTTTTGAAGGGGTAGTTCTTGGGGACTGAGCTCAACCAGGGCGCTTTTTGGCAGACAAGGCCCTAGCATAAAACCAGGCCAGTACCCCTGCCAGGCCAAATGGAACGGTGATGGAAGCCTTTCCTAAAACCGTAAAATTGCTTTTCCAGAGCCCGATAAAAAGCAAGACCAATCCCACCCCCAGCAAGATTGTTGCGGCCTTAGCAGGCGCTTTGAAAATTAAAAATCCCCCAACCGCTCCCACTATAACCAGGCCCCATAATGCCAGGGCAAAAGCCCAGGTCGAACCGTCAGCCGGATAATCCGACAAATTATCAAGCGCTAACACCACAAACCCTGTAAAAGCAGTCCACAAACAGCCACAGATGCAAAGGATTAAGGCCAAAATCGCTAAGAATTTCATAGGTTCATCCTTTATGACCGGTGTTTTCAGTTTTTTCAAAGAATAGGGAAGGATTTGTCTATATTTTAAGGTTATTTTTGTAATATTCAAGACCAAAAGCCTGGGTATACCTAAAAAGCAAGGACGGCTTTGAGTTCGTCGAGGGCCTCACGTAAAAGCTGAGGTAGCGTGCGCGGGCCTTTTTCTTTTTCATCAACCCAGCGAGTGAAGGCAACTCTATAGACTGCAATACCTGTCTCCACGAGCAGGCGCACAGTCGGACCGGGGATACCACGTTGTTGCAACGCCTCGGTTATTACACCGATCAGGGAGGCCATTTTTAGTAGTTCGCGTTCTTGTAGCTCCGGGTTCTGGGCAATCACGGCCTGGCGCTGCTGGAGAAATTCTGGCCGGTCGGGAACGGCGGCAGCCATGGCTTCGAGAGCCGCCACCACAATATTGAAAGGACTCGCTGTAACAGGCTGGCTGGCAACAGCGTTAACCACAATCTCATGCAATCTACCCTGGCCCCAGAACAATACTTCGCGCTTGTCCGCAAAATAGCGAAAAAACGTGCGCTCGGTGAGACCGGCCCGTTCTGCTATCTCCGCCACCGTCGTCTGTTCAAATCCGCGTTCCTGGTAGAGGTCCAGGGCAGCCTGCTCCAAACGGCCCCTGGCATTGGGTTCCCACCTGCTCATCCTTTTTACTTTCTCCCATGACAGTCATTGACATCACTTCTATTATACACTATACTTTCTATGTCAGTAACTGACATCACTGTGGTTTCGCAATTGGGCAACCCAGGATTCCCCTGTTCCCGCTAAATGAATTTGCTATCAGAGAAAGGAAAGAATATGAGTACAATACGCGCGGTCGTGGTTGACCCTGAAGTTCCAGGGCGGCTGGCAATCAAAGAGGTTGAAGCACCCCAACCTGAACCTTCCCAGGCCCTCGTTAAAGTTGAGGCCATTTCTTTGAACCGGGGTGATGTGATGGGGGCCATGCACTTCCCGGCGGGCTGGCGGCCCGGTTGGGACCTGGCCGGTACCGTCCTCCAACAGGCGGCAAATGGGGCCGGGCCAAAAGTGGGCAGCCGGGTGGTTGGTTCTCTTTCTGCCCAGGGGGCATGGGCCGAGCAGGTGGCAATCCCCACAAATTATATGGCCGAACTTCCCGACAGCGTGACCTTCGCCCAGGCCGCCACCTTGCCTATTGCCGGGCTCACCGCGCTCCATGCGGTTGAAAAAGGTGGGTTCCTTCTCAACAAACGGATATTGATTACCGGTTCAACGGGTGGGGTGGGAATCTTCGCCCACCAGTTCGCAAAGCTCAGCGGGGCCTATGTGGTCGGCACGGCTCGACAGGCGGGACACGAAGCTTTAGTCCGCGAGGCCGGGGCAGACGAGGTGGTTATAGGTGAGGATATTTCTTCCGCCCGCGCCTTTGGACCTTATGATTTGATAATCGAGTCGCTTGGTGGAAAAGCCCTGGAAACTGCCTTAACTCTCCTGGGCCGGGGTGGAACGTGTGTCACGCTGGGCTGGTCGGCCACACCGGAAGGCACTGCCAACATCAACCTCATTAATTTTATCCAAAAAGGGGGTACGACCCTTTGCGCGGTGGATTGGGGCGAGAGCGCGGACGACCTGGCAATGCTCGTACGATTGGTAGCCGGGCAAAAACTGCGGACCCCTATCGAGGTGGAGAGTTCCTGGCACAACATCGGTGAGGTCGCACAACGCTTCCTGCAACGACAATTCACCGGCAAGGCAGTGCTGTACCTGGATTAGCGCCCCTATTAAACCCGGCAGATTTTTGACTCAGAAGTGGTGCCGTAGGCCGAGCCTGGGTCTAACGCCACGCTGGCCCGAAAAGGCAGCCTGAGTTAATTGGCACAACTCGAATGTCTCAAAAATTTTACAAGGATGATTTTGAATGGTAAATTTAATAAACTCATTATTGGATAACCAAACCTAATCTGCCTGTCTTAAGAAAGTAGTTCTTTTTGAAGAAAAGGTTATATTAAAAAGAGCGCAAGGAGTAGAAATGTCCCAGGAAATCCAGGAAGTCTGCCAGATAAATATCGGCCCCAAACAACGGCGCAAACGTCTCAATTTTGGGCTGGTTATGCTGGGTTTCGGTGGTGCGGGAACGGCCCTGTCGGTCTTCCCCGGTTTCTCGCGCTGGCTCCGCCTGGCCCTTTTCGTACCTTTCGCCCTGGCCGGATACGGCATCTTCCAGGCCAGGGAAAAGACCTGAGTGAAACTGGCGGCGCGTGGCGTCCGCGATTTGGACAACGGCGAGGAAACCATCGAGGATACCGCCGTGGTCCGGCAACTACAAAAACAGGCCAGGAAGGTCCAGATGGAAGCGGTCGGAATGGGCCTGGGTCTGACTGCCCTGGCTATCAGCCTGCCCAGGGTACGGGCCAAACGCTAACCGGCTTTGACCCGTCCCGGGGAAATTCCCTTGGTAGTTTTTCTAAAATAGAATAAGGATTTTAAAAATCTCTCCATCAGAATCAGGCGAAACGACCCATAGCGACCACCACCGCCAGCCCAAGGAGCACCAGGTTGGCGATTAGCATATGGTTCTCTCGACGGCGGAAATGAGTCGCCAGCGCGCCGAGCATTAGCAACACCAGGCACACCCCTGCCACGGGCGTGAGCCAGGGCAAAATCCCATCGCTTTTGTTTATAGCCTAATCCTTAGTACACTAAGAGGGTGCTACCGCTGAAAGGAAATGTCAAATCCTTCTCGTTTGAATTTCCCTGGTTGGTGAACCTGGCAACAAGGGCGCCCCGTTCAAGCCGGAACACCCTTGCCAGGTCAGGGATTAGCCTCGCACCGGCATGCCCATTTCGACAGGCTCAGTAATGGCGGCTTCCAGAAGTGAGCGGGCGACATCTTCCGCAGAGTCAGGTGCAGGCGCCGCTCCACCGCCGGACGGACGCCAGCCCTGCATGCTTTCCTCGACCAGGGCATTCTTACCAAAACTGGTAGCCGTCTGGCCCGGTAAGAAAAGTACAACCCGGATGTTTTCCACTGCCAGTTCGTTGCGCGCAGTGAGGCTCAGGCCGTTCAGGGCATATTTTGTTGAAGCATAGGTGCCGATGCCAGGTATCGCCATTTTACTTACGTTAGAACTAACATTTATAATCAGGCCCCCGCCCTGCTCCTTCATCACGGGTATAACGGCCTGCATCGCGTGGAGCGGCCCAAACAGGTTAAGCTCGATAATTTGACGGTAGAGTTCAGGGGAAACCGTAGCTATCGGGCCGACCACCGCTTGCCCGGCATTATTTATTAAGATGTCAACCCGGCCAAACCGCGCGTAAGCTTTAACTACCAGGTCTTTAACTTGCGCCTGGTCGGTCATATCGGTCGGCACGGTCAGCGCTTCGGCCTGGGACGGCAAACTCCGGGCGACCGCATCCAGTTTATCGGCGGAACGGGCTGCCAGGACCAGTTTCGCCCCGGCCTCGGCAAAGACATGGGCCACCGCCTCACCGATACCCATCGATGCGCCGGTAACTATAACTACTTTATCCTTAACTTCCATTTTTAACTCCTTATTTTATTTTCTCATTAACAGAAATTGTGACCCAACTTCGCTCTGAAGCGTTACAACATGGGTCCGTTCGATGATTCGTTCAAGAAGGCTTACCAGGGAAGTACGCCCAGTGTAGCGTGGGTGAACGTACCGGTAGGGCCATCCGGGCCGAGCAAAGCCATGCGCACCGCTTCCTGGGCCCCTTCCTCAACAGTTTCCACACCCTCATAGCCGTTGAGGTTCGTTCTGGTAAAACCTGGGGAAACGGCGTTGACCTTGATCCCTGTCGACTCCAGTTCAATCGCCATTGCAAGAGTGATGGCGTTGAGAGCGGTCTTGGACGCCGGGTAGACGGGACTGAAATGCGAGCGGTAAGCGTAAGTCGGGTCCGAAGTCCGCGTAAGCGAGCCTACCCCGCTCGATACATTGACGATGCGGGCAGCAGGGGCTTCACGCAAAAGCGGGAGCATTGCCTGGTAAACGGCCAGGGCCCCGAACACATTGGTCTCCCAGACCGCCCGCACCTCATCGAGGGACACGTTGCTTGGTCGGGTGCGGTTGGCGTATTCCTCCAGGGACATACCGGGCAATTTAGTCGTATTCGAAATAGCGGCATTGTTGATGAGTACATCAAGGCGTCCAAACTCCTTTCGGATACGTTCCGCCGCTGCCTCGATGGAATTCTTATCAGTTATGTCGAGTTGGAGGGCGATAGCGTCAGGCCCAATCTCCCTGGCCGCAGTCTCGCCGCGCTCGAAATTGCGTGACCCGACCAGCACGGTGAAGCCATGCCTCACGAGGTCTTTGGCAATTTGAAAACCGATTCCCTGGTTAGCCCCGGTGACCAGGGCGACAGGTTTGTCCTGCATATATATCTCCTACTTGCATTTTTAATTACTACAGTGGTCACAACGAAAATTACCAGGGTTGTGGTGATTTGTTGTTTCCAGGAGAAAGTATACTCGCCACTTCCTTGACCCGGAAGAATTGAAAAGTTAGAATGGCATAAACCTGTGGTTGATGCAAAAATAGGCTTAGAGGAAGTTATATGATGGTAAATGACTTATTAAACTCGTTCGTACAGGTAATTGACTCCGGGAGCTTTTCAAAGGCCGCCGAGAAGTTATATATATCCTCAACCGCCCTGATGAAGCAGATGAATTCATTAGAAACCCAGGTTGGGGTACAACTTTTAATCCGCACGAACCACGGCGTAAGCGCTACGCCTGCCGGGACTTCTTTTTATATTGATGCCAAGTTTATGATGCAGTATTCCCAGAATGCCATTGTTCGGGCTAAACAAGCCGCCAGCAAAAATCCTTATGTCATCCGAATTGGAAATTCCATCCTGAACCCCTGCAAAGAACTCCTGGATTTATGGAACAATCTCAGTCCCAACTATCCCCAGTTCAAAATGAAGATAGTTCCCTTTGATAAGGACGCCGAAGCCTGGTCCAATGTCCCCCGGACTATCGGTAAAGAGTTTGATGTCATGGTAGGGGCTTATGATAGAGCGGACCACTCCGACTATTTTCAGGCGATCAAGTTAGGGGAATATCGTTTCTGTGTGACTGTTCCGAGGGAACATCTTTTAGCCAGGAAGGAAAGACTCGATGTTACCGATTTGTATGGAGAGCGGTTGGTCATGCTAAAACCGAACATCAGCCCGCGAATTGATGATATAAGGGACTTTTTGTTAAAGGAACACCCCCAAATCCAGCTTAAAGACCACCTGCCTCATTATAATATTGAGGTGTTCAATCGCTGTGAGGAAAGTGGGGCGGTGCTGCTCACTTTAGAGGGTTGGAAAGATGTCCACCCGTCGCTGGCAACTATCCCGGTAGATTGGCGGTTTACCATGCCGTATGGGATACTGTACCCGCTAAAACCATCAAACAGTGCAGGGCTTTTTTTGAGCGCGCTGCGAGAACATGGTACGACACCTGCCCAGGACAATTTAGATGTTGAAAACCAATTGGAGAGAGCTATTTTAAGTGTAGGAGATTACTTATGAGTGAAACAGCCGTGCCCCGCCCAAACCAGGGAGTAATCGAGGTTGAGGGGGCGCAATTAAGTTATGTTATTGAAGGGGAAGGCCCGGCCTGCCTGGTGATAGGTTCGGCCACTTATTATCCCCGGACCTTTTCGCCGGAATTGAGAAAGAACCTTCAACTTATCTTTGTTGACGCGCGGGATTTCGCGCCTTCCAATCCCGGTTTTGATGATACCACGGTTACCCTTGACACTTTAGCCCAGGACATAGAAACGGCCCGGACAAAGTTGGGACTGGGTAAGGTTATTGTAATAGGTCATTCCATCCACGGTCTGCTGGCCGCCGAATACACCCGGCGCTTTCCTCAGAATGTTTCGCATACCGTTATCCTCAATACCCCGCCGGTTGGAATAACCCAGATGACGCCGGTATCAAACGCTTTCTGGGAAACCGAGGGGTCCGCCGAGCGAAAGCAAATCCTCAAAGAGAACCTTGAAAAACTGGCCGTGATTGCGCCCGGTCTGTCGCCCGAAGAGTTGTTGGTTAAAACCTATGTCTATAGCAGCCCCAAATACTGGTATGACCCTCGCTACGATTGTTCGTGGTGCTGGGAAGGGGTGGTGGCGAACATGCCTTTTACAGCGCACCTCTACAACACCCTTCTGGGCCACTACGACCTCGACCAGGGACCGGGCAAAATCACCGGTCCGGTCTATTACGGGCTCGGTCGGCACGACTACGTAGTTCCTTTTACCCTGATGGACGAGAGCCAGCAAGCCAAGCTACCCAACCTGACCTTTGAAATGTACGAGCAAAGCGGGCACACCCCCCAACTTGAAGAACCGGAGTTGTTTAACCGGCGTTTGCTAGGTTGGCTGCAATCCCACTAAATTCTTGAAAGCGGGAGGGCCGCGAGTAATATTCCAAGCACGACCCTCCTATCACATTTTATTGTTAATAAAGAAAGCCCTGCTGTGATATTTTCATATTTGAGCAGGGCTTTTTTTTGATTCTTACCAAACTTTATCCCAAATGAACCGGTCCACCTCGAACCACTACCTCCGAAACCTGACCGGGTACTGAGAAACGAGGGCCTGTTTAGCTTCCTATTTTTCCTGAAAATCTATAAAAAAGGCCCAGGTTTTTAATGGGTCGCATGGCCCTTGCCTATGCCAGGCCGGTGAAGGAAGATAAATAAGAAGGTATTTGAAAAGGATTTCGAATCTTCTTGACTTAAAAGTATGGAAAATCAGGTGGAATTGGTAAACAAGATAATAAAAATAGCCCGAAATTTTCAGGTTTCCCCATCGAATCCACTCAGCCTGGACGAGTTAACCCAGTTGCTTGGAGATGTTAAAACGGAACACCTTAATTATGCGTTGATGGTACTAATGGCCCAGGGCAAGATTAATACCCGGAAAGCCGGGAGGGGCCTAAGCATTATTTGGGTCTCTTGAAGAAAGGTTTATATTGGCCTTTTCACCTTAATTTCGGGGAAAGGTGAGGGTTTACCATGAATGAAATAAGCGGAGAATTATTGCAGGTAATCTACGATGCGGCCAGGGAACGCTTTGAATTATCTATCAGAAATGGAGACCCCCAACCGGTAGGAAGCGATGAAGTCGTGATTGACTTACTCACCATGGGCTACCGGGTAACGGAGCAAGAGGTAAAAACAGGGTTTCAGGTTTTAGAGCGGGGCGGTTTCGTAGGTTTAGGTTGTAAAGGAACGGCAGGGAAATGTTGTAAGGTCAAACCCCTGTTAATTGAAGATTTTTTCAGGTAAGAGCCAAACTTTCTTTAACCCTTACTCCTCCCAGGATTTGTGGCCCGGTCTTCGCCAAAGAAGGAGTTTCCCTTCACCCGGTCCCAATTTTACCGGGAGACGAACCAATTCTTCCTGGTCAATCTCCCGGTCCTGGTTGAAACCCCTATTTCCCCCTTCCTGACCTGATAAACAGGTAGTTCGATTTCGCCTTTCCCGCGGTCATCGCGGTTAAATTAGTAACCATAAAGCCAATCGGTATAGGTGAAATCGTCACTGACGCGCCCGGCAAAATAGGCATTGCGCAAAATCAGGCCCATCCCGTCAATATGAGCAATTTCGCCAAATTGGCGGGCGCTGGTCTGGACCCTGGCGGTGCGGGGAAACCGCTCGGCCTGGTAAGCCGCGAAAGTTTTTGGAATATCGCCGCCAAATTCTTCCATTTTATCGGCCAGGCACATGGCATCTTCGAGGGCCTGGCAGGCTCCCTGGGCAATATATTGGAGCATCGGGTGGGCGGCATCGCCTATCAAAGTGACCCGGTTACGGGTCCAGTTATCGGCGGGTAGCCGGTCGAAAAGCGGCCAGCGCCGGTTACGTTTGATTTTAACCAGGCCGGTGCGGACCCCTTCGCAGGCCTGGCTGAACTTTTCTTCCAGTTCGTCTACGGTGCCCCAGTCGTCCGAGCCGGGCCGGTAGCGCTTGCTTTTGAAGACTGCCACCTGGTTATAAAGCTCGCCACGCCGGACCGGATACTGGACCAGGTGCATATCCGGTCCCACCCAGTAAAAGACATTGTTCAACCCGGCGTGATTGGAAATTTCTTCAATCGGTATGGCTCCCCGGTAGGCCACGAATTCGGAGCAAACCGGGGCGCTATCGTCAATTAACTGGGCCCGCACGACCGAATGAAGACCGTCCGCCGCGACCAGGGCTTCGGTTTCGTAGATTTCTCCATTGGCACAGGTTACCCGCGCCGCATCCCCCAGGTCCTCGACTCTGACTACGGGACGGCTTGTTTCGAGCGTAATCAGGGGATTTTGCTGGCAGGCTTGCAAGAGGCAGGTTAGCAGGTCGCTGCGGTGCATCACGAAATAGCGATACCGGTAATTCTTTACAAAATTCTCGCCCAGGTCGAGCGTGGTAATGTGTTTTCCCGAAACGGCGTCCATCCAGACAATCCCCTCAGGGTAGACCACGTACTTGCTTATTTCGGCCAGGACACCCAGGCGGTCGAGCACCTTTGAGGCATTGGGGGCAAGCTGGATCCCGGCCCCGATTTCACCAAATTCCGCTTCACGTTCTATCAGGTGGACCGGGAAACCTTTCCGGGCCAGGGCCAGGGCTGTCGTCAGGCCACCGATACCCCCGCCGACAACCAGGAGCGGGTAAAAGGATTTCGTATTCAAGGACAACCTCCCCATCGAGTCTTCAGGTTTCATTACCCATAAAAGCAGGTTTCAGGTATAAAAAGCAGGTCCGGTTAACGCGCCCCGTTGCCGGAATTAGGGTCCAGTATCGGGCGGGGCATGGTGATAACCTGGCCGGTCGCCGCCAGCAGGAAGTCGTCGCCACCCAGGCGGCCTACCGGGCGCAACTTTTCCAAATCAACCCGGTCGCTCCCGGTCAGGTCGTCGCGCAGGTGCAACCAGACCACCTGGCCGATTAACATGTTGGTGGCGGGCGAACCTTCCAGCCGGACGAGTTGTTCGAGCTTACATTCGAAGGCCGCTGGAGAAAAAGCCAGCCGGGGCACTTTTACGATTTGCGAAGGTAGCAGGGGCATCCCCAGCAATTCGACCTCACTCACCTGGGCCGGGTAGTCGCCCGAAGAAGCGTTGGCGGTTTCGACCTGGTCTTCGTCAAGGATATGCACCACGAACTCGCCGGTCTCGGCGGCGTTGCGGGCTGTATCTTTGGGCTGTCCGGCCCGGTCGTGGACACAGACCACCAGGCGCGGAGGCCGGTGCCCGGCCATCGTAAAGTAGCTGAAAGGGGCGGCGTTCACCACTCCCTCGGCGCTCATGCTGGTGGTAAAAGCGACAGGCCGGGGCACCACCAGGCTGACCATCAGCCGGTAGAGGGTGCGAGGCGGGATTTCCTGCGGGTTAATTTCGGCCATTGCTTTCTTTTCCCTGGTTCGATTTCATCTAATTTACCCGGTAGCGGGGTGACTCGCCATTCAGGATTGCTTTGACGGCGGCCGCCACTTCCACGGCAATGGCTTCCCGCGATTCGACGGTCTGGGCGATAAAGTGGGGCGTGCCAATTACGTTATCGAACGCCAGGAGCGGGTTTTCGGGTCGGACCGGTTCTTCCTCGAAAACGTCCAGGGCCACCCCGGCCAGTTTCCCCTTTTGAAGGGCCGCCGCCAGGGCCACCTCGTCAACCAGGCCACCCCTGGCGGTATTCACCAGGTAGGCTCCATCCGGTAGCAGGTTCAACCGCCGCTCGTCCAGCAGGTGATGAGTCTCCGGGGTCAGGTTACAATGCAGGGAAACGAATTGAGAGCGGGCCAGGAGTTCGTCCAGTTCGAGCAGCGGCACTTCCTGGCCGTTCGCCAGCCGGACCGGACCCGTTATGTAGGGGTCGTAGCCGCTGACCCGCATACCCAGGGCCGAGGCCATTTCAGCCAGGGCCCGGCCAATCCGGCCCAACCCGACAATCCCCAGGGTCCGCTGCCGGAGCATGACCCCGCGCAGGGCATCGTTGGCCGGGGTGCCGGTGCGGGCGAAGTTTTGCTGGCGAGGTAGCCGCCGGGCTAGCGCCAGGATTAATAAGAGGGCGCTCTCCGCCACCGACTCCGGCATAACCGGTACGTTCGCCACCACTACGCCCCGTTCGCGAGCGGCTTCCACATCCACCCAATCGTAGCCGCTGCCCCAGCGGACTACCCCCTTTAATTTGGGGGCGTTTTCCAAAAGGTGGCGGTCCACCGGGTCGGCCAGGTCCACGATAATCGAAGCCTCGGCGGCGGCGCGTACGAAAGCGGCCTGGCCCGGCTCGGAGGGTCCGACCAGGCGTACACCCGGCAAACTCTCAATACCGGCCATCGCCGGGCGCAGGGCCGGGAAACGCTGAAAGCTCGAAAACAACACCGTCTGTAAAGCATCAGGCTGGGTCATAATTTTATTTTCCGTTTGATTTGTTAGTCGCTGGTTAGTGTATTTACTTTTTTGGCCGCAACATCTCGACCGAGAAATTCGGTTCGTCGAGCAGGGCCAGGCGTTTTTGTTCTTTTTCCAGAATTTGTTCAATCACCGCCGGTAGCTCGTCCAGAACGGACGCAGGCAGCGCCACCAGGCCGTGCTTATCGCCGTGCAGAATATCACCGGGTTTGATTGTTAACCCGGCAATCTCGACCACCTGGCCGATACTATCAATCGTCAGGTCGCCGTGAGAGGCCACCGTCCCGGCGGCGAAATAGTGCAGTCCCATTTCGCGCACCTCGTCCAGGTCGCGTACCAAGCCATCGGTGATAATGGCCCGGACCCCCAGTTTGAGGAAAGTCGCCGCCATAATCTCCCCGGCAAAAGCCGCCGCGCCACCCGACAAATCCTTTAGCACGACCAGCTTTGGTCCCTCGATTTTGGAAAGGGCCTCGTAGACCGGGAAAATTCCGTACCCGGCCCCGGCCTGGCTGGCCCGCCGGATGGTGATGGTAAAGGCTTCACCGCAGACCGGGGGCAGGTCGGGAAACAGGCAGCGCACCTGCGGCCCGGTAAAGCCCTCGGCATCTGGTCTGACTTTAAATTGTTCGATAGCGTTGGCGATGGTCGGGCTGCTTTGCCCGGCCAGGTGGGTAAAAAGTTCTTCCCGGTTCACTTTTCTCTGTCCTGTCTTGGTTTAGGCGTTTGGCGTGGAAAGTTGAGCAGGTTCGGCAGTTTCCAGGCCCATGACCGCTTTTTCGATTTTGAGCAGGTGTTCTCGCATCAGGCGGCGCGCTTCCCCGCCGTCTTTTCGTTTGACCGCCTCCAGGATTGCCACGTGGTCCTGGTTGGACTCGTGGGGGAAATCCAGCCCGGAGGGATACAACTGGGGATTGCGCCGGACTAAATTGATAAGGACGGTCACAAGAGTTTCCATTAAGGGGTTGCCGGATGCTCGCGCCAGCGCCACGTGAAAGCCGAGAGTTGCCCTTTCCTCCTCTGGAAATTCGGCGTGATAATGGTCGAGGAGGTTTTCTTCCAGCAATTCGAGGTCCTGGGGTGTCCCGTTCCGGGCAGCCAGTTCGGCAACGGTGGTTTCGAGCAGCAGGGCCACCTCGTAAACGTGACTGGTCTTGAAACGGTCCAGGTTCATCATAACGGTAAAGACTTCGGCCATTTTCCCCAGGCTGAGGTCGCCGACAAAAGTGCCGCCGGACGCGCCCTGCCGCACCGTTACCAGGCCCATCTGTTCCAGGCTGCGCAAAGCCTCCCGGATAACGCTGCGGCTGACTCCGAACTGCACGACCATCTCGTTTTCGGAGGGTAACTTGGCGCCAATGCCAAAAGTCCCGTTATAGATTGCTTTTTTGATTTGCTCGACTACTTCTTCGTAGCGTTTGACGTTATTCAAACGCTTAAATTCCAAATTCTACCTCCCACATGTCTTGAATTATCCCTGAAAACTTTTTTAAAAAGTCTAATGTCTGACATATTGACATTAGACTGATGCTATGCTAGAAATATACACATAGTTAAACCCTGTGTCAATACTTAAATAAAAACCTGGTACTGGAGAGTACCCTCGAAGTTAATAACTGCCGTCCCCAGGGTTGGGGATTATTTTCGCACTTACCGTTATATCCAAAGAGGGAGAGATAACATGAGGGAGCGTAAACCTGCTTCGTTTTCACGACGGCGTTTTCTTAAGGGTGTAGCCGTCGCGGGTGTTGCTATCGGCGGCACCGGGATCCTGGCTGCCTGTGGTGACGCCACCGCTACCCCGGCAACTACCAACACCACCTCGGCAGCAGCCACGACCGCTGCGGCCACCACGGCAGCCCCGGCTACTACAGCCGCCGGAGCAGCTACCACTGCCGCCGCCGCAACGACTGCTTCCAGCGCGGCCACCACTGCCGCTGCTACTACTGCGGCTGCGACCGGCACCGGCACTTCCCTGAAAACCAAGGCGGCCATCCTGGATGCCGCCAAGAAATACAGCGGCTCCAAGTTAGTCCTTTCGGTCGTGGGGACCAGCCCGCCCCTCAAAGCGGTAATTGACGAATGGACCAAAGCTACCGGGGTATCCCTGGAAACCACCGCCATCCCACCTAACGAGATTTTTGAAAAGTTAACCCTGAACTTCACCAGCGACGCCGGGAACTTCGACCTGGTCTCGGTCACGAGTAGTAATTTCGGGGCCTTCGCGCCGTACCTGACCGACCTGACCCAGCTCAACACCACTTACAATTTTGACGAAGTCCAGCTTGTCAACATGTTCAAGTGGTACGGCAAGTACAACGGCGGCTCCTATGGTATCCCCTACGACGGTGACCAGTACATGCTGTTCTACCGCACCGACTGGTTGAAGAAAGTCGGCGGCGACCCGGCCAACCCACCCGCGACCTGGGACGATGTCTTCGCGATTGCCCAGAAGATGCACAACCAGGACCTCGACGGCAACGGCACCAAGGCTATCGGGTTCGCCCCGCGCATGAGCCGCGTCGGCACTTGGCAGTTCTTCGCGACCAAACTGGCTTCCTTTGGCGGGGACTGGTTTGACGAGAACTGGCAACCGGCCATCAACAGCGCGGCAGGTGTGGCCGCTCTCGAATATGCCGCCAAGTTGAAGAGTGTCGGCCCGGCTAACTCGGTCAGTATCGGGTTTGCCGACCTCGACAAAATGTTCCTGGCCGGGCAGGTCGGGTTTATCGAACAGTTCTCGACCACCGCCACCAAGGCCCAGTTCGACAAGACTAACTCTAAGGTGATTGACAAGTTTGGCGTCATGAAGTTGCCCGCCGGGCCGGGCGGGTCGCGCCAGTATTCGCCGGGTGGGGTTTCGCTGGCCGTAACCAAGAGCACCAAACAGCAAGAACTGGCCTACCTGTGCGCCCGTTACCTGGCGTGTGAAGAGACCGCCGTAACCCAGGCTGTGGCCGGGACCGGCGTCGAACCGACCATGGTGACCGCCTACAATAACCCTGACTTCCAGGCCAAGTGGGGCGACGGGAAAACTTCCTGGAAAGTGGCAATGGACGAAGGCTCCGGGAAGATTCTCAAGCAAATCCCGATTCCTGAGTTCGCGGCTTTACAGGAGGCGCTTGACCTGAAGCTCTCCGAGGCTTATTCCGGCCAGACCAAGCCGAAAGACGCCCTGGATAGTGTCGCCAATAGCTGGAAGCAAATCCTGGATAAAGCCGGTTACTATGCCGCCGGTCATGCCAAATACGAAGTCCAGAACAAGAGTTAGTGAGGTTTTGATTTGAGACTTTCCGTGTTTAAGTTGCGCTACCGGCCCGACGGCGGCCTGACCGGGTGGCTGTTCCTGACGCCCCTGATTGTGGTGCTGGCGGTCCTGGCCCTTATACCGGTGTTATATGCCCTGGGCTTGAGTTTCTTTGACTATAACGTCCTCCGCCCCCAGCAAAACAAATTTAGCGGCCTGGCTAACTTCAATGCCATGTTGCAGGACGAGCGGTTTCGTACTGCCCTGTTTAACTCGTTCCGCTACGTGGTGGTCTGCGTCCCGTTATCGGTGGTGCTGGGGGTGCTGGCGGCCTTGCTGCTAGACCACGAATTGCCAGGGATGCGGATTTTCCGGGCCCTGGCAATCACACCTATGATGGTTATGCCCCTGGTAGTCGGCCTCAATTTTCGGATGCTGTTCGACTACCAGGACGGCCTTATTAACTGGCTTCTGAGCCGGGTGTTGTGGTTCGAGCGGGTGCACTGGCTGGATAGCCCGGACGGCGCGTTTGGGGCCACGGTCATTATGGAGTTGTGGTGTACCATCCCCTTTGTCATGATGCTGACCCTGGCCGGGTTGAAAAACCTGCCGGTTGAGGTCTTTGACGCGGCCAAGGTGGACGGCGCCGGGAAGTTCCAGATGTTCTTCCGGCTGACCCTGCCGCTCCTGATGCCGGTGCTGACGGTAGTGATTTTGCTGCGAACCCTGACCACTTTCAAGCTTTTCGATCAGATTTACTCGCTGACGGAAGGCGGGCCGGGGTCGGCTACCGAAACCATCTCCTATTACGCTTACGTCCTGGGCTTCAAACGGTTCGATATGGGCTACGCGGCCCTTATCTCTTACGTGCTGGTCTTTATCATCGCGGTGGTCTGTTTGGTGTTGCTGAAAATACTCCAGGCCGAACGAAAACAAGCTTAGAAATTGGGTGTTATGGCGCTAAAGTTACAAGAAGCAAGACCACAAGAAATCCGGCCTTCTGCTACGGTCCCGAAAGAAAACCGGTTGGGGCTGACCAGGGGACGCTGGAAACGGTTTGGCTATAACTCGCTGGTCTACCTGGGCGTGTTGTTCTTCATGGCCTGGACCCTTATCCCGCTCCTCTGGTTAATCGGCACCGCTTTCAAGTTACCCCGTGACTATACGGCAGACCCGCCCCAAATTATCCCTTCCGAGATAAGTTTCGACGGGTTTACCAACGCTTTTGGCAATTTTAACGCGGGAAATTACCTGCTAAACAGCATCCTGATAACGGCTGGCTCGACCGTCCTGGCGATTGTCATCGGGCTGCTGGCCTCCTACAGTTTCTCGCGCTTCAAGTTCAGGGGAAGCCGGGCCGCCTCGCTGGGTCTGTTAGCCCTCCGTATGTTCCCGGTGGTGGTCCTGGCGATACCGCTTTTCATTATTTTGAAGACGCTCGGTCTGCTCAATACCCTGGTTGGTATCATCCTGGCGATGCAACTGATCCAACTGCCCTACGTGGTCTGGATGATGAAAGGCTTCTTCGACGATCTGCCTATCGAACTCGAAGAAGCGGGCCAGGTTGACGGTTGCACCCGGTTGGGGGCTTTCCGGCGTATCGTGTTGCCCCTGATGGCCCCCGGTATCGTGGCGACCTCGACCTTCGCGGCGGTGCTGGCCTGGAACGAGTTTTTCCTGCCCTTGCTGTTGACCCAGACCGATAAGACTCAACCGGTGCCGCTCCTGGTAGCCAGTTTCGTGGACCCGGCCAAAGGGACGCTCTGGGCCGAGATTTCAGCGGTGTCGGTGGTCAGTATCCTGCCGGTGCTGGCCTTCTCCCTGATGATGCAACGCTTCCTGGTGCGCGGTCTGACCGGGGGCGCGGTCAAAGGCTAATTTTTAACAAAAATTCTTAGGAGATAATAGTGGCTGTCTCTATCCCACCCTTTTTGCAGGTCTTTGAAAAAAATAACCCGGAGTTCTACCACGCTACGGTCGAACTGCGTCAAAAAGTGATGTACGAGCCGGGGGCACTGGACGTTAAGACCAAGCTTTTAATCGCTTTCGCCCTCGATGTCTCAAAGGGTGCGCTCGACGGGGTCAGGTTGCTGGCCCAGCGCGCCAGGGATGCCGGGGCCAGCGAGGCCGAGCTTGAAGAAGTCCTGATGCTCCTTTACGCGGTCGGCGGCCAGCAAAATCTATCCTTTGGGGCTGGCGTCCTTCGCGGAGAATGATAAGCGACTTGAACGGATAAAGCCGGAAAACTTTCGGCGGCAAGCGAAGTCATCCTCTGTTTAAGTAACGAAACTTTGGGGCCACTTTAGAGGGCACCCGGATTTTTGCACCCGGTGGGAGCCTTGAGAAAGAAAAGGTTTATCTATGTCTGATAATTTTACAGAAAATTTAAGTGGCTGGTGGGGCCAACCGCTCGAACGGGAATATTTCCCCCAGCAGGAATTATCGCTGGCCGAACGGGACCGGCGCTGGCAGGAAGTGCGTGCCGAGATGGCAAACCGGGGCCTGGACGCCCTGATTGTCTGGGGCGATACCGGCAAGTGGGATTCTAAAATGGCGAACGTACGCTACCTGACCCAGGTCGGCGGCAACGGCGAGGTGGCGACCTGCGTCTTTCCTTTAAAAGGCGAACCGGTCGTCATTTTGTGGTCCATGATGATGCTCCCCGAATGGACCAGCGGGACCAGTTGGGTCCACCAGTACCGTTCCAGCCGGATGCCCCGTTACGCCCGGCCAAGCTGGTCCAAATCCATCGTGAAGGAAATCCAGGAGTTGGGTTTGCACAAAGGCCGCCTGGGGGTGGTCGGGCTGGAAGGGACTGAAGCCGAGGGGGATATTCCCTACGTCACCTATTCCAAAATCCAGGAGCTTTTGCCGGAAGCTTCTTTCGAGAACGCCACCGACCTGATGGAAACCCAGCGCAATGTTAAGAGCGCCGAGGAAATCGAATTTCTGCGCCGGGCCGCCCTGATTGGCGACTACGCCGCCGAAGCGATGTACGAATGTGCCCGGCCCGGCGTAACCGAGGCCGAGGTAGTCGCCTCCATGCACGACACGCTGGTCCGGTATGGCAGCGAAATCCCGATTATGTTCCTTTGGGGCGCCGGGAAACCCAACCGGGCCACTCGCCTGACCTTTGCGCGGGGCCGGAAACTCGAAAAAGGGGATGTCATTGATACCGAGTACAGCCCGCGCTATAGCGGCTACTACTCCCACGCCCAGCGCCCGCTCATCCTGGGGGAAGCGCCCGACCCATACGACCGTCTTTTTGACGCCAGCCTCCAATCATATTGGGCCGGGGTTGAGGCCATCAAACCGGGCCTGCCCGTAGCCGAACTGTGCCGGATTATGTTCGAGCCGATTCAAAAGGCCGGGTTCGACCTCTACGCCGGAGTCTTCTTCCACGGCATGTGTCTCGGCTGGGAAAAACCCTATGGTATCCCCGACTATCCCGGCAAAGAGGTCTTAAAGGAAGGCATGGTGCTGGGTATGGAGCCGGGCGCAGCTACACCTGACCTGAAAATGGGCGTCCACGTCGGCGACCAGATTGTGGTCACGGCTACCGGCTACGAACGTTTGAACGGGCTCAAGGTCGAAGTGCCGGTTAAAAAGTGCTAGGTGCCCTTGCTTTCGGAGATGCCGAAAGTCGCTACTTTAAGGGTTGTCAAACCTTTCTGGCTTCTGACTACTGATTAAGGAGTAAAGAACCGATGCAAATTTCCCTTGCCGGGCGGGTCGCCCTGGTTACAGGGGCCAGCCGGGGGATTGGCCGGGCTATCGCCGGGGAGATGTATACCAGTGGGGCCGCCGTGGCATTGTGCGCCCGCAGCCTGCCCGGCCTGGAAACCGCCGCCGCCGAACTCGCTGCCGGGAACGAGGCGGGCCGGGAGCGGATTTTCGTCATAACCGCCGATGTTAGCAACCGGGCCGATTTAGCCACGCTGGTTGAGAACACGGTCAAGACTTTTGGGCGGCTCGACATCCTTGTCAACAATGCCGGGGAAGCGCCGCGCGGGGCCGCCGGGACCACCCCCGAAGGCTGGCAGGCCCACATAGAGCAGTACCTTTACAGCACTATCAACACCTCCGAACTGGTTATCCCGGTGATGCGCGAGCAAAAATTTGGCCGGATTATCAATATCTCGTCGGTTTCGGGTGATGCTCCCGCCGGGGTCTCGCCTATCGCGGTCAGTAAGGCGGCGGTAAATAATTACAGCCGGGGGCTGGCGCGAGAACTGGCGACCAGTGGTATTACGGTCAACACGATTGCGCCGGGGCTGGTCTGGAGTGAGTCCCGGTTGCTCGCGCCGGGCGGTATCGGCGAGAAAGTGGCCGCCCGCTACAACCTGCCACCCCTGGAAGCCTTGCACCGCTACGCCGCCGATAATATTCCGCTGGGCCGGTTCGTCCAGCCGGAAGAAGTGGCGGCCCTGGCAACCTTCCTGGCTTCGGACCTGGCGAGCGCCATCACCGGGGCGATTATCACCATTGACGGAGGGGCGGGTGGGTCACTCCTACCCTCCGATAGAAAGAAGTAATTTTTTATTCAAAAATTTATGTTTTCGAATCTTCGAAGGAATTTCGAGAGAAAATTTAGATAGGAAGGCTTGAAATGATTTTCAGTCAACGCATCAATCACCCGGCGCTGGTAGCCAGTGATACCGAGGCTACAATCAAGTTTTATACCGAAATAATGCACATGCCCATGGTGTTGCGCCAGCCCAACCTGGATGACCCCAGCCTGGAACATATCTTTTTTGACGCCGGGAGCAATTGTTTTATCGCTTTCTTTGGTCCGGCGGCGGGCTACCCACCCAACACGAAAATGGCCGAGGGTGGTCGGGTCGGCTATATGAAACATCTCGCCTTTGACGTAACTCCCGAAGTTTTCCAGGAAGCGCTCGAATATCTCCCCGCCAACGGTATTAAGTATCGCGGGCCGATTGACCGGGGCTACGAACGCTCAATCTATTTCCCCGACCCTAACGGCATCACCCTGGAATTCCTGACCTGGATTACCCCACCGCCGGAAGATATTCCGCAGGGTGTCATTATTAAACGGGCCCAGGATTTGCGGGAAGCCGAAGGCGCGCATCACATCGAGGACGCGCATATCCGCCGGGCGATTGCCGAGTTGCAAGCCGAACGAGCCGCCGTCAGTTAGGGTGGAAACGCAACCAGAAATACACCCGACCGGGTTTACCATTTTCGCGAGAGGTTTTGAGTTCCCCGAAGGCCCTGCTTTTGACCGGATAGGCCGGCTCTACCTGGTCAACCTTCGCGGGGGCTACCTCTCGCGGGTAAACCCGGATGGCCGGGTCGAGCATTTCGCCACCACCGGGGGCGCACCCAACGGTAGCGCCTTCCGGCCCGGCAGCGGCGACCTTTACGTGGCCGATAGCGGGTTGAATTCTATCCTGGCGATAGAGCCTACCGGTCTTGTGCGGGAAGTCTGTGGCGGCTACCAGGGGCAGAAATTCCAGGCCCCTAACGACCTCTGCTTCGACCGGCAGGGCGGTCTCTATTTTACCGACCCGCCCCCGGTCAGCGACCCCCGCTCTATCGGACGCCTCTTTTACCTGCGCCCGGACGGGGAACCTGTTCTACTGGACGAGGGTATCGCCTATAGCAACGGGCTGGCCCTTGACGCTACCGGCCAAACGCTCTACGTGGCCGAAACCCGGACCGGGCATATCCTGCGGTACAACGTAGTGGCTCCGGGACAGCTAGGCCCGCGTGAAATTTTCGCCCGGCTCGACCCCAAACCGGACGGCATGGCCCTCGATACGGTGGGACGGCTTTACGTGGCGGTCTTCGGGAGCGGTCACATCTGGGTGGTGGGAAATGATGGCGTGGTGGTGGAGAAACTACCCTTGCCGGGCCAGGGGCCGACCAACCTGGCCTTTGGCGGGCCGGACCATCGCCATTTATTTGTAACCGAAGGTCCCCAGGGAATAGTTTACCGGCGAGAAATTGCCACACCCGGTCTTCGACTAACAGGAGAATAACGAGTTTCGATGACGCAACTTACCAATACAATTCCAGCCGCCGATTACGCCATCGTGGGCGGGTCGGCCACCTCGAACTGCCGGTTGCCTGAAGACGCCCAGGTGCCGGGGGTCAGGGTCGTAGAGCCGGAGCTATTTTTCGAGACTCCTTATGGCGTAACCACGGCTTTCAAACTGCTTGAGTTCGATGCCGCATACACCGCCGACGGCCAAACTCACCGGGCCCTGGCAGTACGGATGCACGGCTGGCGCAAGGGTTTTAACTGGGCTACCAGCCAGGGCCCCCTCCAGGTCTTCTGGGTCCTGAAACAGGCCGGGGTCCGCAAGATTGCCGGGAACGCCGGGGTCGGTGGTATCAACAAGATGTTGCAGGGCGGCGATATTGTCGTGGCTGACGACTATCTCGATTTTACCCAGCAGCGACCGAGCAGCCTGGACGAACGCTGGCCCAACTCGGTTTCGATGGTCGAGCCGTACTGCCCGACCGGGCGGAAAATCCTGATTGACCGGGCCGAACGGGAATTCCGGCGGGTCCAGCATACCGGGATTATGGGGTGCAGCACCGGCCCCTATATCGAAAGTCCGGCCCACGTGGCCTTTATGCGGCAGGCCGGGGCTGATTTAGTGGCCCAGAGTACCGTCCCTGAGATAAACTTCGCCCGCGAAATCGGGGCCTGTTATGCCGGGATATACCTGGTAGTAAACCCTGCGGGATATGTAGCCGACCCTGAAACTCGCCAGAAGATGTACCAGAACTACAAAAAGGCCGCCCCCGGCGTGGCTAAAGTTATTCTGAATACCATGCTAAACTGGCGGGTGGACGAACCCTGCGCCTGCCAGGAACGGACCCGGCCCATTATGATGCCTTACGCCGAAGAAGAATTAAGCTAAGCTAATTTAAGCTAAAACGAAAGTCCTTTGATGCCCTATCGTATCCTGACCGTTCTGGATAACACCGATACCGCCCGGCTGATGCACGAACTTTTAACCGGGAAAGCCGCCGAATTTGGTCTGGATTTGCAGACTGTTACGCTCGACCGGGGCGGTAAGGCCGGGCTGAGCGACGAACCTCCTATCGCCGAATTTGCCGGGCGGCCCGGACAACTTATTTCCGAAATGCCCGGCACCGACATTCTGCTGGTCCACCTGGGTCCGGTCAGCCAGGCCATGCTGGCAAACGCGCCCGACCTCAAACTCATCGGGGTAGGCCGGAGCGGGCCGGTCAACATCGATGTCGCCGCCGCCACCGAAAGAGGGATTCCGGTTGTTTTCGCCCCAGGCCGCAACGCCGACGCCGTAGCCGATTTCACCTTTGCCCTGCTGCTGGCCGTAGGACGGCGCTTGGTGCCGGGGGCCAAACTCGTCCGTAACGGGGCCTGGTACGACAACACTTACCAGAAAACTCGGCTACTCGGTCCCGAACTGGGCGGGCGGACCCTCGGCGTTATCGGGGCGGGTGACATCGGGCGGCGGGTTATCCGGCGGGCCACAGGCTTCGATATGCGCATACTGGCCCACGACCCCTATCTTCCCGCCGAAGTTATCGCGGCAAGCGGGGCCACCCCGGTTTCGCTCGAAGAACTGCTGGCCCAATCGGACTACCTGACCTTACACGCCCGGCCCAACCCGGACGGTAGCCCCTTACTTGGAAAAGCCGAGTTCGAAAAGATAAAACCGGGCGCAATCCTGGTCAATACGGCCCGTGGGGCCCTCCTTGACGAAGACGCTTTAGCGGAAGCGCTTGCTTCTGGCCGCCTGGGCGGGGCCGGTCTCGATGTCTTGCAGGAGGAGCCCGTTTCGCCCGACAATCCAATTTTGAAGCTGCCCAATGTCCTGGTGACCCCTCATATCGCCGGGTATTCGAGTGACATGGGTCGCCGGGCCGCCGAAATGATTGTCGAGGATGTTTTGCGGTTCGTAAAAGGGCAAGAGCCACTGCGCCGGGTAAAAGTGGAGATTCAGGCTTGAAAAAAGAACCGCTTTTGCTGGTCTTTGACGCCGGGACCGGGAGCGCCCGCTGCCTCATCTTCGATAGCCGGGGTAAATTAGTGGTAAAACAGGCCGCCCCCTGGCGCTATCAGACCGCGCCGGGTGGCCGGAACGTCTTTGACCCGGCAGGCTGGTGGACAACCCTGGTCAGGCTAAGCCGGGCGGCCCTGGCCCAGGTAGACCCGGCCCAGGTGGTCGCCCTCAGCGCGACCAGCCAGCGCCAGGGTTTTGTTGGGTTTGATAAAGAGGGCAGGGAGATTATCGGCTGGCCTAATCTCGACCGTTCGACCCGGTCGCCCCTGGACGAAGCCACCGCCGACCGTCTATATGAGAAAGTAGGGCGCTGGCCCGGCACGGTCCATACCGCCCCACGCCTGGCCGCCGACCTCTCTATCCACTTTTTTTTACCGGTTAGCGACTGGATTCTCTACCGGTTGGGCGGGCAAAACGCAATTGAGCCGACCCAGGCCGCCGAAAGTTGTCTTTTCAATATCGAAGAAGGACGGTGGTCGCCGGAAGCTATCGGGGCTTTCGGGTTAGAAAGCCGCCACTTGCCACCCCTGCGAAGGGCCGGGACCATCCTGGGTGAGTTGAGCGAAGAAATCGCCCGTGAATTTGGGTTGCGGCCCGGTCTGCCGGTAGTGTCCGGGGGAGCCGATACTCAATGTGGGACGCTCGGCTGTGGCGTAGTCACGCCGGGCGAAATGGCCCTGGTGGCCGGGACTTCCGCACCCTTACAACTCTGCCTGGAAAGTCCTGTTTTTGATACCGAGCGCCGCACCATCACCGGGCCGTTTCTGCTCGAAAATCGCTGGGTGCTGGAAAGTAACGCCATGTTTACCGGCCTCAGTTTTGCCCGTCTCAAAAGTCTGGTTGCCCCTGATCTGGATTATGTAAAGCTAAATCAGGGGTTGGCCGACAGTGGGAATGCATTTACCGGGCTGCCTTTCTGTATCGGTTCCAGCATCATGGACTCGCGGCGGGGTTCGGTGCTTCCCTGGGGCGGGATGTTTTTCCCGTTACCGTTCGCCGAGTACGAACCTTTGACAGTCCTCCGAGCGGCCCTGGAAAGTGCCGCCTTCGCGGTCAGGGCCAACCTGGAACAACTCGAACGGGTGCTGGGGCGCGTCCTCCCACTGGAAACACCCCTGGTGATGGGCGGGGGCGCTTCGCAGGGCTACTGGCCGCAACTGGTTGCTGACGTGCTGGGGCGGACCATCACGGTGAGCGCCCAACCGGAGGTAAGCGGATTGGGCGCGGCCATCTGCGCCGCTACCGGAAAAAATTTGTACACCGGGTTACAAGAGGCGGCAGAAAGCATGACGCGAACCGGGTCAGAGTTCGTACCGCAAAACGTGCCCAATCTCGAACAATATTACCGGCGCTGGTTGGAAGCTTATAAGGGTTTAGCCGGGCTGGATTTGACCCAGGATTATTTCAATTAATCAGATATATAATCATATATAACGCACAAAATAAGGAAACATGGAAAAGACTTTACTCGAACAGTACCGCCCAATCGCGGAACAGGTCGTCCAGACCGCCCGTGAGATGATAACCAAGGGTCTTGCCTACGGGGTGGCCGGGAATGTCAGCGCCCGCCTGCCTGATAACCGGGGCCTCCTGATTACGCCGAGCGGGAAAAACTATGGCAAGCTGACCGCCGAGGACCTCTGCTTTGTGGATTGGCAGGGACAGGTGCTGGAAGGCAGTCCGCGCCCTTCCAGCGAACTTGCCATTCACACCGCCACCTACCAGGCCCGGCCCGATTGCCGGGGCGTCGTGCATACCCACAGCACTTTCGCCTGCGCCCTGGCCGTCACCCGCACCGCTATCCCGGTCTTTATTGACGAATTGATGTACGTGACGGGCGGCCCTGTCAGGGTGGCCGAATACGGTTTTCCCGGTTCGCCCGAACTGGCCCAGAACCTGGTCGGGGCCCTCACAGATGTGCAGGCTGCCCTGATGGCAAACCACGGTGTTATCGGCCTGGGAGACGACCTGGCCGAAGCCCTGCACGTATGTGAGGTGGTCGAGAAAATCTCCGAGGTCTATATTAACGCCCTGAAGGTCGGCCCGATTTTCGAGCTGGAAGGGTGGGTAATCGAACGCCAGCGCAAGGCTTTCCTGGCGAAAAAAGCCCGCCAAAGAGGTCAATAAAATGGACTACCCTGAAAACCCGGTCAGCCTGGAAGGAAAAATCGCCCTGATTACCGGGGCTTCGCGGGGCATTGGCCGCAGCACCGCCCTGCTGTTCGCCCGGATGGGGGCCGACATCGGCATTAACTTCGTGAGCAACCGGACCGCCGCCGAGGAAGTCGCCGCCGAGATAACCGGGATAGGCCGCCGAGCTGTCCTTTTCCAGGCCAATGTAGCCAAACGGTCAGAGGTCGTCCGAATGGCCGGACAGGTCCGGGCCGAATTTGGCGGTCTCGACATCCTGGTCAATAACGCAGGGGTCAGCCTAACCAACGACATTTTCGGCCTGACAGGGGAAGTCTGGCATAAGGTTATTGAAACCAACCTGACCGGTCTTTTTAACATGTGCCAGGAATTTATCCCCCTTATGCAGGACCGGGGCGGCGCGAGCATCGTCAACTTGTCGTCTATTGCCGGAAGACGTGGTAGCATGTTCGGGGATGTGCATTACGCTTCGGCCAAAGCCGGGGTTATCGGGTTTACCCAGACCCTCGCCCGGACCGTAGCCCGCTGGAATATCCGGGTCAACGCCGTCGCGCCGGGGGTAACGGTATCCGATATGCTGGCCGAAAACTCGACCGAGCACGTAGATTTTATCGTCCATAACACCCCGCTGGGCCGCCCGGCAACAACCGCCGAGGTGGCCGGGGTCTGCCTGTTCCTGGCCTCGAACCTTTCGGCCTTTATGACCGGCACGACCCTCGATGTAAACGGTGGTAACTTCATGGCCTGACCCCTGACCCACCGAATGGAAAGGATTTTTTTCTCAAATGGCAATCGCTACTATCAATCCGGCCACGGGCGAAACCCTTAAAACTTTCGAACCGCTTACCGCTGCCGAAATCGAGCAAAGACTGCAAAAGGCCGAGGCGGCTTTCCAGGCTTTGAAGAAGACCACATTTGCCTGGCGCGCCGAGAAAATGCTTGAAGCGGCCTGCCTGCTCGAAACCGAAAAAGAGGCCCTGGGCCGCCTCGCCACTTCCGAAATGGGCAAAACTTTCAAGGCGGCGGTCGAAGAAGTCGCCAAGTGTGCCCTGGCCTGTCGCTACTACGCCGAAAACGCCGAAACCTTCATGGCGCCCCAGGATATTGCGACTAACGCCAGCCACAGCTATGTGCGCTACGAACCTATCGGACCGGTCCTGGCCGTTATGCCCTGGAACTTCCCTTACTGGCAGGTCTTCCGGTTTGCCGCGCCTGCTCTCATGGCCGGGAACGTGGGATTATTGAAACATTCTTCGAACGTGCCTCAATGCGCCCTGGCAATCGAGGATATTTTCCGGCGGGCCGGGTTTCCCGAAGGCAGTTTCCAGACTCTGCTTGTCGGCGCGGACCGGGTGCCGGACCTTATAGCCGACCGCCGGGTGAAGGCGGCAACCCTGACCGGGAGCGACCCCGCCGGGCGTTCGCTGGCAACCGAAGCCGGGAAGCATCTCAAAAAGGTTGTGCTTGAACTGGGCGGCAGCGACCCCTTTATCATCATGCCAAGTGCCAACCTGGAAGAAGCAGCCCGGACCGCTGTCAGGGCCAGGGTCATCAATAACGGCCAGTCCTGTATCGCGGCCAAACGCTTTATCGTGGCCGAGTCTATCGCCGACGAATTCGAGCGGCTTTTTGTGGCCGGACTGGCCTCGCTCAAGGTGGGAGACCCTTTCGAGGCGGCTACCGAGGTGGGACCGCTGGCAACCGCTACTATCCGGGATGAATTACACGCCCAGGTGGAACAGGCCGTTGCCGCCGGGGCTACTCTCCTGACCGGGGGCAAAAAACTGGCTGGAGCGGGCAACTATTACGCCCCCACCGTCCTGACCAATGTACCAAAGAGTTCACCGAGCTATTATGAGGAATTGTTCGGCCCGGTCGCCCAGGTCTTCCGCGTGAAAAACATCGAGGAAGCGATTGCCGTAGCCAACGACAGTCCTTTCGGCCTTGGCAGCAGCGCCTGGACCAACGATGAAACCGAGAAACAACAGTTTGTCGAAGGGCTGGAAGCGGGCGCGGTCTTTATCAACGGGATGGTGGCCTCCGACCCGCGTTTGCCGTTCGGCGGCGTCAAGGATTCGGGTTTTGGTCGGGAGTTGAGCCGGGCCGGGTTGCTCGAATTTCTAAACATGAAAACAATCTGGATTGGCAAATTCGAACCTGAAAAGGCCCTGCCCGATACCGAATAATCACGAAGCGTTTTGGAAGGTAGATAAAATGGATACAATCGAGCCGGAAGTTAAAGCCGAAGTTAGAGAAGAAATTTCCCCGGATTTAACCGGGCCGGAAGCGGTAGCCCGGCTAAACCGGGATATGCAGCGAAATTCCCTTACACCGCTGTGGCAAATCGAAACCAACCTGATGAGCCGCCAGCCCCGGACCCAGACCCTACCCTGGCTCTGGAAATGGTCTACTCTCTACGATATTGCCGAACGGGCCGGGGCGCTGGTACCCATCGAGCGAGGCGGCGACCGCCGGGCGATTGCCCTGAGCAACCCCGGCCTGGAAGGAAGACCCTTCGCTACCCCGACCCTCTGGACGGCGGTCCAGTGGCTCAACGGCCACGAGGTCGCCCCGGCCCACCGCCATACCGCCCAGGCTATTCGCTTTATCATCGAGGGTAATGGCTCGTGGAGTACCGTCGAAGGCGACCGGGTTTTTCTCGAACGGGGTGACCTAGTCCTGACCCCACCCTGGCTCTGGCACGACCACGGCAGCAAATCGGACGAACGGGCTATCTGGCTGGATGGTCTCGATATTCCTTTGAACAATTACCTTGACGCCAGCTTTTTCGAACCCTACAAAGGTGAAGCCCAGGCGGTTACCCAGGCCCTCAATGGCACCGTCCTGAAATATGGGGTGGGACAAATGCGTCCGGCCTGGGAGAAACGGTCGGTCGAATATTCGCCCATTTTCACCTACAAATGGACTGATACCGAACGCGCCCTGGACAACCTGGCCCAGGTCGCCAGCAGCCCCTACGACGATATTGCGCTCGAATATACCAACCCCCATACCGGCGGGCCGGTTATGCCCGCCTTCTCAGCCTGGATTCAGATGTTGCGCCCCGGCATCCACACCCAGGCGCACCGCCAGGTGGGGAGCAGCGTCTATCACGTTTTTGAGGGCAGCGGCGAAACCATAATCAATGGGGTTAGCTTCCGGTGGGAGAAAGGCGATTTCTTCGTAGTACCAAGTTGGGCCTGGCACGAACACCACAACCTGGGCGGGAATGAGCGGGCCATACTATTTTCGCTGCACGATACACCGCTCCTACTAGCCTTAAACAAGTATCGCGAGGAAAGCTACCAGCTTAACAATGGGCACCAGGAAATAACCGGAACCTTCCAGCCCGTCTAGAAAATTTCTTACACAACCTGTTGGTAATAGTTTATGCCCAATTGAACGTACCCCAATGTGGGTACGTTTTGCTTTTTTCTAGCTGACAACAACAGTCTTTAAAAACGGGCCTCAAGAGCAAATAACTTTTGTTTATGTCAAGTTAGACTCTTTATATATAAGGAAACTTTTCAACATGAGAAATTAGGTGTTTTAACAAACCAGGTTTTGGTTTTCCTATCGTGAAGCTTAGCTTGTTTTTATCGGTCAGTTATGTGAAAATAAAAAGAGTAAATCGAACGAAATATCTTTTGCTTAGCTTCTAAAAATCAGTTCCTGAAGATGGAAAAATGGAATTTCGCAAGTTATTTGCTAGCGCCGGTTAGAAAGTAACAAAGCCCCCGGCTTAAAAATTCACTGTGTGCCCGAAAGAAAAGTAACATGAAGACAATTGCTATTGGTATGCAAAAGGGAGGAACGGGTAAAACCACCACGGCCATATGTCTTGCGGCTGGTTTTGTCCTGCAAAATAAGAAAGTCCTGGTTATAGATTTAGACCCGCAGGCCAATCTCACGGTAGCTTCTGGCATCGACCCGCTCGAACACCCAACTATCTACGATTGTCTGAAAGACCCCAAAGTAAAGGCCAGCGGGCTTATTATTCAAAGCCCCTACGGGTTTGATATTATTCCCGCCAATCTCTCCCTTTCGTCCGCCGAGGCGCAACTGGTAGGCGCGGTCAACCGGGACCGCAAGTTAGCCAACAAGATAAAAGAAATCGAACGGGAAGGTCTCGTCTACGATTATGTTATTGTAGACTGCTCTCCGTCCCTGGGTATCCTAACCTTAATGGCCCTGACCGCCGCCAACTCGGTGCTGATTCCCTTACAATGTCAGCAGTTTGCGGCCTTTGGTCTCAACGATTTCCTTGAAACCATGAAGTTGGTGCAAAGCGAGCTTAACTCTGAACTGCACCTGCTGGGTATCCTGCTTACCATGTACGATGCGCGGACCCGGATGAGCCGTACGATTGCCCAGGAAATCCGGGAGGTTATGGGCGAACAGGTCTTCAATGCCGTCATCAAGTTCAGCACCGCCCTGGCCGAAGTGCCAACCCGCGGGCCAATCCAGGCTTATGACCCCCGGCACGAAGTAGCCTTTACCTATAACGAGCTTGCGAAGGAGATTATCGAAAATGACGAAAAAGACCACCGGTAGTTCGGAAAATACGGACAAACCGGGCCAACCCACCACTACCCGCTCTTTATCCGGTAATTTGAAATTGCCGGGTTCCGGTATCAGGCGCGACCTTAAAGAGACCTGGGGTAATATAAAGTCTAAAGCCCCGGCCCAGCAGCTTGAAAGCAGTAATTCAGAGGCGCGCCTGCTCAATATTAACCGGCTCAGCCCGAACCCGAACCAACCCCGCAAGACCTTTGATGCCAGCCGGGACGCCGAGCTTGCCGCCGACATCCAGGTGCGCGGCATTCTGGAGCCTATTATCGCCAGGGCGGTGGGTGAGGATGACGAAGGCACTCTTTACCAGATTGTGGCCGGGGAACGGCGCTACCGGGCAGCCCTTTCCGCCGGTCTCACCCAGGTACCGATTATAGTCAAGAACTTTAATGATACTGAGGCCCGTTTCACTTCGCTGGTCGAGAATTTGCAGCGCCTGGACCTCGACCCCCTCGATGAAGCCTATTACTTCCAGACGCTCAGCCAGGATTATAACTATTCCTACCGCGAGATTGCCCGGATGGTCAATCGCAGCCCGGCCTATGTCAGCGAAAGGGTCAGCCGCTTGTCCAGCCGTTTATCCCCCGGTCCTAACGAAAAGGTATCTTCTAACGACTCAACTATTTCCCCAAACGATAGTGAAATAAGTAACAATCGTTCAGAATCTGAACAAAAGTTACAAAATTCACAAATGACGGGTGGTATCCTGAAACCGGTATACCGCTTCAGGGACTACCTGGACCGGACCAGACAGGGGCTGGTCAAATTGAAAGAAGAAGAACGGACTTTACTGGCGAACGAAATAGGCGAACTAAAAAGACAACTGGGGGAACTGGAAGAAGAATTAGCCCGCTCGGCTGTGTCACGTGAAACACCCAGGAAAACCTCAACTAAACTTCGGTAATGCTGAACGTTGAACCCATTTCAGGGCTAAGTTAATTTAATCCCGCCATTAATCGCTCCATTGAGGGGATTAATGGCGGGATTAGACAGTAGCACACCGGAAATTTCAGAGAACAAGGTAATCTTTGCTCGATATTAAGACTTTCAGGGAACTGCTAGAGGGTGGCGAAACTCAAACCGTTGAGTTTAAAATCCAGCCGCCGCGCCTCGGAGAAATCGCCGAGCGGTTGTGTGGCTTCGCCAATACCCCGCATGGCGGCATGGTTATTATCGGGGTCAAGAACGGGACATGGGAAATTACCGGGGTCAAAAATGTCTCCGAGGCGGTCGACTCCCTCCTGAAAGCGGCCCGCTTGTGCAAGCCGCCCGTACCGATGGTAGAAGCCTATCCTCAAATCCTGGACCTGGCGGGCAAAAAGGTGGTTATTGCCCAGGTGCCGGGCAACCGGGGCGAACTCTACCAGGCCGGGGGTTCGTTTTTAATCCGAAAAGGGACCGAAACGGTCCCGATGAGTGTCGAGGAAGTCGAAATCTTTCTTTACAAAACCGGCCAGCTAAACTGGGAGGCCCGCCCCAATCTACTGTCAACCCTGGAAGACCTGGATGAAGCGAAGGTCGAGGAATATCTCAAACAGTACGAACGGCTGACCGGTCACCGCAACAGGCTGCCCGACAAATGGGAGCGCCTGACCAAGATGCAGTGCCTGGCACCTCTAACAGGACAGACCGCCCCCGGTCCGGTGGAGACTTCACTCAGGCCGACCAATGCCGGGCTGCTCCTTTTTGGTATTTCACCCAGGGATTTCTTTAGCGGGGCGGAGATAGTAGCGACCTATTACCGGGATAACAGCGGGGTCCAACGCTACACCGATCGCCAGATAATCACCGGTACGCTACCGGAGCAGATAGAACTGGCGGAGGCTTTTTTCCAGAAACATATCCAGGTAGGGGCCCGCATCGAAGGTTTTAAACGGATTGAGGAGCCTGAATATTCCCTGGAAGCTTTGCGGGAAGCGCTGGTAAACGCGGCGGTCCACCGGGATTACAGTCTACAGGGCGAAGCGGTGCGAGTCTTTTTTTATACCGACCGGATTGAAATTCACAGTCCGGGGACTCTACCGCCGGGCATTGACCTGGATATGTTACGGCAGGGCTTAACTCGTTCCCGGCCCCGCAATCAAATAATAGCCAGCGTTATGCGCGACATGCCGGGCCACTACATGGAGCGCATCGGGAGCGGTATCCGCTTCATGCTCAACCAGTCCGAGGCTCTCGAACTGCCCCTGCCTGAATTTAAAGAGCAGGGTGGTGAGTTCGTGGTAACTTTCTTCAAACGGGAAATCAACCAGGAACCTTTGAATATAACCAGGTCCCAATCGGAATTGCCAACCTATTTCAGACCGCCAGCCGAAGCACCGGTAACCACACCTTCACACCCCCGACCAGAACCGCTGGTAGCCCCATCCACCTTAAACCGCATCCAGCGGCAGGAATTGGCCCTTAATTATGTCCGGGAACATGGCGCCATTACGAATTACCAGTACCGGTTGCTGGCCGGTGTTTCCGAAAATACAGCCCTGCGCGACCTGGACGCCCTGGTAGACCAGCGCAGTCTCCGGGCGGTTGGTAAAGGGCGCTCCCGCAAATACGTCCTCTAAAAACTTTCAGCACTATTTTAATCCTACCCGCACCATTGACCTGGTGAATTACCTGCCTGCCTGAAGTTTTTAAAGGTTAAAGGCAAAGGTTAACTCTTCTATGCTCCAAAACCAGCACATCCAGACCGGTAATTAATAGACATCTCCCAAGTATTCACTTATTAACTAATCATAAGCTGAATGAGGTTTAGACCACGATAAGCTCGAAACCTCTACCGGCTACCTGCCTTAAAGCCAGCCTTAAAACAGCTAAATCCGAGTTGGTAAACATTTTTGCCAACCAGGGTAAACCGGGAGCGGTGAGGACAAGTTGGTCCTGTGAGGCGCCAAAACCCGGTTTCATTTTCAGGGCGGTTTCAGCAAGCTGGGTGCTTTGAAACCGCCCCCGGAGCGCCTCACAGACTGCTTGCCAGATGGAGGTAAGGTCACCGGTCCAGGAAGAATCCGCACCTTCCTCGCACTCTTTTTCTATTTTAGAAGTAAAGGAAGCCGTGGCGGCACCATCCAAAAAACCACCGGTCAGGGGCGTGACCGCAGGGTGGAGCGAGATTTGGGGACGCTTTTCAGTTGAAAGGGGCGCACAACCACTGTTGCCAGTTTGAGTGGTAAGATTCGACAAACTATCACTTAAAACCTTGAAAAAATAAGGCATGCGGTTGGCCTGGCTGCCTGTGGCACCGGTAGTTGAGAAATTGCGGCGGTGAGAAATAACCACACATTCTCTGGTCTTCCGGCGGGCCTGGTAGAGCAAATCTAAAAAAGCTCGCTCACTCAAAGTGGTGGTGTGCCACAAATTCAAGGCTCTAGAAATGTTGGGCAGGGCCAGGGCCGGGTTGTCACCAAATTCCCTGGTCAAATCTGTGATAAGTCTGCCGATTGCAGAGGAACCACGCCGTTTTGGAGAAGGTTCGCGCTCGTCAGGTTCACAAGGAATAATATTTAATTCTTGTGGTGTCGAATTAGCTTTTAATTCGATTTTTTTATTTTCTAAAACCCCTTTATTTATACATGTAGGCAAGTTTTGCCTCTCTATACCAGGAAATTCTTGCCTGGCTTGCCCGGAATTTTGTTCGTCAGTTGGAAGTAAGTCCAACTGCTCAACTTCTTCTGATAAGGGCAGTAAAGAAGGGGTCGGTTCCTGTTCAATTAATGAATAAAAAGAAGCGCCAGTGAAATCTTTGTTATACTCTTGCAAAGAAGCTTTTTCGCCACTCACCGAGGTATTATCCAAACTGCCTGACTTCTCTTTACCATGTGGGTTAATAGAGCGTAGCGGCCAGTTCCAGTTCAGGGCATAAAAATCACCTTCAAAAAAGGCCTTCTCGCTACCGCCGGTTTCAGGCCGGCGTTGGACCAGGTACCCCCTGGCGAGGGCGGTTCGCATGGCTTCACCCACAGCGCGCACGCTCATTTTTAGCCGGTTGGCTATATTATTATAGGTAGCCTGTTTGAATTCGAGACGTTCTCCCCTGCCATCCGTTCGCCCGGTGGTGTTGCGATTGAAAAACAGGACCACTTTAATGACCGAAGGGGTTTCTTCTATAAGCAGGGAGTCGTAAATCCAGTTGGGACACATCGTAAACCCGGTCCGGGTGGGCGTTGTCAGGGGAGCGTCCGGCGCCAAAAAAGGCGAAGTTTCGCTACCAGCGACGTTACCCCCGTTGGAAGAAATGTCAGGTGAAATCGTGGTGGTATGTTTATTTTTTGCGGTAGAAATCATATATTTGTACTGTACCGGTATGCTAACCAGTTATATTGAAGGTGCCTGGCAGCGGTTGGGTATATAAAATCAGGTATAACCCCACCGCTACCGGGCAGGTCGGAGAAATTTTCTTTTCCGACGCCAACGTTCCGTTTTGTCCCGTATCCCGCGATTGTTTACTGCTTACTCCACTTATCTCCATGATTATAGTGAGGGCCTTATACCTGAAAGATTTATATCCAGGCGGTTATCATGTTTAAATTAGTTAGGCTATTTATATTGCCGAAATAGCCTCAATATTTTTCATTTTTGGCAGAGATAACCACGACATGAGGCGGAGATAACCACGACATGGGGCAGAGATAACCACGACATGGCTGCTCTAACCGCTAAAAACGGGCAAAAATAACCCGGTTATGGCAGAGATAATCACGACAAAAATGTATTCCAGGCACAGGGCTAAAGAATGAATTTTAAAACTCGTTCAATAGTTGGCCCTGGTTTCTTATGAGGATAGTTTCGTACAGTGGCGTTGGCGGAAATAGAGCAGATATGCCGGGGAAAATATGAGTTGAAGCGTTGAGAATTTGGCAAAGATAATCACGACATTTAGGTATAATCAGGTATATTCATGCATAATTTTGAAAGGAATGAACATGGTTTAGGGCAGAGATAATCACGACTATAAGATATAAGTTGGAATAATTGGTGCGAACAGGGGTTTAAATCAGGAGAAGATAATCACGACTCCCGAGTATATTTAGGTATAAAATCCATCCCCAATGCAAATTCTCCTCACCTTAAAAGAGTTATACCTGAATAAAGGAATCTCCCAAATTTTTACCTTTCTTCCTGGATGGTTTTAAGCCAGGCTCTCAAAAAAGCTACCTATATTTCTCGCTAAAGGTTGGTTTCCGCTCCAGATAGAAAGGCGCATACCTATTTTAGGGCTCGAATAAGCCAGGTTTAACTTTGGCAAAGATAACCACGACTCCTGGGTATAATTAGGTATATTTTTCGTGGTAACGGGATTGCTTAAATCTGGGGCCAGGCGCCGGAGACAAGGAAAGAGACAGGCAAAAGTTAAAAAGGGCAATTCCCCAATGTCGGAGGTCGCCCTTATCCAAAAATTATTCGAGGGTTTTAAGCCATTTACGGATACGTAGTTGGAGTTGGACCGATGGTTTTAATTTGTTCTTCTCCAGGCGGCTCAAAACACCCTGGGCAATCCCCAGTTGTTCGGCGCAAACGGTCTGGGACATGCCTGTTTCCAACCGTTTATTCCGCAAATCTCTTACGAGTTGCAGGGTTTCGTCAACCTCAATGACCGGTGTTTGCAGCCGGGGACTCCGGTGAGTAGCTTCCAGGTTGGTGCGTTCCAGGCTGTTATAGGTCTGACGGATACTCTCCGGTGGTTCCAGCAAAACGGTAGCTTGCAGCCAGTGTTCGACCCAACCGCGCTGTTCGGTAACCTTTTCCTCCCAGCGGTCGTATTGCCAGCTTGCCAGCACTTTATCGGTTTGAAGCCGGTCCAGGGCTTTTTCGAGGCGGTCTCGCGTAGTATTGGGATGTCGTTCATCGACGTTCTCGCCAACCGCTTTAAGCAGAGTATTAACCCGGTAGGGCCGGGTATAATCGCCTTTAGCGGCCTGGATGCGCCACTGCCAGCTAAAATACCGGGCCAGCCGTTTTTCCCATTTCTGACGGTAGCGGTCATATTGAATAGCTTTGGCCGAAAGAATGGCGGTCTGCCGTCCCGGTCCAAATAAAAATTGCGCGAAAAGTTTCCCCGGCTGGTAGATGAAGCGCTCGACATCCATGTAGCCGTCCATTTTTAACTGGCCCATCCGGTCGGTCACCACAAAGGCCCTGCTTTCAAAGGCTTTGGTTACCGATTGTCTTTTCTTCTTATTTCTAAAACTATCTTCTTCGTCGCGGTCCTCAAAAACTTCGATTTGCCCAAGTTTGAGCCAGATGCTCTGGATGTGAGATAAAGCTCTTAAAATTTCTCGCCTCTGTTCGGGAGTAAAGCCGCCCCGGCGATTGTTGCCGCTCTTTTTCTTTTGCAGCCCGCGCATTTCGAGAAAGCGGTCAATCTCGGCCACGGCGGAGTCTTCCGGTTTGATGGCCTGTTCGAGCCAGATATGGCAGAGCATGTCCAGCGCGTCGGCGTCCAGGTCCGAAAGTTCCTCGCGTTGTTTCCACATGATTTCCACCCAGCGGTCGACATCTTCGGCGGGCATGAGAGGCTCGTCCTGGATAAGTGGTGGTACAAGTTGGGCCAGGCCGCTGGCGCCACCCCGGTTTAAGGGAGCCGTGGGCCAGGGTGACCCATCACTTTTTACAAAGGTGTTGAGGGAGAGGGCTTCGCGGGTGGCGTGATAAAAAGCCGAGCTTAAAATATTGATCCATTCTTCTTCGGTTTCGGCCGGGCCGGTTTTTACTTTTTCGGCGGGTGCGCCATCCTGGCCCGGTTCAATGTCCAGGATTAACTGGTGGGCTGTCGCGGCTTTGCCGGTATGGGTGCGGGTCTTCCTGGTCCCATTTTTAGTCCTTTTTTCAATAATGGAGATTTCGCCCTGGTCAGGGGAGAGAGATTGGAGCGGCTCGTCTTTTCCGGTTGGTTGGTTCGCCAGGTTTGGCTCAGACTGACCGGTATCTTCATCGCGCCAGGCCTTGTACAGGGGTTGCTTGGTTTCCCCGACCCGCTTCGTTTTACCCGCTTCCCCGGTCTTACCCCTCTTTTTAGACGGCTTATTTTCTATTTTTAGAATTTCTCCCAGTTGCCCCAATAGTTCGACGGCCTGGGGATTGTCCAGCGAAATCCGCTCTTTGATTGCCTCCAGGTCGGTGGCTTCTACCAGTAAACCGGCGATGGTAGTGACAATGTCTCGCGTATTCTCCCCGGAATTTGGTGAAGCGGACCTGGCGGGTTCTGGTTGGCCCTGGTTTTGACCTGTAAGGGCATCTTTTTCAACCAGTTTGCCCAACAACTCCATAATCGTGAGGAGCCTTTGAAGTTTATTATTCTCGGTCTCGTTTGCGCCATCCGAAAGGGGGCTAGACTCCTCACTGATGTTGGTTTGGGGCTGAACTGATTCGTCGATTTCTATTGTTTGTGGTTCGGTTACGGTCTTTTTAGTGCTTGCCAACCTGGTTCTCCCTCAAAATTCCTGGTGAAGCCTGACCAGTTACAAAACCAGCCTGTTTCTGCCAGCTTTTGCCGCAATATATTTTCCAGGTGATTGCCTGTTATTAGCGGATTATTTAGAACTGGTTTTATAACTGATTACCTTTAACAGGTTACTTTCGAAATCACTGGCTCTAGCTGTTTCTGCTCCAACCTGTCAGCCGAAACTGCCTTTCTAGCAAAAGGGGTCCTATGAACAAATTTTATCATAAGTGCCCAAAAACTCCGAGTCTGTTCAAGAATCTTTATTCTAAATAACCTGCACTTTACATAAATAAAAAAGGTAGGTGTCACTTTGGCCTCTACCATTCAAAGGTTAATATGGTGTTTTTACTGTAAACTTTCCCTGGCTGACTCGGTCGTACCAATAAATAGCCCGGTTAAAACAAAAAGATTTGAATTGGAATATCTTTCAGGCTTTGGCGGTTGTGGATAGGTTACCTGAATTTAGCACCGAGCAGAGCCCGAACTGTCTGGCTTAAAATCGCCAGCCCGGTCTGACTTCCCATGTCCTGGCCTTTTTCAAAGTCACCCTCACTCAGGGCCATCTGGTTTGTAACATGGGCATAACAGATGATGGATTTGTTTTTAGCCGTACCGAAGGCATATAGAGCTGCCGCTTCCATTTCAACCGCAAGGATGCCCTCCTTTTTAGCCGCTTCGATAGCTTCGAGCGTTTCCCGGAAAGGAGCATCGGTGGACCAGCTTGCGCCCACCCGGAGCGGTAGGGTTGGGACATCCCAGGCCGCCGTAATAGCTTCTTTCCATTCCGTATTGAGATAGCTGTAGGGGGCGGGTGGCAGGTAATGATAGCTGGTCCCTTCGTCACGAAGGGCCCGCTCGATTAAAACCACGTAAGGGGGGTTACCTTCCGGCAAAATCTGTCCGGCAGAGGTCAGGCTGATTAAAAGCTGGCAACCGGAAGCAAAAAGTTCCTCTGCTACCAGGACCGCAAAAGGTGCGCCCACGACCCGCCCTACAATGCCAAATTCAACCTCTTCGTGAGTGAAAACTACCATGTTGGTGTGGTAGCACGCCCAGGTGGGATGGCTTCTAGCTCGTCCCGTCGTTTGAAGATAGTCTACCAGGTCGCCATCCGGGTCGAGGAGACAAACAGCGGGCACCGGGCCATCCGGCAAATTCTTCTGGCGGCGGGCCTCTCGCAGCATATTTTCGACGGTGAATATTGAAGGAGCAGAATAGATTTTATTTTTCAGGAGAGGGATTGCTTGTTTGTCTGGCTGTTCAGAAAAATCGAAATCAGGCATAAAGTAAAAATCTCCATAGTTATGGCAGCGTAGCCACCTCAGGCAAGCGGTTGCCAGCGAGTATAGCGAAAAGTTGTCCTTAATAAAAAATAAGCGGCCTTGAGGGTTCCCCTAACCGTCCCACTCACCTTGGATTTGCCCCCGCCCCTGGGCCGGTAGGCGACCGGTACCTCGACAACCCGGTATTTCGAGCGCACCGCTTTAACCAGCATTTCAGTGGTCCAGCCGTAGGTCATTTCCTGCATGCCAAAGGCGGCCAGTTTTTTGCGCCGGATGGCCTTAAAAGAAGGTAAATCGCTCAATTTATAACCGTACAAAAGGCGGATTAGCCCTGTTACCAGCCGGTTACCCCAGACCGCCTGGGCCGGTAAAGCGTCCCGGCCCGCTCCGCTCCCGGTAAGCGACCCTATCCTCGTACCGAGGACAAGATCGGCCCGGTTGTCCACCAAAGGGGCCAGTAAAGCAGGCAGGGAGGCGGGCGGGTCGCTGTAATCACCATCCAGGAAGACCACTATTTCGGTGGTACTCGCTTCAAAGCCGGTATAGCAGGCCGCGCCGTAGCCCCGCTCTTTTTGCGGTAATACCCTGGCCCCGGCAGACCGGGCCGCTTCAACCGTACCGTCCTTACTCCCACCATCTACCACCAGGATTTCCAGGGTATAGGCAGGGTCGGGCGGCAGAGCCTTGATTTCCCCTATAACGCGGGCAATATTGGTTACTTCGTTGTAAACCGGGATGATAACGCTCACAGTGAGCGGTGTGAGGAAGTTACCGGGCATCTTTTAGTATTTCTAGCTCGATAAGTAACGGGCGGGTATGCGGCGCAGGGGCGCGGTGTCCGTTCGAAACGGCAGGCGCGGCGGCCAGTTCAAGGGCAAATCGGGCCAGTTCCTGGCCGGTATCAAGGTCATACCAGAGCGGGAGCCGGTGATGCCGCAAGCCCCGTTTTTCGGCTCGGACGAGCGTTTCGCTCAAAACCGTGTCAGTACTCCACACCATGTCCGCGAACAATTCGGGGTAAAGTTTTTTCGCGCCAATTAAATAGTAACCCCCATCCTCACTCGGTCCCATTACGAGGTCGATACCGGGCCGGTCCAGGGTTTCGACCGCTTCCTGAAGATAGTGGGCGGGTAGGGTCGGGTTATCGCTGCTGATACAGAATATTTTTTTGTAACCTTCGGTTAACCCCTGCTCGAAGGAACTGGACAGGGCCGCTGTAAGGCCGGTAGCAGGTTGGACGAAATAGCCGACCTCCGTCGGTAAAAGACCGGCCAACTGCCCGGCGTCGTGCGGAGTGGGGCAGACCGCTTTAACGGCGCAGCCCGGTACGCCCAGGGCGATTTCAATCGTATCGAGCAGAAACCCGGTATAGAGGCGGGCGGCCTGTTCGTGGGTAAGGGGCGGGCAGAGCCGGGTCTTGACGTTGCCCACCTGGGGTGCCTTGGCAACTACCACAATTAGGGCTTCTTTGGAAGCGGTCATGGTTGCGGTTCCTTTTCTATTTTGAGCTTTTCCAACTGCTCCCGGATAAACGGCTCAGCCAGCAAAACGGCGTAAGCGCTTTGCCCCTCGCTGATACCGGCCCGGTGGGCCAGGTCTAAAACCTCACCCGCCGGTAAGACTAGCCTTTGTAACAGTTCGGTTTCCTCCAAATCTTGCTCCCGGTTCAGTTCCACCCCTACCGCCAGAAAGATATGGCTATACAGGTTGAGATGCGCGGAACTGCTATAAAAACGGCCCAGGTGGACCAGTTCCCGGTAGTCTCCACCAATTTCCTCGCGGACTTCTCGTTGGGCTGCCAGGGCCGGGTCTTCATCAGGTGTCGAACGCGATCCCGCCGGGACCTCCAGTACCCAATCCCTCACCGGGTAACGGTATTGACGGATAAGGACAATCTCACCCCTGGTGGTTAGCGGCACCACGAAGACAGCCTGGGGCGTTTCGACATAGCTGTAGGTTATTTCCCTTCCGTTGCCGATGTCCACCCGGTCCTCCCGGAAGTTCCGCCAGGGGCTTTTCAGAAGATAGCGGCTTTCGACCGTCCGGTATGGTTCGACCTGGCCCTTTTCTTCGCTCTCGTCCATCTTAAACGCTCCATTTAGCCCCGCAGCCTTCACAACATTGGTTTGGCTGGCTGGATAAAAAATTCTCCCGGAATTTCCGGTAAGGTTCGCCGTGCCAGATGTCTTCGATTTTCTGATTGAAGGCGTTACCCAGGATGGGGCCGCCCTCCAACCCGGTGAAGGGCGCGAAACAGCACGGCGATACATCCCCGTTGGCCTGGATATAGGTCAGCCGCCAGGGCCGGGTACAGGCCCGCCAGGGATATTCTTCGTCCAGGGCTTCGTGCTGCATCTCGCCGTTGGCAAGGACTTGCTCACCGCCACTGGCGGCTAACCGGACACCGTGTTCCTGGCAGAGCCGGAAAGCTTCGGCCAGGGCGGCCTGAGCCTGCTCCTCTAATTTTTTATAGAGGGATTGTTCCTCGACTGCCAGCCCTTTATCGAAATAGACCAGCCGCTGGACATAGACCTCTCTGATACCGGCCTCGGCAGCGAAGCGGACCACGTCCGGCAGTTCGGCCACGTTTTCGTGCATGGTTGTAAACCAGAGGCTGACCTTTGGTCCGCGCCTTTGTTCTCGCATGGCGGCGGTCAGGGCTAACAGGTTCAGCTTGACCTTGGACAGCCCGCCGATACCTCGGATTTTTTTGTATGTGTCAGGCTGGGCCGCATCGAACGAAACCCGGTATTCGTCCAGCCCGCTTTCCAGCATCGCCAGTCGCCGCCGCTCGTTAAGGGCCAGGGCATTCGAGTTGAACAGGACGTAGGCTCCCCGAGCTTTCAAATAGCGGACCATCTCGAAAAGGTCGAGGTTTAAGAGCGGTTCGCCAAGCCCGTGCAGGACCACCCGCTGCACATCCTCGATGCCGTCAACTATCCGGTAGAATTGTTCGAGCGAAAGGTTATCCCGGCGATGCGGCCAGTAGTGGGTACGGGGGCAAATCTGGCACAATTCGTTGCAATTCTTGGTAACTTCAATGTAATAGCTGGCCGGTTGGGCCTTCAAAAGGGGCAATGCGATAGAGCGAGCAACCGTAAAATTAGTCATTATAAGAAATTCTTTCCAGCGAGCGACTATATAATTCGAGCAGCTAAATAAAGTATCATCGGCCTGGCTGTGGCAGTTACGGGCCAGCTTCCAACCAGTTTCAAACCGGTGCCTTCCAGCCAGGTTTCCAGTTCGGAAGCCGTAAAAATTCCGCCTTCTTCGTACATCAAACTCATGGTCAAATTCTGCAAAACATTTTCGAGCGGCCCGGTCCGGTTATCTTCCAGCCTGGTGTCATAAATAACGACATATCCACCCGGTTTCAGGGCCAGGGCTGCCTTTTTTAATAGCTGCCGGACCGCTTCCGGCCCTTCCGTCCGCAAGACCTGGAAAAAAAGCGCCAGGTCGAAGCGTTCCCGGCCAAAATCGAGGCGCCGGTAATCGCCCGGCAAAAAGTGAATCCGTTCCTGGGCCGGGCTGGTCGCCGCCGACTCACGGGCCATTTCCAGGACGCCGGGCCGGTCGAGCAAAGTCACTTCAAGTTGCGGATATTGCTCGGCCCAACCTACTCCAAAAGTGCCCAGGCCGCTCCCTATATCCAGAAGTTGCCGGGCGGTCCTGAGATAAGGGTCGAGCAAAGGTGTCAGGTGTGGCAGTAAGCCCTGGCCGCCCCGGTGTAGACCGGTCAAAAGCCGCCGGAGGGCCGGGTCGGCGGAAGCTTCCTCCCCGTTTTGCAAATTGGGCAAAACAGTCCGACCTTCCCTTACCGCCAGGGGTAAATCGGCCCAGCCCCGGTACTGGTCGGCCTGGCTGGCTATCTGGTTCCCCAGGTATTCCGGCCTGCCCCGGACCAGGTATCTGTCTGTCAGCGCGGAATTAAGAAAGCGGCCTTCCTTTGTTACCAGCAGACCAAAAGCTGCTGCCGCTTCCAGCAAAGCTGCCATCGGTCGAGCCTGGAGGTTTAATTGCCCGGCCAGTTCGGTTACGCTAAGTCCTTCTTCCCCGGCAGCGGCCAGGGCGCTACAAATATCCAGTTCGATCAGCCCGATTAAAAGGGCTGCCGGTTGGTAGCCACGGGCTAAAGCCAGTAATTCCGCCCCGGTAGTCGGCTGCTCCACTAAATCACCCCGGCGCTACCCGGTTGGGCCCCTGTTGCCAGCCGCACCAGTTTCCCCCAGAAATTGCCTTTTCCGGCCCATTTTTCGTACCTTTTCGCCAGCAGCGCGTCAACCGAGAACTGGAACCGCGCCCCGATAACCGCAAAGACCAGGCTGGGCAAAATGAAACCTAAAACGTAGACTGTCCAGCTTTCACCCGGTACTCCGACCAACCCGATAAGCAGGCTGACACCCCACAACGTTCCGATAATCCCGCCCAGCCGGGTCAGGAAACCAAAAAAGAGCGAAAAGGTGATAAAGACTTCGGTCAGAATGGTCAGCCAGGAGAAAAACCAGAAGTTCGGAATGACCAGGTTTCGCACAAAATCGCCGTACAAACCAACTGCCGGGTGGTCGGCCTCCCGCTGCATCCAGTCGCATAGACCGTGTAAATTGCCCTGCGAGGCATCGAAATGGTAGGTATCGCAGCCAAAACCGCCCGACCCGGCCCAGGGCGCCTTCCAGCCCAGCTCAGTAAACCAGTTATAGCCAATCCACAGCCGGAAAAGGGTCAGAACTATCGCGATTACTAAAAGGAGCCAGGTCCGCGAAGAAGGTTGGGCTATCCCCCGGTTGCTATCCATCACCATTGTGTGCCTCTAAATCGTAATAATTTTAATTTTGATAGTTAAAATACTGGTAAACGGACTGGAATGAAATTTAGGATTAAACAGCAACCGGGGCGCGGCCTTTAACAACAAAGGTGCAGGCATTCCCGGCTTTTGGTAGATCCTTGAAGGTGGCAGCCTGCCAGGATAATTCTGTAATACGGGCCAGCATCGCCTGGTCCTGCCGGGCGATAGGACAATATTCGTCGGCCCGGTCGAGATGCCCGCGTAACTTCCGACGACTGGCGCAACCGCCACCGCATTGTTCCACAAAAGCGCAATCCTGGCATTCTGCCGGGACGTGCCGGGCTTCGGTAAAAGCTCTTTCGGCCAATATTGCCGGACCTTCTGCAAACAATTTTTCCAGGTTGAGGCGGTTTTTGCCGCCAGCATAGGGCCAGTAGGTACAGGGTGAAACCTGGCGGTCGGGTAAGGTCCGCAGGCTGGTCTTGCCGCAGGGCGACCCGGCGGTAGGCCGCGAGAACTTAATCAGGGCGTTTACCAGGGGTTCGCTGATAGTCACAATTTCGGAATTTGTTATAACAGCCAGGATACCATCCCAGAATTGCTCGTAGGACATGCTAAATCTGTCGCCGGTCACGGGCTGGTAGATGTTGAAGCGCAAATCGAGGCCGCGCCGGGCGGTTACCGCGGCCAATTCGCTCAAACGGTCGTAATTGGTACTCATCATAACGGCGATAACGGCCACCCGTACTCCCAGCCGCTGGCAGCGTTCGATACCATCCCAGCATTTGCGCCAGTTTCCAGGGGCACGCCAGGCGTCCTGCTCCGCTTCGGTCGGGTAATCGAGGGAAAACTCCACGCTGTGCAACCGGCTCAGTTCTTCGTCAGAGAGAACTTCAATACTATAGCCGTTTGAGGTGAGCGCCACCCGGATTTTTTGCTCGTTGAGCCAGGCCAGGATTTCGTGATACTGGGGATGCAACCCGTTTTCTCCCACGCCCAGGCTCACCGAGCCGACCGGGACCGCTCCGCAAATTTGCCGCACATCGTCCAGGCTCAGTCGGTCGAGTTTTAGCTGAGAACGGTAGCAGTGGGCACAACTCAGGTCACATTCGTTGGTAAGGCCAATCCCGACCGCATAACCTGCCGGGGGTAGTTGGGTGACATTTTTTGCTACCGTGACCAGGTTCTCAATTATTTCGCCCATTTTGAACCTCACTTCCCGAAATTACTAATTCTTGTACGAACCCGCCGCCAACCTGGATTGATTATAGAAAAAGAACTCGTCCCAAGTCCTTACCAAAATATAAATTTTCTTAATAGAACCTTTCGGAAAAAGCTTATTCCAGGACGCTTGAAGGTAATTCCCCGGTAACTAATCGTTTAGCCCGGTGATTTCGCCAGATTTCCCAGAGGTTGTAGATAATAAGACCGTTTAGCGGCCAGAATTCGAGCGGCCTGATCCATTGAAAAAGCGGAGTGTCGCCGTTATAGAAATAGGTCAGGTAGGGCAGTTCCGCCGTTATCGCAAAAATCAGCCAGGCCCCATCCCACAGCTTCCACTCGCTCTCGCCCCAGACCAGCGGTAACAGGACGAGCAGCCAGCTAAGATACCAGACGTGAATGGTCGAGGCTACCAGCAGGGTAAGTCCCAGGACCAGCGTTACCCGCCGGGGTAAACTCAGCCTGTAAACCAACCGGGGCCAGAAAGACAGCAGGAGAAGCCCTGTCCCAAAAATAAGCAGGCTTACCCCCTTGGCGACCGAGTTACCCCAGAAGTCGGCAGCCCAGCCGTAAAGCAGGCTTTCGTTATCCCGCCAGGAGCCGGTATATTCAAAAATCGAGCCGATAGCCCCCTGACCCAGCGCCACAAAAGGGACATAGCCTGCCACTATCACGGCCAGGGTCAGGGCCGGGTAGCGCCAGTTCCGCCAGTAAGCTTTTAGCAGGCCCTGCCAGCGGGGTCCGGTTTTTCCCAGGCTCACACCGGCCCAGCAAACCAGGAAGACCGGCAGGGCAAAAAGCGGGGTGAACTTGGCAAGACAGGCCAGCCCCAACGCCAGGGCGGACCAGTAAGGACGTTTTTGCCGGGCCAGCCCGATTGCCACCAGCAGCAGTAACAGCATCGGGGCATCGTTGTGGCCGCTCTGCCCGAACTCGATGGCGGGCAGGGGGCACCAGGCATACAGAATCACTTTGCGCCGGTCTAGTCCATACAGCCCTAATAGCCATAGTAGAGCCAGGCAATTCAAAATATCGAAAAGGGCGGCGGCTATTTTTGGTCCCAGGATATTATCCTGCAACAAAAGATATTCAACCGCCCCGATTAACTGGGAAAGGGGCGGATAAGGCGAGGCCGTTTCCCGCTGTTGAACCAGCGGCCAGATTGGACTGTGATAAGGCGTCAGGGCCGGGTCGTCAGGAGCATAGCGGTAGGGGCTGATCCCCTGTGTAACCAGACGCCCTTCCCAGGTGTAGCGGAACTGGTCGGTTGAAAGGGTCGGAGCAACCAGGACCAGGCTTAGCCTGAACGTTACCGCGAAAAAGATGATAATTAAAAGAGAATTCTTCAGGGGAGAGGACGTTGTTTGGTTGCGGACTGTTAAATTCCCGGCTTCTTGTGGTGCTTCCTTTTTGGGCTTGACATAATATGGTTTTCGCAACACCAGCCAGGTTGCCAGGCCGTACAGCCCAAAAAGAAACAGGTAAAACCAGATATATTCGACAGCGTGGTCGGTCAGGTTGCCGAGCAGGATTAAGCTTAAAAACCCGGCCTGCATCAAACAACCCAGCGCAATTAAAATATAAAAGCGGTATTTAACCAGAAAATATTGCATAGACAAATCGACTTGTTATACCCTTTTGCATGCCCAGGACCGCTCTATTATCACGGCGGTTAACGAAAAACCTGTACTTATAAACCAGTATAGCAGACCCATGTCTGCAAATCCTTACGAATGTAAAATTTTCCAAAGGAAATAAAGGTCTCTTAAGGCGGTTTTGAGAGGCGCAGCTGGCTAATAATACAGTCGAAAGTCTATGGACCGGTTATTACTCGTAGCGGAGAACCACAATTGGTTTTTCTTTGACCGCCCGCCAGGCGCTCAGGACGGTCGCCATCAGGGCCAGCCCCACACCAAGCCCGGTAACCAGGCCCAGCGTAACCGGGGAGAAGGTGATGCTTAAATTGGCATAAACGGTGCTGCGGTTCACCAGCATCTGGACCACGCTCATCACTACCAGGGCGCCGCCAATTCCCAGTACGCTCCCCAGCAAACCCAGGATGCCGCTTTCCCACAACAGCATTCCCAGCACCCGCCTGGGTTTGGCCCCCAGCGCCTTGAGTACACCCACTTCCTTGCGCCGTTCCAGTACGCTCAAAGCAACATTATTGGCAATCAGGATTGAGCCTCCCAACAGGCTCAGGAGACTGAGCAAAAGGGGTAGCGCCAGGATGGAATTGACCAGGTTGGTAAAGCGGGTAATCAGGTCGGTAAAGTCAAAAACAAAGTTACCGTAAAGGCTCTTTTGAATCTGGGTCAGGGCGGGTTGAATCAGCGGCGGGTCGATTTGCATGAAGAAGATGCTGAACTGGGCCCCCGCCTGGTTCACGATTTCAAACGGCACCACGAAGCCTTGTTCGAAGTTGGTCCCGGCAGTCCCCTTGCTGACGATACCGATAACGTTTACGCTGACGGCGCTGCTGCGGCTGCCGTTTCCAAAATTGTTCGCTCGGAGTCGCAAATTCACAGTATCCCCGACCTTGATGCCGTAGCAGGTAGCTTCGGCCTCGGAGACCAGCATGACTTTCTTGTCCATGTCCGCCGGGGTGAAGTTGCGCCCGGATAAGACCTTCTGGGGACCGTTCGGGCTGATACTCTCGGTCCCGGCCAGGCTGCGCCCGCTCACCTGGATAGACGATTTAATAAAAATATTATCGGCGGAATCCTGGTCCAAAAAGAGGCCGCAGGTCCCGGCGGCTACCGCCCGGTTGGTATCGGGCAGCCGTCCATTGATGCTTTGCAGGTTCGCCCCGACCGTATTGCTGACAAAAATCTTCTGGATGCCTGGCACATCTTTTTCAAAGCTGTTTTTCAGGTCTTCGTCCCGGCGGCTATAGACATTAACTGCCCCAGCGTTGAAACCGAGATTGTAATCGAGGGTCTGGCGCAAGGTTGTCTGAATGGTGTCGGACACGATGCCAATCAGGCTGACCAGGAACAGGCTGACCGTAATCACGGTCAGGGTAGCGGCGGTGCGCCCGCGCTGTCTTTGGAAGTTGCGGATAGCCAGTTTGAAACTGGGAGAAAAAGAAAAAGGGAATTTTCCGGTTAAAAAGACCACCAGGTACATTACGCCGGTTATGGCGACCAGGCCGCCCAACGTCAGGTAGGCCAGCCCAATCCCCAGGGCAATTTGCCCCAGGAGAATGCCCGCTACCAGGCCCAGGCCGAGCGTCAGAAGCAACCCGGCCAGCAGGGTCGGACCGTTGCCTAAACGGGGCAGGGCACCACCTTGCTGCCTTAAAACGTCGGCGGGTGGAATCCGGGAGGCCGTAAAGGCCGGTAGCAGCCCGAACATCCCGGCTACTATCGTGCCGATAAAAAGACCGGTCAGGAGTGGCCCCGGATAGAGCGACCAGGCCAGGGACCGCTGGAAAAGTTGCTCGACAATACTACGCATCAGAAAGCCCAGCCCGATACCGATAAAAATCCCGGCCAGGCTCCCCAGTAGCCCCATAAAGACGATTTGCCAGGTAAAAATAAGCAGGGTCTGGCGCGGTTTGAGACCGAGCGCCTTGATAGTGGCGATTTCAACGGTGCGCTGCCGGACTACCACCAGCATGGTGTTAATGCTGCCGATGCCGCCGATAAGCATGGCGACCAGCCCGATATAAGTCAGCACCTGGTCAACCGGCTCTAAACTCTGGCTGTTCTGGCTCAAGACCTGCGAGGCAGTGCGGACCTGGTTGAAAAAAGGGTAGCGCCCCGCTTTTTCCCTGTTAAAGTTTTGCAGGGCCTCGACAACATTTTGCGGGTTTTTACCCGGTGCCATCTTTACAAAATAGGTGGTCGGGATGACTTCGGCTTCCTGCAAGAACTGGCGAGCGGTCTGTTGTGAAACCATGCCAAAACCGACAAACAGGCCGGGGTCGAAATTTACCCCTGGCAGGTCCGGGTCAATCGCTCCCACGATTTTTAGGGTAGTGGAAGCCCCGGTCCGGGTGAAGTCAATCAGGCTGCTGACCTCGATTTCCTCGCCGAGGTGGTAGCCTTTGGCCTGCATTATAGATTTGCTGATAATAATGGAGTTGGGTTCGGCCAGCAGTTGCTGGAAAGTGCCTCCCGCCGGTTCAAGCATATTTATCTGGCCGAAAAGCGGAAAATGGGCCGGGTCTACTATATAAACAGTAGGCGGGACATTGAAATAGCCGGTAATCTGGACCGAGTGGGTGTTAAGGCCGGTCCAATCCTGGACTTGCCCGGACTCTTTTAAGCCGTTCAAGAGTTGGGCGGCCTGGGGAGCCAGGGTCCGCTGGTAGTAATTGCTAAAATTGACGTTTCCCACCACGTCGCCCCCGGCTCGCACCTGGAAGTCGCCGACAAGGGTTTCCCGGATGCTGGCGGAGAGCGATTGGAGGCCGACCAGGGTACCTACCCCGACCGCGATACAGGCAATCGCAAAAAGAGAGAGTTGGCCCCCACGCAGGACCGAACGCCAGGCATATTTCACATAAAAAAAGAATCTATTCAAGTTGCTTCTGTTTCAAATGAAGTTATTTACGGCCATAACCGGACGCCAGCCAGACCTGGTTGGCTAATAGGGCATGCCCGGCAATATTCGGATGGATGTCGCCACTGGCAATCCAGGTCAAATCTTTCTCCCGGCCCAGGACTGGCTGGTAGAAATCAGCGACTTTCAGGTTGCGTTCGGTCGCGCGCTGGCTTATCAAAGAGTTAAAACGGACCGCCCAGGTGGTATCCGAACTCTGACTTTGACCGTCACCAAAGGGGTTGTAATAGGTCGTAACAATGATGTCGCTTTTGCCGCCGGTATGGGCTACAAGTTGGTCAAGAATTTTTTGAAAGTTGGTATCGAACTGTTGCAGGGTGGCTTCTTTAACCGTGTCACTCGCCCCCCGCGCCCCTATCACGTCATTACCCCCGATGGTAAGCGTGATAGGGCTGACCCTTTTCCCGGCCTGGGCTGCCGCGTCAATTTCGGTCAGGGCTTTATCAAGCTGGCTTTTGGCTTTGGGGCGGTTTATAAAAGTAGCGGCGGTCTCACCCGGTATCGCCAGGTTGAGATAGGTCAAACCCTCCGGGCGAATTTGTTTGAGATACTGGTAGTAAAAGACTGCCGCGTAACCGCTCTGTTCGGGGGGAGAGGCCCCGACCCCGAAGGCCACGGAATCCCCCAGGGCCATGTATTCATCCCCGACTCGGCTAGCGGCGGTTGGATCCAGGTTCAGGGTTGGTAGTGTCTGACCGGTGTTGGCCTGGTTTGGCCGGGACTGGGCGAGTAGGGTGGGAGTGGGTTTTGCCGGGGCCAGGACGAAAAAGAATAAAAAGGCCAGCCCAAGCCCCACGATTACCAGGCCCCCAAGCCAGATTGTAATTCTATTTTTAGACATCTTGTTCACAGCTACCCGGTTGTAAAATGCCAGGTCCCTCAATTGCGACCAGACTAACTAAAGCTCATTATCCTTTTTTATTGAAACCAAAGTCAATTGAAAATCAGGGCAAACTGCCCTGAAGTGAATTAGGGGTTGATTAATGCTGCCACCGGGTTTAATAAAATCTACCTGAAATTAGAAGAAATGGCATACTTAAAAATGCCAGAGATGTCAGAAGCAGGGTTATTGCCAGTAAGAATATAAATAGGTAATAGCTAGACTTTGTTTAACCTGCTATAATTGAGTTCTTCATTAAACAAGCTGTTTTTAAAAATTAAAAAATGTAAAAGAATCCTGAGAAAGGGCTCGTAACGGTATGCTCGAACCCCTGGTTTCGATTATTATAATGTCCTATAATTATGGCCGCTTCATCGGTAAAACAATCCAATCTATGCTCGACCAAACCTACCAGAACTGGGAACTGGTTATTTGTGATGATTGCTCAAAAGATAATTCTGTTGAGGTTATCCAATCCTTTAACGACCCACGCATAAGCCTCTATATCCAGAACCCTAACAAGGGCGCTTCCAGGGCCTATAACCGGGCCTACGAACATTGCCGGGGCAAGTATGTTGGCAGTGTCGACGCCGACGATTATTTCGCGCCGGATAAGTTAGCCAAACAGGTCGCCTACATGGAAGAACACCCGGATATTGATTTTACCGGCACCTATATAATCCAGATAAACGAGGTCGGAGAAGAAGTGCTTGGGCGAGTCGAAAAATGGGTAAACCGGGAATTCGACCTCGACCCGATTGATAACTGGGCCATCTTCAATCACCTCTGTCATTCCACGGTCCTTATCCGTAAGTCCAGCCACGACCGCCTGGGTGGCCTCAATCCTGACCTGCACCTGTGCCCGGATTTTGATTTGTGGTTACGGGGCCGGGTAAACGAAATGCGGTTTGTAAACCTGCCCGAACGCCTGACCTATTACCGGACCCACCAGTCTAACGTTTCTCACAATGTTGATTTCAAACGCTTTATGCTTGAGTTTGCTTATCTATACCGGACCACCCTGGGGCCATACCTGACCAGGATTTACCGGCCCGACCTGATAGAGCAGACCATTTTTTACCTCGCCCAGGAATTTTTTCCGGCGGCGCCCACACCCTTCAAACTCCACTTCATGCAGTTATTGTCTGCTTTTCCGCTCTATTCTACCGAGGTGGAACCTTTTATAGAAACTTTTGGGAAGCATCTCGACCCGGAAATCTGGCAGTATTTGCGCAGAAACCCAACGCCGGTTGAACGTTCGTTGAAAGTTGAAGTGCCGGCACCAAAACCCGAATATGAAAAGGACACCAAACTGATTATCGTTGATGATTATTTTCCAAACGTAATCACCAGCTTCCGCGTCCAGGAATTTAATTATTATCTCCAGCGTTTGAACTGTGAGATTTATTCCTTTAATCCCGATTTCGAGGAATACTGGGAAGAATATGCCGAGCTTTATCCCCAGTTCAAAGACCGGGTAAAACGCTTTATACCCGAACAGGATCTCAACGGCTCGCTTGTTTATACTGTTTTTCTAGCCAACACTTACAAGATGCTCAGGCTTATCGAGAGCGAAAAAGTGCCTTTTTGCTTTACCCTTTACGCCGGGGGCGAATTCCGCCTCAATGACCCCGAATCGGATTACAAACTGCTAAAGGTTTTTAACTCGCCGTTTTTCCGTAAAGTAATTGTCACCCGGCAGGCCACTTTCGATTACCTTGTTTACAACGACTTTTGCCCGGTGGAAAAAATTGTGTTTATCCCCGGCGCGGTTTTCCCGACCGATTATTATATAAAGAATATGGCTCCCCGGCGGGTCTTCGGGGAAGATAAATCAAGCCTGGATATTTGCTTTGTTGCCCTGAAATATACCCCCCTTGGCGTGGATAAAGGTTACGATACCTTTATCAAGGTCGCCAAAAAGCTGAGTATGTTCAACCCGGACATCCGGTTTCACGTGGTCGGGGATTTTGACCGAGAGGAGATTGACGTGGAAAGCCTGGGAAATCATATTACCTTTTACGGACCACAACCGACTTCGTTCTTCCCCCAATTTTACGCGGATATGGACCTGATTCTTTCCCCGAACCTGCCTTTCAAACTGGCTCCCGGCGCTTTTGACGGGTTTCCGACCGGCGCTTGTACCGAAGCCGGTATAAACGGAGTAGCTGTTTTTTGTACCGATATTTTGAACGACAACCTCGATTACAAAGATGGCGAGGAAATTGTCATTATTACGCCCGACCCGGACGATATAGCCCGCAAAATTATGGATTATTTCTGTGAGCCGGAGAAATTGGCTCTTTTAGCCCGGCGTGGTCAGGCCCGCTTCCAGGAAATCAATAGTTACGAAAAAATGTTGCGGCCCCGGTTGCGGGTTCTTACCGAGTATATTTAACCGCCCAGACCAGCAATAAAGGTTCGAGACAGTTTTGAAATAGTTTTAGCCCGCCGGGTTGTTCCGGCCCTCTCGAAAGGACAATTAAAAGGATGCCAACTGAAACACCGCTGATCAGTGTAACCATTCCAGCCTATAACAGCCAGGCTACCATTGCCCAGGCCATCCAGAGTGTCCTCGACCAGACCTTTACGGACTTCGAGATAATTGTAGTAGATGACGGTTCCAAGGACCGGACCGGCGAAATAGTCGCAGAATTCAATGACCCTCGGATAACCTATATCTACCAGGAAAACCAGGGTGGCAGCCAGGCCACAAACCGGGCGCTAGAGGCCGCCAGGGGTAAGTATGTCGCCCTTTTCGCGGCGGACGATATTTGCTGCCCGGAACGCCTGGAGCGTGAATATAATTTTCTGAGCGAAACTGGTGGCAAAATTGTCTTTTCCTGGGCGGAATTTATTGGGGATGACGGACAGGTCCTGGAAGGGAATCATTTCGCCCGTGGTTTTTTTAATCATCCTCAGCGGGACCAGGCCGAGATGATTAACTGGTTCTTTTTTAAGGGGAATTATCTTTGTACCGTCAGTTGTATGGCCGAACGGCAGCTTTTCTTCGACAACGGCTTATTCCGCCCCAGCTCGGCCCAGGTACCCGATTTATGGATGTGGGGGAAGCTGGTCAGAACTATCGAATTACCCATCTTGCCCGAAAAGCTAATCAAATATCGAGTTAGGTCCGATGGCGGTAATGTGAGCGGTCCCTTGAATGCGCCTCGCGCCCAGTTCGAATTGGTGGAGTTTTCCCGCAACTTTTTACAAAGCCTGTCGGCTGACATGTTCAAGAAAGCTTTCGCACGCAACCTTCGAAACCCCTATTTCGAGGAGGGTGTTGAATTCGAGCTTGAAAAAGCTTTTCTCTGTATCCAGCATCAACTGCCGGGGGTTCGCCAGGCGGGCGTCGAAAGACTTTCTGTTTTATTTGAAGACCTCAGGGTTGTAGAAATATCCCGGACGAACTACAGTTTCGGCCTGCCCGAATTATTCCTCGTCACCAAGAGCCTGCAAATCAGCGCCGGTCTCGAACTGATAAAATTAAAGGAGCAGCTTTTACTCCTTCAAGACACCGAAAGCGAGGCTAAAAGATACGTCAAGAGTCTTGAAACGGAAATCAAAAAGTTGACGACATATCTGAAGAGTCTCGAACCGGCTTTTGAGAATGCCCAGAAATACCTCAAGAACCTCGAACCGGCTTACCAGGATTCCCAGCAGCGCCTGGCCCATCTTGATTTGGAATATCGCAAAACCTCCGCTCTTTTGGAAGAAAAAGCTGTTGCCAACTCAGTCCTGCAACTCCAAAATCAGGAACTGGCGAGCAAGAATCTGGATTTAACCGCCCGGTTAGAACAGGCCCTTACCGCAAAAGAGCATTTGGAAAAAAGCCTGGCTCGTTACGAAAAAGACCTGCGCGCGCTCCAGGCTACTCGGACTGTGCGAATTACCCGGTTCTTACGCAGACCTTTTGGAAAATAAGTAATCCTGGGTAAAATTCAATAGTTAATTTCCCTGCAAAAACCGTATCCTTTTTGCTTTTCATATCGTTGTTATATATGAACCCCACCTCCGCCCTGTAGGCCATTAATTCACTGTTGAAACCAGTTTACTCCGGTGAACCCTTCCTGGCCGTTATTTTTAAGTTGCGCCTTTCATCGAGGCCAGTTCTGCAAGCCCCTTAATCGCTATATCCTGACAGCTTTCGGGTTTTAACTTATTCATCTATTTATTAAAGCAAAAGGTAAAACAATTATGGAACCCGGTTCATCCGCTTCTGGCGCATATACCAGGGCCGAGTTTGAGAAAGTGGTTGAGGAGACCCGGCCCCAACTTCACCGCTACGCCGCCCGCATGCTCGGTTCTGTCCTGGATGGAGAAGACGTGGTCCAGGAAGCTTTAGCCAAAGCTTTTAATTCCCTGTCTTCTTTGAGTTCCAATTCAAACCTGCGGGGGTGGCTCTTTCGGATTGTTCACAACAAGGCTATTGATTTTCTCCGCCAGGCGGGTTACCAGAGTATGGAACGCCTGGACGAACATGCCTTGCTTGCCGAACCGGATGTGCCGTTGGAGGAAAAAGAACTCGTAACCGTAGCTCTGTCGGTGTTTCTCAAGCTTGCCCCCAAACAGCGCAGTTGTGTCATTCTCAAAGATGTCCTGGGCTATTCTCTCGCCGAAATGTCAGAATTGCTCAATGCAACTGTCCCGGAGATAAAGGCTGCCCTCCACCGGGGCCGGACTCGCCTGCGTGAACTTGCGGCTCACCTGGAAGAAAATGGTCCCATCTCCATTCCGGATGAACAGGAGCGCGCCCGGTTAAACCGCTATATAGAGCTTTTCAATGCCCAGGACTTTGAAGCGGTGCAGGCCATGTTGACCGAGGATGTCCGGTTGGAATTAGTCAACCGGGTTAAAAAGCAGGGGATTTCCGAGCTCAGCCAGGATTATTTTACAAATTACACCAGGCTGCACGACTGGCGTTGCGCGCCCGGTTACGTCGAGAACCACCTTGCCATCCTGGTTTTCCAGCCTTATGTGGATTCGTCTCAGCCGGATTACTTTATCCTGCTATCCTGGCGGGAAGACAAGGTCGAACTCATCCGTGATTATCGCTACGCTCGGTACGTGATGCAAGAAGCTGAAATTGGCAAAATCTAAATTTTTATTTTGAACCAGAAAGAGGTAACTTTATGAGGTCTGTAATGGTACGCTACAAGGTCAAAGCCGACCGGGCCGCTGAGAACGAAGGCTATATTACAAAGGTCTTCGAGCAACTAAAAAGCGAGCAACCGGACCACCTGCGCTACGCTTCCTTCAAACTTGAGGACGGGGTCAGTTTTGTCCATATCGCTTTTAATGACACCGAGAATAATCCCAACCCGCTGACCACACTCTCAGCCTTCAAAGATTTTACCGCCCGGATAGGCGAGCGCTGTGAAGAACCGCCTATGACGGCCACTTTGAAGGAAATAGGCTCCTATAACTTCTTTGGTTAAAAAATCCTATTAACTGGTCAAGAGAGTGAAAATGGGTTAGTGCCGGTTCAGGTTGGCACTAACCCATTTAAATTTATATATCAGTCTCCCCAAATTTATTCCTTGACACTCCCGGCCAAAGAACCGCTGACGATAAAACGCTGGGCGAAGATGAAGACCAGGGCCACCGGGATAGACATAATCAAACCGACCAGGGCCAGGTCGCCTTTGATCATCGGGGAATCGGTCTGGGCGAAAGCCGGGTGCAAAGCGGGGGTATTGGCAGCCAGGGTTGCCAAGCCGACCGGCAAGTTATACATCGTATCCTGGTTGAGCATCACGAAAGGTAAAAAGAAATTGTTCCAGTTTGCGTTAAAACTGAGGAAGGCCAGCAGTCCGAGCAGGGGTACGGCCAGTGGTAGCGCGATTTGCTGGAACAGTTGCCATTCGTTGCAGCCATCCACTTTGGCGGCTGATAATAAATCGGTGGGAAGGCTCGAAGCGTAATAGATAAAAGCCAGGTAGACCCCGAAAGGAAAAAACGCCGCCGGTAAAATTACGGCCCAGGGTGTGTCCACCAGACCAACCAGGCTTAGTTCCAGGAATAAAGGGAGCACCAGGGCCGAAGCCGGGACAATCATGGTTATCAGGGTCAGGGTTAGTATCAACCCCCGGCCTGGAAATCGCATGGTAGCCAGGACATACCCGACCGGCACCACAATTATGACGCTCAGAATTACAGAGCTAAGCGTATAAAAAATTGAGTTGGTAATCCAGCTAAGAATTGCCGCGTTATTGAAACCTAACAAATGGTCCCAGGCTTCCCCAATCCTACCCCAGGAGCCGAACGATATTGAACCCAGGTTATATAACTGGTCTTCGTTTTTGGTGGGAGCCAGCACCAGCCAGAGTAAAGGTAGCCCGAAGAAAAGCGCAATAATAAGCAGTAAGACAAAACGGATGACGGTGCCACCCAGGCTAAGCCCGCTCCTGCGGCGATGTAACTGCTGTTGTTTCCACCATGACCCAAAGCCTGTTCCAGAAATGGTACGCATTGTTGATTCCCTCCTGCCCGGTTATGAGGCTGCCGTAGCATCAGTATCGTAAAATTTGGTCCCGTAAATGATGATAAATGCCCCCAGTAAGCCGACCAGGACCATTAACAGGGAAATGACCGCTGCCGTTCCAAAGTTGCCTTCGTTAAAGGCCAGGAAATAACTTAGCATGTTGGGCGAGTAAGTTGGCCCGGCAATTGTATTGCCTGAACTTATATCGTTTAGAATCAACGGTTCGGCGAACAACTGGATATTCCCGGCAAAAGTCAATATGAGCATGAAAACAACATAGCGGTAAATCATGGGCAGTTTGATACGGATTGCCAGTTGGAGCGCGGAGCAACCGTCAATCAGGGCTGCTTCCAATAGTTCTTTTGAAACACCCTGTAAAGCCCCGTAAAAGATGGCAATCCACCCACCGGCCCCACTAAAAAAGCCTATCAGGGTGATCATTACCGGCAGGTTTTGTAGTTTTGCCACGTCCGAAATCGTCTGGTAACCAAAAGCCTTTAGCAAGGGGGCAAAAGGACTTAGCCGGGGGTCGAACATAAAAATTGCCAGTAAAATGGCGGTCGGACCGGCCACCGCACCCGGTACAAAATATAAAGTCCGCAGAAAATCGGTATACCACCCCTGGCGGGCATGCAATAGCAGGGCTATGATAATTACCCCGAAAATTCCAACCGGGATTGAAATAATCAAAAACTGGGCAATATTACCAATCGCGGAGCCAAACCTGAAATCGCTCACGGCTTTCGAATAATTGCTCAGACCTGCCGCAAAATATTGAGGTTGACCCTCTTTATAACTGGTAAAACTGATTATCAGCGCGTAGATGGCGGGACCAACCCCGAACGCCAGCAATAAAACGAGATAAGGCAGGGAGAAAAGGTAGGCCGACAGATAACGAATGATTTTCTTGCGAGGCCGCGTTACCTCGTCAGGTTTGGTAACCCCGGTAAACTTGGCAGATTTTTCCATAAAGGTTTCCTTTTTGAACTAGGGTTCCTGTCTGATGGGAATTTAACCGGCGGGGAAACATTTAAGGTTTCCCCGCCGGAAAAGAGCAGTTAGGGCCTTCGATTACCAGAATCCATAGAAACCGGAACGTTAAAACGGTAAGGAGAGAAATCTTTAATAACCTTCTCTCCTTACCGGATTAAAAATTAAGGTGTTTTGGTAACGACCTCATAGCCCTGGGCCTGGGCCAGGGGAACCAGGTCCTTCTGGAAAGGATCCATCAAAGATGCGACAGTTTTCCCATCCTTAAGCCCGGCGTTCACTATCTTGGCATACGATGTAGCCACGTCATAGCGGACCTGGGACCACTCAGGATAGAGATAGGAGGCCGAGGTTTTAAGGACCGGGTAGGGGTCGAAAGCATAAAGCTTATCGTTCTGGATGGTGGCGTGCCAGGCATCGGCAGCCGGGATGTACGCCGGGTAAGTCGGGGCAGTCGCCTGGTAATCGTTAGAAGTGGTCAACCAGAGCACCAAATCAGTGGCGAGTTTGGGATTTTTGGTGTTGCGGAAGACCGTCCAGGCGGAACCCCCCTGCGCAGCCGTATAGGTCTTGCTATCGGCGGCCCATTTGGGCGGTTCGGCCACACCCAGTTGACCATCAGTCGGATTGGCTTTGTAGTAGGTGGCTTTGAAGACGTACTGGCCGTACCAGGAAGCCGCCGGGAGCATCAAAATCTTGTTGTCGGTCCCCAGTTTGGCAAAATCGGGGTCGAACGGTCCAAAATTACTGACAGCTTTGGCCGCAATCAACTTATCGAGCATATCCGCGACCCTGGTGCAATTGGGGTCGGCAGTGTTAATCAGGACCTGGCTGTTGCCCAACGAGCGCTGGAGGGGGCAGTTGCTTCCGCCAAAATACATGTTTACTGCCTGGTTGTCGCCGACCGCCCCAATCACGTAACCGGGGTGTTCCTGGGCCACTTTAAGCCCCAGTGCGAGGTAATCTTCCCAGGTTTTAGGGACAGTGTAGCCGAACTGGTCCATCAGCTTTTTGTTATACCAGAGGACGTTCTGGGCCAGGTCGTTGCGAAGGCAGAGCAGTTTCCCATCGAAGACGCAGTCATCCAGCCCGGCGAACTTGCTTTTAATATCAGCCGAAACATAGGGGGTCAGGTCCATGGGGTAATTGTGGGCCTGGTCTGCTACCTGGGCCACAATGTTCGGCTCGGCAAATACAACATCCGGCCAGCCTTTGCCGGTATTGTTAAAGAGCAGCACTTTGCCGGGGAACGCCGCCCGGTCAACCACCTCGATTTTAATCTTGGAAGCCTGGTCGGGGAACTTCTGCTGGAACTGGGTAATAGCGGGTTTGCGAGTATCATCGACCCAAACGGTGATGGTCGCATTGGGGTCGCCGGCGGCGGCACCGGCGGTTGTCGCTGAGCCGCCGCTACTTGCGGTAGTAGGGGTGTTGTCACCACAGGCTGCCAGCACTAAAACCGCGCAAAGTGAAATAAGCGCCAGGAAATGAAACCGCCATCGGGTCGAGGAAAGTAACGTCATCGGAACCTCCTGAATAAGTGTATTCGGTTGGATTTAGCTGTGCCTTGAAGGCCGGATAAAACTTATTAAAACCAGAACCACAGAGTAATTTGCGAAATTAAGGCAGTACACGGTGTCCCCATTATTGCACCAATTTGTATGACAAGTCAAGAGGTATTTTTTAGATAGGTATGATAACTTTGAGTGTTTCATGGTAAAAAAGGTTAAATTAAGGGTTATTTTAGGATAAATTAAAAAATTTGTATGATGAATTTGTTTATTGACAGGAAATACATAATATGAGATTATAAATTTTAAGCAGCCATTATTAAAAAAAGTCAGTTGGGAGTAAACCAATTTGGAAGTGGAAAATGACAAAGTCACTGAAAGTTTGTCTATTCAACCGCGTTTGAGTTATGAAACGGTAGCCGCCAAAATTGTTAAATATGTTGCCAGCCGTGGGCTAAAACCCGGAGATAAACTACCTACTGAGCAGGAAATGACCGAGATGTTTGGCGTGAGCCGCACGGTTGTCCGCGAGGCCATCAAAGCTTTGGCTTCCAACGGGATGGTACGGTCGCGCCAGGGAAGCGGGTTATACCTGGCCGATGAAACGCAATCTGCCAATATCTTGCCTTTTGTCTTTACGGCAACTATAAAACCGGAAACCGTTGCCCAACTTTTCGAGTTCCGGTGTTTTATGGAGAAGGAAATCGTAAGGCAAGCAGTCCATAAAATTACTGTCAAGGAATTAAGGTCGCTGGAAAAGGCGTTAAAAATACACCGCCAGGGTGCAGAAACCGGTAACCGGGAAATCTTTCACCAGGGCGATAGCATGTTTCACCGGGTTTTAGCAGAATCGACCCATAATATCTTTTTTATTCAGAGTCACAATAATCTCTGGCACCTGCTGCAAATTATTCTTGAAATAGCGGTTGGAGAAACTGTCGGTTCGTGGCAAAGGGCCGTAGAACAGCATCAAAAACTCTTTGATTGTATTAAAGATGGGGATGAGGAAGGGGCGGTCAATACGATTGAGGAACATATCACGAGCAGTTCAAACCCTTATTTACAGGCTATCTCGAACGTTATGATTAACAAATCGTATTCAACCTAAGCACAAATCAAAAAGATGAGGAGTTAAAAACTTGAAAATAACCGAGGTCAAAGTAGATCTGTACCAGTATCCACCACAAACTGCTTATAAGTGGCGTTTTGGGCTGCCAGGTTCCGATCCGGGCGGGATAGGTGCCCGGTTACGTCTTGTTACCGACGATGGGCTCGAAGGTTGGGCCTTTTGCAACCGGGGCCGCATTTTAGATGACCTGATTGACCGGCGCATCCGTCAGGAGTTGATCGGGCAAGACCCCTTGCAGCGGGAATGGCTGTGGCACCGTATGTGGGAACTCGACCGGATCGAAGAATTCCCCATTTATGTGCTGGGCCTGGTCGATGTAGCCCTGTGGGATTTAGGAGCGAAAGCGGCCAATTTGCCTCTCTACCAGTTGTTAGGCGGTTTTCGCACCAGTCTTCCGGCCTACGCCAGCACCGTAACTTTTAGCACCATCGAGGAATATCTCGATGTGGCCGACCAGTGTATTGCCCTGGGTTACCCGGCGATTAAACTGCACGCCTGGGGTGATGCCCGAAAGGACGCCAAACTGGGCCAGGCCCTTCGCAACCATGTCGGACCGGATTATCCCCTCATGTACGATGGCTCCGCCGGGTTTGATTTGCCGGATGCCGTCTACCTGGGCCATGCCCTGGGGGAAGCCGGCTATCTCTGGTACGAGGAACCGTTGCGCGAGTTCAACGTGACGGCTTACAAGCGCCTGGCCGAAAGAGTCTCGATTCCTCTCAATATTGCCGAAACTTCCGATGGCGCCCACATGAATACCGCCGACTTTATCGCGGCGGGCTGCGCTTCTTTTGTGCGGACCAGCGCCGGGTTGCGGGGTGGGGTTACCGGGGCGATGCGGATTGCACACCTGGCCGACGCCTACCGGTTAAGGGCGGAAGTCCACGGGGATGGGTTGTTGCATCGCCACCTGTGCATGGCTATTTCGAACACGACCTATTATGAATCGCTGGTCAAGACCAACCCGGTCGTGCGCGCGCCCGAAATTGACGCCAACGGTTTAATCCATGCTCCTACGGCTATCGGGGTCGGTTTTGAAGCCGAGTTCACCGTGACCGAGGACCAGTTTCTCGTAAGACAGGAACTGGCTGCCAGGGTTTAAATTACCCGGCCCGTTCAAAACAAAAACCGGCTTCATATCCCTAAATCAGGGGTGAAGCCGGTTTTCCTATATTTGTCTACTGTTTTTCAGGGCGAGTGCGGCGCCTGGTATAGACGAATAAGAATCCCGCCAGAGTCGTGACCAGGGTCAGGGCCAATAAGAGGAAAGGCAAGCCTGAAGCAGGGCTTTCCGGCCCAGGATTGCCGGTCGCCGGTACCCCCGGTGCGCCGCCCGTACCGCCGGAGCCCGCAGCAGGCACGAAATTCAAGGCCCCGGCGGGCGTGCTCAGGCTTAATTTGTTGCCGCTGAGGGTAAAAGCCACCTGCCCTTTTAACACCGAAAGCATCAACTGTTCTTGCTTGTTAAGGCTATCATCGACGCAGGCCCGGAGGGTCGAAATTACTTCGCTGATATTTAACTGGTTACCATCCTGGGTGTAGGCTCCCCCATAACTGTTACAAACGGTGTTTCCGCTAATTTTACCATCGTTGCTGAAGACGAGCGTTGGCGGTGGGTTGCCCAGAGCCGGGACAAAGGCGGCCCGTTGCACCGCTGTTTCCGCCAGCACCCAACTGGTATTTGCCAGGGAACCGCCGGTCTGAGCCAAGGCAGAACCAGCCGATAGGGGTAGGGCTATCCCTCCCAGGATGACCAGCATTGCTAAGGCAAGTCGTTTAATCATCACACATCTCCCTTTTTCTTCATCGTGAGCGCTTGTTTTACTACTCCATACCTTTTTATAACGTGACTCAGGGTTTCAAAATTACACCAAATTCCAAATCCGCCCCGCTCCCCGGTATTGTGCAACAGCCTTTTTACTGTATGATAGGAGAGGAAATAATATTAAAGAGAAATACCAGACAAAATGAGCCCGGCGCTTCTGGGGAATAAGGAAATTATGATTAAAGCCAAACACCTTATTATGGATATGGATGGGGTCATCGTCCGGGGCAGCCAGCCGGTAGAAGGCGCTCCCGAATTTATCCGCCGTCTCAAAGAAGAAAATCGCAAATTCCTCATCCTGACCAACAACTCAATCTACACCCCTCGCGACCTGGCTAACCGCCTGCAACACATCGGGATTGACGTCACCGAGGATAAAATTTACACCTCGGCTATCGCTACGGCCCGTTACCTGGAAAGCCAGAGGCCCAACGGGAGCGCGTTCGTCATCGGTGAGGCCGGGCTTACAACGGCCCTGCACGAGGTGGGCTATATCCTGAGCGACCACAGCCCCGATTATGTGGTGCTGGGCGAAACCTCTTCCTACAGTTTTGACCGCATAACCAGGGCTATCCGGTTGATTCTGGCAGGGGCGCGTTTTATTGCTACCAATCCCGACCCGAATGGACCGGGAGAAGGCGGGATTACCCCGGCTACCGGGTCGGTGGCGGCCTTAATCGAAAAGGCGACCGGCGTTTCTCCCTACTTCGTGGGCAAACCCAATCCCCTGATGCTCAGGACAGCCCTGCGGCAACTCGATGTCCATTCCGAAGAAAGCGCTATGATTGGAGACCGGATGGATACCGATATTGTAATGGGCACCGAGAGCGGCCTGGAAACGGTGCTGGTCCTTTCCGGGGTAACCACCCGCCAGCAGGCCGAACGCTTCCCCTACCGGCCCAACCATATCCTGGAAACGGTCGCTTTTATCAATTTTAGCCAGGAATAACCGGTTTAACCAACCCAGGATTCTTATGCCCGGAACTTCGCTCCCTTCCGGGCTCACTGTAATTCTACCCGGTTTTGATGTATGAGATGAGGTTTTATTCTTCCTCGCCGGGCCACCTGTTTATAATTTCTCCAAAACCAGAACAGGCTTTCCTGAAAGCCCAGGTTTACATAACCCTTGAACTAAACTTTGCAGGGTTTTTATGCTTTTAAGATGAAATAAACTTGAATTTTTGGAAAATCATGTTTAGAATAAGCTCGATTAAAAAATTTTTAAGCCTATTCCAATCGCCGAAGTAGCCCCAAACCGGGCCTATTTTATTGTCCCAACCCTTTTTAATCTATCCAAAACAGAATATTAGAACTCAAATTACAATTTGTAAGCAGGTGATGGTAAAACCCTATGTTAGTACGAGAGTTAATGACGGTCTACCCGGTTTACATCTACGAAGATGCCACTATCCACCACGCCGCCGAGGTCATCAGTTTGGCCGAGGTTAGCGATATTATGGTCGTGGATAAGCAATTCAACTTTATCGGGGTGCTTTCCGAGGGCGATTTATTGCGTCGCATGCTGCCGGATATGGATGAAATCCTGGCGGTGGGCGGCACTTTGAGCCATGCCTTCCAGTTGTTTGTCCAAAAAGGAAACCAACTGGCCGCCGACCCGATTGGACACCTACTTATTCGGGACGCTATCAGTGTTAAGACCACGGACGAGGTGGCCGAAGTTGCCACCATTATGGTCCAGAAACAAATCCGACGCCTGCCGGTCGTGGATAATAACAAATTGGTCGGTTCAATTTCACGGGCGGATATATGCCGGGCCGTAATCTATAATAGAAATCGCGGTTAAAAGTGCAAAGAAAACCTCAATCCCGCCTGGTCCTTGAAAAAATCGAAGCCGCCAACCAGGCCAACGGCCACGAGAACGGCGGTCCCCTTTCGGCCAGAAGCGGCTTTCTGCCCGACCCGCCGCCCCTGCTCCATCTGCCGGAGCAATACCGGGCCTGGGACATCCTGGCTGGCAACCTGCCTCAACTTTTTAGCAACCTTTCTTTTCGCAAGGAAGCGGACCGCCTACCACTGCTGCCCACCGATGCGGCCAGTTTGCCGGATAAGTATTTGTGGCGAGCCTCGTGCCTGATAAGCATCCTGGCCCATGCCTACCAGCGCGTCGAGCTAACTCCGCCGTCCCAGCTTCCCCGCAGTATCAGCCAGCCCTGGGCCGAAATCTCGGCCCGGTTGGGCAAACCTTACCCGTATATGTCCTATATGGATCTTATAATGTATAACTGGAAGTTGCGCGACCCCGGTCAACCGCCGGTCCTGGAAAATCTCGATTTGCTCTTTCCCACGGTAGGGACCGAGACGGAGCGGGTATTTTACCTGACCCAGGTCGAGATAGCCTACCGGTTTGTCCCGATTATTGGCGCGATACTCCAGGCCCAGGAAGCAGCCCTGAATGACGACCCGGCCAGCCTGGAACGCGAACTGTTGGTGATACTCAACAATCTACAACACATATCCCACTACACCTTCCAGAAAATTGACCCCAATCCGCACGCCCGCACCTCGGTTGACCAGGTGCTCTGGGCCAAGACGGTGGCTCCTTTTGGCGTCGCCATAAACCCCGACCATCCCTCGCCCAGCGGCACCGCTGCCCCGGTCTTTCACCTGATGGATGCCTTTTTCAGTCGCCGCGATTTTGACACGGTGCTGGGCCAGGAGTCCGACCGCCTGAGCGTTTTATCTCCCCCGGCCTGGCAGGAGTTTATCCGGGCCGTCGGTAAAACCTCGGTGCTGGATTACATTCACCGCTACGATTACCGCAGCCTGCGCGGCCTGTTTTACCAGGTCATGGAAGCTTTTGCCGGGGATAAGGGCTATCTTGGAGTTCACCGCCTTAAAGTGCTGGGTTTCCTGGAAACAGCCTTCAAGGCCGGGCGCTCAGTGACCATGATGAAGGGGTTTAGCGGTCTTTTTCGCAGCAAAACCTGGACTAAAATCGACCGGGAACTGGAATTAACCCGTGACGAACGCTATAACGTGCTGGCCCACCATAGCTATTCGGCCAGGTTACTCCAGGGCGCTACCTATACCGACCCTCAGACCCAGAACAAAATCAACTTTATCCAGCTTGACCTGACTAATACCGGCCTGCGCTACCGGCCAGGGGACCGGATCGGTATCTTTCCCGAAAACAGCCCGGAGTTAGTCGAAAAAACCCTGCGGGCTTTACAGGCTACCGGGGATGAGGAGGTTGAGTTAAACCGGGCCTGGCGGATTGCCCTGCAACGCCTATCCTTCAATTATGCGCCGACTCAAACGCTGCGGACCCTGATTAAATACGGTAGTATTCGCCCGCTAACTCGCCCGGTAGCTAAGCAACTTTATACCCTGACGGCCTCAAATTTCCTCAAGAAGATTTTGAACGAACGGGCCGAAGACCAGTGGGAACTCTGGGATTTGCTCGAGGAACTGCGCAAAGGGGGCTATGATACCCGGCGCTTCTGGAAAGCCGGGCCGGGCGAGGCCGAAAGTATTTGCCGGATTGTGCCGCCCGAAGCCTTCCGGCTTTATTCGATTGCCTCCAGTCCGAATGATTCTTCTAACCCCGGACAGCCGGGTAATCGTCTCAGTTTAATTGTAGGTGGTTTGAAGTACCTGACCCCGGCTTCCCCGGTCACCCACGCCGAACAGCGGTTTGGGACCGGCTCCAACTTTTTGGAGAAAATCTCCAACGCCGATAAGCCCCAGCAAAACACTATCCCTCTCAAACTGGTTACCGCTACCAGTTTCAGCCTCCCCACCGATCCGCGCCGCCCGATTGTGATGTTTGCCGCCGGTTCGGGTATCGCGCCCTTTTCGGGGTTCTTGCAGGCCCGCGCCAACCAGCCGGGGAATAACTGGCTCTTTTTTACGACCCGCAACCCCAGCCAGGTTTTCTACCAGCCCGAATTTGAAACCCTGGTCAAAGCCGGTAAGCTCCAACTACGGGTGGCTTTTTCCGCCAGCGACCACCGCCTGAAGTTCGACGGCGAACACCTGGTGCTTGAAAAAGGGACCAAAGCCCATATCCAGGATTTGATGCTGGAAGAAGAAAATGCCCGCGCCCTCTGGGACTTGCTAAAAACTCGCCGGGAAGGCGGGCAGGACGCCATTTTTTACATCTGCGGCCAGACCGGGTTCGCCCGGCAGGTAATGGACACCCTGAATAAGATTATTTTGCGCTTCTCCCCCGACCCCAATAGCGCCCGCGAGCGTTTTTACCGGTTGGTGGCCGACCGGCGTTACCTGCAGGATGTTTTTACCACTTACAGCCCGACTTTTCGGAACCAGAACTTTATCAATGTCTCGGAGGTCGTCGAGCATAATAACCCGGCTAAAGGTTACTGGGCGGTGATAAACGGCAAGGTCTACGATTTGACCGAGTTCGGCCACCTTCATCCGGGCGGGATGTCAATTATTGTCAATAATGCCGGTATCGACGCCACGGCGGCTTACCAGGCCGTTTTGCATCATGTCAATTCCGAGGTAGACGCCTTGCTGGGCATGTATGAAAAAGGCGTCCTGCGCCACCTGGATTTCGGGCAGGAATGGTTAATCGGGGCCAATGATAAAGGCATGTTCCATTTCTCTATTGAAGAAGCCTTTATCCAATGGGTCCGCATGTTGTATCTCGTGACCGAGATGCAAAACAGTATTGAGGTGGATTACAGTTTTCTCGATAAAAAGCTAACCGTGGTGGACCGCGCTGAAACGATAACCCCATTTAAGCTGCAATATTTAATTGAGGTCCACCAGCGCGTTTTTACCAACTATTTGAGCAGCTTGCTCGATGAAGACCTGCCGGAAGTCTGGCAATACGGCCTGGGTTTCTATATTAACAAAATAAGGGTGGATTTTTTACCCCAGGCGTTTAAGAATATCCGCCAGAACGCGATTTTCGAAACGGCCAGCCAGATGAGCCCTTTTATGCAACAGCTTTTGCATACCAACCACCAGGATATTTTGATTGAATACAGCAAAAAGGTGGTGGCTGCGGACCGGCGTTTGTTTAGCGAACTCAAGGCCGCCCTGCGGGACGGGGTGATAGTTTTCGAGACTTACCAGCGCCAGAGCGCTACTGAGGGGCAAGCCGGTCTGTTCGATAGCTTGATGCGGATGCCGAATATCGTCCACCGCTATTATAACCGGCTGGCGGAGCTCTTAAACCGGTTGATGCAGGCGACTCCGCAGCCCTTACCGGCCCCCACTCCCAGGGCCGCATCCTCCCCTCACCCGGCGGGAATGGAGTTTCAAGGCCACGGCTCGACCTTGAATACATTTACGCCCGACCAGGATAAAAAATAAAAGAAAATGGTGTGACAACTAAACCGTCACACCATTTTCAAATCAGGTTCTAGCCAGCCAGGCCGTTATTTAACGTCAAAACGGTCGGCGTTCATAACCTTGGTCCAGGCTGCTACAAAGTCCTGCACGAACTTTTCTTTGCTATCATCCTGGGCATAGACTTCGGCATACGAGCGAAGAATCGAGTTTGAACCGAATACCAGGTCCACCCGCGTGGCGGTCCATTTGGTATCGCCGGTCTTGCGGTCAACGATGTTATAAAGGTTGGTGCCCGCCGGTTCCCACTTGTACTTCATGTCCGTCAGGTTCACAAAGAAATCGTTGGTCAGCGCGCCTTCCCGGTCGGTGAATACCCCGTGTTTGGTGCCGCCATGGTTCGTACCGATAACCCGCATACCGCCGATAAGCACCGTCATCTCGGCGGCGGTCAGACCCATAAGCTGGGTCCGGTCGAGCAAGAGTTCTTCCGGGGTAACCGCATAGTTCTTCTTTTGCCAGTTCCGGTACCCATCGTGAAGCGGTTCCAGCGGCGCGAACGTGCTGGCATCCGTTTGTTCCTGGGTGGCGTCACCGCGACCGGGGGCAAACGGGACCGTTATGTCGAAACCGGCAGCCTTGGCAGCCTGCTCGACACCCACGTTCCCGGCCAGAACGATTACATCGGCCAGGCTGGCACCGGTTTCGGCGGCAATGCTTTCCAGCACTTCCAGCACCCTGGCAAGCCGGGTCGGTTCGTTGCCTTCCCAGTCTTTCTGGGGTTCCAGGCGAATGCGGGCCCCGTTGGCCCCACCCCGCATATCCGAGCCCCGGTAAGTCCGGGCGCTATCCCAGGCCGTGGTAACCAGTTCGCTCGTGCTCAGACCACTATTCGCGATACGCGTTTTGACAGCCGCCACATCGTAACCCGTCGGACCGGCGGGAACAGGGTCCTGCCAGATTAAATCTTCCGCCGGGACATCCGGGCCGATATAGCGCACTTTCGGGCCCATATCGCGGTGCGTCAGTTTGAACCAGGCCCGCGCGAATGTATCGGCGAAATAATCCGGGTCTCTATAGAACCGCTCGGAAATTTCCCTGAAAGCCGGGTCTTTAATCATCGCCATGTCGGCATCGGTCATCATGACCTTCTGGCGAGGCTGGTAATTGGGGTCTTCCACGTCAACAGGCCGGTCTTCGTCCTTGATGGTAACGGGTTCCCATTGATTGGCTCCGGCAGGACTCTTCCTTACCTCCCACTCGTGGTCAAAAAGCATTTTGAAATAGCCGTTGTCCCATTTGACAGGGTTGGCTGTCCAGGCCCCTTCGAGACCGCTGGTTATCGTGTCGCGGCCAATGCCCCTGGTCTTTTTATTATTCCAGCCGAAACCCTGTTCCTCAATTTCGCCGCCTTCCGGCTCCCGACCCAGGTTATCTACGTTGCCGTTGCCGTGGGCTTTACCAATGGTGTGCCCCCCGGCGGTCAGGGCGACGGTTTCCTCGTCGTTCATTGCCATGCGAGAGAAAGTCACACGCAGGTCATGAGCTGTCTTGAGCGGGTCGGGTTGCCCGTTTACACCCTGCGGGTTGACATAAATCAACCCCATCACCACGGCAGCGAGCGGGTTTTCCAGGCTCTCCCGGTCATCACCTTCGCCCTGGTAACGGGTTGCCGCGAGCCACTCTCTTTCCGAACCCCAATAAACGTCTTTTTCAGGATGCCAGATGTCGGCCCGGCCAAAGCCAAACCCGAAGGTCTTCAGCCCGACGGACTCATAGGCAATCGTACCCGCGTAGGCGATAAGGTCGGCCCAGCTAACCTTGTTGCCGTATTTTTTCTTGATGGGCCAGAGCAAGCGGCGCGCTTTGTCGAGGTTGCCGTTGTCAGGCCAGGAATTTAGCGGGGCAAAGCGCTGGTTACCGGTGCCTGCCCCGCCCCGGCCATCGGCGATACGATAAGAGCCTGCGGCGTGCCAGGTCATACGGACCATCAGACCTGCATAGGTGCCCCAGTCCGCCGGCCACCATTCCTGGCTGTCGGTCATAAGAGCTAACAGGTCCTTTTTGAGGGCTTCCACGTCAAGTTTTTTGACTTCTTCGGCGTAATTGAAATCTTTCCCAAGGGGGTTAGTCTTGGTGTCGTGCTGATGGAGGATGTCCAGGTTTAGGGTCTTAGGCCACCAATCGGTATTCGAATTGCCGGTGACGGTCTCTCCACCGTGTACGTAGGGATATTTGTTGGATGGCTCAAAGTTAATTACATCCATTATTCGCTCCTTTTAGGACTTATCGGTTTTGTCTGAAATGAGATTTCCCAGACAAAAAAACCTATACCATTGCTGATACTCTGAAAACCTAGGGTAAATTGTTAAAATAACTTGCGCGGCCCTCGCTCCATGGGCCTTTTAAAAAATTGGGACTTTTGCCAGAGAAAGCAGTTTCAACCCGGCCCCGGTCATCCCTTCCCTTTTGCGCATTGAGAAAGCAATAAGGCACAAAAAAGTTAACCGGGTGAGGCCCGATTATAAGGGAGCCTCGGCAGGTTGAAAGTTAAGTTTGAGTTAAATTTCTACGACTGACAGGCAGAACAAAGACCCCAGTAGATTATTTCGCTCTGCCGGATATGAAACCCGGCTTTTTCCTCCGCATCAAGTTCTGGGATTGTAATTTTTTTATAGACATTTTCAATGCTATAACATCGTGTACAAACCAGGTGATTGTGTGGAGTAATAAGTGGGTCGAAACGAATCTGGTCGCTCTGGTATTTGATTTCAAGCACCTCGCCCATATCTACAAGTTCCCGCAGGGTTTTGTAAACCGTGGCAGGCGAAATGTCGGGAATAATAGCCCGCACTTCCTCATAAATATCTTCGGCACTGGGGTGAGTGGTTTTACTGGCTAAAGCTTGATAGATAAGGCGGCGTTGAGGGGTGATTTTCTTGCCCTCACGGTGTAGTCGCTCACATACCGAATCAACTGAAAACATGGATGCCACCCCTCTCCCTTGACCGAATGGCATTTTCGGAACTACTTTATTTTCAGACCACGCTCTATTCGGGACACGCTAGTGATTAGTATTCGATAATCATTCTTATCTACAATCTATTCTAGCAGACTTTTAGTTAAAGTCAATATGTTTAAGGTAAATAGATTTTTTCACAAACCTTGTAAAGACAGGCTACTTTCAAGACCTGGAAAGGAACCAGGTTTGACCCTTTTCGGTATACTGTACTGGAAAGAATTCAACTCAAAATTAAGCGGAAAAGCGAGAGAGATAACAATGGACAACCTTGTGCAACCCGATGGAGAACGAAAGAGAGCGCGAGAACTGGGGATAAATATAGGCCGGCTAACGCCTGGCCCCTGGAACGCCATAACCGATGTGGCGGGTCTCAGGGTCGGCCATACCACCCTTATCAGCGGCGATGGCCCCCTGGTCGTAGGACAGGGTCCGGTCAGGACCGGTGTTACCGTCATTATTCCTCACGAAGGCAATATCGGGGTCGAGCCGCTTTTCGCAGGTTACCACGTTCTCAACGGTAACGGTGAAATGACCGGTCTGCCCTGGGTTGAAGAAGCAGGGTTGCTGACCTCGCCCATCGCCATCACCAATACCCACAGCGTGGGGGTGGTCCGGGACGCCCTTATTGCCTATGACATTGGCAACGGGGGTGGCTCGCTCGATAACTCGTGGAGTTTACCGGTGGTAGCCGAGACCTATGACGGGTTTCTTTCGGACATCAACGGGCTGCACGTCCGGCCAGAACACGTCTTTGCGGCCCTCGATGGCGCTAAAAGCGGCCCGGTCCCGGAAGGCTGCGTGGGGGGTGGGACCGGTATGATTTGCCACGGGTTCAAAGGTGGTATCGGGACTTCTTCCCGGATTCTTAGCCCGGAGCAAGGCGGCTGGACGGTGGGAGTTTTGGTCCAGGCGAACTACGGCCAGCGCGCTCTATTAAGGGTAAACGGTGCCCCGGTCGGCCAACTTATCGGACCGGACGAAGTGCCTTTGCCTGGTGTCGTTCCGGCACCCGGGCAGGGAGCGGGAACAGGCTCGATTATCGTTATAATTGCTACCAACGCGCCTATTCTGGCCGACCAATGTCGCCGGTTGGCCCAGAGAGCCACCCTTGGGATAGCCAGGATGGGCGGGCTGGGAGAGAACAGCAGCGGCGATATTTTCCTGGCCTTTTCTACCGCCAACCGCAACCTGAAACAATCGGGCGGCAAAGAGCCGGTCGAGGTGAAGATGTTACCACCTGGGGCTCTTTCACCCCTTTTCGAGGCAGTCGGGGAAGCCACCGAAGAAGCTATCCTCAATGCTTTGTGCGCCGCTACTACCACCGTAGGAGTGGCGGGCCGGACCGCCCACGCCCTTCCCCTGGACCGCTTGCAACAAATAATGCGGCGTTATGGTGTAGATTCCTTTTAAGAGAAGTTTGTGCAGGCACAACTTGCGGGAAAATGTGCCCGCATTACGGTTTCTCCTCGGTGAGCCTAAAATAGAGGTTTACCGCAGGCTTTGCCCAACCCGGCCCCTGGCAGAATGAGGCCGGGCCATTTCCGGGATTGTCTTGTACCATTGAATCCAGAGAAATCCTGAGATTTGTGTTTAAGAATTACAATTGTTATCATACCCTTCCGCAGGCATTTCCAATAAAAAAGCCAACCAGGAAGGGTTTTACTTTGACTATTGACCAGCAGGAATACAAACATGTCGGCACTTCCGCCCCACGTCTCGAAGGGCGGGAGAAAGTTACCGGCCAGGCTCGCTTTACCAACGATATTCCGGTCCCCGGTAAGCTGCTATACGCCCGGCTTGTCACCAGCCCCTACGCCCACGCCCGCATAAAAGCCATAGACACCGGAGCAGCCCTGGCCTGGCCGGGAGTAGTCAGGGTAATAACCGCCCAGGATTTACCGATTCTGCCCGATGAGAAAGCCTCCCGCCTGCGGAATCCCCTGGCCCGCGAGGAAGTCCTTTTTGCCGGGCAACCTGTGGTAGTGGTGCTGGGTCAGAGCGAGGCTGCCGCGACCGATGGGGCGGCCCTGGTCGAGGTAACCTATGAGCCCCTGCCGGTTGCCAGCACGACCGGGGCGGCTTTAGCGCCGGGCGCGCCCCTGGTCCGAAACCCCCAGGAATTAGGTGGGGGCGGCGGGCATGGCGCTGCCGTCCAAAGCGGCCCCCGCAACCTGCCCCCAAACGTATCCAACCGGACCAGCCTCAAACAAGGCGACATCGCCAGGGGTTTTGAGGAGGCCGAGGTTATTGTGGAAGATGTCTTTCACTTACCCATGGTCTACCAGGGCTACCTGGAACCGATGGCCTGTACGGTAGTGCCGGAAGTGTCGGGCCACCTCACCGTCTATGCCAGCACTCAGACCATGTTTGACACCCGGCGAGAAGTGGCCCAGGCCCTGGGTTTGAAAGTCAGCCAGGTAAAGGTTGTCTTACCCTTTATTGGGGGCGGTTTCGGGGCCAAGGCTGTTTTACTCGAACCGCTTTGCGCGGCCCTCGCCGTTATGACCGGGAGTCCGGTCCACCTGAGTTTCTCTCGTATGGAAGACCTCGCGGCGGGTAACCCGATGCCGGATTGCACCATAGAATTGAAGCTTGGGGCTAAAAATGATGGGGTGCTTACGGCCCTGAAAGCCTCGGTTATCTTTAACACGGGAGCTTATCCCGGCTCGCCCCTGGAATGGGTAGTTCCTCACCTATCAAAAGTTTACCCGGTGCCCAATTTTGAAGTTGAAGGAATCGAAGTCGTAACGCACCGGGTCGGGGGCGGTTCCTACCGGGCCCCCGGTCTGCCCCAGGTTACTTTCGCCTTCGAATCGCTCATGGACCAACTGGCCCGGCAGGTGAATGTTGACCCCCTGACCTTAAGGCGGCGCAATATCCTCCCGGATAACCGGAGCGGGAACGCGGTCCTGGACCAGGTGGAAAACTCCTCGTTATGGAAAAACCGCCTCAATTCTAGAGAAAGTTCACACGAAGGCTGGGGCCTGGCCTTCTCAGGCAGCGCCAACGCGATTGGTCCCGCCAGTGCAAACTGTCGCCTGAACGAGGATGGCACTTTCAGTGTTATTACCGGGCTGGCCGATATTTCAGGTTCCAGCACCGGTTTAGCCATGATTGCGGCGGAAGTCCTGTCTACCAAGCTCGACAACATTACCCTGACCACGGGCGATAGCGACAGCGTCCCCTATACCGGGGCGACCGGGGGCAGCCGGGCCACTTTCACGCTCGGTGCTGCCGTCCAGCGTGCCGCCCGAGACGCCCTGGATCAAATCCTGGTAATTGCGGCGGACTTCCTCGAAGCCAATCCAGCCGACCTCGAATTGCGCGATGGGGTTGTCCGGGTCAAAGGCGCAACCGTCAAATCGGTCAGCCTGGAACAAATCAGCGCCCTGACCGGCGGTTATGATGGGCAATACGAGCCGGTATTAGGCCGGGGTAAAACCGCGAATACTCATTCGGTGGTCGGTTGTTATACGCACCTGGCCCACGTGCGGGTTGACCCCGAAACCGGCGAGGTAGCCATCCTGGATTATTTAGCCGTTCACGATGCGGGTTTTGCCATCAACCCCGCGGAGGTTGAGGGTCAAATCCACGGCGGCGCGACCCAGGGCCTGGGCTGGGGTCTTTACGAGCAGATGGTTTATGATAAGGAAGGTGCGCTGGTAAGCGGTAGCCTGATGGATTATGCCCTGCAAACCGCCCCGATGGTGCCGTCTTTTCAGAGTGTTATCGTTGGCATCCCTGGCGGGCAAGGCCCGATGGGCGCAAAAGGTGTCGGTGAGCCGCCGATTGTCCCGCCTGCCGCCGCCATTGCCAATGCCATTTTTGACGCGGTCGGAGTCAGGGTAACCGAGTTGCCCGCTACCCCGGAACGGGTCTTTCACCTGATTAAGGAAAGCAAAACCGGCCTGTAAATAAAGAGGGAAATAAAAGAAATTCCTATTCCCGGCCCTGTTATTTAAACCAATTCAAGCCTTAATTTTGTCGAAAACTTTGAAAAACCTCCTGTTTGGGAGGTTTTTTGTTGAAAAAGCAAGAAAAACTTCCAAAAATACCAACTTTTTGCAATGTTTTTTGTGCGCGTTGTGTATAGACATCTTTTTAGCAATCTAGTAAAATGCGCTTAGTCGATTTGATGCTACGAAAGGTAGCAACAAATGAGTAACTGCTCTACACTACGCTTAATCGTTAGAATAATATCTTTTCGTTCCAGTCCTGTTCGAAAAATCGGTGCGGTTTAGCTACCATTTCCGGTAAATTAATTGCTCGTACTATTGAGTTCAGGTTTTTATTTTCTATATAAAAGAGAATAAGTTTGGGTAATTTTGTTATAGATACTGACACAGACGGCGCGGAGTTTGACCTGGTCGAAACCAGGATTGACCAGCCAGAAGGGATTGAGCCGGCTTTATGGCAAAACCTGCTCGACCTGGGATTAACCCCCAGCGAGGCCAAGGTCTACCTGGCCCTGATAAGTCACGGTAGCCTGACGGCGGTGGATGCCTGCAAAATAAGCGGGGTGCCTCGCGCCAAGATTTACGAGGTTTTTAATAATCTCAGTTCGAACGGTCTGTGTTTCGAAGTGTCGGGCAAGAAGAAAAGGTACTCGGCGGTAAACCCGGTCGAAGGTTTGCAGCAAAAACTGGAAACAGCCCGGCGCGACCTCGAACAGAAGGAAAGGTTAGCCAGTTCAACCGGTGAACAACTCCTGGCTATTTTCAAAACCCTGGAAAACGCCTCCAGCTTAATTTCCAGCACGGTTTACTATCTAAGCAACGCCGACCTGACCGCCAAAGTCTACCTGAGAATTCTGGGGGAGGCCCAGGAAGAAATCCTCTTTCTGAGCAAAGCTCCCTATAATGTCTCGATTAAAAATAGCCAGAACCACGTCCAGACTGCTTTAGCCAGGGGCGTCAGGATTAAATCAATCGGGGAAAGCGCCGAGTGCCAGAATAAAGACGCCCTGACTTCTTTAAGGGAAAACCAGGCAAAAGGGGCCGATTTAAGGGTACTCAGCACCCTCCCCTGCAAGCTAATAATGGTGGACCAGAAGTATGCTTTGCTCACGCTTTACGAAACTGAAAAAGAAGATTTTGATGCGTCCAAAGCCAGCACGACTTCTTTGTTCAGCGGGATTCTGGTGGAACATATCGCAATCGTCAACCTGCTGAAGGTGGCTTTTGATAGCCTGTGGCAACAGGCTGTGCCCTTGGAAACATATCTGGCCCGAAATTTAACTGTTTCGGCTTTCTAATTATTTCTGCTCGAAATAATAACTGCTCGTACTGCTAACAATCAGGTTTTCTGTCTGTATCGCTGCTCACAACTTTTTTAACGCCTGCTCGGCTATTGGATGGATGGTCAAGTGACTAAAGATAGAGAGATTTTTGAAGGTTCTTACAAGTTAATATCTGCTCACGACTTGCTACACTCCCCCTCACCGTTTTCAGGACCGCGAAACACCTTTCAGAAGGGAGTTTGGCGACCCTGAAAAAGGCGCGTGTGCTGTTTACCTCCAAACGGCACTGCGTCCACAGCTAAATAACCGGTCACTGCTCAAACTTCCAGGCGGGTTGTAAAAACCGGCCCGGAAGGTCGAAGTCGGGTTATTTAGCTATTGCTTTAACTGCTTTTGGAAACGACTTATTGAGAGAACTAGATAAAACGACTGAATTAATTCAGGAGGAATGACAAAATGAAAATGAAGCGCAATTCCAGGGAAACTGCTCCCCCGGAAAAGGCTCAAACAGTCGGGTTCAGCCGGACTTTGACTAACCCGCGCCAACTGGCAATCATGCTCTGCCTGGTTATCCTGACCGGGTTGGTCCTGGCGGCCTGTGGTGATAACACTCCAACCAGCAGCACTGCCCCCGGTACCACCCAGGTAGTTAACACTCCGGTCCAGATTGGTAATGTTTCTTCCTTCTCGACCACGGCGGCCAGCACTACCACTGCCGCGACCACTGCTGGCGCAAGCACCACGTCGGCGGCCACGACCGGTGCAGCTACTACGGCGGCTTCCGCGACTACCGCTGCTGCTACTACTGCCGCTACCACCACTACCGCAGCAGGCGCGGCTACTACTTCGGCGGCTTCTGGCGCAACCCCTAAGACCGGCGGCACCCTTCACCTGGTAGAAGGCGGCGAACCGGACTTGCTTGACCCGGCCAAAACCAACCTCTTGATTTCGGCTGAAATCAACGATTTAATCTTCGACCGGCTGGTATACATCGGGGCGGACGGCTTACCGCACCCCTGGGTGGCCGAATCATGGGAAATCAGCGATAGTGGTAAAACCCTGACCTTCAAGATTCGCCAGGGTCTGAAGTTCCATGACGGGACCGCCCTGGATGCCGCCGCTGTCAAATTCTCCTTTGACCGCATCCTGGATCCCAAGACCGCTTCGCCGGTCCTGTCTCAGATGGGCACTTTGAGTTCGGTTGATGCTCCCGACGCCTCGACGGCGATCTTCCATTTCAAAGACCCCTATGCCCCCTTCTTTACCAATATCAGCCTGTCCGGGGCCGGGATTGTTTCGCCCGCCGCTGTCGCAAAATTCGGCGACCAGTTCTCGCGCAACCCGGTTGGCTCCGGCCCTTTTATCTTCAAAAGCTGGACGACCGGCACTTCGGTTATCCTGGTGAAGAACCCCGATTATAAAAACGTCCGGGAAGACGACACCAATAAAGGTGGTCCCGCCTACCTTGACGAGATAGACTTCGCCATTATTACCGAGCCGGGTACCCGCCTGGCGGCTTTCCAGCAGGGTTCCCTCGACGTTTACGGTCTCGACCCCGAAAGCGCCGACCTGATTTTGAAAGACTCGAATTTCAATGTTTTCCAGTGGAAGACCGCTACCAACTTCAACTACCTGGAATTCCCCGACAAAGCGCCCTGGAATGACGTCAAAATGCGCCAGGTAGTCGCCTATGGCGTTGACAAAAAGGCCCTGGCCGATACCGCCTGGAGCGGTTACGCTACGGTCAATCCCAATCCTTTGCCGGTAGGGGTCGCCGGGTGGGATTCTACTAACCCCGGCTACAACTACGACCCAGACAAGGCCAAGAGCCTGCTGGCTGAACTCGGCTATAAGGCTAACGCCAATGGCATCCTGGAAAAAGATGGCAAACCGTTGACGATGAAGATTACCACCTACAGCGGCTACGCTCCCCAGAAAAGGGCGGTCGAACTTATCCAGGCGAACCTGAAAAGCCTGGGGATTGACGCCTCGGTCCAGATTATCGAGTTCAGTTCGCTCTCGGCTATGCTCAAAAAAGGTGATTTCGATATTGACCTGATGCGCTGGACCTGGCCCGACCCCGGTCTGCTCTCCCTGTTGCTCAAAAGTCCCGGTTGGTCCGGCCAGACCAACAACCCCGACCTCGACTCCCGGCTGGCTATCCCGGACTCGACCCTGGACCCGACGGCCCGGCTGGCCGCGGTGAAAACGGTCGAGAAATACGTATCCGACCAGGCTTTCGTGGTGCCGCTCAACACCGACTGGATCCAGGTGGGCGCTACCAAGAAGGTCCAGGGTTTCAAGTGGGATGCGACAGGCTATTCCCGCTATATCAACGTCTGGTTATCCTAGGCATCCGGTAAACTCTTTTATCCGGTTAGTCTAGAAAAACAAATCTTGCGTCCTGCGCGGTCTGGCAGGGCGCAAGCTGTATTATTTAACAGGATTTGCTCAGATGTTAACTTATCTAATTCGGCGGGTGCTTATATTAATCCCGGTCTGGTTGGGCATTATTACCCTGACCTTTTTGATGCGGGCGGTGGTGCCGGGTGACCCGGTCGAGAATATGTTTTTCGGTAAAGGTGGTGACCCCAAAGTCATCCAGAATATTCGCGTCGAGATGGGGCTGGACAAACCGCTTTACGAACAATATATCAAATACATCCTGGATGTATCCCACGGCGACCTTGGCAAATCAATCCTGACCCGGCGACCGGTAATTGATGAAATTGGCGACCGCTACCTGAAGACAATTACGCTGGCTTTTAGTAGCCTGGTAGTGGCCCTGGTCGTGGGTCTGGCCCTGGGGATACTGGCGGCCCTGTTTAAGGACAGCATAATTGATACGGGCACCACTATCCTGGCCCTGGTTGGCCTTTCAATGCCCGCCTTCTGGTTGGGGTTGCTCTTTATTAACCTGTTCGCGGTGCAGTTGCGCTGGATTTCCCTGATTGGCCCGCCCGATTTCGCCCACCTGATTTTGCCCTCCCTGACGCTCGGCCTTATCTACGCGGCGGTCCTCATGCGGCTGGTCCGTTCGAGCCTGCTGGAAGTCCTGAACCAGGATTACATCCGCACGGCCCGGTCGAAAGGTCTGGCGACCCGCCTGGTAATGGTCCGGCACGCCCTGAAAAACGCTCTTATCCCGGTGGTGACCATCCTGGGGCTGCAATTCGGGGCTTTGCTCGGTGGGGCTTTCGTGGTCGAAAACGTCTTCGTCTGGCCCGGTGTGGGACAATTAATCGTCAACGCTATCAACCAGCGTGATTTTCCGATTATCCAGGGTATAGTGCTGCTGGTCGCCACTACCTACGTGCTGGTTAACCTGGCAGTGGATTTGCTCTATCACCTGCTCGACCCTCGCATCAATGCAGGAAAGGGGGCCCATTAAACTATGAGTCAGAATCCTAAAGAACCTTCCAACACCCTGACGGTTAGCGCCGGGGAGGTGGCCGTAGCCGGGCCGGGGTCAACCCCTCTTCCCGTGTTGCCAAAAGAAAAACCGTTTGGACGGTTCCGTGATTTTTTCCGGCGGATTTCGAAAATCGGCTCGGCGCGGGTCGGGTTTGTCCTGCTGGTAATCGTGGTCGGCTCGGCCATCTTTGCGCCCTTTATCGCTCCTTTTAAGCCGGACGCGGTGGACCCGCCTTCCCGTCTCCAACCACCCTCTTTTAACCACCTTTTCGGGACGGACGCCCTTGGCCGCGACATGTTCAGCCGGGTAATCTTTGGCGCGCAATTAACCTTACAAATCGGGGTTATCGCCCTCGCCATCGCCGCTTTCTTCGGTATCCTTATCGGCCTGGTAACCGGGTATTACGGTGGTTGGATTGATGGCCTCCTGATGCGCTTCATAGATTTATTGCTGGCCTTTCCGGGGATATTGCTTGCCCTGATGATTGTCAGCACCCTTGGGCCGAATTTAACCAACGCCATGATTGCGGTCGGCATCAGTTCGATACCGGGTTTCGCCCGCCTGGTGCGAGGTTCGGTCCTCAGTATCAGGGAACACGAATATATAACCGCCGCCCGCGCCCTGGGGGTAAGCAGTCCCCGGATTCTCTTTAAGGCCATCCTGCCAAACGCCATGGCCCCCATCATCGTGCTGGCGACCTTGCTTTTCCCAGATGCGGTGCTGGTCGCGGCTTCGCTCTCCTTTATCGGCCTGGGAGCCCAACCACCTTCGCCGGAATGGGGCGCGCTGCTGGTGGATGGACGGTTGTACATCCAGAGCGCCTCCTGGTTAATCACCTTTCCGGGCCTGGCAATCTTTATTACCATTATGGGTAGTAACCTGCTGGGTAACGCCCTCCGCGATGTGCTCGACCCGCACCTGCGCGGTCGCTAAGCCTCAGAGTTGTATTTGTAACTTTCGCCAGGAGGTAAAAAGTTGGGTGAAATGCCTCTGACAATCGAGGAAGCGGCTGGCTGGCTGCGGAGTGGCAAAATTACTTCGCAGGAACTGACCGCCGCTTTACTCGCGCGGGCCCACGCCTACCAGGATACGGTGGGTGCTTTCATTACCCTGATGGACGAAAGCGCCCTGGCCGAAGCGAAGGCCGCCGATACCAATTTCGCGGCGGGTATCGACAAAGGCCCCTTGCAGGGTATTCCTATCGGGGTGAAAGATATTATCGCCACCATTGACGCTCCCAGCACCGCGAACAGCAATGTGCTGGACCCAGCCTGGGGCAACCGGGAAGACGCCACCGTCGTTAAAAAGCTGCGCCAGGCCGGGGCGGTCATTGTGGGAAAGCTCAGCCTCAACGAGTTTGCGATTGGCTGGCCCGACCCAACCACCGGCTTCAGGGTTCCAAGAAATCCCTGGAACGTGGCGCATAGTCCCGGCGGGTCAAGTTCCGGTACCGGTATCGCGGTCGCCCTGGGTCTCATCCTGGGAGGGTTGGGGACCGATACGGGCGGCTCTATCCGGTTTCCGGCGGCTTTCTGCGGCATAAGCGGGATTAAACAAACCTTTGGCCTGGTCAGCAAGGAAGGCTGCGTGCCGCTCGGTTACAGCCTCGACCATATCGGGCCGATGGCGCGCTCGGTCTACGACTGCGCCGTGATGCTCCAGGTCCTGGCCGGTTATGACCCTCTCGACCCGTGCAGTCTGAACGTAGCGGTGCCGGAAATGCTGGCCGGGTTGGACGGCTCGGTCGAAGGGTTGACCATCGGCCTCCCAATCCCCTATTTCTTTGATAACCCTGCTCTCGACCCCGAAGTAAAAGCCGGGGTGTTGGGTGCGGTCGATCTGCTCAAAGAAGCCGGGGCGAAGGTGGTCGAGGTGGCCTTATCCTACGCTGAGGAAGGCTCGATAGCCCAGCGTGTGACCATGTTCTCCGAAGCCTTCGCTTACCACGAAGGGGATTTGCAGACCAAACCTGAAATCTATGGCCGCTATACGCGCCGCAGCATCCGGGAAGCGGCCCTGTATACCGGGGCGGATTACGTCCAGGCCCAGCGGGTCCGGTCGGTGATAAAACAGAAACTGGCCGGCGTAATGCAGGGGGTAGATGTTTTGGTGATGCCCACGGCGGCTTCCCCGGCCCCTTCTTTTGCCGATTTCGAAACCAACAGCACGAAGGACGTTCCCAGCTTTTGCGGTCTTTTTAACCTGACCGGCTCCCCGGCCATGTCTATCCCGGTAGGTTTTTCGTCCAGGGGACTACCTTTAAGCATGCAGATTGTCGGCAAGCCGCTGGCCGAATCGACCGTGTTCAAGGTCGGTCACGCCTACCAGCAAAGGACAAACTGGCATCTAAAGGTACCTGAGTTAACAGTGGAAGGAGTGAGCGCCTGATGTCTGAGGAAATGGACCGGGAAAGCATTATCAAGGCAGTAGACGAAATTCTGCGGACCCATAATCTCCCGGTGGATAAGGAAGATTACGAGTGGATGGTAAATAATTACCCCAAAATCCGGGAGATGGTGGGTAAACTGCGGATACCGGAAGCGCGCTATGTCTCCCCGGCCCTGGTTTTTTCACCTTTATAAGGTCGTCCCGTTCAGGCTTTATACCATAAAAACCCGGAACCTGGTGACAGTTGGTTACCGGGTTCTTACTTTATATACAGGCTAGAATAATTACAAAGGCCAGGTTGTCCCGGCCTTTGATTTGGTAGGGTTATTATATTTATGTGTAGAACAACACCTGGGAGAAATTATTGGCTGGAACTTGCGCCCCAATCTTCCAGGGAAGGCCAACCCCGGCTGTAAGTCACCGTATCTATGACAGCCAGATAATCGTAATCGGTAAAACTTTGAGCCCTGAATTGTTCTAAATAGCTGCCGTTCCTGGTGCTGCCAGAGCGGACCGGCAGGGCTGCGATTTCCTCGGCGCTAAGCCCTTGCCCCAGGTGGGTGGGAATGAACCGCCCCGGGCCAGGAGCGGCGGTTAACCGCGCCTCAAGGGTACCGGTTTCCGGCTGGCCGATTCCGTTGGCGGGCGACTCGCCCAGGCCGGAGCCGATGACGGCGTAGCGCTGGCCGAAGATTTCATTAAGATGCGAACCCACAGCCCACCATATCAAGTTCTCATCCCCTAATTGCCATTGTATCCTACCTCGCTTGAGGTGGCTGTTGTGGGCAAAAGCCATGACTTTGCCTCGAACCTTTTCGCGGGAGACAATATAGGATAGATTCTCTGCCATTATGGCGTCGCGGATACTGAGTAACCTGGCCTGCCGGTTTTTGGCCGCTATCGCCAGAACCGCGTGATAGTGTAAAAGCTGCCTGGTCTCTACCGCAAACAGCAGAGCCTCCTGGTAACTGGCTTTGTCGCTCTTTGCCACCAACTCAGGACGGCGCACGAGCAATTCCGCAATAAGTTCTTCGGTCTCAACCCGTAAAGCTTTTGCGGAGTCTGACTGGCCTATCCCTTTTGTGGGGTCCATAATGGCGGCAGGATTTTCCCAATCGGCATCCGCCCCAATCACCGCCTCAATTCGATTTCGATACTCCTGTCCGGCGGCGCTATCAATTGAACCGAGATAATCAAGCGCTACTTCCAGGGTATGGCGGGGACTATCGGTGTGGGTTGTATCGGTCGGGCTGTCAAAACCATAGAACTGAAGTTTAACAGGGTGGGCCGGGTCGGTGTTGTATTGTCGCATCCATTCGACAAGTTCTCGGTTTGCTTCAACCTTTCCAAAGGTGTGGCTAAACCCGGTATCCTTCACTTCATCATACGAGGCCGGACCCCGGCCTAGCACGTAATCGTTGACGAGCCGACCTTTGGGGAAACTGCTCTCTATGGCAATGGCGCTGTAACTATGGGTTTCGACCAGGCGCTGGAAAAGCTGATTTCGCAGGATAAGCAGTTCTTCCCCTCCATGGAGGGCTTCACCAAAGCCAAGCAATTCTACCGAGTCGCCCAGGGCGGCTATTACTTTATCCACGGCGGCTTTGAAGTCGGGGCGGGAATCGAGCGAGAATGGAATGGTTTCGTGAGAAATCCAATCGTCGAGAGTTTTATTAACTGGTTCTGTATGCGTCATGGGGCTGACCTCCTTCTCAGTTGTTTTCACTTTAATATCACAAGAGGCAGCATGTACATGCAACTACGATCCAAGCTGGCCGGGCTTTTTCTGGACCGCGTTTCTACTGTACAACACAGATGCAAGATTTGAGGGTTTTATATCAGGTCGATGAAATAGTATGTAAAGGCTGGATTTTTCCAGGCTCGAAGTAGTTGAATTAGTGGAATAATACAAGTCAGGAATCTCAGAGAGTCTCAATAATCGACTTTAGAGTCTCACCCGAAGGTTATTTCCAACGGGTGCTGAATCCACCAAAGTCTTTTTCCGGTTTTATATTGCCCTGCAAGTAGCGGCAAATTGCCCCCCGGTTTGCTCATGGCCGTACACGCTAGAAAGAGGGGGAAATGGAAGACCAAAAGCACCTGATTTCAGCCGGCAATATGGTTCCCTTCAAGAAGCTGGCTCGCGTAATATTCGGGCCAACCTTCCTGTCGCTGCTGGGAGCGATAGTCAACATCGTACCGGGCTAACATGCGGGCGAGTTTTTCGGGTTTGTTTCCTTTGAAAAAAGTTATAAAGTTTTCAGCGCGGTTTGAAACTTTGCCTGTACCGGCCGATAAAAAATCCCCTTTAAGAATTAGGAAACCCTGGTATGGTGCTGTAAACGAGGATTGGTTTCTAAAAAGTGCCGGAAAGGACAAGTTAAATTGAACAACATCGAGAAAGCAAAAGCGCTGTACGAAGCCCTGGCCCGTGGTGATGGTGAAACATCTGCCAGCTATATGACCGGACGACTTTATGGTGATTGGCCCCTCCCCGCAACCGCTCGGCAAACACGAGTTTATTGAGGTCCACAAAATGTTAGCCGATGCCCTTCCCGACTTTTCCTTTAATACCAGTGATGCCCAGGAAGAGGGCGACAGGGTTACGCTGACCATCCAGGTGACCGGTACTCATACAGGAGGGCTTGACCTCAGGCGGATTGGCTTACCGGTTCCTCCGGTCCAACCGGCCGGACGGGCTATTTCTCATCCGGTCGAACACCCGGTTGTGACATTTCGGAAGGGCAAAGTTTCGGCCCTGGATTTACCGCAGGTGCCAGGTAGCGGTCTTCCCGGTCTTTTTGACGAAATCGGGGTTGAACTGCCCGCCCCTACTGCTTCTCAGTCGTAACAGCAACTCCAGGTCCCGGTCAGGTTTGGATACTAACCTGACCGGGACTATTAAAAAGAGAAGCCAGGAAAGAGGTCATATATGTCAAAAGAAGAAAATATGGCCCTAGCCCGGCGTTTCTTTGAGGAAGCTTACAGCCAGGGAAACGCGGCGGTAGCAAACGAAATTCTAGCTTCCGACTTTGCATTTTATGGCCCGATGGCGGGGATACACGGTCCCGATAATTTTATAAAGTTTACCACGCCACTACGCAATGGGCTGTTGCTCCGGTTCGAAATCGAAGTGAAAGTCGGTGATGGTGAGAAAGTAGCGACTTATTCAAGGATGCCACCAACCACCAGGGTGAATTCGCGGGTATTGCGCCCACCGGCAGGCAACTGGAAATTTCCCGGATAGATACTTTCCTGGTTAGCGACGGTAAAATTCGTGAGGTCAGGACCACAATGGACCACCAGGCTTTAATTGCCCGGCTTAAAAGTTAAAACCAGGGTAAGGTTAAGGCTTCCAGTTCATTTCAGACAACACCAGGACGCCAGGTTTTGCTAAATTGAACCCAATTATACGTTTCCAGGTAAATCTTCTCCGGCTTTTACGGTTAAAAATGGCTCTTAGCGGCCAGAGTAATTGTGAAAAAACTGTGATACCTATTACAAAATTCGTATGAACCCATTTACATTTCTTGACTATATTCACGTTTATTATATTACCAGGTTTCGACTCTAGACCGAGCGGTCAGAGTAAATAATCGGTTGATGTTAGTAAGATTTAGTCTATAACGGCTAGGTTCAATTTTAGGAGTAGAAAAAGTCCCCTGGCCCATGTCCAGACGGGCATCTCTACCCAGGCAAAGGAGCAAACAACAATGGAAGAACAGCTTGGTTTAAAAGGGGTTGATGTAGCACGCGCCCTTAAAGACGAAGAGTACCGCGCCAGTTTGGGTTCGGAAGCTCGTTTGGCCCTTCAAAATCTGATGGAAGAAGGCGAATTTAGCGAGCAAGACCTTGATAATGTTTCCGGCGGCTTCATAATGAAAGACTCGATAATTGTGCGGACTGGTGGTTTTACGAAACCGGTACCCCAAACTGACACCCTCCGGTAATTTGCTAATGCCTTAACCGGAATGGCAGGGATACAATACCCTGCCATTCCAAAGAAGCTAAATAAATTAGAATGTCTCAAATCGAAGACGGACCGGCCGCCTGGTTTCAGGCGATTACCCTGGCAGAACGTGGGGCAAACTTGCGTACCTGGGAGGGTAAGCTTGAATATGATGAGGAGTTGGCGGCTAAACACCTGGAACGCTGGCGGGCGGGAAGTTCGCTCAGCGAAGATAGGCTTTTTGCGCAGCGCCTGGCCCTGGATAACCTGACAAGGGCAGAGTTTGAGGCTTTGCTGGTCGAGCCATCTCAATCCCTCCAGGCTCGTTATGGTGCGCCACCAACCTGGTTGACCGGTTTGTATACCGCTCTGGCCCAACCCGGTCAGATGGATGAGGCAGTCTGGCCCTTTCCTGGCCAGTTGGACCAGCGTATGGCCGGGTTTCTGGAACTCGTGCGACCCCTTATTTTCCAGGCGCGCCAGCAGTTAAGCCAGGGTATCGCCCAATTTAGTGGTGACCCTGGCATATTACCTTTTGACCCGGCCACTATTGAAGGACTCTTGCTGGAAGGGCTGGATGTTCACCTCTTTGAACTGGTAGCCCCTACGTTAGCCCTGGAACTTCAAGTGGCCCGCTTTAGCGGGTTACTGGCCGGGGAGACTCCGCAAGCTCGGTTTGATAGTTTTATCGAATTACTAAGGCAGGCTGACCAGCGCACCAGCCTGTTGCGAGAATACAGTGTGCTGGCCCGGTTGGTTCAAACTGTCCTGCAAAACCGGGTAAATTTTGGCCTGGAATTTCTCCGACACCTGACCCAGGATTGGCTGTCTCTCTGCCAGACTTTTAGCCCTACCCAACACCCCGGCAAGCTGGTGAAAATTGAAACTGGCCGGGGTGACACCCACCGGGGCGGTCGGAGCGTTATGATTCTAACTTTTAGTTCGGGTCTAAAACTGGTCTACAAACCCCGCTCGCTGGCGGTGGATCTCCATTTCCAGGAACTTCTGGGCTGGTTGAATGATAACGGCGCCAAGCCCTCTTTTCGCACCTTAAAGGTTTTAACAAGAGAGGCGCACGGGTGGGTTGAGTTTGTCGAGGTGGCCGGGTGTAATTCAGCCGAGGAACTTACCCGTTTCTACCGCCGGCAAGGTGGCTACCTGGCGGTGCTTTACATCCTGGGCGGCACCGATTTTCATTATGAGAACCTGGTGGCCGCCGGGGAACACCCGGTTTTGATTGACCTGGAAACCCTTTTTCACCCAGGAATCGCCCCCGGCAATCCGGCAGAAGTATCTAACTCCGAAAGTGAAAACACGACCTATTCGGTATTAAACGTGGGTCTGTTGCCTTGTCGCGCCTGGGCTAATGAAGGTTTTGAAGGAGTTGAGTTGAGCGGGTTGGGCGGCCAGGAGGGTCAGCTTTCCCCCTACCCAATGCCGGGATGGGAGGGGTCAGGCACCGATAGATTACGCCGGGTCTACAAACGAATCTTGGTGCCACCCGCCCTGAACCGGCCTCATTTGAATGGAAGCAGCGTCAGGCCCCTGGATTATCTGGCTGAAATTGTTGAGGGTTTTAGCGCCATTTACCGGTTGCTCTCAGACCGGAAGGCCGAATTTCTCGCACCCGGTCACCTTTTGCGAAATTTTAGCCAGGACCTGGTGCGGGTTGTCTTGCGGCCTACCCACGCCTACCAGTTGTTGCAAGAACACCGCTTGCGGCCTGACTATTTACGCAATGCCCTGGACCTGGACCGTCATTACGACAAATTGTGGGTCAGTGTCAAACACTTTCATGCCCTGGCGCGCCTCATAGCCTCCGAATGTCATGACTTGCACCAGGACGATTACCCCTTTTACACTACCCGGCCCGACTCGACCCATCTTTGGACCAGCACCGGCAATCAAATCAGCAATTTCGTGACGGAACCCGGTCTCGTACTGGTTGAGCGTCGCCTGGACCGGATGAATGAGCGCGACCTGGCTAACCAAATCCGGTTTATCAGGGCAAGCCTGAGTTCGGATGGAACGTAACTAAGTAACGCTTGGTTCCAAAATATTTGCACCAGGTTAAACCTGGTTATTCGCCCACCCGGTCAAAACCGGTAAACTTTCCTTGATTGATTCAGCCAGATACTTCCACCTTATTGATAGCGTGCTATTCTTCGGCCTGTTTTAACTCGTCCAGCAAGCCTGGCACCTCGACCGGGTGAGTAGTATCGAGAAAACGGGCCGGTTTTAGGCGGTTTGCAGACCGGCTTTAACCAATTGATATTCTTCTTCAAGCTGGTTTATTAGTACTTTAGCTTTTTCCGGTTCCCTGGTAGTTTCCAGTTGGGCGCTAAGAACCGCCATACGCCGGGCCCCCAGGTTCCCACAGCTTCCTTTAAGGGAGTGGGCGGTTCTTTCCAAATTGCCAAGGTTGCCCTGCTCCACTGCCTCTCTTAAAGCCTGTAGTTTAGCCGGGGTATCCTGGTTAAAAAGATTGACCAGGGTCGTAATCAAGTCTGGTTCGGAAGGGGCGGCCTGCTGCAATTCCTTCAATTTATCAAGGACGGTTTTATCCAGCACTTCTTTACCGGCTATTGGATCCTCTTTTTTCGGGACAGATTTTGGCCTGGGAGCAGCCCTGGCGCTAGAGACCCAGTGCGCCATAACTATGAAAAGCTGGTCTTGATTGACCGGTTTCGTGACATAATCGTCCATCCCGGCAGCCAGGCACTTTTCCTGCTCTCCCTGTAAAGCATTCGCCGTCATAGCGATAATAGGAATATGCCGGTCGGTATCCTCACGTTTGCGAATCTCGCGGGTAGCTTCATACCCATCCATTTCCGGCATCTGACAGTCCATTAAAATCGCTGCGTATTCACCCTTTTCAAGCCAAGACAGGGCTTCCAGGCCATTCCCGGCCAGGTCAACCTGGTAACCGCGCGCCTTAAGAATCCCCATAGCGACCTGCTGGTTGACTATATTGTCCTCTACCACCAGGATTCGACCCGGGACCGCCTGGACAGTTTTGGAAATAACAGCCGGGTCAGCCGGGCTCGCAACCCTTTCCTTATGGGCAGGCTGGTTCCTATTATCTCCTGGGTTTGCCGGTTCATCTTCACCTGGGAAAGTGACCAGGCCGCCAGGGGTTTTGGGTGGGGAAAGTTCACCCGCTGCAGGGGTAATCAATACGTTTACCATGCAGTCAAAAAGGGCCGATTGCCCGACCGGTTTTGCCAGGCTGGCATCCAGGCCCGCTTTTACCAGTTCCTCGGTCGAAAGAAATTTTTCGAGCGAACTGAGCAAAATTAAACGGGTTGCAGCGGTGCCGGGGTCATTTTTGACGGCCCTGGCTAATTCCAGGCCGCTCATTTCGGGCATGAAATGGTCTATAATTGCCAGGTCGAAAGGCTTACCGCTGTCAGCGGCGGCGTGAAGAGCCTCGAGCGCATCACGACCGTTGGTGCGGGTTTCATTGTGCATTTCCCAGGATTCGAGTAGCTCATGCAAAATCTCGCGATTGGTAGCGTTGTCGTCGACAACCAGGACCCGTAAATCCTTGATATTCGGATAGGGTTTATAGAACGCCGGGTTGGGCTGGCCCAGGGCTTCCGGTTGTTTTACCAGCCGGGCCGTAAACCAGAAAGTGCTGCCCCTACCGGGTTCACTTTCGACCCCAATCTGGCCGCCCAGCATTTCGGCCAGGCGGCTGCAAATCGCCAGGCCCAGGCCACTCCCACCATATTTGCGAGTGGTCGAAGCGTCGGCTTGCGAAAAAGGCTTGAACAGGCGAGCCTTCTGTTCGGCGTTAAGCCCAATCCCGGTATCGCTGACTTCAAAGCGCAGCAGACAATTTTGCCCGGTTTCTTCGACCAGGCGGACGTGAATTATTACTTCCCCCCTGGTGGTGAACTTTATGGCGTTATTGACCAGGTTATTCAAAATCTGGCTCAGCCGGAAAGGGTCGCCCCGCAGGTAGAAAGGCACACCTCGTTCGACCTGGGAGGCAAGTTCCAGGCCCTTACCCTGGGCCAGGACCGCAAATTGTTTGGCGACACCCTCGACAACCGTATCAATGGTGAAATCAATCTGTTCTAAATCAAGTTTACCGGCTTCAATCTTGGAGAAATCAAGAATATCGTTGATAATTGCCAGTAAATTCTGGCCGGAATAGCGGACTGTTTCGGCGTATGAACGTTGTTGCCGGCTAAGTTCGGTATCCAGCAGCAAACCGGTCATGCCGATGACCCCGTTAAGAGGTGTCCGAATTTCGTGGCTCATATTTGCCAGGAAATCTGCCTTGGCTTGCCCGGCAGCCTCTGCGGCGGCCCTGGCTTCTTCAAGCGCTTGCTCCGCCAGTTTTCGTTCGGTTATGTCCTGGAAAGTGCCGACGAGCCGGGTAATCTTACCCGCGCTATTGTAATCACCTCTCATCTCGGCGTGTAAATAGTGCAGCGTGCCGTCCGGCCAGATTACCCGAAACTCTATCGTATCATTGGTTTCAGTTAAAGTAATATTAACTCTTTGCCAGGATTGTTCTAGCTCCGGGCAGTCCTCAGGGTGTACTTTGCTAACGAGAGCTTCAAATGAAGGCGTTACCTCCTGCGGCTGGTAGCCGAGCAAGCGATACAACTGGTCGGACCAATAGGTAGACCGGTCGGTAAAATTGTAATTCCAGTTACCTATGAGCGAGATTTGCTGGGCCTGGGCCAGGTCTGCTTCTTTGGCCCTCAGAAATTCTTCGGCCTGTTTGCGCTCGGTAATATCCCGGATAATGAGGGTATAAAAATGTTTTTCCTGTAAGTTTACTTCGCTGCTGGTAATCTCAAGCGGTAAAGTTGAACCATTTTTATGTTGCCCTGAAGTTTCCTGGTGTGCGCCGGTTTGAATTAGCTGCCCTGGAGGCTTTTCGAGAGGGGATTTTGCCGGCCCCGGTTGTGTGCCGCCCAACTTGAAGAAGTCCGGCAAAAGAAGACCGATAGATTGCCCATCCAGTTCGGTATAGGAATAGCCGAATAAATCGAGGACCGCTTTGTTGAAAGACTCCATCTTACCGGTATCGTTAAAAGTGACAATACCGTCTATGGCGGAGTCAATAGTGGCTTTATGGTAAGCGGAGCTTTCGGCCAGGGCCTTTTTCCTGGCGGCAATGGCTCTCCTGCTTAAAAATGCAAAGAAAATCAGCCCTAAAAATAGCAGACCATTGAAAACGGTCAATTCAAGACCAAACAAATCCTCGTCACCAGCATTGTTGGTGGTAGTCTGCTCAAGCAATAAATCGGCTTTGTCAGATTCATCGAGTAACCGGTTGAACGCGACATCATCCGGTTTCAAGGTATCAAAGGTCTGGCCTTCACTCCTGGCAACCGCCATCCGGTTAGTGACCTGTTCGTACTGCTTTAGCTCAGTTACCATGTCACTCAAATCAGCCTGAAAATTGTTATCCGTAACCAGGGCTAATTTAAGGCCGCCGTTTTTAGCTTCCGCCAGGAGTTGCTGCAAGTCCTTCTGGGCCTCATCCAGTTTGGCCGTCACACTTACCTTGAAATTGATTTCTACCTCGCCCGAAAGGTATTCATTGGCCATAATATAGGCCTGGGTAAAGTCCAGCTTGGCGGCGGTAAATACATCTTCTACGTTAATAGTCTGGTTAGCCCTGGTAAAGACTGTTTGAAAGGAAAGAATTAAAAGGGTGATTACAATGAGGCTTACTAGAACGAGCAGGAATTCTAGCTTTAGAAAGTATTTAATTTTGAAAATTTTAGGCATTCTTTCTAACCACTAAGAGTTTTATAAAATTTAGTTTGGGAAAGAAAGCTGGAAAACATATTATCCATTGAAAGACCTTTTCCCCGGTCTTTTTCTAATCGCACTACTGTTATACTGTTTTATCAGCTCCTTTTAACTGAGTAATAAGTACTAAAAAACCTGTGAACCAAAAAATTGTTTATTACGACATATCCCTAAAACTAAATAGTACCTGCTTCAACACCCTCAAAACACTCTCAAAAGGTCAGAAGGTTAAGAAAGACCCCAAAATTAATAAGCTAAAAAAAACCAAAAAGCCATTCCAGGTGCAATCGAGGAATGGCTTTTTATATACCTGTCCGGTATTCCCAACCCTACAGCTTAAATTTGAAAAGCCGGGCTGTATATGGATTATCGAGCTTTATTTCAAGCAACCCGCTCGTGCTTTCCCACCTGACCAGCCCTTCCGTCTTACTATCCTCCGCCGGGAAGATACAGCTTGCCTCGACCTTCCGGTCCTTAAACTGGGACAACGGCACCTGGCAAACGTTCTCCCCTTCACCGAAGCGCCAGACCGACAGGTAGATAGTTTTCTCATCACCATCCTCGCACACCAGACCCACACTTGTCCACCCGGCGTCAACCGCGGGCAGACCGAGGGGCCAGATTGGCACACCCGTCTTTATCCGGTCGCGCAATTCGGTTTTATACAGGTTGAGCGCCTCTGCGATTAAAGAAAAACCTTCGGGGGTTTGCCCGTCCAGCGCCCCGCTCTGGTGAATCCGTCCCAGTAAAGCGTTAACCATGTTGAAGATAACTTCTTCCCGGCCCGCCTCCTTGAGCGGGTAGGCCCAGACCGCGCTCTGCTCCGGCGTGACCCCGCTTGGTGCCGCCGCCGAAATCGTGCCGTAGCGGCGATAGTCCATCTGGTCGCTGGTCGACTGGACGCTATGGCGTTGGAGCATGGCGTAGTCGAGGCGCATCCCGCCGCTGCTGCAATTTTCGATTACAAGGTCGGGATGCCGCGCAAAGACATCTTCCAGCCAGCCCAGGTAGGCCCGGTTATGTTCAAGTAGACCATCCCCCGGCGAATCGGCCTGGTAATCGGTGCCGACCCCCGCGTTGATGTTGTAATCCATCTTGATATAGCCGATGTCGAAATCGTTTATCAGCCGGTCCACCACCGAGTCGGCAAAGGTCCGTACCGCCGGGTTGCGAAAATCAAGCTGGTAGCGGCCCTTGTCAATCACCCGCTTTCCGTGGCGGCAGAAAAACCAGTCGTCACGCAGAGTGCGGGCAATCGGGTTATTAATACCAATCACTTCCAGTTCAAGCCACAACCCCGGAGCCATCCCGCTCTCGCGGATTTTCCGTGTCAGCGCGGCCAGACCACCTTCGAAACGGTCCGGGGAGGGTTGCCAGTCTCCCACGGTATCCCACCAGTTGCGACCCCGTTCGGCGTACCACCCGGCGTCGATACAGTAAATCTCGCAACCTGCTTTCGCCGCCGCTTCTATCAACGGCAACTCTTTTTCGGTGGTCGGGTCGCCCATCAGGGCATTCATATAGTCGTTAAAAATCACCGGCAGGTTTTCGTTGTCGGCGTTGGGGCGGCGGATTATCCGGCGGTAGCGGGTCAGGCCCTGTAATACCTGCTCCAGGGCCGAAAAGTCACCCGGACCCTTTACGGTGCTGACCGCCACTGCCACCGTTACGGTTTCAAACTTCTGGCCCGGTTGGAGTTCTTTCCACCACTGGTGTTCCTGGTCGGTCGGGCCGCTCAACCGCAAGTACAGTTTGTTGTCGCGGTCGCTGACTTCCCACTGCCAGCCGCCGTTACTCTCGATTTGCCAGGCCAGGGCTGTCCGGTTGGCCGTATTTTCGATAACCCCCAACGGCAGGTATTGTGAGGTGGACCAACTCCCGGCGCTCTGGTAGGAAAGGCGTTTGAGCGATTGGCGGGGATGGTATTGCCATTTGGTTACCTGGGATAGCCCCAACTCCGGCAGACGGTAGCTCCGCCACTGGAATTCCTCAAACCAGGTGTTGTGCGGTACGTGCAAGAGGGCGCTATCTTCCCAGAAAGTTTCCTCATCATCGACCAGCCCGGTCAGGGCGAACGACGAAACGTATTCCAGCCCGACCGGGTTTTCACCGCTGTTTTGCACGCTCGTCCAGGACCGCGCAACCGCCAGCCCGTTATAAAATTGAAGATAGGAGGTCACTTCCAGCCCGCTAACCGGGTCGCGCTGCGCCAGGGAAAAGATACGGCCTGTCGCAGTGGGTTCCTCGGTATGTGAAACATAGACCAGCCGCCCGCCGGGCATCGAACCGGTATGCTTGAAATCGTGGTGGTCGTCCCGGTCGTCCCCGGTGGCTTGCAGTTCAACCAACAGGTAATCGCCCAGGGGCGGCTCGTTCCTGGCAACATTACCTGTAAAGGGGTTAGCCGCGCAGTGTAAAAGGGCGACTTTGCCCGTTTCGCTGACCTGGATGACAATTTCCAGGTCAGCTTCTTTCAAATTGATTCTCAAAGGTAAATCCGGCATTTTCCTCTCGATTCCCTTAACAGCGGGTTTAGCCCTACTGTTAATCTTCTCTGATTGAAAGAATGCTCCAGGGTTGCAGGGTCAGGTCCAATTCCAGGTTGCCGTGTTCGTCCGCAACCACCTGCTCCTTGCGGGTTGCCAGGGCCATTTTTCGCAACTGCCGGGTCTGTTCGCGGTTGGGCGGTTCGGGGCGGCCCATCTCGTCCCACCCTTTAATTGCGAACCCGCTATTCCGGTCTACCGTTTCCACTGTTAAGGTGGCCCGTGGTTTTAGGCCGCTAACCCGACCCTGGAAAGTTTTCGGTTGGCCGATAGCCTGGAAGTTCTCGGCCTCGACCCGCTCTCTAGCCACCGGAGGGGTAATTTTAGCTTCCTCTGGATAGTGGTAAAGCAAAATACTCAGCGAACCGTCCCGCGAGTGGCGGGAGGCAAACCAGCCGTCTTCCCGGCCAATTTCCTGGTCGCCCAGCAGGTTGAGAAACCGGTAGGCGTGGAAGGTTGGTTTGGAGATACCCTGGAAATTTATCATACCAAAACCGCCGTGAAAGATTGAGTTTCCGCCCCCGGTTTCTTCAAAGACATCGGTAAAAGTCCAGTAGGAAAGCGAGTCTACCAGCCCGGTTGCCGCCAGGTTACTTTTAACGACATATGTTGCTGCCGGTAAGTAATCGTGCGACATGTCACGGGGCGAAGGGCTCGAACTCCATTCGGTCAGGTGGACTTCTGTTTGCGGGTAAGCACTCGCGTCTATAATCCGGCGCGTCTTGACTAAATCCTCAAAAGTCGCCTCGACCTTTCGCGAAAAACTCTTTGTAATGCCGCCTGTATCCAGGGCGAAATCGGTCGGATAGGGATGGAACGAGACAAAATCCACCGGCAGTTTTTCCCCGGCGCAGTACTCTAAAAACTGTTCCAGCCAGACCGGTCTCCACTCGGCCTCATCAATGTTCGGGTTGCGAAAGGTGGCGTGACGGCTGGTATCTTCAACCTCGCTGTCAAAACGGTCGTCCGGCACGAAACTGCTGGTAGCCGGGCCGCCGACCCGCAGCAAAGGGTCCACCGCTTTGACTGCCTGGACCGTAACTTTGTAAAGCTCGAAATACTGGCTTTTGGTGCCGCTCCAGAACATATTCACCAGGTTGGGTTCGTTCCAGACCTCGAAATACCATTTACGGACCTCGTTTAGCCCGTAGCGGCTGACCCAATGCTCGACGGTTTTGGTTATCAGGTCGGCCCACTCGCCATAATCGGCGGGAGGGGAAATATTCCCCTTCCACCAGAAAATAGTTGCATCGTTGGAAGTCATGTCAATCGGGCAAAACCCAAACTCTACGAAAGGCCGGATACCAGTGTCGAGCAACCGGTCGAACAGTTCGTCAATATACTGCCAGTTATAGACCAGTTTGCCCTGAATCCGGCGGCACACAAACATATCGTCGTGAAAGAGCCCGTGAAAACGGACATACTCGAACCCGCATTCGGTTACAATCTGTTTCAGGTGTTCCAGCCAGTTGGCGCGCAGTCCCTCGTTGGCCCGCCCGGCCCCGACACATTTCTTCCAGTAAGGAATGAGCGGTTTTCCCGCTGCCTGTGCGTTAATTTCCATTTTACCCTGCCACCCGGTAAGTCTTACCGGCTTCCGTCTCGAACTCAATCACGCCGTTTTCGACCGTCTTGAACGGCACTTCGCCGCCCTCGGTGGTAATTCCCTGGATGGCCCCCGCAACTCGGAGCCGCACCTGGCCCGTCACGCCGGGTTTAAGGGTGGCTTCCCGCAGAGCGCCATTTTCCCAGGAAAGGTCTACCTCGATGCCGCCCCTGGCTTTAAGGCCGCGCACGTACCCGCTCGGCCAGGCCGACGGTAGCGCCGGGAGTAACTGGATTTCCCCGTTGTGGCTCTGTAAGAGCATCTCGGCCAGGCCCGCCGACCCGCCAAAGTTGCCGTCAATCTGGAAAACTTTGTCGTCGTGTTCGCTGAGCGCCGGGTGAGCGTCAAAGAGGTTCGGGTAGGTCAGTTTCTTTAACAGGCCCCCGGTGTAATATTCGTGGGCCTGGTCGCCGTCGCCGAGCCGCGCCCACAAATTGACCAGCCAGGCGCTACTCCACCCGGTATGCCCGCCGCCAAAGGAGAGCCGCCGCTCGATAAATTTCCGGCAAGCCAGGGCTAAATCGGGTTGCCTGTTGCGGTCAATCTCCGCTGCCGGGTAGAGCGCGTAAAGTGGGGATACGTGGCGGTGGCCCGGTTCCGGCTCGTCAAAATCCTTGTACCATTCCTGAAGCTGCCCGTAGCGGCCAATCCGGTAAGGTTTGATACGCGCTACCGCCGCCTCAAGCTCCGCCCGGAAATCCTCGTCCGTACCAAGAACCTGGCTGGCCTCGATGGTGTTGTGGAAAAGCTCGCAAATCATCGAAAGGTCCATGGTGCTGCCCTGGCTCGGCGCGGCTGGTTTGCCTTCCGGGGTGAAGAACCGGTTCTCCGGCGAGGTGGAGGGATTGGTCGTCAGGTTGCCCTGCCCGTCTTCAATCAACCAGTCCAGGCAGAACAGGGCCGCTTCTTTCATCAGGGGGTAAGCTCGCCCGGCCAGGTAATCGCGGTCCAGGGTAAAGGCGTAATGCTCCCAGAGGTGCTCACTCAACCAGGCCCCGCCCAGCGGCCAGTAGGCCCACATCGCCCGGCCACCCGCCGGAGAGGATTGCCGCCACAAGTCGACGTTGTGATGAGCGGTCCAACCCCGCGCCCCGTAATGGACCTGGGCCGTTTTGCTCCCGGTTGTCTGCAAGTCGGCAATCAGGTCCAGGAGCGGTTCGTGACATTCGCTCAAATTGGTCGTTTCGGCGTGCCAGTAGTTCATCTGGGCGTTGATATTGGTGGTGTAGTTGCTGCTCCAGGGGGCTTGCAACCTTTCGTTCCAGATACCCTGTAAGTTGGCCGCCTGGGTGCCGGGGCGCGAACTTGTTATCAATAGATAGCGCCCGTACTGGAAATAGAGGGTGGCAAGCTGTGGGTCTGCTTCACCTGCCTTGAGTTTTTCGAGCCGTTTATCGGTGGGCAGGTTAACCGCTTCGCTGCTCCCGACAAACAGGTCCACCCTGTTGAATAGCGCCTGGTGGTCTTTCACGTTCTGTTCGTACAATTCGTCATAGGATAGGTTGGCCGCTGCCGCAAGGACTTTCTCGCAAGCGACCGCCGGGTCTTTGCCTTCGGTGGCCGGGTTCTTGTCAAAACCGGCAAAGCTGGTCCCGGATACTACGTGCAGCGTGATATGGTCGGCGTTGGTTATTTCCAGGGTGTTCTCGCCGGTAACTTTGGTCTCCCCACCCGTGACAAAAGCCTGCAACCGGGTCTCGAAATTCATCGTCTCGCCTTCGGCATAAGTAAACGGGTTGTCACTTCTTACATAATTCGGTTCAACATGCGAAGGGGTGTAACCCTTAAAAGAGAGGGTGTCCTGGCCGGTAGCGCTGGCCTGGCCCGGTAGCTGGCTGGAAAGCGAGACTGTAACCGACAACTGGCCGGGCGCGTCACAGCCGAGGTCAACCACCATAACCTGGGAAGGCGCGCTCACAAAAGTTTTGCGGGTAAAGGTGTGACCGCCGCTTTGAAAAGTCACAGTATTGGTGGCGGTAGCCAGGTCCAACTCGCGCCGGTAGTTTGAAAATTCTTCTACTCCCTTGAAAGCGAGATTTAAGTCGCCCAGTGGCAGATAGGACTCGGTCCAGGTGCCGAGCATTTTCCCTTCAATCAGTTTTTCGGCCTCAACAAACTTTTCTTCAAAAATAAGTTTCCGGGCCTCTTCCAGGTATTTAATTGCTTCATAGTTGTTATTATCCCTGGGGTAGCCGGACCACAGGGTATCATCGTTTAGCTGAACCAGGTCGGTGCCGACTCCGCCAAAGACCATACCGCCCAGCCGACCGTTGCCGACCGGTAAAGCCTCGGTCCAGTATCTGGCGGGTTGCTCGTACCAGAGGACCAACGGGTTCTGGCTGCTGCTAACTACATTTTTACCGGTGCTTTCCATTAAAGTCTCCTTTTGTTCGTAAATGTCCAGGCTTTTAAGGCTCTTACAGCTCAATTTTAGCCGCTCAAAAGCCAAATGTTTAGGGCTTTGCTAATAGCCTCAACTTTTTATATCCAACCCGGCTGGTTAGTTCACTCCGGGTAAATTCCAATCTCCATCATCTCACAAAGAAGAGTCACTACCCTGCTTTAAGCTGATTACCAGCCCGGCAGGGTAATGACTCCCAGGGTTTTAACCCATCAACTTACTTTTTGTAGGAAGATTTGTCGTAGGCTTCCTGCTGAATTTGCAGATAGCGCGTCAGCCCTAACCCGTCAAATCCTTTAACATATGAATCCCAGTCCTTGTCCAGGCTTTTTACACCCGTGATGAACTGTAACGAGTTCTGGTCTACATAGTTGTTGATGTTGGTCTGCAAGGTCGCTACTTCACTACCCAGCGAAGGGTCGATCCAGACACCCCAGTACGGGTAAATGGCCGACTTGTCTTCTTTCCCGGCGTATAACTTGGTAGCTTCAAACAGCCTTCTTTCATAGCCGGTCTGAGAATAGATGTCAGTTGCAACCGCTTCGGCGGCCCGGAATTCCTTGGTGTTGTTGTACTGCGCCAGGGCGCTCCAGCCTGTATTGTAAGCGGCAACCCCAGCCGGTCTCGGAATCTGTTTGTAAAGGGCTTTCGTCCCTTCCAACGGTACGTCACTCGCGCTCGGAGTTACCACGGTGCGCTCGTCGGTACCAAACAGACCCTTGATTTCACCTTCTTCAGTAAAGATGTAGTCGAGCATCTTAATAGAAGCAATCTGGGCATCCTTGCTGGCTTTGTTGGTCAGAACAAAGGTCGCGCCAGGCGCGCTGGGGAAGTTGTAGCCGGTATAAGCCTTACCATCGGGTCCCTTCAAAGGCGGGACGGCATCATATTGCTTGTCGCGACCATCCGGCGAACCAAGGGTGAAGAAAATAGCCGGGTGCAGTACCGTAGCCGAGCCGAGAATAACCGCGCCAGCGTTATCGCCCAGGGCTTTCAAAGCGTCAGGGTTCTGGGTGAAAGCGCCTTTATCAATTAAACCGGCATCGTAGAGCGACTTGATGTAAGCCAGGCCCTGCTTCCAGCCGTCTTTGTTGGCCTGGATTTCCACCTTGCCGTTGTTGAGGACCAGCGTCGAGTTGTTGTTGCCGCTGGTGCCCTGCGGGTCGTAGATAAACGAGTTCATGAAGTAAGGGAGCAGGACATCCCGGACGTTCGCGCTCAACGGTACTTCATCGGCTTTGCCGTTGCCATTGGGGTCTTTGGTCTTGAAGGCGGTCAGGACATCCTTCATTTCCTGGGTAGTGGTAGGCTGTTTGAGGTTAAGCTTTTTGAGCCAATCACTGTTCATCCACAGTTTGTCCTGGTAGGAGCAGTGGAAGCAATCGACCCACTGGGGCAGACCATAGATTTTGCCGTCCGGCGCGGTCGCCATGGCTTTGTACTCAGGGTTGGCATCGAGGGCCTTCTGGATGTTTGGGCCGTACTGCTTGATCAGGTCGTTGAGCGGGATGATGACACCCTGCTGAGAGTATTTGAGCAGGTCGGCCTGGGTGAACTGGTCCACCCACGGAATAAGCATGTAGAGGTCAGGATAATCGCCACTGGCGAGCGAAATCTGGCGTTTTTCCTTGGCCGGAGCGCCGTCCAGGGTAGTGGTCTGCCAGTTGAACTGGATATTGAACTTCTGCTCCATGAGCTTGGAAAAGGCATTCGTTGCCAGGTCCTGGTCGGGGAACTGGGGAGAGAAAACGCTAATCTTGACTGGATTACCGCTGGGTGCCGCGGCGGCCGTGGTAGCGGTGCCTCCTGCGGCGGTAGTAGCCGCGCCAGCCGCCGTGGTAGCGGCCCCTGCAGCAGCGGTAGTAGCCTGGGGTGCGGTGGTTGCTGTGGAATCGCCGCAAGCCGCCAATAGTGTCGATAACACTATCAGGATTACGGTTAAAGCCGCCTGTGGCTTATTAAGTGACAAAAACTTTGTCATTCGAACCATCCTCCTCCTGGTATTTCCAGGTTCTTAAGCAAAAAAGGGTTTTTGGTTAAAGTCGAAGAGCTATTACACCCTATCTGAAAAACTGTGCTATAACGATTTGTGGCTATTCACCTCCTTGTTAGGCCACTCTATTCAATTACAGGCCGATAAACTTCTGCCAAACGGGTCTGTAAAAATTCAACCTTATGCTACGATTGGAAACTAACTCAGCAAAAATTTACCCTTTGACGGCACCAATTAAGATGCCCTTGGTAAAATAGCGCGAGACGAAAGGATAGATTATCAACACCGGCAAACTCGATATGACTATCAACGAGTATTTGAGCAGATCCGCCAACTGCTGCCGCTCCAACATCGTCTTCGCATCCATCGACCCGCTGGTCGTGGTGTTCAAGATTAAAATGCTGCGCAGTATGAGTTGCAACGGATACAAATCCGGTGACTTAAGATAGATTAAAGCGTCAAAGTAACTGTTCCACTGGTAGATGGCATACATCAACGCCAGTACCGCGATGATTGGTTTCGATAACGGCAACACCACCGACCACAAAAACCGCAAATCTCCACACCCGTCCAGTTCGGCGGCCTCCGCTAACTCGTCGGGAATGTTGGTCTGGAAAAAGGTCCGGGCGATGATGACCTGCCACACTCCAATCGCTGCCGGGATTAACAAGGCCCACCGGGTGTCGAGCATTCCCATCGCCTTGACTACCAGGTAAGTCGGGATGAGACCACCGTTAAAGAGCATCGTGAGGACCAGAAAGGCCATTATGATGTTGCGCCCGAAGAAGGTCTTCTTCGAGAGAGGGTAGGCTATCGCGACCGTCAGGGTCACACTGATGATGGTGCCAAAGAAGGTGTAAAAGAGCGAGTTGCCGTACCCGGTGATGATTTGAGGGTTGCTGAGAGCCACCTCATAACCCCGTGTCGAGAAGTCGACCGGCCACAACACCACCTGCCCCGACGAGACCGCCAGAGGGCTACTGAAAGACGAACTGACGATGTAGATGAGCGGAAAGAGGATGACCGCCAGCAAGAATAACAAGAACAGGTAGATAAACCCGAGAAATATCCGGTCCCCCACCGACTCCTTGACCCGGTTGGCCCGCTGCAATTGCCTCTTTTGCTGTACTTCCGCATTTATTCCGAACATTGCTTACCTTTAACCTTTAACCTTTTACCTATACCTTGCTTGTGTGGGCCTTTTTCTGGCTTACTTGCTGGCCTACTTAATTCTCGAACTCTCGTTATTAAAACTCGTAACCTACCACAAGCCGCTACCGGAAATGCGTTTGATAAAGCCGTTGACCAAAAGCAGCAAGACGAGATTGATGACCGAGTTGAAAAGACCGACCGCGGTTGCGAGCGAGTAGTCGGCGTTGAGCAGACCGGTCTTGTACACGTAGGTCGAGATGATTTCCGAGTTGCTCAAATTGAGCGGGTTCTGCAACAAAAAGGCTTTCTCGAAACCGACCGCCATAATGTTGCCCACGCTCAGTACCAGGATGATGGTGGCGGTAGGCACCAACCCCGGCAAATCGACATTGACAATCTTCTGCCAGCGGGAGGCGCCATCCACCTTGGCCGCCTCGTAAAGAGTAGGGTCGATACCGGCGAGAGCAGCCAGGTAGATAACGGCGCTGTAGCCGGCGGTCTGCCAGACATCGCTCCAGACATAGATGTGGCGGAAGAAGTCGGGATTGCCCAGAAAGTCAATCGAACTGATGCCAAAAACACCGAGGGCCTGGTTGATGATGCCAAGGCGCGGTGAGAGCAGCAGGATAATCATCGAGACCATCACGACGGTAGAGATGAAGTAAGGAGCGTAGGTGACCATCTGGACGGTGCGTTTGAAGAAGCCCTGGCGGATTTCGTTGAGGGCGAGGGCGAGAATGATAGGGATAGGGAAGCCGACGACGATAGCGTAGAGACTGAGGAAGAAGGTATTCTGGAGGAGGGTCCAGAAGACGGGGTTGGAGAAGAAGGCGTTAAAGTTCTTGGTACCAACCCAGGGGCTACCCCAGATACCCTGGACAACGTTATAGTCTTTGAAGGCGATGACGGCGTTGGAGATAGGGATATACTTAAAGATGATGAAGTAAGCGATGGGAGGGAGGACGAGCAAGTAGAGTTGCCAGTGTCTTTTGAAGGAGCGTCTGGCCAACTTGAACTGGCTCGTTTTAGCGATAGCAGGAGATGGTTGCAGAGCAGGTTTGTTAGCTTCCAGGATACTCAATCGAAACCTCCGAGAATTGCTCAAGCCGTCAAATCCGGTAATACCAGGGTTGGATTGGCTAATAAAAAAGGTTTGGCCGTAACCTAACCGGCTTTAGACAATAAAAATTTAAAGGCTATATATTTGAGCATAATAAATAAGCCCAATGCCCTTTGGTTTTTTACAAACGCTAATGTTAGATTGCCTGTTTAATTTGGAGTAAGTGGTTGCGTAACAAATAGAAGTGTTTTCATCGCATCCTCGCGTTTTTAAAAGTTTCTTCTTAACTTCTCTAGTATGAAATCATTTTCATTCCTTTTATCAATGGTACAATAGCCTTCCGTTCTTGTCAACAGGTTTTTTCCTCGAATCTAACTTCATCATCAAATTTGCTCAAAATAAGCTCATTTTTTGGTTAAAATGACTTGACGTGAGTGGGTATACTGGATATAGTAAAGATACTCAAAGTTTTGAATACTGTATGAAATGTAATTGTTTTCATTTTCATTTCAAAATTCGTCTCTTTTCAAGGATAGAAAAAAAACCTGGCGGTGCTGCCTTCGTTTAGCGAAAAATTGCCCGCCGGACACGCCTTGAAGCCAGGCTCCTGTGATTATATTCAAATTAATTAACTTGATAGTTATAAAGGTGAGGTCCGGGCAAAGATGGCAAACATCCAGGAGGTGGCAAAGCATGCCGGGGTTTCGATTTCAACCGTTTCCAGGGTATTAAATAATACGGCCAGGGTTAAAGCCGAGGTCAAAAAGCGGATCGAAGACTCTATCCGCGAATTAAATTACCAGCCTAACCCCGCCGCGCGCTCACTCCGCACCAATCGTTCGCATACAATCGGTCTGCTTGTTTCCGATATTCAAAACCCTTTCTTTATGGGGTTAATCCAGGGTATCGAGGACGAGGCCCTGCGCCACGATTACAGCCTTATCCTGTGTAATTCCAACGAGGACGGCCAGCGCGAACAGCAATACCTGGAAGTGCTCTATTCCGAACGGGTTGCCGGGGCCATAATTGTCCCGGTCCGCGAACAATTGAGTGAAGCCGTAACCAAGAAATTCAGAGAGCGGAATATACCCCTGTTAACGGTTGACCGCCGGGTTAAAAATAACGATATTGACGCGGTCCTGGTGGATAATATCCGAGGAGCCTGTGAAGCCGTCACCCACCTGATAAATAACGGTTACCGCCGGATTGGGGTCGTTAGTGGGCCTTTGAATGTAACCACCGGCAAAGATCGCCTTGATGGCTACCGCCTGGCCCTGCGGCAGGCTGGGCTCCCCCACGACCCCGCCCTGGAGCGTTCCGGACCTTTTGATGCGGCCACCGGTCGCAGACTTACCGAAGAATTGCTCGACCTGGAAGACCCGGTGGATGCTATCTTTACCTGCAACAACCTCCTGACAATGGGCGCCTGGGACGCGATTTATTTCCGTAACTTAAAGGTGGCTTCAGACATTGGCCTGGTCGGTTATGACGAGACCTATTGGGCCGGGTTTAAAACCGTTTCCCTGACAACCGTTACCCAACCGGTTTATGACCTGGGTTCTACTGCGGCGCTCCGGCTCTTTCAAAAGCTTGATAATCCCCAGGTCTATTCCTCAAACTACCGGCAGGAGATAATCCTGGCTCCTACTTTAAATGTCCGGGGTTCTTCTCTACCCAGAAATTCCTCCACTCAGATCCAGGAGGCCGGGTAAAAAGTAGTGCTTCTTAATTAAATATTACAAACCTGTTGTGAAAAGAATAAGCAATAACAGTAAACCCAGGGGATTAATTTGATTTTTGAAAAGGTTCTCAATAAGAGCGGATTTTCCGGTCCCAGGCTGGGCCGTGTTACCCCGGTTTTAGAAGGTTATATCGAACGGGGCGAAGTAGCAGGGGTTGTGACCCGCGTCTATCGGCGGGGCGAACTGGTCCAGGCCGACTGCCTGGGCTGGCAAGACCGCGAGAATAAAATCCCAATGCGCCCGGATAGTATTTTCCGCATCATGTCCATGACCAAGCCGGTCGTCGCGGTTGCAGCCTTGACCCTGGTCGAGGAAGGCCGGTTGCGCCTGGATGACCCGGTAGATCCCTGGCTACCGGAATTGGCCGGAAGAAAGGTGTTACTGGACCCGGACGGTCCCCTGGATGGCGAGGCCTATCCCGCCCCGCGCCCGATAACCCTGCGCGACCTCCTGACTAACCGCTCCGGTATCGGTTTCATGCAAGGGCAGGTGCCTTATTGCAAGGTAAATCACGATCTTATACCGGGCCCGCTTTCCTACGCCAGGATTGTGACGGGAAGTCCTAACCAGGCCTTTGATTTGAGCGTTGACCAATGGATGGCCGAAATTGGCAAATTACCCCTGAGGTTTGCTCCCGGCGAACGCTGGCTATACAACGTTTCCTCGGACATACTGGGAGTGTTGGTGGCGCGGGTGGCCGGGCAGGACCTGGGAGATTTCTTCCGGCAACGCCTGTTCGAGCCGCTCGGAATGGTTGATAGCGGGTTTGTGGTCCCGGTCGAAAAACGTGACCGTTTTTGTGTCGGTTATGGTTCTCTGGCCGGGTCTGGCGCGACGGTTATAGTTGACCGGCCTGAAACCACCATTCATGCCAAACCACCGCTCTTTCCCTCCGGGGCCGCCGGGTTGGTCTCGACCGCCGACGATTATTTAAGATTCGCCATTATGTTGCTGGAAGGTGGCAAGCTCGCCAATCAACGCATTTTGGGTCGCAAGACAGTTGAGTTAATGACGGCCAACCACCTTAGCGAGGAACAGGTTTACCATGCCTTTATCGAGTCGGGCCTCTGGGGTTCGGAAGGTTTTGGCCTCGGGGTCGCTACGGTTGCCCGGCAGAGCCAGGTTGGTCCCAGCGCGGGCTCTTTCTACTGGGGCGGGGCTTATGGCACTCATTGGTTGGCCGACCCGCGGGAAAACCTGGTTATCGTCCTGATGATTCAAATGATGAATACCCCACTAAAAATAAGCGGTGACTTTAACACCCTTGTTTACCAGGCGCTCGAAGATTAAATTCTCCTTTTTAAAATATACACCGAGCTTTTCCAGAAATACCTACTCACGGGCCGATTACCTGGGGTGAAGGTAAACCAAAAGTTCGGCTTTTCTATATTAATAATTCTCCGTTCGGATTGCGTAATTTGCCGGGAAATAGTTAAGATAGGGGTATAGTTAATTTCGTAAAATCATTTATAAAACCAATTATTATTTTGCTAGAGATTTATGGCTGCTAGTTCGAAAGCTAAATCTTTTTATATAAAAAGCGGGAAGGTTCGCGGCTTTTTACTCCTGGCCGGTATTTTCCTGGCCCTATGCCTGTCTCTACCCGGTTTAGTGGTGGCCCATGCGGCGCCAACCCAGGTTTCCAGCCCTCCAAAGATAGCGGTTAGGGCCGGGTTCGACGGTTATTACAAGTTAAACAGTTGGCTCCCTGTCAAAGTTGACATAAGTCTGGCAGTGGGGAATGCTAGTTTCGAGGGTTGGATCGAAGCCTCCTTTACCAACTTTGGGGATGGGTCCCCCATATACCGGCGCGCGGTCCAACTTACTCCACCCGCCGACCGTGAAATCTGGCTTTATTTGCCTTCGGGCAACCAAAGTCTTCAAAGTGTCCAGGTAAGATTGGTCAGCCAGGAAACGACGGTAATAACCTCGCAGGATATTTCAATCCACCCCCTGGACCAATCCGACCTGTTGGTTGGCGTCATCAGTGACGACCCCAACTCCCTGGCAATCCTGAACGGACTACGCCCAACCCAGGCCTACAACAAGGGGAGCCTTTTTTACGCTATCGACTATTATAGCCGTTCTCCCCGCCCCGGTATTGTTCCAGCTATCAAAATAATCCATATACTGCCGCCGGATTTGCCCCCTGATGTAAGCGGGTGGGATAGTTTGGATGGGCTGGTCTTGACCGGTCTTTCGAATACTATTCCGCTTGACCGTCTGCAAAATGCGGCCACTTATCAAAGTGCCGCCGCCGCCTGGTTGGTGCAGGGGCGCTTTCTTTTTATAGGAGGGGATAGCGGTTTGACCCGGAGCGGCTACCTGGGCGACTTCCTCCCGGTACAAGCTGCCGGGGCTCCTCAGAATAAAGCTCTTCCCGATCAACTCCGCCGTCTGCAAACCGAGTCCACCACGCTACCCCAGTTTCTAATTGCCGACACCGGTCTGCTACCGGGGGCTTCCACACAGCTAACCCTGGATGGTAAACCCTTCCTGGCAGAAAAACCATTTGGCCTGGGGCGCAGCTGGTTTAGCGCCGCCGAGTTAAATGCTTTACCTCCGTCCATTTTAGGTGGACTCTGGGAGATAGCGTTTCAGGATTACGAGCCCCACCTTTCTTATACTACAGGGTTACGCCGACCCACCGATTTATCTCCCCCCTGGACCAGCCGGTTAAGTCCTAACACCAGGGTAGCGACTTTACCCAACCCGGATGTTATTGGCCTGGCGTTGGGAATATATGTTCTGTTGTTGGGTCCGACCAGTTATCTCGTTCTAAAAATGTTTGGTAAACGCGAAATGGGCTGGTTGGTCGCACCGGTTCTGGCAATTATCTTTAGCGCCGGTTTTTATGTGGCCGGGGCTATAACCTCAGGTGAACCGCTGGTAATCAGCCGTGTATCCATCGTGATGCTGGGTGAAACCGCCCAGGGAAAGATGGTGGGCGGCTCAACCAACCTTGGCACCTTATATTCAAATGCCCGCAATAGTGTCGAGATTCAGGTAAACGACCAGACCCAGGCGGTCAGTTTGCCCAACAGCAAAAATAGTTTTGACCTGGCGGTTCCTGTTCCCAACTCAGACTTTGCTACAATTCGACAGGGTCCGAGTGGTGGGTTTGGTCCGGTCTACCTGGGACAGGACGACCAGCGCAGTTTTGCCCTGGAAAGCATTACTCCCCAGGAAGTGGGGGAAGGAATTGTGGCCAATTTATCCGCAAAAGGGACTGAAATAACCGGCACTCTTGAAAACCGCTCTTTGACAGATTGGGTTAACTTGAGCATTTGGTCCTCAGGCAACATCATATACCAGGTACCCCTGATAAAGGCAAGTGAAAAAATCACTTTACAAAAAAGCTACATGCTTGAAAACCGGACCGATAGTTTGGTCTTAGTTTTAGCGGGCCTGGTAGATGGCAATGCTGGGACATCCAACTCTGCCCTGGGAATAGGTTCTCCAGCCTATCAATCACAAGAAGTATCCATTTTAAATACATTAATGGGTAGTGAAGGCCAGGTTTTACCAAAAGGGCTCGCCAGGGTATATCTGATTGGTTGGAGCCAAGCCACCTTTAAATTCCCCCTCAAAATCGAAGGTCAAGGGGCTAAAAGCAAAGACCTAACCCTTCTATTCGAGCCCCTGGCCTTATCCTGATTTGTTGAGTTATACACAAGCATCTGATAAAGAAAATTGGGAGAAGTATTTTGGCATTTATCCTTGAAGAATCCCCTAAAATGGCTTGACATTAGAGGTAAGGACTGGTATTATTGTGCCTGTTCGTGGAGGTGTGGTGTAGCGGCCTAACATGCTTCCCTGTCAAGGAAGAGACCGCGGGTTCGAATCCCGTCACTTCCGCTTTTACGAAATGAACCTTGACGCTTCTTGAAGTGATCAAGGACAAGAAGAGGCGTAAACTCTAATTGAGGGGTTACGCCTTTTATTGTGCTATCTTCTATCCGAATACTCTCAAATAACGTTTTAGCCAGCCGGTTGCGTTGTTCTGGACCAGCATCTTTCCAAGCCTGGCCGACACTTTGCAGGTAGTTGGCTAACCGTTCTACTTCACTAGCTTTGCTACTAGACGCAGGTGGAAGAGCCGCTAATTCACCCCTAATTTGGTCCCTCTGTGCCCTGTATTCGTCTTCGGGGATGTCACCCCAGGTAAATATCGTTTGCAGGCGTTTAAGCCGGTTTTCAAGCTCAGAGCGTTGTTTTTCAAAACCAGGCCCTTCATCATTTTCTTTTTTGTAGGCTTCCAAAATTACTTCTTTATAATTGTCAGGTAAGGATATAGAGCTTAAATACTGCTCTACCTGGTTCTCAAATTCAGATAGCGGGACCGCTTTTTGTTTGCAGTCCTGAGCAACCCCCTGTCCCCTTCTATAACAATAAATCCTAGCTTTCCCATCGGCCCAGGGATGCATGTGGATTTTGCCACCACAGTATGAGCAGGTCAGTAGGCCTGATAAGGAATAGGTTCGCGCTTTAATCGAAGTCGCAGGCCGACCAGGATGGGTTAAGCCAACCTCATGTGCTCGTTGAGCAGCTTCCCATAACTCTTTTGGTACTAAAGCTTCATGCTTCCCTTTTAAGCCTTTTGTATAGCTCCCCCGGCGGCTTTTACCAGGCGTATATTCTCCATCCGGTAATTCGCCCAGATAGAATCTATTTCTTAAAATTGCCCAGACAGTATCTTTGGTAAAGAGATTGTTTCCCCTATTGCTTTGAGTTCGGTAGCCCAGGCTGTTTAATTCTTCTGCAATTAGCCGCGTACTTAAACCTTCCGCTGCCTTTTTGAAGGCATGAATTAGTGCAGCGTAATTTGTCTTATTTTCACCCAGGCCCAGGTCACGAGTATCAGGCACCGGCAAACCATCATTTGACTTCATTACCCCAAATGGTAAATGGCCGTTGTAAAGCCCTTGCTGTTTTCTTTCCGTCTTTCCTTTTTTCGTTTCTTGGGAGAGGTTATCCGAATAGAATTGTGATAGCGCCCAGATCATATGCATAAACAGCTTGCCTTGAGGAGTGGAGTAATCTAAATTTGGCTCAGAAACCGAAACCAGGCCGATATTACATTTACCTAGCAGTTCAAAGACCTGGACGGCTACCCGCAAGCTCCTGCTGAAGCGATCCATCTTATGCACCACAATCACATCAAATAAACCTGCTTGGGCATCCTCTAACATCTGAGCAAATTGAGGCCGCTTTCTAATATTATCAGTACGGGCGCTTTTCCCTTCGTCTTTATACTCCCCTACCGAAATATACCCTTGCGCTTCTACATAATGTTTGTAGGCACGTTCTTGAGCAGAAATACTATACCCTTCTATTTGCTCTTCCGAACTAACCCGGCTATAGCCAACTGCCCGTAATCCGGGGGTTTTATTATTCTTTAGTGAACCCATAGCGACTTCTCCTAACAAATGGGTAATATAGTGAAAGAAACGAAGGTGTAAAACGAGGTTTAGATTATCTCTACCATCCATTTTAAACCTTTTTTGGAAAAAGAATAGTGAATACCCATTAATACTTTCTATGGTATTAATTGGATTTATGAATCGGTAGTTTTATCTAAAGGGCTAGCGGGATTTCGCGCAATATCAATTAAAATGAGCGCAAGGCGATGCAAGGCACCGTAATTCAATGGTGGTAGAGGTTCATTTTCCTCTTTTGAGGCAGGAGGTTGGTCTTCATCCAGACCTGGGGAAGTTATTGGAGAACTTTTAGTTTGTTGCGGTTTTTTGTTGTAGTTAGCCATACAAGCCTAACTTTTCTAGATTAGTTTGATAACCCGTAATACCGGCATAATAAGCCAGGTTATCTCCTATTGTAATTGGATAACTAAGATAGTACATCCGAGTTTTCATCTATTTTTTAATTTCCCATGAGACTATTATTTTGCCCTTGACTTCTTATTTTGAAACTACTACTCTTTATTCTATTAACAATTAGTCGCCAAGACATTTACCAATGGTAATGGAATGTTGAGGCCAAACACGTTATGAAAAGCCACATCATAGCCATAGCAGCCCAAAAGGGCGGCATCGGAAAAACAACTTCCACCATTACTATCTCATCATATTTAACTCGCTTAGGATACAAAACACTTGTTATTGATATAGACGCCCAGCGCAATTCCACGATGGTGCTTCTGGATGGATTTGAAAGCTTAAGCGAACCGCAAACTGTAGCAGTACTTCTTCAGGATGAAATACGAGATTTAAGCAACGTCATTCACCAAAGCAAAGTTCCAAACTTAGATATAATCCCCTCTCATTCCAGGTTAAGTGAAGCTGATGTTATTTTATCTCAGCTTATGGCACGAGAAGCCAGATTAAAAATGCTGCTTGAAACGGTTAAAGCCGCCTATGATTTTATTTTTATTGATTGCCCACCGAACGTAAACTGGATACCCATAAACGCCTTTGTAGCAGCCGATTACGTGCTTATTCCGGTATCCCCTAATGCTTTTGATCTGGAAGGAATTAAGCTCACTCTTAATACCATACAGAATGTGCGGAAATACCATAATAAAAATCTACAACTCTTGGGATTGCTTATGACCCTATACGATCACCGTAATTCAATCAGCCGTGAGATTTATGATGTTCTAAAAGGCCAATTTAAAGATTTCCTGTTTAATACCAGAATTCCGATAAATACCGCCTTGCAGAAAGCAAATGCTCATAAACAAGATATATTTACCTTTGAACCAACCTCAACCGGCGCTGTGGCGTATAAGTCTTTTATCGAAAACGAATTACTCCCCCGCTTACAAGTTCAACCTAAAATATGAAATCAAAAACAGCTTTACCACCAGATGTAAACGAATTTTTTAAAGGCACTTCCGTCTTTTTTTCCTCTAATTCAACCAACGATAGTTCAGATAAAAAGAGTAATGGTAGCGTCTCAAAAGGACCACATTCTAGTAAAAAGGAAAACCCCGCTGCTAAACAGAATGGTTCTCCGGTTCCCCAGAAAAATGAAGAGAATAACAGTTCCGGTTCTTCGAGTGAACCGAACGGGCGAACGGTCAAACCGAACGGTCAAACCGAACGGTCTTCAATTATCCTCGAACTAGCAGGTGAAGTAAAAGAAGTAGAACAACGAAGGACAGAGCGATATAGTTTTGAAATCTATGTAGACCAGATTGGAACGCTAGAAGATTTGCAGTATAGATACAAGAAAAAGACCGGCAAACGGCTATCATCCAGCCGGATTATTCGAGAAGCGTTAGATGAATACCTGAAGAAGGCTGAAAAAACTATTTAACCTATGGAAAATCAAGTTCGTATTTACAAACGAAACCGACAGGTATATTTCAATATGGCAATTTTGAAGTACCTGCGCCGGAAGTACGGCAAGGATAAAAAGCTGTTTGTAGCGTTGCGTTCTGTATTTATGGCCTTGAATGAAGTTGCAGAAGATTTTATCGACACTCCGGTAACGTTTTTTACTAAAACAGTCGGCACGTATGCAGGCGTATCACGAGAAGTGGCAGGCCGCTATATCAACCTGTTACAAACAGAAAAATTGATTGTCAAAACTCGGATTAAAGATACCAAAACAGGGAAATTTTCGATGGGTACTACTATCGAACTGCTTGATGTTGTACCAGATAACGAACCATTGCCTGGGTATGCCAGCAATGGTATAATCCAGCGCCGGGATAACCGGGCAGCTTTATATAATAAATACAAGAACGTTAACGCTAGTAATAAAATTAAAAATAACGTTATTAGCAAAACGCCTTTGAAAAGCGAGTTAGAAACAACAGAACAGCAAGCAAAAACTACACACTATGCCCAGCTAATAGCTGAAAAACTAGGCGATCAAAAATCTCTTACCTTTTACAAAATCGCTTGCCAGAAATATGACCCGGAAAAATTGTTAAAGAAAGCGCATGCCATAGTAGCCGATGGGGGAGCGGATAATCCAGGAGCAGTATTTGTTACCTGGTTAAAAGGCCAGAAAAGAATGGAGGCCACCCAATGAGCTTTCTACTATTTCTTTCCCAGCGGCTTAACGGCCACCGCATAAATTTGTTTAACCGATTTTTCAGAACCGTCTTTTGCACGAGATTGCCGGTATTGCTCGTAGCCGACAACCTGCACAGAACTGCCTTTATGAAGATCAGCCTCCATAACCTTTTGGGCATACTTCCCGGTAGTATATATTTGCTCGTATCTCACCTTTTTTTCGGTTGTTTCGTCTGGAACAGCAAGGGCCATCGTACCTCGCAACAATCCCGTTTTGGTTTTCTTAAAGTTTGGCTCATAGGCCAGCCTGCCGGTCAAAGTAACGCGCCCCTCGGTTTCATTTTGTTTAGCACTTTCAGAAGAAGTACTGGTATTACTTTGACCAGTAATACCTTCAACCGGTTCAATTTCTTTAACCGGATATACCAGTTCTTCTTTAGGGGCTTTGTACTCAATGGTCAACCCCTTATCAGGAGTAACCCTCAAATCAGCACCTTGACCAGTTTCCAGGTCTCCAATGTGCAGGCTTGCCCCTGGCAAAGCAGCCACCGCCACGGAGAGGGTTTGCAAAGCGGACAGAATAGTTTCAAGTTGTTGGGACTGTTCAGGAGAAAATGGGGAAGGAAATTCACCTTTTGGCATATAAATTTATTATACCAAAATGCGGGTATGACAAGCTAAATTGTATATTTAACCTGTCTAAATAGATAGTATATTTTGATATATACACAAATTCTCCTCTTTTTACCCACCGTAAATATACGCTTTCATAAAAGGAATTTAGGCTGTCGGTTAACACCAACAGCATTAGACGGGGAGGGATTGGAACGGCTTAAGGCCGTTCTCAAGCCGTCGGGGTTCGGTTTAGCATTTCCTTCGCATTACTGACCGCCAATCTTTGCAGATTGTCTAAAAGATAAATCTTTTTCAGTAATTGCTCAGTCAAAGGCTAAACACGACCCCGACTCCGTACTTCTAAACCACCTCTACAAACGGGTATAACCCTCATCTCGCTATCGCTCTATAAAGATGTTCCCATTGCGGCTGCACTTCACTTTCAGTTCGCTTGCCGCACGAAGTACGGAGTCGGGGTCGCTACGCTCACCCGACGGCTTGAAATGAGCGACAAGCGGCGTCCCTCCCCGGCCTTTCCCTCCGCTTGTCGCGGAAACAAATTAAAAAAAATTAAACTGTATAACTAATTTAGAACCACATCTCTAAATGGCCCTTAAAGGCAGGTTTTAAGAAAAGGAAATTAAAGAATGAACGGAACACCATTTTGTGATGGAGGTGATGAATAACAGGCAAAATTTTGGCGTTTTTAGGTGTTTCAAAATGAGACAAGAGTAGTTGTAAGATTTTTAAAACTGTAGATTTTGAACTTTCGGTAACACAGCACAAAAAGTTCGCTATTTCATCTTTTCAACCTTACTGAAGTCTTAAGGATTCTTAATTAGCCTGCGCCTTCAGCAGAATAGCAAAAAACTTAAACCACTTCAACTGTTCGTTGTGAGCCGCTGAAGAATTGTGTCAGGTCATCACGAGCTTCTGCTCGGTTTTAAGCTCACTTTGGGCCTGCCACTGCTTCCCCAGTATATCTTTCCTGGACGGTAGGGGATTGGGCAGTCAATGGGCCGGTTTTTATCCTGTATAAATTTAGCATCAGGCAAATTTATGACAGTACAAAAACCTTTGAACTGAGAAGCCGTTCAACCATGTGACAGCCCAATGGTGAACAACGCAAAAGGGCGTGGGACAGGCCCAAGAAAGCCAGTTCTACACGCTTATCAGTTTATCAGCCAGGAAGGAGGTGAGATTTATGACAACAGACGAATTTGAACTATTCGTAAATAGGTTAACCATCCTAGAAGGGGCGATTATCAATTTTGTACGTGAGTATTACACACTCACCACAGGAAAAAGTGCTTCTGATCAGAGCATTGAAGAGATTTATCAAGCTCTTTTTAATCGTTCGCGATTTGGGAAAGGTTAAAGCCTGCTGCGGTGGAAGCCTGGTTACCGCCAGGTTTCCACATATTAGACTTTCTAACCTAAGTCTACTTGCTTGACATACATATTTCAAGTTCTGATTGGGTTTCCGATTAAAATTCTGCGAAAACCCTTTTGTGCTTCTCAATTCATTATAAGTTTGGCTTTTGAAAGGAGGTGATTAGTATGATTGTTTTGAGAGAAGGACAGATTGAGGTAACTGCCCCAACGGTAACAGCAAAATTACTGCAAGGCTTGCATAAAAAGTTAGATGTTCTAGAGCAAGATAAAGAGCATTTTTATGTAATTTATCTAAATAGCCGACTTAAGATTATAGCCGTCGAGATTAACTCTATCGGAACGGTAAATGCCTCCATCGTTCACCCGCGGGAGGTATTTAGAAGAGCGATTATAGAAAATTCAGTTCAACTGATTGTCGCTCATAATCATCCCTCCGAGGATTGCGCTCCATCTGAGGCCGATATTCAAATTACACAACGGCTGCAAAAGGCAGGGGAAATAGTTGGGATTGAAATAATTGACCATATAATTTTTGGTCAAACTACTTATTTCTCTTTCAAAGAGGAAGAAATATTTGGTATGAATTAAGGTTTGATGAAGTGGGAATCTGATTACCGTCAGGTTTCCACATATTAACCCTTATTCCATTTTAGTAAACCCAATAAAACATTTCAAGGACAATTTGGGGTTTTCGCCCAAATACCAACATCCCCGGCGAAAACCCCGTAGAATTTATTTTTCAATTTGACACTCTATACAGAAGATAATCGGTAAATAATACCCTCTATTTCTTACCTATAACCAGAATTTTTTTTCCTTATCATAGTCTGAAATGAAATAAACTTCGTTTCTTTTGCGGGAAAACCGTAAAATAAAATCTTCAAATACCTTTTGGCTATCACTACCAAAAGGTTTCCATACAAAAAGTCTAAAACCAATATTGCATTGTTTATCAATAACAATCTCGATTTCTGCGCGTTTTTCAGCTTGGCAGAATATGGTAGGAATCTCTAAAGATTGTAAAGGATTATACAATTGACGTGTAAACAGATACTGCGGAATATCAAAAGCAGTAGCAAGTGACCACCATTTATAAAATTGAGTGCCCTGTTCTTCCGACATACGTATTACCCGACTCAAATGTTCTTTCATTTGTGTGGTAAACAAATATTTATTGGATTTTTCATTTTCAAAAAAGTTAAGCAAAAATGCAGGAAAATAAGTATCTGGATAAAGATGTGCTTTGTATGCGGGGGAATTCAAATGAAATTTAGATGCAATTACATCCCAATTATACCATTTTCCTAAGACAGAATTAATTTCTGAAGGGGAGTTAGTTTCTACATTGTAAAATCGAAGTAATGCTTCATTTTGAGCAATGATGCCACCAATATCATTGCGAATAAAGGCCGGCAAAGAAATTGTTTCTAGGTCATTTAGTAGATTTTTTAGCCCCTCCAATTTCCAAATATAACTTGCATCTAAATAAGAAAGTTCATCTTCTCTTTCTTGTGATTTGAACGACTCCTTGAAGATTATCTTTAAGACATTAGCTTGGTCTTGCGTAATTGGATTCGGTGTTAAATTTTTAGAGGCGAGAGCTTCTGCATAAGAATTTAAACTTCTAAAACGGCTCGTATGACCCTGTTCAAACCGTGACAAGCTAGAGGAATTAGCTCCCACAACTTCTGCGAATTTATCAAAGTTATGAATATTTCGTGCTAGACGGATATGTTTAGCCAACTGTCCAATATTTTCATGGGGCAAACCTTCGGTTGGTTGAAGAATTTTCTCTTCCATTACGTTAAACAAGTCTAAATTTTGTAAGAAAATTTGAAAAATGCAACTTTAGTTGCATTTCGAGTTAGATTTTAAAAGGCTTAAAAGGTACTATTAGGTTTAGTAGAAGGTTGGTTTATTTCGTAAATATGAGGTTCACCGGATATGATCTTCCTACCTTCTACTTCTATTTTTGAGGCACATTCAAAAATAAGAGGGACATAATTTTTGTACGCAGTCATTTTATGAGCAAACCATTGCATATGTTCCTCAGCATCAAAAGGATAACCACTATATAAATTTTCGATTTCATTAATTATCTTTTTGACATGTGAACGGAAACTTAGTTCATCTAATAGAGTTAAATTTACACTTGGCATTGGTTTTAGTTCTTGCCAGCGTTTAAACTCCTCTTCGAAAATTTTTACAGTTCCGTCAGGTTGTATTTTTTCAAAAGCTTTTTGAACTAATTCGTTTGCTGGGGGCAAATCAGGTAAATCCTTCATTTCAATGAATGGCGACGGCTTCATTTTACTGCGTGCCTTTCTTAAAAATTCTTCGTAAGGAACAATTTTTCTGTTTGAAGGCGAAAACTCCTTCGACATAGGAATATGCTTTTAGTATAACATAATTCTTTCTTCCTAAAACTATATTTTAGTCTTTGTAGGTTTTTTACAAACATAAAAATAATAAACTCCTTTTAGAAATACTCAAAATTTATTTTGAGAAGTTAGTAAAATACAAAAATAAAGAAGATTTACAATGATTCTGATCACAGCAATTTGTAAGTATGATAATAATAATGCCAGCTTAATATGGCAAAGTAAGACTATTTTTAGATACCCTAAATGCAGTTACTTAATTTGTATCCAACCTCTAAGGGTATCCTCCTTGTCTTTGAACCAGAATTTTGAGGTTGAGGATTTAACTAGACGGGAGCTAGAGGTATTAGCTTTAATTAAGATTGGTTTAACTAACGATGAAATTGCTGATGCTTTAATTATTTCCGAAAGAACTGTTTTTACCCATGTAAGCTCCATCTTTCATAAATTAGGTGTTTCAAGTCGAACAAGTGCTTTATATAGTGCAGAGTCATTAGGAATCATTTTAGCTTATAAAAATCAATAATTTCTAGGATTTCTCATCGTTTATTTAGCAATACAATTATTTTGAAGGCTACTTAGGTAGCTTTTTTTATTCTAAATAGAAAGGGGGTGATTTAAGGTGACTTACAAAGAAAAACCTCTAAGTGAGAAAGATAAAGAGTTTTTAGATAAATTCGAGAGCCAAATGAAAGCTTCCACCGATTTCTGGCAAGGATTCTCTGAAGCTATAGCGGCACACCAAATTGAAAACCTTCAGAGGCACAGACCTTTGCCGGTTAGGAAGCCTCAACCTAAGGTTATCAATTTGATCGAGAAGTTAAAGGAAGCTTTTTATCAACAATCAGTTTCTAGTCGTCCTGGCAGAGATAAACCAACACCACCAAAGGTTACGTTTATCACGCCGGATATAACCGTTGTAGAGATTGATGAGACTCCTAACCTTACTTTTGAAGACTGCGCTCCTCCCGACACGATGAGCGAAGATAATATTTTACCGTTTGGCAAGAGAGGAGAACCCTGGTGGCTGACTTAGTACCATATCGTTCATTTGCGCTACCATGCTCGTCAGCCCTAATACAAGAAATTCGTGAGACCGCTATCGCTGCTAACGTAGCAGTAGCCGGTCTTCATGAATACGCCACAGGCTTAGTCAAAAATACGCTTGAACAGGCCGCTAGTATGATGCCTTCTCACCCCACCCAGACCCAGATGGCAGCAATACAGGCAGAGACACAAGCGTATCTAAACCAGATCGAAGGCATAGGCTACAGCAAGTGTCAGCGCATTTTAATGGTAGTTGAGGCTATAGGACAGCAACCTGAATAGAAAGAAAGGAGTAAACCCATATGGAAATAGTTGTTGGAGTAGGAGTTGCCCTCGGCTTATTTGCTGCCGCGGCAATTGCCGCTTTATTCGAAAAGGAGGAGGAACCTTCAAGTACCGAGATGATTTCACAGATTCGGTGTGATGCCGAGAGGTCAATGCGGCAAGCATCGGATGAGTATCTTAAGAACATAAAAGAGATAACACGGAGGTAGCCAGTTGACGACAAAAAATTCAAGCTCCAATTCTCTGGCTACTGTCACCACCCCTAGCGGGTTCAGCTATATGCCCCAAAATAGTCTTTCCCAAAAAGAGGCTAGAAAAACTGGTGCGGAGTTAGGAAGGCAAGAACTAGCAATTACGGCCATTCGGGAAAAAACAATGCTGGCGAATGAGGGAGTTGGCGTTGTTAATGAACACGCTATGGCTGTAATGACGGTAACTGCCAACCATATCCAATCTATTAGCCAGCAAGCAAGTGGTGGTGTTAGGGAAGTGGTAAATGCCTTTGCTTATCAGCAATGCGAATCTTTGGCAGATGCCCTTCATGGTATAACCGTCCTTGCTAATCACGGTTTCGCGCGTGAGGTTGCGCGGCCAGTTTATCAACCCGCCGAGGAACCGAAACATTGGTGGCAGAAGTAAACAACCTTAGTAGTGACTTATGAGTTGGGACACATCATTTGAGGAGTTTTGGAATAGTCATAAAGGCGTTATAAAAACGAAACGCCCCCTCAAACGGTGTGTCCTGGCTCAGAAATTATACGATCTTATTACTCCTCTTTGTGAAGAAGCTATTCAATCCCAATCTCTTCTAAAAATAAATCAAACAAAACTCCGCATCCAAGACGCTTATTTTAGCCATAGAGAAATGGCTAAAGGTTCTCACCGCAATTACATGAGTAATCGCCCCAGCCATATTTGCCTTTACGCAGTTTATGAAGAGGCGTTTATGACGATTAAGAACGCCGAGCTACAACTACAGCCCCCTTTGCTTTTTATTCCACCTTCAGAGCCTCCGGCGCAGCCACCTGCAAAGCCCCAAGTCGCCGGTATCTTCCTGGAAGAGTTAGATGAATAAGATTATTCAAGTTTCAGATAACTCGCTTATCGTTCCGCCTGGTTACGAAAAGCGTTTGTTAATCATTCCAAACAAAGGCCGCAGTTTAGGAATACACTTGCAAGCAGGGAAGGGAGCCGGAAAATCCCGTTTCATTGGCCGCATTTTAGCTTGGCTTGATTTTATTTTTTCTGTTGCTCTAATCATTCTGGACCCGTTAGGTCCTTCTATATCTAACTTTCTCGATAAACTTACTCGATTACCATCAGAACAGCAGAGACAGCTAGGGAAGCGAGTCAGGTATATAGATATGTCTGGCAAAGCCGGTATAGTTGGATTTCCTCTATATTACCGGCTTGGTAAGGAAACGTTACTTGAAATTAGTCAGCGGTATCTTGAAGTTATTAGAACAAATGATCCAAACCTCCAAAATGCCAGTATTGAAGGTTATAACAGTCTGACAAAGATTGGAACGCCACTTGGAATGATCTTAGCGGCTTTAGATTTACAAATTACCGAAGCTGAAAATTTACTCACAAATCCTCACCTCTGGACGAGCCGCTTTGAAGAGGCAATTCACCGCTATCCTGAAGTTAAGCCTGCCGTTGACTTTTTTACACAGCAATATATGGAGTGGGATGAAGCCACCCGCATACGCCGGACAGATGCTTTCCGTACGAAGATTGCGGCCTTTTCGTATGACCCCTTGATGAAAGCCATGTTTGGGGCAAGCCAACCTGGTTTAGATTGGGACCAGGTTGTGGCAAATCGGGAAGCAGTTCTTCTTGATTTTGGCAATGAGCACAACCTTGAACAACGAAAATTCAAAATGATGTGGGTCTTTACTTCCTTTATGGAATGGATAAAACATCGCGGAGCGGGTCACCATCACCCACCAGTTTCATTTATCATTGACGAACTGGTAAGCCTCATGAATGTTAATACCGCAGCGAGTGCTGGAATCTTCGCCCATAATTTGGAGGAGCTTATTAACGTCTATGCCAGAAATTATAATATTTGGTTGACCATTGCTCACCAGGAACTTTACCAACTTGACCCTAACACCCAGAAAACACTTCTTACAATGGGTACGCAGATATTTGGTTCAAGCGCAGATATAGACGCTGCTCTAACCCTAGCAAAGAACCTGTTTCCGTATGACCCCGAAAAAGTAAAACGGTACGAACCTATATATTCAAGCTTTCAGGGAAAATCATCTGTTATTGATTATCGGCCCATAAATTACACAATTGAGGAGCAGAAATACTTAAAAGCATACGAACTTAAAAACCGCAACCGTTTTGAGTTTATCGTTCGTCCCGCTACAGGCGAAGGGCAGGTAAGCCCCAAACTCCACCGTGTATCCATTGAAAACTTTGACAAGGGTATCTGGGTAGACGAGGAGGTGGTTACCCAGGCACGAGCGATATTGGTTAAGCGAAGTAGTAGACCCATAACGGAAGTTCTGAAAGAAATTGAAGCCCGCACTGCACCTGAAAAACCTGCTACAATAAATACATATGAGCGACCAACTCGTACCCCTGTTTCCTCGAAGCGAACTCGACCTTCTCAACCGAAAACCCAACAAAATAAAGAACAAGACAATGATGAAGACGATATATATTTCGGAGTCCACACATAAACGGCTACCCCGCAAACGGCAGGAGGGAATGGAGTTACCAGGCTTTCGTCTTACCAAGCGGGACATTGAAATTATCAAAGCTGTATTTTCTTATCGAGCCTTAACAACTACCCAAATTGAGGCACTACTTTTTAATTCATCCTATTTCGAACAGCAATTAAAAACAGGGGTTCAAAAACCGCATTCTCCAACCCGGTGCAGTTACCGTTTACAAAAACTCTATCATTATGGCTATTTAAGGCGGGAGGAAATACCACAACGCCTTATGGATGGGAGAAAACCGTATGTCTATTTTCCAGACACTAAGGCCCTAAACTTTCTAGCATATCACGAAATGCTTGACGATGAGGAAAACACTTTGCATGATAAAGTATATAGCGCCAGTTATCCGTTTTTGCAGCATTTGTTGGATGTAAATACCATTCGCATCATACTTATCTTGGCCGCTAAACTGAAAGGGTGGGAGGTTTCAAACTGGATTGACGAGAAGACCTTAAAACAGGGGCAAAATCTGGATGTAGTAACCATAAAAAGTCATGAAGGAAAGGTAAGTAAAGCCTCTGTTGTACCTGATGGATTCTTTACCCTGAAAAAAGGTTCATCAAGTTATAGTTTCTTTTTAGAACTTGACCGCTCAACCGAAACCGGGGAGTATTCGACCTTTGGTCGCCGCGATTTTGCTCGAAAGATACGCACATATAGGGCGTATTTAACGCCGCAACCTGATGGAACGAGCTTATTTGAAAAGCGTTACGGTATTAATAAAATACGTATTTTAACCATTACAACGGGGGAAAAACGAGTAGCAAACCTAAAGGAGATTACCGAGAAAGTGGGAGGAGCAAATCGGTATTGGTTTACCTGGATGAAGCAGTGTACCCCTGATACCATTTTAAGCGAAGAAATCTGGCAGATTGCCTCTCGTGAAGGTTTGTTTAGTCTTATTCCGGCAAAGAAGGCTGAAGGATAGCAAAAAGGCCGCCCTCGCACTCCCTCACGACATACTGACGAATATGATTACCCATATTGAAAGCGCCTAGCCTAGCCGGTAATGGACGAGACTTAACCCTTCTTTAAAGTTCGTAGAAAAGGAAAGGTTAGGGGAAGAGGCTTTGCGGACGACCTCTGCATTCTAAAGTATAACAAAATACTCAAAATTAATATTCTGTAAATTACTATACCTACTTTTTAATGGGAAAAGCGCTAGAAAAAACTAGGAACTAAATACTGTGTATCTTCTAAATTGTGATTTTGCTTAACGACCTTAATTTACTAAATACCTCAGTAATGGTGCCTGACCTATCGGCTTTTATATAATTAAGATAAACAAAAGTATCTACCCTAGTTTCCGCCTTTTCCTGAATCTTGTTCAGTTCCCGGTCAAGATTGTCGCAAGCTCGGGCAACCCTAGTAAGGTCATTGATCAATTCTACATTGCCATAATTTTTTTCAAAAGGATATATCAGTAAAGCAGCTATATAATATTCAAGGGCTTGATTGCTTTTTCTTCCATTTAATTGTTCCTCTAAGCCCAATTCTTTTATGGCATCCGCCATTCCTTTGGCATAGTTAACTTCGGCCCATCCCTCAACTGCCGTTATCAACTGCCTTTTAACCTGCTTCCGACTAGCTGTTGTATAATCTACATCTTGTATTTTGATAAGGGCCTCCTCAGTAGTGACAAACAAGTTGGCTCTCTGGTTGCCAAACATGTGGAAAGCCTTAATCCTAGCCTTAGAAGCTGTGATATAGTCTGTTTCTCGCTTTAACTGTGCTATCCGTAAATAATCATAAGCAGTTTGGGTTTCTGATCCATATTTCTCGTGTAAAGATATTGCTCTATTAAACCATTTCAATGCATAATTTTCATACTGGTCTGATTGCTTCTGACTTTGATTGTTTAGGTGTAATTGCTTGGACAAGTCGGCATAGGTTCGGCCTAAAAAGTGGATGGAACTTTCAGCCCGGAAAATCTCCCCCATAGATTGTGCAAGGTTAATATTCGTTTCAAAGAATTCAATCGCCTTATAAAAAGAACCCTGATAGTAAGTTAACCAACCTTTTAGGCGGTTCAACTCTAGCAAAGTGGTAGCATCCATAATTGAGCCATATTTTAGCTCTACCTGGTCTAATTCCTCTTTGGCTCGCTTATAATCCCCAAAATTTATAATACATTGAACGCTGGATAGGGCCGCTAAGGCCGCATTGGTTGAGTTTGGACCAAAGACTGTTTCAGCTAACTTAAAAAGAGCTAGTGTGCCTTCTTCTGAAAACTCGCGCACTGCGTTTGCCCGAAGCATTAGTTGCATACCTCGAAAATTGGCGTTCTCAAGACCATGCAGGTTATCCTCATGGATTAAATTAAATATCAATTCCTGCCCTAGCAAGGTAATGAGGAATGAACCTCCAACAGCTTTTAAAAATTCTCGCCTATCCGAAAAGTCTAATTTTTTAGACATTACCCGATAAAGATGCAAAGAATTTTCTAGAGACATTGCTTTGTAATCCGCTCGATTGTTTATAAAGTTAGAGAGGTTTCCTTTGGATATGCCAGCCCGGTTAGCCAAGTCTACAAAGCTCATTTTTTGAGTGTACACATATTTTTTTACCAGTTCGCGTGCTTTTTCAAAGTCAGGGCCATAATCGTTTAAAGCAGGACCCTGGGATTCTTCTTTACCTAGATTCGGGAGGACTTCGGCATCAGCATCATCTTGTGCCATAACTTTATCCTGAATAAAAATATGAGACTTTTAAATCTATTTTACAACAAAGAAGGTTTAGATAGAATTTAGCCAGGTTTCTTCAAGAAACTTTTTAAAAGTATATCAAAATAAGGTGTGTTAAAATATATTTATTATATGTCTTTCCTTTCGCTTTGGATTACAGCTTTCCTTTCGGTCTCTTTTCTAAATTCTGTACCATAAAGGAAAAAATTACTGTTAGTAATAAAAGAAGAAGATAAAGCAGTGATATTTGAAGGATAATTAAGTCTTTTTGTACATAAGCACTTACATAATCTTTTATATGAGAAAATGACGGATCACAGTATTGAAAGCACCCTAAATTGCATTTAATGATACAAGTTGGTTTTTTAGTAGCGATTGGTATTACATAAAACGCAAACCGACTGATATTTAGAATAAGAATTACAATAAAAACTCCAACTGAAATCTTAACAAATCTATTTGGATTAATCTGCATAGATGGTTAATATATTAACAATTAATATTGATTTTACTGCAAAATAGCAACGTGTGTGCTATACACAAATTGCTAATATTTACTGTTATTTATTTAGACCAGTATATATTCTAACAGATACTTTTGTCCCTAATTTGCAGAAAGAGGCTTGATTTGTCTATAAAAAAGGGTACAGTATATTTTTCATTTTTAGCACTTTTTGGACTCCTTTCGTCCTTTTTTTTACCTGTTTCTACCCTTGCACAATCTACAAGTGATCCTTTAATAGAATTACCAGGAAGTTTATCTCCTGATATTGGATCCTTCACTCTTTTGCCGCAAAATAATACAGCCACTAAATTGGTGTCAAGCGTATCTATTGTATTAACACCTAGAAATGAAAGACAGTTGGAAACTTTTGTTCAAAATGTCCAAAACCCAAATTCACCTGAATACCGAAAATTTCTGACAGTAGAACAATTTAAACGATTATATTCGCCCGATGTGCAATTGGTCATGAATCTCAAGAATTTCTTTACGAAGAAAGGACTAACAATTACTTACGAAAGTCCAGATCATTTATTGATTGTAGTAAATGGGCCAAACACAGAGTTAGATAAAGCTTTTGGAACTATAAGTGAATACCATATTAATACGAATGGAGACAAGGGGTTTATTAATGTACAACCATTAAAACTTCCGGCTTCAATTGCTAAAGGTATTAAGGGTGTAACTGGCTTTGACCGTTTACATAAACCCAAACACTTCTTAAGAGGAAATTTTAATATACTTAATTCAACAACATCAGGGCCAAACACCCCCAATACCTTACGTACAGCCTATAATATAACGCAAACTGGTTTAGATGGATCAGGAACAAGCGTAGGTATAATTCTTGACACTGCACCAGATATTAATGAGGTAAAAAGATGGGCTAGCTACTATAATCTTCCAACTCCAAATGTTAACGTAGTTGGTTATGGAGGTAATACAAGTTTAGAAGCAAATTTAGATGTACAAATGGTACTAACTGCTGCCCCAGCTACAAATATTCGCTATTATGTAGCAAATTCAGGCTCTGATGGTGGGGTAAACTTTAGCTATCTATTAAACTCTATTAAACAAGCTATTTATGATCAAGTAAACGTTATTTCCAATAGTTGGGGATATTGTGAAAGTTATTTTGATCCTCAAACAAGAAGCAATTATCATTCTGTTTTCCAAAATGCGGCTGCATTAGGAATCCCCATCCTTTTTTCGAGTGGTGATTCTGGGATATTTCAATGTAGTGGGTTTAGTAATTCAATAGCTGGAGAAGGGAGTTTTCCTGCAGTTGATGATTTAGTAACAGCGGTTGGAGGAACGAAACTTTTAAGGGACAGTAATACAAATGCGTGGGGGGATGAGTTTGGTTGGAGTTGTAATGATGTAAATGATAACACAACCTGTATACAGGCAAAAGGAGGTTCCTCAGGCGGAGGGGTATCACAATATAGTGCAAGACCCTATTTTCAAACAAATATTAATCCCACTAGCGAATCTGGAAATATTTCATATGATTCAACTTCACCAAACAGAGTAATACCTGATATAAGTTTAGATGCTGATCCAGTTTCTGGCGTCCTTATCTTTCAAAATAACTGTGACCCAACAGTTAACTGCCCACTGCGCGGTGGTACAAGTGCGAGTACACCTCTATTAGCCGGTGTTATTGCTCTAGCTTCTCAAAAAATTGGTGGTCAAGTTGGGGGAATAAACCCATTTATTTATGCCAATTGTTCAGGCTCTTTTTGGTGCTATGATGTAACCAATGGTTATAATGGTGTTAATGCAAAACAGGGATGGGATTATTTAACAGGTTTAGGGTCCTTAAAAGACGTAAATACATTTATCCAGGCTTTTACCGATCCTGCTTGGCAAACATATACTTCAGCAAATTCACCCTTACCTTCTGATTACATTAATGTTATAACTCTTGATAAAGATGGGTCTAAATGGATTGGGACATACGGAGGTGGATTAGCCCATTTCGATGGAACAAATTGGACCATTTATACTACGGCTAATTCAGGACTACCCAGTAATGATATTCATGCTATAACTATTGATAATGATGGTACAAAGTGGATTAGTACTGCTTACGGAGGAGTTGCTCATTTTGATGGAACTACCTGGACAGTTTATAATTCTTCAAATTCACCTCTACCAGTAACCCCCAACATTAATGGAAGTATTTTCGGCATTACTATTGACCAGGATGGGTCGAAGTGGTTTGGTACCGTAAATGGGGTAGCCCATTTTGATGGTACTACCTGGGCTATTTATGATTCAACCAATTCTGGTTTACCTGGGGGGGTAAATGAAATTGCAATAGATAAAGATGGGTCTAAATGGTTCACAACTCAATCAGGGGTAGTTCATTTTGATGGAGCTAATTGGACAGTATATAATCACGCAAATTCTGGTTTACCTAATGACGCAATAATATCAGTTGCTATTGATAGCAATGGTATGAAATGGTTTGGTGGGTATAATGTAGGTGAAGGTGTTACCACCTTTGATGGAACAAATTGGAAAAATTACAATACCGGCAATTCTGGCCTTCCTTCCAATTGGGTTCAAAGAATAATTATTGGTCCAAACGGAGAAAAATGGTTTGCTGCTGTTAATGGTGGAGCTGCAAAGTTCGATGGTTCTAATTGGACGGTTTATAACACTTCAAATTCAGGGATTGTTAGTAATGCCATAAATTCAATTGCCATTGATAAAAATGGAAATGAATTGTTCGGTACTACTTCAGGCTTAAGTATTTTAAATAATGCAGCACAAAATTTGCCGAGTATAAACTTTTTAACTCTACCATTTCCCTATGATCCGAAAATGAATATCCAACAAGGTTGGTTCTATAACTTCACTCCAACTAGCGCAAAATGTACTTCAACACTACCAAACCCTGACAATAATCCGATTAATAACTTAAATTGCGGGATAGATTATATTAAAGGAACTAAAAATGGTTCTGATTGGGTTAGTTTCCCTGTCCTTGCTGCAGCAGATGGTACAGCTTGTTGGAATTGTATTTCTCCAAGAGAAGGAAATGCAGTTTGGATAACACATACAACCATTCACGGAATGACTTACAATACCTATTATGGAAATTTAATGAGTAGCCCCCTTCCAGCCGACGGAAGTCCAAAACCTGTTAAAAGAGGCGATATAATCGGATATGCAGGTAATACCGGAACCAATACTGGTTTTTACTTACATTTTGATCTAAGAATAAATAATGTTTCTTATGATCCTTATGGTATCTGGTCCACAGCAGATAAGTATCCTACTCCAAATTGCGCTACAACTCCTTCATCTCAGGCAGAAGCAACATCATACTGGACAACAAATCCGCCTTCATTTTCAATTAATACGGTTTGTGTGAATGTAAATACCGATAATGGTACAGGAAATATAAATGGTACCTTATCAAATGCTATTACCCAAACTACCGCCGGCCAAACCATTGCCTTAAATATTCCAGGTGGTGTCCTCACTCTAACAGGACCGTTACCACCTCTTAAACAAGGTGTTAATCTGTCAGGTGGTTCTTGTTCATCAGAACCTTCTCAAGCAATAAATGCCAATTCAATTGAAGGCCCAGTTTTTGAACTTATGGGGCAAAATACAATCGAGAATATACAAATTTATAACCGTAAAGGTGTTGGTCTAGAAGTGCTGTCTACAAATAATGTTATGAGGTGCACTGTTATAAAACCTTAGTTGATTTCCTTCTGTTGGGCAACAACCAATAAAAAAGTTCTTTATATCAATATGATTGTAAATTCTCTCTCAGAAGATACAAGACCCATAGAGGTAATATACAACTATTATAAGTCTTTTCACACATTTTTTAGGTTCGTTAATGGTATTATAAAAATGGTTTTAAGGCTCCAGAGCAATATAAACAATGTTATTTTCCAATGTCGTAAATTATACAATTTACGACGTGAATAAATTCTCACCTTAAAAAGAATTTCTCATGACCGGTGGTATTTTGACAACCTTAAAAATATCTGCTAATCTGCGGATTTGCAAATTAGAAGAAGGAGAGACAAAATGACATTTGGTCAAGTAATCGCTTCCGCCAGAAAAAAAGCGTATTTAAGCCAAAAAGAACTTGCTAGTAAAATTAAAAAAGAGGATGGACAACCAATATCACCACAATACCTTAATGATATTGAACATGATAAACGAAACCCACCCTCCCCCTTTTTTATTGACCAATTAGCAGAGGCACTGCAAGTAGCTCCGGAATACTTGTATTATCTTGCAAACGAACTTACATCAGATATAAGAGATACAGGTGCAGATCCAGAAAAAGTTGTTGCAGCTTACAACGCATTTCGTAAAGTTATAAGGGATTCATAAGTAATGAAATTCGTTCCGGATAAAACAAATCGCTTTCATAAGCGTCCACATTATCAACCAAAGGAATTGGATTATAAATGTGAGGAAATCATTACTCAACATATGCAGGAAAACTGTGGCAAACTAATTCTGCCAATACCCACTGATGAACTTACAAAACTTATTGAGAAAGATGCCTATGATTTAGACCTCTACGCAGATTTGTCTGAATTCAAAGGGGAAGTTCATGGTGTTACAAGCTTTTTTCCAAATCAAAAACCTACTGTGAAAATTACAAATGAGCTTTCTTGCGGCTTTAGTGAGCACCGACTCCGAACAACTCTTACCCATGAATATGGACATGTTAAATTTCATGGGCCATTGTGGGAAGCAGAATTCCTATATCGGGAACAAATAGGAAATGAGAGTAAAAACGCCTTACACGGATGTAACCGTGAGATTATTTCTAACATTCAGATACATGATTGGATGGAATGGCAAGCTAATTATGCTTCTGGTGCCTTTTTAATGCCCATTACTTTTGTAAATGAGACTGCTGGCAATTTCTTTAATCGTTACCGAGTTTACCCGCCTTTCAAGGCTTATTCATCTATGGCTGATGAGTTGGTCATAAAAATAGCAAGTGGCTTTGATGTTTCAAAAGATGCGGCTATGATCCGATTAATTAAACTAGGATATTTGACAAACTAGTCAAAGAGATTTACTTTTAAAAGCAGATTAGTAATTTGCTTTTTTTTTGAAATTATGCTACGCTATTCAGCGGATTAGCGGTATAGCGGGCAAGCAATCCAAAAATCTTCGATAAATACCCGCAATTGGTTTCACCGTGAATAGGAGGTAAATGTGGATCACCTACATTACCCTTTTTATGCTTCTAGAGGGGACACAATTGAGGTTACTCTTGATAAGCAGGCAAATGTTTTACTACTTGACTCGATTAATTACCAACACTATTGCCAGAACCGGCAGTATAACTACTTCGGCGGATTAGCCAAAGTTTCCCCAGTACATCTGCCTGTACCAAGTACAGGCAATTGGCATGTGGTAATTGATCTGGGGGAAGGGTCCGGCCAAATCAAGGCCTCGGCCCGACTCATTTAACAACGACAAAAAGTAACCAGGTATAAGGACAGGGCAACGTATGATTGAGATAAAAATCGGCAATGACCTGAAAACTCAGGTGGATGGCCACGGTGATGGCTGGATTGCACAGCAAGTAGAACGGCGACGCAGGGAAGGAGAGCCAGCTTGCGTTTTCGTAACCATTAAGTGCTCTTCTCCGTTTGTAGACCTATACCTTGCCACAGGAGATTGTCCCCAAAGGGGCGGTGGTGGAGGTCGCTCACCTAACGAATACGAGGAGGAATTATACAACCTCTGGGTAAGATTTGGGTTAAATAACCCCGGCTTTACTGGAGGTAATCTTGTTGCTTTCTTTAACCAGCCCACAGTAAGGCGGTGTGCATAACAAGCATAAATAGGGAAGGTAAGCTGTCCGATGAAACAGTAGCACCTTCCCTATCCCCCATTAACCAAGACTTTTAATTGAAATACCTTTTTATTTTGTCATAATGTTACACAGTATTATTTTGCTCTTTCGCTTCTCTCAATGCCCTATTAAAAAAGTGTTGAATAGCTTGTTCACGGGCCTTAGCATCCGTGAGTACAATATTCTTCATATCTGCTTCGCGTTGGAAAAGACGGATAGCACCTTTGAAAAAAGCTTGGCTGAAGGCCGCAAATACCACGTCTGGTGGGTTACTACGTAGCATTTCAGTCATATTTTCGTCCATAATTTCTTTATTTACTTGCTCAAAGCGAAGAAAATCAGCCTCGGTAAATTGTGTGCCATGCCGTTCGTTGAAGGAGGAAATAATCTCAGATAGAGTACGTTTTTCATCCTCCGTATAAGGACTTGCACCAAATTCCTTGATTGGCGTAAGAGCTTGTCGGTCGCCAGGTTTCAGTGAGGCGCTTCCTGATTCCTTTTGTTCGATTTTGAAGGCATGGAGCCGAACCATATCCTCGGTTATTTCAATATCCGCCGGAACATCACGATTTGGTAAAAGTCTTACTAACCAGGTTGCATAAGAATAGAGCTTTTCAAGGCTGGGGTCATCAAGATGCACAACTTGAGCAACAAAGCTGTAAAAGCGGCTATAGCTCTTTAGAAGTTGGCGAAATTCCTCTTGCTTGCCCTCATCAAGCTGTATGTCAAATCGTTTTACAGCCTGGCGTACTAATCCTTCAAGTTGAATACGGTCAGCAGAGACAAGTTCATTTTTGTAGAAAACCTCAGAAAAGCGGTCAATTTCCTTTTGGTCAAGAATACCAAATTTGGTAAGACGATCCTCTAAAGTATAAATTTGATTTGGGTCTGATGTTTCTTCTATTTCGCTTACTTCATAGAACGGTTTGAATGCATCTTGAATTTCCTCAATAGAGTTTTGAAAATCAAGTACGAATGTTTTATTTTTACCTGGCTCGGTTCTGTTTAGACGAGAAAGGGTTTGCACGGCCTGAAGACCAGCTAATTTACGGTCAACGTACATTGCGCATAATTTGGGCTGGTCAAAACCGGTCTGGTATTTTTCAGCAACAATCAAAATCTGATATTCTGAACCGTTGAATTTGTCGGGTAATTCGCTCTCGGAGAAGCCATTAATCAGTGGTTCAGCCCACGTCTCTCCATTCACCTTTAACTCACCTGAAAAGGCAACAAGTGCCTTCACATCGGTATAGCCCTGTTTCTTAATATAGTCTCTTGTACCAAAGTAGTATTTTAGTGCCGCCTCACGGCTTTGGGTAACAACCATGGCCTTCGCTTGGCCGTTTATTTCCTTCATAACATGGCGGCGAAAATGCTCAACAATAACTTCCACCTTTTGGCCGATTGCCGTTGGGTGGAGTTGCGCAAATCGGGCAACTCTTGGTTGTGCCTGTTTGCTTTTCAAAATGGGATCATCCTCAATGGTTTTTTCAAGCTCATAATAGGCTTTATACGTCATATAGTTTTGGAGTACGTCGAGAATAAAGCCTTCTTCAATCGCTTGCCGCATAGAATAGAGGTGAAAAGGATGAGGTAAGCCATCAGTCCCACGAGTACCAAATCGCTCTAGAGTGACATTCCGGGGGGTAGCAGTGAAAGCAAAATAACTGATATTCGGCTGGGGACCTCGGCTCTTCTGATACTCTGCGATTATATCTTCAATATCATCGCTTGAACTTGCCTCACGGGTTAGAGTTTCGGTTAATGCTTGCGCGCTTTTACCGGATTGTGAGCCGTGTGCTTCATCAACTAAGATGGCAAATTTTCGGTTTCCCTGTCCAGATATTTCCTTCAAATGGTCAGTACCAAACTTTTGGATTGTAGTAATAATGATACGCGCCCCATCGAGAATAGCCTGTTTAAGTTGGCGGGAAGTGCCATCAATTTTCTTTACTACTCCACTTGTTTGCTCAAATTGAGAAACGGTACTTTGAAGCTGCCGGTCAAGAACAATGCGATCAGTAACAATAATGACTGTATCAAAAATGGGTTGGTCTTGTTCATTGTGAAGATTTATTGCCTGGTGAGCAACCCAAGCAATAGTGTTTGATTTACCCGAGCCTGCCGAATGCTGGATAAGGTAATTTTTACCTGTTCCAAAGCTGCGAGCATGGTTCATCATCTTAGTAACAGCATCAAACTGCTGGAACCGAGGAAAAATCATTTTCTCCTTGCCCTCGGTCTCTTCAGCCGTTTCAAGGTGCATAAACCGACCAATAATATTAAGCCAGTTTTCACGAGAAAAAACGGCCTTTCCGTTTGGCAAGTCTTTATAAAGAAAAGCAACCCGAAATTCATTTGGTATGTCGGGGTTTCCTGCCCCACCTTCTCGCCCACGATTAAAAGGTAAAAAGATCGTTTTTCCATTTTGCAGCCGGGTTGTCATTGAGACATTGTCCTCATCTAGAGCAAAATGAACGAGTGCTCCCCGCTTAAATGTTAATAACGGTTCCCCAGCCGGTGACCGGTCTTGTCGGTACTGCTTTTCAGCATGGCGGAACGTTGAACCAGTAACGAGATTTTTGAGCTCTATGGTAGAAACAGGAATTCCATTGACAAATAACACAATGTCAATTTCATTTTCGTTTTTCTGGCTGTACCGTACCTGTTGAATTACACTAAGAATGTTGGCTTTATATTGTTGGACTAGATTAGGATTTAGGTTGGATGCTGGCTTAAAAAAGCACAGCGAGAACTTAATACCAGGAATCATTTTGAAGCCCTGGCGCAATACATCAAGAGTAGAACGGGTTTTTAACGCTCTTTCCAGTTGTTTAATGAATTCTGCTTCAGCGGCAGTTGTATATTGAGCCTCAAGTTTCTGCCACTCTTCCGGTTGTGTATTGCGTATAAACTTAACGACTAATTCCTTATCAAGAGCTAAAGGTCGGTTATAGTCATTCGGACTGCGTTTTTCATATCCCTGATTTTGCACAAGCTGACTAACAATATGGTCTTCTAACACAACTTCCTTATGAATTGAACCACTATAATGTGGACTTGTATTGATCATGCCTGCACCTCCTTCAATGCAGGTTGTGAAGTATTGCCGATTTCGGCTTCTATTGCTTCCATTTGCCGGTCAGTCTCCCCACGCTTACTCCAAGTAGTAATGTCAATTTGACCGGTAACAACAGCGGTTATAATATTGGAGCGGTATTCACGTAAACGTTCAAGGGATTGATCAGTTTTTGCCTTAATCTCCTCAATACGCTTTGTAATAACTCCTATATGTTCTACTATCTTATCTTGCTCAAAGCGGGGGGGAACAGGCAAGAAAACAGGTGCAAATCGGATAAAACGGAAGCGGGGTGCACGCTCTCTCACTGATGGACAAAGTACAAAGATATAATCACGCTTTGCCATACATCTTAACAAATTGGCATAGTAATGATTATTTACTTGATCGGATTTTGCTTCGCAAACAGCATACTCACCTGTTGCTTTTCCGTCTGAATCAGAAACACCTATTGCTCCTGCAAATGCATCCATTGTATTAATTACTAAGTCACCAGCTTTAATATGTTGATAACCAACTTCTTTAATTGCAAAAGTATATCCTTCAGTTCTGCGATTTTCGCGTAGAGTAACTTGACCATCTCTGAAAGCTGTTATTATCTTGTCATTTTCCTGTGGTATACGTTGTGCTTCAGAGAAAAGAAATTTTGCACGTTTTACCTCCCAGTGATCTGGAATTTCTGGAAGCCAAGGTATGTTAGTTTGCTTTTTAAGGTAATGATTGTCTATTCCGCCCGTAACTGCCTGTTCAATTTCTCGCGATAATTTTTCTTGTAAAAGATCCACCATTTGTTGCTTTTTCTCAATCAATTGAGTTATACGTAAGGTTTCACGATCTAGGAAATCAGCAATGGCTTCCTGATTATTTATATCTGGTAAATATATTTTATTACTTAAACTTTCCTTTTTTATATGCCTTGTTGTTGATCCGTGGGCATCAAAATCAGCCCATATTTGTGAATAATGTTTTAGCGAGTAATACAGGAACCTCTTTGATACTCCATTTCTAGGAATAACTTTGAAAATATGTTGGTTAAGGACAGCTTCTCCTCTGTTCCAATAGTATGAGTCAATTGTCGCAGACCACGCAAAAAGTAAATCGCCATTTACAATACGATATCTTTCATCAAAATTACCATCATAAAAGTTATCGAATGGTTGTCCACTTAGTTGTGCAATTCGTAAAATAGGAAGACCTTGATCACCCCAATCTGAGGGCTTAAAAGCGTTCCCATTTATAAAACGTGCTGCATATTTTGCTGGAATTCTCATACAATTACCTCTTTTAAGAGGCTAGCGATTTCAGTTTCGAGCTGTTTTAGCTCAATGTTAACTTGAGCTAATGGACGTGGGTTAATATACTTATAGAAATATCGGTTAAAGTTAACTTCATAGCCCACACGACCAGGTTTACTGTCCTTTTCATCACAGTACGATTCATCTACCCAAGCATCAGGTGCAAAAGGTATTACTTCACGTTCAATATATTCTCGCCAATCCTCCTTTAGAGGAACTAATTCAAAATCTCGCAATGTAGTATCAGCTATAGGTTTACCGTTGGAATCCAAAAAAATATCCGCGTTATCATCCCTCTCGCCAAGTGCTACAAAAATTTGCTCCATCAATTTTTTACTAACCTTTTTTTTGGCAGGAAGCTTGTTAAGTGCTTTTTCAATAACTGTGGAACTGGTAAAGCTTTCAGAAATCAAAGGATGTAAAACTGATATTAAAGCTTGCTTGTAATCATCATTTTGTTTCTTGAATTCACTTTTTTCCTGAAGGAGCGCAATCTTTTCCGAGGTAACTTGAAATTTCAGTCGTAAAGGTCGCTCCACCTTAACTTTACGATACCCAAATTCTTGAACTTCGAAAATCTTTGAAAATTCTCCGTAACTCTTAGCACCATTCAACATTTCGGCATAAATACGGACAATATCTTCACGCGATTCTTTAGGTATTTCCCGCTTTTTCTCACCTAAGCTTTTTCGCATAGATTGCCAGAAACGCCCACTACTTGCATCAATAAGTTGCACTTTGCCGAGACGTTCCTTTGATTTACGATTGGTTAGTAACCAAATATAAGTTTGAATACCTGTATTGTAAAAAAGGTTAATTGGGAGAGCTATGATTGCCTCAACCCAGTCGTTCTCAAACATCCAGCGACGAATTTCACTTTCCCCTTCACCGGCTGCACCACTAAAAAGCGTTGAACCATTCATAACAATACCAATGCGTGAACCTAATTCATCTTCACGCATTTTAGAAATCATATGTTGTAAGAAAAGAAGTTGCCCATCATCAACAGAAGGTAAACCTGCCCCAAACCTTCCATTATAACCTTTAGTTTCGGCTTCCTCTTTAACTGGTTCCTGATATTTCTTCCAATCCACACCATAGGGTGGGTTCGAGAGCATATAGTGAAAGTGTTTACCCTTATGAGCATCATTGGTGAGAGTATTACCAAAAGCAATTTGTTCTGGGTCATGTCCTGTGACCAGCATATCAGATTTACAAATACCGAAAGATTCTGCATTAAGTTCCTGTCCAAACAATTCAACTCGAATATCAGGATTGAAACTTTTTAAAGCTTCCTCAGTAAGGGCAAGCATACCACCTGTTCCACAGGCTGGGTCATAAACTTGCCGAATTATGCCACGACCTGAAAGTTTTGTGTCATCATTAGCGATAAGTAATTCAACTATCAGACGAATCACTTCACGAGGTGTGAAATGCTCTCCGGCGGTTTCATTGGAGATTTCAGAAAACCTTCGTATTAATTCTTCAAACAAGTACCCCATTTCAATGTTTGTTACCTTGTCAGGGTGAAGGTCAATTTGGCAAAAACGTTCAAACACTTGCCAAAGAATTCCGCCATCCTTCAACCTCTTAAGTTGTTCCGTAAAAAGGAACTTATCAAGGAAAATATCCCGGACGTTAGGAGAAAAATTAGTTATGTAGTCAAGGAGATTTGCGTGTATTTGGCTTGGTTCCTGCCCTCGCATTGTCTCAAATGAAAAACGGCTAAGGTTATATACTCGCAGCTTACTACCTGCTGCATCAAAGAGGATCATATCGCGGGTTTCATCATCAATACCTTCTGGTAAGCTCTGTTTTGCTTCTAATACTGCTTCTTTTGTCGGTTTAAGAATACAATCTAGGCGGCGCATAACAACAAAAGGCAAAATTACCTTACCATATTCGGATTGTTTAAAGTCGCCGCGTAAAATTTCCGCGATAGACCAAACAAAGGTACTTAGACTTGTTACATTCTCTATTTTCATCGAGGTAATTTTCTATTTTCAATTAATTAAAACTGGTGTTGCAACAGATTTGACACCTATTTTAACAGAAATATTGCTTCTAAACGAATAAAGAGGTCCTGCTTATTGGTATAAATTTAATATCCAATAGTTCTTAGCATTTATCTCAAAGGATTTAGGGCTCTGGCTTATTTGATATAATTATTTATATGCCCTCTCCAGAAAATCACCAATCCCGTTCGGTAGACCCTAATAAAAATGAACAAAAGTCTAGCTTGTATTTTGAAGCTGCTCGGTTTCCAACTGAACAATTTTCGGGCTTAGTATATTTTGCCGTTCAAGAAATTGTTTTTAATGCAAGTCAGGAAGATTTGTCAGCTTACCGTTTTCAGTTACAGCAACTTTGGCATGTTGCCGCACTAGGGGCTATGCCAGCAAAGGAAGTTAAAGACCAAATTCACCAGGAACTTTCAAAGGGGGAAATTGCAGAACTACCAGACCCAATAATAAATGCTTTATGGCATCGTCGTGAGGAACAATCAAAGTTAGGCTTTTGGGTTGAACGCCACCACCAGCCAGGAGTTGAAATTCCCAAAGCTCCACCTGATAAAAAATCACCTCCTTATAATAGAAAACCTAAAAAACGATAATTAAAAAAGTGGTATATCATCGCTACCGCGATAAAATACAACTCAGATAAAAATTTGTTTGAAAACCGCATTCGCCATTTTCAAATTCAAAAAGTGACACAATAATTCTGCCCTCTTGACTCACTGCGGAAAGCCGCTTTGCGGGGCGCGGAGCGACGGTAAACTGGATAGAGCAATTAGGTCACTCCACGCTATATTTCATTATTCCGCAGTGGTCAAGCCCATTCCGCTTCGCTTCAGGGCGGGCAGATTGTGGCACACAAACGGGGAGCTAAGTTGCTTTGGTGCCTGGATAGAATTGAGCGATAAAGGGTTTAAATAATGCTTAGTAACTATCTTCCTTAAAAATAAGTGATAACCTAGTTATAGCGTGTGAAGTAAGATTTTCCACGTTGGGTGATTGCCTACGATCTATGGTCCTAGGTTCCTCATAAACTATTACTGGGTTTGATAAATTTCTTCGTGTTGGAAAAGAGTAACTTGTGACCTGTCCAGCAGGAGTTTTGCCGAAACGGTGTCCTTCAATATCAAAAAATGCAATATTGTAAAGTATAGGATTAAATTCTAGATTAGTATCAAATTCACTCCATATAAGTTCATTCAACTTAAAGGCTTGCACTAAATTTGTGTAAACTATATCTTGATCAATATAATATCTTGAAAACGAATAAGAGGTATTTTCTATTTGGTGAAGTTTAGAAAATGAAACCGAAAGTGTACCGTTGTTATATAAAACTAGCCTAATATATTCTTTTCCTCTATTACCTTCCTGGGTTTGAGTAATAATGAGATTAGATTTATTAACTTTGTTCGAAACCGCTGACATATCGTCAAATAATGGAGATTCTCCTTGACGAGTTAATTGTACAATTTTTCTCAAAAACTTTTGATCAAGAAATAAATTTGGATCAAATGCTTCTTCATTTTTCAAGGGTGTTGAAACTAATTGAAGCCAGATCTTTCCCATCTCATTTGGCGGGCGCTCAGAAACTGCGGTTGCAAGACGTTGTTTAGCAGAAGGTAATAACAATTTTAATTTTTCATTATTGCTATCAGCAGTTTGTTCTAAATTAACAGTTTTTGGCGACACTGTTCCTGGAAAAGGCGGTTCTTGTGGTACTGAATGTTCTACCTCACCAGGAAAAGGCGGTGGTAATTCTGGTTTTATTCTTTCACCTTTTGCCGAAGTTAATAACAACTTTTGGGCTTCATTCTTTGATAAACCAACAAAATTTAGCCATATGATAGAGCTCAACAATCCTTCTGGGTGACATTCTCGTACTTTAATAGCAAACACTTTTCGATCTTCACCCGTAGGATCTTGTGCAAATGCGGCATACCATTCCGCTTGTGTAAACTTTGATGTTAAATAATCAGGTGACAATACCAAAAGAGTTCTGTTTGCTCTAGTACCTTTTTGCATTTCATGAACAAAATTAGATCCAGTAATAAAATCCCAAGCCTGGATGTAGCACTTGTATCCCGCCTCTTCTAACTCCCAGGCAATCCATTCTGCCCAGCCTCTATCGGCTTTGTTATAGCTAATAAAAAAATCAATGTTTTCCATATAAACCTATTTGTACTCACCTGTTTGATGACCAGAAATCTATTGGAATTATATCTGATAAACTTATTACACGTCCATTCCTATTATTTAGATTTTATCTTTTCTTACTAAAATTCTTTATTGAATGAAGCAGACTAATTTCTTTAGATTTTTGTAATATACACCAAACCAGTTTTCACTTGTGGAACCAAAACACCTATTACTGAAAAAATTATATGTTAAGTAGCTTACTCCTTAACTCATTAAAATTCATCGAATTTGTTATAATATTCTTAGAAAGAGGTACCAATATGTCAAAAGAAACAAGTCCAATACCATTTACGGAATTTTCAAACAATGTTTCTCGCTTTTTTGAACAGGTTATTAGTGAAAGCAAGCCTGTTATTGTAGAAAACGAGAAGGGTGAGCGTGCTGTTTTAAAACCTGTTATTTCGCGGAAATTACAGGGGCGAAAAAAGACACAAGCCGACCGGGAAGCATTTCTTTCTTCATTAGGAGGATGGAAAGGGGTAGATGTAGATCAGTTTTTAAAAGATAACGAAGAAAGCCGACAATTAAATACCCGTCCGCCTGTTGAACTATGAGCTATCTGCTTGATACAGATGTAGTTGCTAACGCTCTAAAAGGACGACAACGAGATGTGGACCTGGTAAAATTGTTAAGCTCTCAAGACCTTTATATCAGCATCATTACCTACGGGGAAATTTACGAAGGAGTTTATTTTAGCAGAAATCCTAAAAATGATGAGAAGGTTTTCCAGCAGTTTTTACGTTCTGTTGAGGTTATACCCCTTTCAAGGCTTATAATGCGGCGTTTCGCCCGTATTCGAGGCCAATTGCGGAAAGCAGGTGCTATGCTTTCTGATACTGATCTTTTGATTGGTACAACTGCCCTGCAGTATTCGCTTACTGTTGTAACGCACAATACTAAACATTTTCAGCGCATACCAAATCTCAAATTATATTAGCGTCACGCGATATTTAGTATAAATTTTATGGGTTGAAAACAAGATAATTATAGATAACCCAATTCCCTCCTGGTTTACCCCTAATCATTGTTTTGCCTGATTGATCTTCGTAAAGTAATCGAAAATCTATTATATTTTCTATGGTTTTACTATCTTCTTCATAAATAAGCTTTGTTTTGATAGTTGTAACAGCAGCAGCATTATCAGTAACCGTTAATATCTCAAAGCTCTTAATGTTTTTGGTGGAATAATGGGTTTTTAGTTCACCAGCTAATTTACCTGTAGTGGTTTTGTTAGTTATTCTCTTTGGTAAACTGCCGACCATTAGCCCGTATCTTTTAGTTTTCCAATTATATAAATACTTGGCTAATTCTTGCTCTGGACTACCTTCAACATATTCTTCTGGTTCTCCAGATGTAGGGAAGTCTTTTCCCGTTTGTATTACACGTGGCTCCCAACTTTCTAAACGAGCTTTATCGGCCTCATTTTCTTTTAATTGGTTTAGTACTTCTCGAAAAGAAGTTGGAGGTTTAGTTTCTTTTGGTCCTTTAAGCTCTCCCTTCTCAGCTTTTATTGCCCAATCTCGAATGGCAAATAAAGCGGCCCAGGTTTTAGCTGCAACCATTTTATTATCATATCCTAAATCCATTCCATGTTGGATTCCATGCCTGTAGGGAATACTAATTTTACCAGTGTTAATAGTTGTTCTTTTTGCTGCTAAAATTTGAGCCAGGGCTGATAAACCACTACTATGCCCTGCGAGTGAGTCCCAAGCCGTTAAATCTACGCCTTTAGCAAAGAAGCCTACATTATTAAGATCATTAACAAGCCCATCTAACTGAGCTAATATGACTGGAACACAAGCATGATACCTTTCTTCGCGATAATCAGTGAGAGCTTTTCTTGCTAAGATTATCCTTGGTCTAAATGCTTTTACAGCATTCATAAATCCCAGATGTACTTCAACCATTTCAGGGTTAAAATAATCTACTAAGTCATTTTCGGCTCCTTCAATATCACCCCCTTCGGCTTTTTCTACTGCCTTCCGAGCGATCTCAACATTCATCATTTCATAAAAAATCCAACCTCTGGTGGAAAACAAATCATTAAATCGATCAGGTATTGTTAGCATCAATTCCATGCTTTTTGCTTTTTCAAAGGTGTTGTTCAGGGTGCTTTCAATTCCAGGTACATCTGCTTTTAGCAGCTTAAATATTGGTTTAACATAAGGAAAGCCGCGTTTTGCAGCCTTAATTAATTTGATTTGTTGTTCTGCCTTTTTAATACTCGGATTGTTTTGAATACGTGGCTTCTGAGTGTTTTCATCCATAAGTTTAATTCCTAAAATCAATATTATTAAGCCTCAGGTAGAACCTGTGTTGTATTATAACTTAGAATTGAATTGATAATAGGAATCGTACAAGGTTTTTTACAAAATCCAAATTAATTTACAAAAGCTGATTTTATGTTTCAGTCTCAGTTGCTTTTTTTACCACCTGCCGAATTGCCTCATAGGAGACACCATAAAATCCGGCCAATTGCCTGAGACTTTCGCCTGCAGCGTTTTTAGTCGCTATTTCCTGCCACTTTTCTTGTGGAATCTGGGTACGGGGAGTAGAATACCGAGAGAGGCGCTTTTTTGGCTCGTTGAGCCGGAACGAGTGAGGAATAAAGTTCGGATCAATAATTTCCTGGCGCTCGTGAAGGGATACGCTCAATTTTTCGTAATTGCTTATGTGAGCCCCGTCACTTCCGCTTCTGCCATACATTGTCTGAAGCTTGACAATGTGAGAAGGGGTATAAACTCACTCGTTGGGGTTATACCCCTTATTTCATGGTCTTCGACCCTGATTTTTTCAAAAAGGGTTCTCGCAAGCTCATTACGCAGTTCCTGACTGGCGTCCTGCCAGGATACCCCGATGTTTTTCAAGTAAGTTCCCAGGCTTTCAAGTTTATCTTTTTGCGTGCTAATAGGAGCAGGCAGAGATACCAGCTCGTTACGCAGTTGTTCTTTTTTAAACCGGTATTCCTCGGCAGTCATATCGCCCCACTCGTAAATTTCTTTCAGGCGGTTCAGCCGGTTTGTTAGGGCCTGGCGCATCTTCTCGAAGCCGGGACCTTCTTCATCCTCTTTTTTGTAGGCCTCGATTATTTGCTGCTGGTAATCCTCCGGTAACTTAATGCACCTCAGGTATTGCTCTATCTGCTGTTCGTAAATCTCTAGCTTGGTAGCATGCTGCTGACACTCTTTAGCAATGCCCTGCTGCCTTTTGTAACAGTATAGATAAGGCGTACCTCTTCGGTTTCCTTGTATATGCATTTTACCACCACAATACGAACATACAAGTAACCCGGAAAGCGAATAAGTGGAAGCTTTTTTTGTTATCTTTATACTACCATATTTATTATTGGCTTCCCTGTTTCTTTTAGCTGCCTCCCATATTTCAGGATCTATAAATTTCTCGTGTTTACCCTCGATACCTTTAGTATAACTTCCCCGGCTACTGTGTCCCTTGGTATATTCTCCATCTGGTAGTTCACCCAGGTAAAAACGGCTCCTCAAAATATCGGTTACGGTGTCCTTGGTGAAAAGATTATTTCCCCAGCTACCGGTTGTACGGTAACCATAGCTATTCAATTTCTCGGCTATTTCCCTGGCAGTTGATCCGCTGGCAGCCATGTTAAAAATCATTTTGACGCCATCATAATTCGTCCTATTTGGGCCCAGGCCGATGTCCCGCCGGTCAGGAATAGGGATACCATTTTCCCCTTTAATAACTCCGAAAGGAAGTGTGCCGTTATATAAGCCTTGCAGCTTACGTTCGTTTTTACCTTTCTTGGTTTCCTGAGAGAGGTTATCCGAATAGAACTGGGCTAAAGCCCAGAGCATGTGCATGAAAAGCTTGCCTTGTGGGGTGGAGTAGTCAAGATTCGGTTCTGAGACAGAAACTAATCCTATATTACATTTACCCAGAAGTTCGAAGACCTGGACGGCTACCCTCAAGCTCCGGCTGAAGCGGTCCATCTTGTGGACAACAATAACATCAAAAAGGCCGGCCTGGGCATCCTGGAGCATTCGGGCAAATTGCGGTCTTTTCTTGATATTATCAGTTCGGGCGCTTCTACCCTCGTCGCTGTACTCGCCTACCGAAGTATAACCGTGAGCCTCCACAAATAGGCGGTAAGCGCGTTCCTGGGCTGAAATACTGTAGCCTTCAACCTGTTCTTCCGAACTTACTCTGAAATAACCTGCAGCGCGTTTATTCACCTTGACTTGGTTTTGTTGCATCCTTTGAATTACTTTCCGCTATTTCGGCCAGTATTCGAGCCAGTCGGTTTACTGCCTGGTAACTCAGCTCTATTTTATAAGGGCTGTTCAGAGGCTGTTTCATCCTTGTGCTCTCGGCAGGTAACTTACTATTTTTATCACCCTCTGGTATTGGAAAATTAGCATCCATTTTGAGACCCTACCCTTCTAGATTTTGAATATTCACGCAGGATTTGTCAAAACCCTACCTTTCCAACTTAAAAGCACCGCAGCTTTTTATTCTTTTTCCCCTCCTATCTATTTCTTCCTATTCCTTTATTATTTCCCAATCCCCCTTTCAGAATCACATCAGGTTATCAGACTCTTTGGTCATTTAGATTGTCTTCTGAAAGGTGTTTGTTTTGAGTTCAAAATGTGGGGGACACCGAAGGGGAACACTCGTGGGGAACACTGATGCCATAACCAATCCCCTCTCTTGTGTCATAGCCCACAACTGCCATAACCCACAACACTCAAATTAAATCTTTGGATGACTGGCAATTGACTCCAGCAGGACACTAATCCGGTTCAGGGTAGTTACCCGCAACCCATGAGGATTCAGCAAGGGTTTATAGATCAGGGCCTCCTTGTCATCCTCAAAAACACCGAATACCGGCAATTCCTTTGCAAGCTCCTGGTATTGTTCGATGCGCGATAACCAGAATTTCTCAGAAGCATGGACAGGTGGCAGAATAAGTACAACAGCCAGCCGGTTGTCGGAAGCTGTATAGGCCACAAAATCGTTGGCTTTTGTCGGAACGCACAGGGTTTGAAAGCCTTCTGGATTCTCCGGCTTATGTCCGGTTTGCCGGTAGATTTTCCAATTTATTGCTTCAATTAGCCGGTAACATTGACTGGTGTGTTGCTGTGAATTTCTGGCCCTTAAATTTTGGGGTTTTTCCAGGCTCCAATTCGCAAAAGAATTACTACCAGCATGTTGAACTTGCCATTCAAGAATCAGTTCTAGAGTCCTGTAAGCTACCTTTTCAGGGCTTGGTGTTCTCAGGTTATTTCTGCCAAACCCACGAAAATCGATAACTTTAGCCCCTCTAAGGAGAAGTAGCCAGCATAGTTCACCGTAAATACCCTTTTCAGACTCGTAGGAAACGCTCTTAATCATTCCCAGTTTTCTTAGCCGGTCCAGTTCTTTCCAGGTCTTCTTAACAGGCCGCTCCGGTTGCAGGAGGCTGTGAATTTGATTTGTTGTAAGAAAACGATATTGGGCTAAAAGTTGTAGGATCTGGTGCCTGCGGTCGGTTAAAGCCTTTTCCAAGCCATTCAAATGATTAACCTTGGTTGCTTCAGTCTGAGTAACCATAATCTCCTCCTACTTTATTTGGTTTCGCGTTTGGTTTGATTTCCTGCTGATTTTCAGTAATTGTCCGGGACAAACAGGGAAATATTGGTCGCAAAGGCTCTGGCTATTTCACTCTTTATTCTGTTAGCCCTGTTTGAGGTAGTTACCCATAATATTGGTGTACCTTTCTGCCTGTAAGTCTCAATTTTATTTTTGAGCATCTGGCCGTAATACTCCCCGTCAATTTCTATTTCTTGCCGGTAAACGCAACCTTCCTGAGTCTGGACGGTCATTCTGGCATCAGCTATATCGTTAAGAGTGGAAAGGGTTGAAATGCCCGATTTGATATTTCTGACAGTTTCCCGCCGAAGTTGCCGTTCGTTTTGCCATTCGATTATCCGCTTACCTTCTGCTGCAAATTGTTTTTCCAACTGCAACCTGGCCTGTTGTGCTAACAATTGTTGTTTTATTTCGCCATTGGCGGGTAAGCCAATCATAAGGTTCTTTCGCGCCGCCTGACCGAAATGGTCTTTTGCGCCTCTAACTGTCAGGGTAAAGACGAGTTGCCCAGGCTTCCTGACATGTATAAAGTGACGCTCCAACCAGCCTGCTCTTTCAAGCTGGCTTAAAAACCTCCGACAGCTTTGCACTCCTAAGCCGGGCCAGAATTTGTCGTACAAATTTTCCAGGCTGGCTAACCCATCCGTACCAACAAATTCCAGAATTTCGGTTATGCTTTTTTTCATATCCTCTCTGGTAAAAGGTTTGCCTGTTTTACTTGTGGCGACGCTTTCATGAGGATTTTCTTGAGTTTGATTTGTCATACTTCACCTTCGTATTTACCGAACATAATCTCTTCGAGAGGATCTTTTTCCTCGGACTTTCTGACCTCACTTTCTTCCTCAACAAAACTTAAATCTTCAGGGGCTTTCTTTGAATTTGAACCTTCTAATGATTTTTCTGTAATTTCTAACAAACCTTTTTCCGGTTCAGGTGCTTTATCCGATATATTTTCGAACTGCTTGCCTTTTTCTTCCTCAACAGGCTTTGCTTTCGCTTCGGGTTCTTCCTTTACTGCAACTGGCTCCGTTTTATCCTTATTTTCTTTTGAGCAAGTTACTGCATCGCTTGCTAATTGGCTACCTCCTTTTTCCTGAGTTTGAGAATTAAAGGCAGATTCTGCTTCGCCAGTTGGCCTAAGGATTACCGCTTCTTCAACCCAGGCCGGTTCTTTTGGGCTAATTTCCTTTTCCCTTTTGGATCTTTTGCCATCCAGTTGATTCTCAAGCTCCTTGACCAACTCCCGGTCCATGTTTATCACCTGAGCAGGCCAGCGATGTCCAAAGGCGTCACTCGACTCGATAATGGCATGCCTTAATGGCAAAGAACGGATTTCTGAAGGCAGGAAAAGCCGCCTCAAGCGTAGCTGCTCATTTGAACCTTCACCTTGTATACGATTGTTTATGTTAGTCCGGCTCTGACCAAGACTTGAACGGTGTTCAGACCCGCTACCGCCCGGAAAGAATTCAAGCTCGTGACCCCGGTGCCGGTTGGCGCTGCTCGAATGTCCGCTAGACTTACTGCTGTTCTGACTGTGAGTCACATAGGGCAATTCAACTTCTCCAAAGGTCCGTGAAAACCGCTCGGCATCCTCGTCTCCTACCCCGGCCATCACTATCTTGGTGCCGGAGGCTGCAAAGATAGTATTGAGTAAGGATTTACCTTTCTCTTCGATCTGGGAAAGAGTCTGGACAGCCAGGGCGTACCCGGCATTATTGCTTCTAGCATGGGCCATGCCTTTAGCGATGCTGGGCGTTACAAAGTTATGGGCTTCATCTACGGCAGCCAGCTTGAAAATACGGGTGTTGCAACCGGGCGATAAAACCGCAAAGGTGAATTGGGCCAGCACCAGCCTGCCAATCATCGGGGCAATCCGGGGATTATCTGCTACGGGAAGGCCCAACCGGACCAGGCCAGGCTTTTTAAGTAGTTCCTCAATGGTGTAAGAGCTGCTACCCGGATTTGCCACCAGTAGGGAAGAAACCGGCTCAGTTAGAAAGGGTGAAATCGCGGTAGCCAGACTGCCCAGAATGTCGTTCTTATTCTCCATTAACTTGATAATCCGACGTATCCCTGCCGCCAACAGTAACCCCTCTTGCTGTCTGTCTTCTTTAAGGTTATCCATCACCTTTTGAATCAAGCGTTCAAGTTGAGAGGAATAGGTCAGGTAATGCTGAAGCTGGGAAAGCTCCGGTAGCCGGTTGAAACTGGCGTGATGCGCAGCCACCAGGGTTGCCATAGTGTCTTTGGCGTTATTGGAAAAATACTGCTTATCTTCGCTTAATTCCGGTATAAGGGCTTCGCTCAGGCGTTCCCCAGCCTGGGCCGGTGTCACTCCTGAGAAGAGATTAATTTTTATCGAAGATGATGGGTCATTCAGGTCAAAGTTGTAATCGAAATAATCCGGGTTGAAATCGTTGCCTTTACTGTCAAAAAAGATGGCTGCTCCTTGTATTCGCCTGGAATAGGCTACAAGAGGTTGAAAAATAGAGCCTGTTTTGCCTTGACCGGGTGGGGCAACTATGGTCAGGTTAGTCTGGAGAATGCGAGAGCTTAACAGGTATGGTTCGGGTAGTTGCTTTTCCTGACGCACAAAGCTAAAGTAACCGGGGTCGCTGTCCCATAATCGCGTTACAACTCCGCCAATAACCCAACTTTTCTCGTCCGGCTCTTTACTGTTCTTCCAGGGAATAAGGCTGTTACGCTTCTCTTCGTTTTCAACCTTCTTTCTAAAGCTGAGGTAAAACATCTGGGTCAGTAACCTACCAAGCGGTTTTAGCCTGGGGTTTCCGATAGAAAGGAAGGCAGTCCAGGCAATCCCCACCAGGGCGAGATAAAAATATGGTGGGTTAAGTGGCTGTTGAAAAGGCCAGAGCCGGATTTTCACATTTCCTGAAACGCTGCCAAAATACAGACCCTTACACAGTTTTTTGGATTGGTCCGTCAGGCAATCCAACCAGAAAACGGTTGGCCGGGCATCCGCGAGGCCGTGGTGGGATATTCCATATAACCAGCTTACAAGCAGGTCAAGTCCTCCACATAAAGCAAGCAGGAGTGGAGCTATTACGAAGATCACGGTAATAGGAAATCTAAAAACACCTCCAAAAAGCCGTTTCAGTTCGCTACCAAACGTAATTCCTTTCTTAGCCGTTCGAGTTCCCCGTGAAGAATAAGGATCAAACATACTGTGCCACCTTCATCACCATTAACTTTCATCTGCTCCAAAGGATTTGTCAGGGTCGTAATCGGAAAGCCAGCAGGTTTAACAAACCCTTCCCGGCAACTGCCAGACCCAGTGGTAGCAGCCATAAAGGTCCGGTTGCCGGTGGAACATTCTGAGTTAGTCCAGCTTCTTTCACTATGGTCTGCTGGGAGGGCATGTTGGAAGCCGTTTTTGTATTCTGAGCAGCAACCGTCATTTCTGACCTGACTGTAGCCGTCAACTGGGACGGGTTAGTAGTCGCAGTCGGCTGGGGTGTTGCTGTTGCCGGTACGGTCGCGGTTGGAATTGGAGTAGAACTTGGCAAAACAAGCAGCGGACCTTTGCCACCGCTTCCAGGTGGTGCGAGCGGCACTACCAGACTTTGGGGGGTCGCTGCGGCGATTCGCTGGGCTTCCGCCATTGCAGTTGCTTCCAAAACCTCAGGTGGGACTGTTGCAGTCGCTGGTAAGGTCGCAGGTGGTTGTGTAGGTGTAGGAGTCTGCGCCTGTCCCGACTGGCTAGGCTGGTTTTGAGATTGGCCGGGAACCTGGGCAGGCACAGGTAAAGGTATACTGGTTGAAGTTGGCGCAACAGGTTTGGGTGTAGCCGTTGGAATGCTGGTAGGAGTAATAGTAGATTGCGCCGTTGATGTTGGAATAGCGGTTGGGAAAACTATGGGCGTTGCGGTCGGCTGAGGAGTGGCAGTCGGTATCGGCGTAGCTGTTGGTTGAGGAGTAACCGTCGGGAGAAGGGTGGCTGTAGGCTGGGGCGTAATGGTAGGAGCAGATTGGGTAATTTCTGGCGTCGCCGTTGGACCCGGTGTTAGCGGCTCTGGACTTAAAGTTGGTTGTATAACCGGCGTGGTGGTGCCGCCCGGTGTTCCGGTGGCCTTCGGAGAAGTGGTCGGGGTTATTCCCGGAGTGCTAATACTCTGGTCAAAGGTCATGAGTGAAAGGGTTGAACCAACATAATAGAGTGGATCAAGTTGGTCCGCCGAAATCAGCAGATAGATGATACCCCTGGTCGAGCGAGCCTTAAGGCCATACATCCGGCCAATTTTGGCAGCATCTTCGTTTACCACCAGTTCTTTTCCCTGCCAGGTCTGCCCGTGGTCGAGGCTCTGCCTGGACCAGATGTTGGGACCATCCGCCCAGATGTCCCAGATCACCCCTGTTTGAGAATTGACAGCAATAGTTGGAAAGAAAGCCCGGCCCCCGCTGTTACTGATATTCGGGGTAGTAGTCCATTTCCCAGTAGTCGCGTTCCAATGAGATATACCGGTTTGCCCTTCGACCCAGCTAACATAAATGTCGCCGCTGACAGGATCAAGTTCAGCCTGAGTCCAGATTGGCCGGGAAAGGTCATTGCCCGTGATGTTTTCAGGCGCGACCCAGCTTCCATTGGCAAGGCGCATCCGGTGATAAATGACTGAGGGACCGCCTTCTCTGAAGACACCATAAAAGACATGGGGCAGACCGGCTTTATCTACAATCAGTTCAGGCTCGGCAGGTCGGTAGCCGCTTAAGGTTCCCAGATTAAGAGGTTTACTCCAGGTATCCCCCTGAGTATCACTCTCAATAAACATGAGAGGGTCGCCATTGTCACTTCTTTCCCGGTAGATGATGAAAACCTTCTTCTGTTGGATTGAAACCGCAATGTGGGCATCAAGGGTGTATTTATCCTGACCGTAGATTTCCTTTGTTAAGTTACGGTAGAGTGGAACGTTGCCGGACCCCTTCTGAACCGAATTGTAGTAAATATTAAAAGTACCGCTATCACCTCTGAGCGACCAGACCGCGTGCAGAGTGCCAAACTCGTTAAAAGCACAGCTTCCGGTGCCAGGCAGGTCACTGAGCTTGGTAAAGGTGCCGTTCAGCCAGTTATTGCCTTCGCTGCCAGTGGTTTCACCGTATCCGCCGCTACCTACCAGGTAGGACATAGTTGAGTCGAGTGGATTAACGCAAAGGCTCGGCATACCGCCGACATAAGGTAACAAAATGGCCGGTGGCGACCATACCGGGGCAGCCGCCTCCGTCAGGTTAAAACTAAAAACAAAGAAACCTGGGCCTCCTAACAGGATTGCAATAAACATCGTGGTCAAAACAAGGCGGGAGTTGTTTATCTTCTTTAGCTGATTTCTTTTATTTCTTGACTTCGAAAGAGACTGAAGACGTTCATTCCTATTTTTTCGTAGCAGAAACATAAAGCACCTTCTTGCCTGAATAAAGGTAATTACGATTGGGTATGCTTTGTTTGTAAGATTTTAAGAATTTGGCTGGTTGAGATTCATCACACCCTGCACATCGTCCCGCGAGGTGTAAAGCCTGGCTAACTCCCGGTCTATTTCTTCCAGTTCCTGGTTACACTCGGCCAGTCGATTCTGCTGCTCAACTATTAACCGGGGATACATCAGTTCCAGCACATCATCGAGTTCAACCTGCCGCAGATAATCCAGAGTCGGCTGGGTCGCCACCCCTCTAAATCCATTTTTATCAGGAGATTGTTCGCTTTGTGGCTCAAAAGACTTGGGGGCTTCAGAACTTTCAGATTTTCCAGATGTCTTTGGATCGGGTTTCTTAGTGAACTGGAACAAACTTGTAAATTTCATCTTTCAGCCTCACTTTCTTCATCTTCTTCGCCAATATCATTACTAATGAGCTGTGGTGAGTTTTGAACTGGTTTCAGGTTTTTAACAGAGTTTGCGCGACTATCAGACTTTCTAACTTTCTTGTTCTTACTGCGGATTGGTTGAGAGGTTTCAATGCCAAAAAGCGGGTATATTTTGAACTGGAATTTCCAGAATAAGACCAGACAAACCACTCCAAAAACAGCAAGCAGGATAGAAACAAGCAGATTATTGCTGTTGTTAGGGTTGGTTGAGCTTAGGGTAGAATCATCGGATGTTGAAGTGATTACCCCTGAAACTTGGGTAAAAGTGGCATCAGGCCGGGCTATAGCAACCTGGGTTATCAGTTCAGTCGTTCCAACTGTGCTGGCTGCTGTAACTGTAGATTGAATAGTCATTGTTGTAGGGCTTACCGAGGGTGAATTGCCCTCGCCTACAGGTCCATTTGCCCCGGCAGTAGCGGCGGCGGCTGTTAGAACTGCTTGGGGTGTGACAGTAAGAGCCGGTTGGATTTCACCTGGCCAGGGAGAAGGTGAAGGAGGGGGTGGTATAGTTGGGGTCGGTTCTCCCCTTGCTTCGGCGGTCGAGGTGGCTGCCACCACAGTGGCAATATAGTCCTTACCGTCCATAAGGGTGGTGCGCGGCTTTTCGAGGCCGGCAACTGCATCACGGTTATATGCTGGACTCTGCCCTTCTTTGGAAATATCGTTGTAAACCACACTGTCGCTGCCCGATAGGACAAAACGCTGGGTTTCAGTATTTCCTCCTACCACTGCACCGGGATAGCCCCGGTACTGGTTCTGGTCGTCAGGCAGAAAGTAGGTGCCAGCCGGTTTAACATGGTCAGTCGGAGTGAATTTGAAGCGATAACCGGCATTAGGCCAGCGGCTATCGTCAAAAGCCACCACCCCGTTTTTATCGGTTTCGCCTCTGGCAATAACCGCAAAGGCTTCGTTGATTTGTAAGCCCCAGCCATAAGAAAGCACCTCGCAGGTCACCCCCTCAAGTGGGTTTCCGATAGAATCCCGCAAAACAATTGTCAGGACAGCGACAGGCTCACCTGGGGTTGCAGTTGGGTAAGTGGTTTGGGCTTGAGCAATAAGTTTATTTGTTGAGAGGAAAATTGTGATAAGTAATCCAGTAACAATTGTGACCTTGATTTGAACCTCGAATGTTTCAACCTTTACTTTCAAATTCTTTTTGAACATTATTGGCCTGCTTTCATAGCCTACTTTTCCAAAATCACATCCATTGCAAACTACCTGTTCAGGTAAGGGACTGGATTGACCCAGGCCCCGTTGATATGGATTTCGTAGTGGAGATGTTCGCCAGTCGAATAGCCGGTGCTTCCCTCGGTACCGAGTGGGTCACCCCAGCGGATTGACCGGCCAGCCGTCACCAGAGTGCGGGAAAGGTGCGGGTAGATAACCAGAAAAGGACCGGCCTCCACGTAAACCCGGATGCCAAAGCCATCGCTCTGAAACCCCGCAAAAGTAACGGTGCCATCCATGGTGGAATAAACCGTCTTATCACCTTTACTTACCATGTCATAACCCCGGTGGAACCAGGGTGCTTCTCCCCCGGTTGAAATAGCACAAGCCTGGTCCTTGAATTCCGGAAAGTCGGTACAGCCGAATGGTTGTGTCACCCAGAACGGGGAATGAAAAGGTGAACCATGCGGCCCGTAATTAGCGGGCATGGGTGTATAACGCGGGTCAGGAGTAGGCCAGCGGTCTACCGGGGTAGGGCAGGCCGTGGGGGTCGGCAGGTAAGTGATGCTGGAAGTATTGGTCGGCAAAGGAGTTTCACCAGGCGCAGCCGTAGCCACGGGAGCAGGTGGATTAGTGACTGCCACCGGAGTTGGAGTAACAAAACAGGGCGCCGGAATAGGCGTAGGGGTCCAGAATTGGACCTCACCGGTTGGAGCAATGTTAGAGTTACCTTCTTCGGAAGGAGTTCCACCTCCCCATAGCCAGCCCAGAATGCTTCCGGCGGCGGCAAGGATAGCTACAACAACAAGTATTATTAAAACCAGGCTGCCCAGCACCGGCAAACTCCCGCCACCTATTCCTACCAGTATTGCCCGTTGAACCTGTTTATTCTTGCGCTTACCCATAGTCTCACCCCGCTACCTGGGCCAGATTTAATGGTAAAGTTTCCTGGGGTCTGGTATCAAAAGCCTTGAGATGTTGAGGTGCAATAGCATACTTAACGTGTAGCCAACGCCCATCAATCAATTCAAGTGCTTCCCCGGCTTCGGCTCCCAAAAGGGTATAGACCTGCCCATCGGTCAACTCGAAGTGGTTTTTGAGACGGTGAATAGCGGTCTTCTGCTGGTGGAGAAGCACTACCCGGTCAGCATTTTCAACACATTGCAGAGCAGCCTGGTAATCGAGTAACGAGGTTATATTTTGAACCACGGCGGTCATTGAGAGGTAGAAAGCCCTCCCTCGCATGAAGAGGTCTCGAACATAGTTCCCTACATCGGTGAAGTTCTGGACCAGCAGGCCAAATTCGTCCACCACGAACATTCTGGGCCTGCGGATAGCCCTGACCATGCCCCAGGTAAAGTTGACCGTCTGGAAGATGCGGATTGGCCGGAGTAATTCTTCACCCAGGTCTTTGACATTGAAGGATATGAAACGGCGGTCAAGGGCGACATTGGTGTAACCGTTAAAAAGTTTGCCAAAGACTTCCGGGTCAACGTACTGCTCCAGATTACTGACCAGGTTCAAAGCACCCTCGGCGGCCAGGAAAGGAAAGAGGTCGCTGAGGATTGGCATACCCAGTTTAAGTTCCACAAAAGAATCTCGGATGGCGCTGCTCAGGGCAGTCAGATCTAGGCTGTCAAAGATGCCTTCTTCCTGGACCATATTTGAAAATTCTTCGGACAGCTCCTTGAACCAGGCTGGATCAGGATGCCAGACCAGGGCCGGTTTGAAAGTACGATCTCCTGAACTTTTAGAAATTTCTGCAAATAGCTCATTGGTCTCACCTTCTCCTCGATAATACCAGCGATTATCGTCAGCCAAATGACAAATTGGATGGCGACGCAGGGTGGCACCTTCTAATCCTCGGACAAGCCCGGTTGTTGGCAGGTGGTATTTCTCTTTAAGCTTATTAAAAATTAATTTCAACTTGCTCATAATTCCCTGTTTTAGCTGACCTGTTTCCGGGTCAGAATAGTTTCTCAAATAAGGCCGTAAAGGAGCGTAAAGAGAATTGTTAAGAAAGGTCTGTTCGAGCAGGCTTATCATGCTCTCGCCATCCTCGAAGTGCCGGTAAAGCCTTTTAACAGCCCGGCTGATGGCACTTCGTTCTGATGCCGATAGTTCGGCCCTGGTCATCAGTTCCAGGAGCGGAAAGAGAAAGGTCAAGCGTTCCCCGATGCTTTCGGGCTGACCGTTCAGGACATAGCGGTCCATCGGATTTATTACCGCGTTTCCCTTTGGCCCCAGGTCCAGCACCGTTCCTCCTACAAGTCTGGCAAAGTTTCCTAGTACACCCTGCGGGTCAATGTAGAAAGCCTGTAACTGGGGGTTAAGGAGCAATTCGCGCATGATTTCTACTTCCAGACTGACCGTCTTACCACCGCCGGAAGTAGCCACAAATATGGAGTGAGGATTCATCTGAATCCAGCGGTTAAAGGTTACCAGGGAGCCATCCGACTTATTGACCCCCAGGATAATTCCTCCATCCTGGGAAGCGTCCACGATACAGTTTGGCAGCAGACAGGCTAGGTTCTCGCCGGTCATGTTGGGGTGGAGAGTGCGGTCAGCGATAAACTTTTCCTGGCCCAGTAAATCCAATCCCAAAGGTAAGGCCGAGAAGAAAGCCCGCCGCTGGTTACGTAGGGCAGTCGCCACCGGAAAGCCCATTTCGGTAAGGCGCTGCCCGACCCGGCGCAGGTCTGCTTGCATCTTTTTCAGGGAACTGGCCTGGACACTGATACGGATACCGGCCTGGAACAACCGGGCATCTCCTCGTGCCAGGACATTACGCAGGTCGCGGATACTTTCGATTTTGTAGTTGCGGCTCATGTCCCCGGCGCTGGAATTGTCAGTTGCAGCCACGGCCCACAGGATTTGCTGGCGATTCTTGAGTTTGGCTTCGGCCTGTTGATTGGAAAGAGGTTTAACCTGCAAAGCCAGAAACATCTGAATATCCTTGAACCGGATTATTTCAAATAAGGCACCCAGTTTCAGATGCTTGGGGTAATCCCTCACATACAGGCTCCCAACATAGGTATTTCGGCTTCCTGATAAATTTCCTTTATTAGCCCTAGTTTTCTCAGTACCAACCCCCTTACCTGAGTCGAGAGCCTCAGTCTTGGTTCGATCACTCAGCTTCAAATAGTGGGGATATTCTTCCAGGGTAAAGCCGCCGATTCTGTGTAAAGGGCTGGCTCCGCGCCCGGTCAGGCCGGTTGTCGCGCTGCCAAGCAGTTCGCCCAGAGTGGTTATGATCTCCTCGCTATCGAGCAAATGGGCGGGCATATTGTTGTTATTAAGCTGGTCAGCCATAGACTGCGCTCTGAACCTGAGCGAATCGGCCAGAATAGCTGGTACGCTCTCATCGCCACTACCTGACCGTTTGCTAGTCCCTTTATTTGTGCGTGATATTTGCCGGTTAAGGTCACTCTGGGAAGAATCTTGACCCATTACCTGCTTCCAGCGATTCTTCAGAATTTCGGCAAAGCCCAAGCCTGTTTCTTCGTCATCCCCACCATCCTGGATAACTTCAGAGAAACTTTTAAGATCGGTAGGGGTTGCTCCAACGGCCACATAGAAATCCCGCTGGGTCAGGAAATTACCCTCGTTAAGTTTCTGGACAAAGTTTTCTTCGACCCAGTATTGCTGGCGGACCTGGGGATTAAACTCGGCGGCTCTTTTCTTATCGAGGTCGGTAAGATAACTTTGCATGTTGCGTGGTCGGCTCACCATATAGAAAGAGAAAGGACCGGGCATGTTGTTAAACAACTGGGCCGCACGGCGGACATTACCGTTCTTTTCCTGAAAGCTCATCAGTTTCATGTCCCGCCCATCAACTTTGAGTAAAGCCGAAAAAGCCCCACCTCTTAACGCCAGGCAGCCCCGGCCAACACCTTTGACCGGCAGCACTTCGGTGGTGGTAGTTGTTCCAATTTCAATATTCTGCCTGAAATTTTCGGCCAGTAACTCTTGCCCAGAAATCTTATCCGGCTGGGCTTCTTCAACCTGAAGTTTTGTTTCAACAACTGCCATTTTGTAAACTTCTCTTTCTATAACCTTTAGGTAATGCTGCCTTAGTGACTCTGTTTCCCCTGGTCCAGGTAACTAATTGGCCCTTGTAAAATTTCCTGACTTTCAACCCGCTTTGAGACCTGAATTGAAGGTTTTCGACTGTAAACCAGCGATAAGTTGATTGAAGGCTGAGTGTGGTGACTATGTTTTTCCAGGTGGAATCGCAGCCAGATAAACAGCCATTCAATACCCGCCAACCCATTGATAGGAGCATGGATGAACAGAGCCGCAAACATTGCCAGACTTACTCCAATAACCAGCCTGATAGGAAAATTGAAAGGTAGCAGGTTAAAGCTTATATAGATAAGCCCAAAGAAGAATAGCCACTGCACAAACTCTCGAATTGAAAGCCGGTTCATCAGAACCGGATCGCGGTTGGTTAGAACCCTGGCCGGGAGCCGGTATTCCAGTTCGTTATCGTCCATTGTTTCTTGTTACTCCTTATCAGTTCTACTCAGGTTTGTATCTGGACCGCTTTTGTCAGATGGTTTGGTGTCATCTGCCTTGCCTGGTTCTGGTAAGGCCAGGATTGATCGAGAGTTAGCCTGTCCATAGGGGTCAGGTATCGCTCCCGTTATTCGCGTTCGCTGGTTTTGAGATGAGGCTCGCGGCGAAGATAACGCTGGAAATTCTTGCCCCTGACTATTGCCGAAAGGATTGGCGTAATTCCCTGAAACAAGAATTACCTTGACCGGAACTATTTTGTTATCTGGTGAGTTTGCGGCTGGACTTTGTGGTTGAGGTACACCATAACCCCCATCAGTCTTGATGCTTCTACCATTCTGAGCAGTGTTGACTGGCTCGGTAAAATTATCCTCGCCTGTACCATCCGGGTTGATTCCTGGATTAACCCCTGCTGGAGAACTGCCGGATTCAGGGTTGGGACCATACTCTCGCTGGCTGGCACTGTAAAATTTATCTTCTCGCTCACTGGTAATCGTGGTATTAGTGCCGCCGTTACCGTGAGTGATTCCACCAATCCTGAAATAAGGAGCCTGAACTCCGGCCTGACTGCCGCTCCACAACAAAGAAGACTGGACATTGTAACCGAGGCCGTTTGCGAACCCGTTATATGTTCCCCGACTACTTCCCGTTGCTCCTGAAGTTGAACCTGGCATACTGACGATGGAACGTGACATAGAAGAAGCGCTGAAACTCTCGTTAAGAGAGCGGAGGGCATTTAACAATTGACGTTGCTGCTGGTCGGTATTGCCCATACCGACGGTTCCACTGCTACTGGCTTCATTCACACCGGAACCAAACCCGCTCATTCCCCCACTTGAACTGGGCTGGGCAGTTTCGAAATTATGATGTCCATTAGATGAGAGTCCGCTACTGGCCTGATTGCCAGCTTTTCGGGTTCTCGCGGTTTCTCCGGTAATTCCAGAATCAGTGTCACTTTCCGCGCTTTTATCAGTGCTGGAATTACCAAAGGCTCTGGCGGCAGATGAAGCACCTAAGGCTGTTACAGCTCCCAGCCCGGCTGCGGCTACTCCAAACATAAAGCCGCCCACTTCACCGGCTATTTTGAACATCAGAACCGCCCCGATGAACATGAATGAGCAGATGTAAACCAGTTGCAGGCAGAAACCCGCCGGGTCACCGTTGGCTGCCGGGATAGTTCCAGTAAAAGCCTTGACCAGGGCAAAACAGATGGCTACTGGAATCGGGGCTATCAACATAGCCTGGATGCTCTGTAACCAGCGCGTGAACCAGGGTCGGAACTCTTCGGTTAAACCGGCTACCACCGCTAAAGGGCTGATGGCAAACAGAATAAAGATGAGGATAGTTCTCAGGAAAAAGACCAGCCCCAGGACGATAAAGATGATAGCTACGGCCAGGCAGATAACGAACATAAAGAGTAAAAGGCCAATGTTTTTGACATTACCCACACTCCCGATGCCGCTACCACAGGCGCTAGCATTGCCGCAGTCGCCCAGCAGATTCTTGGAGATGTCTGATAATGAGGCTGCTCCGCCTATAATGGTGTCGAAAAGGATGTTAGAAATACCAAAGGCCCCGGAAATCAGCACTGCCAGGAAAAACATGGCAAAGCCACCCACCAGAATTCGGGTGAAGAAAGATAAAAATCCTTCGTGAAGTGGTTCGATCAGGCCGCCCAGAAAGTAGCTCTTGAAAATCTTGTAAAAGAGGATAAGCGGCAAAAAGATAAAAGCTACGGTATTGACCATGGAAAAGACGCTGGCGGCGGTGCAGGTCGGTCCACTACCTCCCGTTCCATTTGTACAGGAAGCAAAGTCAGTTGAAGCCAGGTTGGTAAAAACCTGCCAGAAGACGCTTATACCCAGCCGGACAGCATTGATGGCAGCGCTGCTCAAAATGCTACGAATAATATCGAGCGCCCAGCTAACGTACCAGGGACCACCGTTCTGGTCATCCACAATCTTCTGAACCGGGTCAGCACAACCAGGGGCATTTTTATTTGCCCCCACACATGGTGGATCCTGACCTGGATAGTCGCAGGCTGAAAGAAGGAGCGCCAGACCCACTAGTAAAGCGCATAGAGATAAAACCTTGACTAGAGTGTGCTTCGAACCAAAATGGGATTTAGCTGCTGGGGTTATTAGTCCAGCCTTTTCTGATTGCTCTTCAACCGAAATAATTACTTGCGGATTAGAATTCACTCTGGTCTCCTTACTATAGCCTTGACCCTAGCCGATCAGGTGTTGTTGGTCAGAAAACTCTCTAACTGGTTGCTCCAAAAGTGCCGGTGAGGAAATCGGCCAGGGGTTGGGCAAAAAGAAATAGCAATGCCCCACCCATAATGCTGAAACCGATGATGCGGAGGGACCTGATCCTGAAAGTATCGGAAACGCCGGACCACATAAATAAACCAAAGCCCGCGACGAGTAATAAGGCTATTCCAATGCCGCAGATAGACTGGATGGCACTAATGATGGATTGGGAAGCCTGCTTTATCTTGCCGGTATCAATGCCCTGGGCAAAAGCCGCAGAGGTAGTAAAAACAACCATAGCTAGAACTGCGGCTGCTTTTGCTACGAGTAATGCCAAAGCACGTTTACCCCTGTTTAATAACCACTTAATCGAATTCATACTGCAAAAAATCTTATTGAGCATGGAAGTTATCTCCTATTATTGCTTAATCAAAAGCCTACAAATAAACCTATCATTTGGACGGTGTACCTTTACCCCCACCCATGCCGGTGTCAGGTAAACCACTCGGTATCAGCCTGGTCGGTGCTGGTGAACTTGAATTCTGGACGGGAGTCGCTGTTGGTTCGGGCGTCCGAATCAGGGCAGGAGCTGGTGTTGGTGTTACCTTTTGAATAGGAGTTGTGTCAGGTGCGCCAACGGTTTGCCATACTTCATCGGGAACCGCCACTGGCGTACCGGCTGGGGTAACGCTCGCCGGAGCGTACATTGCCAGTACCGCCCGGTAAGCTAATTTCCGGGAATTCAGATAATCGTCTTTAGCCGTAACTTTTGAAGCTGACTGACCGTTCTGGTTGGGGTCTACTGGTGTTAGAGGTTGAGGGTAAGTAACCAGAATGGTAAGAATAGCATCGTCAGTTGGCGCAAAGACCCAGGTGTCACTGAGAGAAGAAGGGTCTATCTCACGTTCAGTCTGCCCATCCGGTGAAAAAGCAACCACCCGGTAAATAAAAGCATTGCCTTTGCGGTCGTAAACAGTAATTTCATCGTTTTGCTGTAGCCGCCGCAATCCGCTCAAATCTTCCTGATTACCCATAATCAGCATATTGCCGATTTCGCCGGGATAAGCGCCGGTATGAACCACCTCACCTGGTCGGGGCCAGCTAACGATGGAACTATCACTACTAGCTCCACTAATTTGAGTGATGGCTTTTAACACCGGGGTATCAATACTCAGGGCCGTGATTTTCAAGCGAGCAGGAGCCAGGAAAGCACCATGTGGGCCATTTAAGCCACCGGCCTGGCTGGTAGGGTCGCCAACTCGTGTTTCAACGCCAATATCTGCTGTTGGAGTTAGGTTTTCTTGCTCCTGTAGTTCCGATGGAGAAGGTTCAATCTGCTTGTTACTTGCTAAAGGCACAAACACAATATTTTTTTCCTTGCCTAGACTGGCAGTATTGTTGGAAGGATTTGTAGTTTGGGCAGGGGAAGGTGAACCGGAATAGGAAGGGGTTGTGGTTAAATTAGGTGCTGCTGTTATCGGAGGCTGAACTGACTTACCTCCAAGAAGACCACCCGTAGCCAAAAACAGAAAAGTACCGCCACCCCACACAAGAACAATTACAAGACCTGCCACTATGAGCCAGGGTGAAGCCAATATTTTGCCCAGCCATTTGTTTCTGGCAGCCAGTTTGCGGTTAAGCCGGTTGTTAGCCCTGATTATTTTAAGAAATGAAGGTTTGCCTTTTGAGCGGCCAGATAATTCACCGCGTTGGGTCATTTCCTCTCGTAACTCACGAGTTTTCTTAAAAGAATTATCCAGAACTGGAACAAGGGGATTCTCGTTTAGGGTCTGCTTCAAGTTTCGCTCTAAAGTCACCTGGTCGGTTGCCGTTGCTGAAAGCACACCCAGGTCAATTTTCATAAGCGAAGTATGGTCTGTTCCGGCTACAGTAATCTGACCGGAAAGAAGCTTCTGTCGCTCAGATTCCAGTTCTGTTCGCCGTTTTTCTAAGACAGTAATTTCCTCATCAAAAATAGTATGACCAGGGTTTTTTGAATCGTCATTTAAAGCTGGAATCGTCATTTTTGGTTCCTTACTGAAAAAGACAAAATAAAGCACAGACAACGGCTTTGCAGTTGTCTCAGATCCTAATAAATTATTAGATTACTAAAGTTTTGGGGTTGTTAGGGCTTTGATACCACGCAGTCGTAATTGTATTCGAGCATCAGCTTTTCGACCGCTTCTTTTGAGTAACGGATTCTGCGATGTTTCAAAATATTATTGCCACTAAACCTGATAGGGATTAATTTACCCTCGTTCATTAGCCTGTAAAGGGTACCTCTTGAAATATCGAGAAGTTCCATAACCTCTGCTGTAGTAAGCAAATTGCCTATACAATCGCCAGATTGAAGTTTCTGACTCAGGTTATCATCCATGCAACTACCGTTTCTTTGAATTTTTTACTTGAGATGCACAACAACTAAATGTTGTGGTATATTTATATCAACTCAGCTAACATTGAACAATTGCACAAATTACACATTTTTCAACTAAATTTATGGTAGCAATCACATAGGTATTATTTACCAGACTCAGTAAGGTTGGTTAATATGCTTCATCAAAAAATTGACCTGACTCTGAAGAAAAACTCCATTATTATTGCTGACGATCATCCCACTTTTAGATTAGGTTTATCTGATCTTATTTCTCGCTTCTCAACCAGTTGTCAGGTTATCGCTAATGTAGGAGATGGCAGTGAGGCGTTTAAATTATGCCTTAAAATGCATCCAGACATTTTAGTTCTGGATTTGAATTTCGCAAAAGGTGGCCCTTCAGGCTATACAGTTATTTCAAAACTTCGAGAAGCTGGTAACCAGGTCAAAATCCTTGTTCTAAGTGGCGATGAATTTCTTGATGCAACCCACGTAATTAATTTGGGCGCTGATATGTGCCTGGACAAAAATGCTCCAATCGAAGAAATTGTATCCACCCTGGATAATCTCAGCCAGCAATTTCAACCATCTTTGGCGCAGAAGCAACCTTCCACAATTACTTCCTCCTACCAAATTGCTTCTTCTAGCAATCCCCAGAAATTACTTGATAAACTCACTAAACGTGAATTAGAAGTGCTCTCCGAACTATCAACTGGTGCCAGTAATAATTCTATTGCTCTCAAATTAAGTATAGATACCAGAACCGTAAACAATCATTTAGGCTCGGTTTACGAAAAATTAGAATTAAAAAATCGAAGCGAAGCTATAGTTTTTGTTCATCAAAACAAAATATTAGTTGATGAAATTCTTATTAAGAGTCATAAGAATTTCTAATATGCCACAATAGAGCGAAAAGTAATTTAGTCATTAATACACAAAGTTAAACTTTTTCTACAGATTATTGTGTTATTTTGCGTATGTTCTTTTACCTGTATTTTGTTAGAATTTAATTGGCATTGAACGTCATCCTTTCTCCCCTCCCAAAATCAATGCAATAAAAGTAGCCTTAAACAGGAGAATAAACATGGAGATTAGCAGTAAGGTGACAACTCTACCCCAGCTTGATATTGGGTTTGAGAGTTTTAGTATTGCCAGTTTGTCAGCTAATGCGAAAAGCTCAATCGCATATCTGGCAAATAAACCGGACCTGATTGATCAATTAGCAGTAGATCGAGAAGTAGTCTGGCAAGAATGCGAAAGTCTATTTGGTAAATTCAGCGATGTTGATATTTCCACCCTGAACAAGTTATATGAACTTTTCGTTGCACCGAATTCTTACACAGTGATACCAGCCGGAACAACTCAGATAACACCCTTCAATTGCTGGGTAGGAAATGATTGTCCTTCTAATCGTTAGGATAAGTTTTTGAAGGGCGCAATATATGCTTTATGATGAATTGCCCCAACAAATTAAAGAATTGGTTAGTTTTCATCTAAACGAAGCCTTTCAGAGGTTATCGTTACAAAAGCTTGTGGTTGGTGAAACCTGTTCCCTCTTTTTAGAAAATTCATCTGCCTGGGATTTACAATTTGCCAATCTGGGTCGTATTGCGTCGGGTCTACAGGATTTAGAAAATGAGACCCCTTCTTCCCAAACAAAAATAACTCTTATAGATAATCTATCTGGCCTGGTAGTCCTGAGTTGTGGTGCATGCTGTCCTAATCCTGAAATGGCTTTGCCTGGAGCGGCGGCCCTGGACCTTATTTTTATGGCTGCTGGTTTATTTGATGATATTCAGGACCAGGATAAATCCAATTCTTTGGTGGCTAAGGTTGGCATCGGGCAAACCCTCAATATCGCCTTAACGCTTTTACTTCTGGGTCAGAATCTTCTCACTAAAACCCTTGCGGAAAATTTGCTTGGGGCAGAGGCTCTTGAACTGCTAAACCGGCTCAACCATTGTTTACTTGTTGGAATTAAAGGTCAAATGTTGGATTTGCAGGAAACCCAGATTCCTTTACAAGACAGATTAGAAAATTCCGATTTTCATCTGTTAAAAACCGGATTAAAAGCGGCTACGATTTTCAGTTATTTGACTGAATTGGGCGCAACATTAGGTCTTAAAGATCATAACCATAAATTTGTTTCCTGTTATTGCCAGTTCGGTTTTGCAGTTGGCATGGTAGCTCAATTGATTGCTGACCTCGGAGATTTCCTGGATTCAGGTAAGTCTGATAACAGAGGTCGTGATTTACGAAATAGAATGCCAACTTTGCCAACTACTTACGCTTATCAGTCTCTTGAACCAGAAATTAAAAGGCAAACATTTTTGACTCTCTGGCAAACAGTTCCTATTCCTCTTGAAGAAATAGTGCAATTAATAAAACCCACTCCTGCTGTTTCTCAAACAATCGGGCAAATTACTCGCTATACCGTTGAAGCAGAAAACTTTTTAAGAGTTGTAGACCCTGAGTTGGAGAAGGTGGAGCATCGGTCCATGTTAAATCTCCTATACACCTTCGTCGGGAGTTTGAAAGGGCTTTTTCTCCAGACTGGATTCTAGCTCATTATACTTTTAGTGATTGGTTAAATATGGAACAATTTAATTCATGGAAAACTTCTGCGAGAAAGCAAACTACTCACTATTTGGGTCAAGCTCATAAATGGTTTATTGAATTTCATAAAACTCTTAAAAGACCTTTTGCTCAATACATGGTAATACTGGCTGCTTTGTTTTGCAGTTTCATGATTGTTTTCTTAACCATATCCTACGAATATAGCTGGCACAGGCTAAGATTGCCGGCCGAATATAATTCCGGTACTTTTCCCCTTGCACCTTCTAACGCGGACAATCTCGTTAATTTTCAGGGTTTGCTTAAATCTTGCGATAGAATTATTTCTTTCGGGGATTTAAATTCCACTCAATTTAGCGAACCAGACAAAGTTCAATCTACCAACAGCCGGGTAATATTAGTCTCTACCTTGGAGGACACGTTTGATTTTCCGATAACAAAACCTCTTCATGATGGTCAAACTGTCCAGATTTGGAGTACAAAATCCAATTGGCTGACAGCAGATACTTCAAATTGTAAAAATCCAACTGGCAGCACTGGAAATTTAGAACCTTCAAATTTGAAGGATTGCCAGGGATGTTTTACTCAGCAACAACCAAACCAGCTTCAGATTAATCTCACCGAACTCAAAGCTCAAAATGGCGAATTTATCTCGATCACCCTTTTAAGTCTAATTTGCCTTTCTTTTTGTGCTTTAGGGTTATTATTTTTCTTGTTCCAGCCAAACCGGATTATTACGGTAGTGCATTGTCTGTTTTTTAACACCGTTGGCCTGGCCCTGGTTGCCCATAACAGCACCTATTACCATACTGGTAGTATAGAAAGAGTTGTTTCGATAACAACCTTTCAATTCATACCACCATTATTTGTTCATTTTGTCTTTCTTTTTCCAGATGGTGAGCCTCTAACCAAATTTGCTGTTAGATTTGTAAAATTCAGTTACTTCTCTTCAATCTTTGTTCTTATTTTTGAACTTTATGCCAATCTAATACCTGATTCCAATGGAAATATGTCGTTCTGGGAAGTAGCATTCCATAGAATAAGGTATTTAGAATTCGGCCTTTTATTCGCTGCCGGAATTATTATTCTTATTAGCAAATTTATAAAAAGTAAGCATCAGAACCGGCTACGGCTAAGACTGGCAGTTTTATCTTTATTGGTCGGCAGCCTACCAGTTTTTACTGTATTTGTTTTTAACTCCTTTTTCGGATTACTCCAGGATTGGACCGAACATTATTTTGCTTTTCTCTTAATTCCGGCGGTGTTGATTCCAGGTGGGTTTGGTTATGCGGTGGTTAAAAATAACTTGCTAGGGGTTGACATTAAGGTTCGTCGGATAGTGGTCAGGACAATTTTAATTAGCCTGGTGACTATTTTGTACCTGACCCTGACTCCTCTGATTTCATTCTTTTTCTCTTTCTGGTCGGGAATTGAAAATAACCCGGTATTTCAGGTTCTTCTAATTATCGCACTAAGTGAACTCTGCAACCTGTTTAGAAATATTCTGAACCATTTCATTGACAGAACATTTGCGGTGGACCCCTTGAATTATAACGACCTGGCTCGTAAATGGGGTACCACATTAGCAAGAACCACTGAATTGAATAAAACTTTTACTACCGTCCTTACCCAGTTACCTCAGGATTATCATTACAAAAAGTCAGCCTTACTCTTGTCCCAACCTCAACTTATTAAGATTCAGCTTAAAACCCTTCCTTCAAGTGTAGTTTCTAATTTACCATCCTCAAATACTTTAATGGTTTCATTTTCCCAGGACCAAAAAGAGTTTGATACCCAAGGAACCAATCCATCAAAAAGCCAGTTAAATTATTCTTTCTTAGAAATTAACACATCTGTTTTAAGTTATTTGCAGCATGAGGAGTGGATTTTATTTGGTCACTCAAACCTTCCTTCTACTGTTGCAAGTGAACTGGCAGATATAAAATTTGAGACTAATGTGGTCATTCCTTTGAAATTAGGAAATGAATTCTACGGTACTTTACTTCTTGGAGATAAAACAGGCGAGTTTACTCCGCCACCCAATGAACTGGATTTTTTGAGTAATATCGCCACCCAAATTTCTGCCTCGATCCATAACTCCTTACTTCTCACCGAAGCAAAGGCTATTGCTGAAAAAGAGAAAACTATAAGACTTATGTCGGAAGCCAGAACTCGCCGTGATCAGCAGGTGCGACAAAAAACCTTGTCGGAAGTGGCGGATGATTTGCACGGTGGACCCTTACAGGACTTGTTTTATTTACAAAAAGGTTTGGAACAAGTTTCAAAGGATATAGGTGCTGGATTGCCCTTAAATAATTATGATTTCAATGTTTACGCTTACAGTGTCCGGGAGGTAATTTCAAAGGTACGCCGAACTACAACTGCTCTCAGGTTATATGGTGTGGAGAAGGATTTTATCAATGGCATTAAACGCTTAATAAAAGATTTCAGCAGCTCTCATGACACAATAGAGATTATTCTCACGGTGAATACTACTCTTCCGGTGGACGAAATCCTGCCAGAACAGATTAAATTTGCTCTTTTCAGGGCAATTCAAGAAGCTTTGAATAATGCTTTTAAACATTCTCAGGCTTCAAAGGTGGAAGTTTTATTTGAGCTAGACCTTATTCAAATGCAGCTAGGGAATTCAAAGGTTACTACTTCTGAAATCCCAAATCCTTCTGATTTTGCTTCAAACTATCTTGTCGAGGTTAGAATTTCGGACAATGGTAAAGGGGTTGACGAAAAGCTTTTGGATGAATTCAATTCTGACACCTCTCCTGAACAGGAGTACGAGCAATTAGAGAAAGGTGAGCACCTCGGAATTGGTATTATCAAACAGCAAATTACCCAGTTTAGCGAAATATACCAATCGGAAATCAACTTCTACTCATCAAATAAGAACGGTTTTGAGGTGGCAATCGCTTTGCACATACCGGTTGAAACAATAGCAGTTGCATTTGATAAAGCCGTTCCTTTTGAACTTTCAGTCTAAAAAGGATTTATTTCATGATTGAGACGGTAAAGAACTGCATTGAGGTAAGCAATCTTACCAAAATCTACGAAGCTGGGGGCCGGAGTAAGGCCCGACAACCAATTGTAGCCAATGATGCTATTTCTTTAGAAATAAACCAAGGTGAAGTATTTGGGCTATTAGGGCCAAATGGTGCTGGAAAGACTACGCTGGTTAATCAAATTCTTGGATTAGCTACTCCGACCGAGGGGAGTATATTTGTTAAAGGAATTGACATTATAAAGCACCCTGCTTTCGTAAAGTCACTTGCCTCTTACTTACCACAAAGAGGTATAGCCTTTGAATATACAGAGGTTCATAAGGCCCTTCTTTTTGCCGGTCAACTTAAAGGGCTAACCAAAATTCAAGCTAAAATCCAGTCCGAGCAATTAATCGGTGAACTTGATTTGGGCGAAGTAGCCGATACGTTTTTCAATAAACTTAGCGGTGGTATGCGTCGAGTGGTTGGCCTCGGTTTAGCTTTAATGGGCCGCCCAGAAATCCTTGTCATGGATGAACCAACAAATGAACTGGACCCCGTTCGCCGCAGGCGAGTATGGAATATTATTCAAGAAATTAACCGCGAAAGAGGAATTACATGTATCCTGGTTACCCATAATGTTGCAGAAGCCGAGACCGTTCTACAGCGGGTGGCAATTATTGATAAGGGAAAAGTTCTGGCTTTAGGCACTCCCGGCAAATTAAAACAGCAAATTTCAACAGAGGCTTTCCTGGATTTAACCCTGAATGATATGCTGGAAACCCGTGACACAAAAACCATTGCTGAAGAAGTTAAATTCAAATTAGACCAACGATTTCATTCAGCTACACTTCCAGCCTTCAGATTTAGTGTTGAGAGTCCAAATAATCTCAAGATTTACCTGCCCTTTGAACAATCCGGTGAGGTAATAAATTTTATTGTTAGCGAAATTGGTCCACAGGTAATTGATGACTTCAAACTGGCTCACACCTCTTTAGAGGATGTTTATCTTCATCATGTTGGGCCGGAAGCTTCGTTAAATAAATCCGAGATAGGCTCAAGGAGTTAGAAATTGACAACAAGAGAGATTGAGGAAAACCCCACGCTAAATAAGGGTTCGCTGAAAACTTACCAGAATAACTGGTTATTACGCTCCGGGTTTAACCAGCTTTCAAGGGCCTTTAACGATTTTAGAATTATCCTCATTGAGCAAATTTATATTATTCGCCGCTACCTGGTCTATTTCTTCTTCCTAAACACGGTTGGGCCATTCGCTCTGGTTTTTGCGATGGGCCATTACGCCGGGTTTCATCCAGACCAAACAGAATTACTTCGAATCATCAGTGGAACGGTCACTTTTGCTCTTGTCACGGTAGGTTTTACATCTGTCGCGCAACGGTTAAGTATTATGAGACAGCAAGGCACTTTGCTGTACTATTGCGCCCTGCCCATAAATAAAGTTTCTTTCGTAACGGCCTTGCTTATATCGCGCCTGGTAATTCTTATTCCCAGTATCGTAACCCCAATAGTGGCCGGAATAATTATGTACAACCTGGAAATTCACCTTGATTTATGGCTTTTGGGAGTAATGATTCTAGGTGCATTTTCGCTGGTAGCTCTAGGGACAACTCTTGGGGTTCTGGTGAAATCTTACGAACTAATTTCACTGGTTTGCAACGCCTTTATAGTTGTCATGGCATTGGCTTCTCCCAATTTTATCCCGAATTACCTACTACCTTTGCCACTTCAAGTTCTGGGCTGGGTACTTCCTTCAACCTATACTTCCGATGCAATAAGCCATTGTTTAGCGGGAACTTATGACAGGGTTTCTTACTTTGATGTTTTAGTGTTAAGTGTAATGGCGCTTGTTGGTATTGTAATAACCGGAAAATTTCTGAAATGGAGTGCGGATTAAAATGAGTTTGGTAAAAATCCAGGGAAAAGAGTTAATTGTCAGTCAAGCTGGTCCAGAAGATAGCTTTGCTTCAAAACAAATGCAGGAAAGCTATACAGAAGGTGGAAGAATCTCCACAAGAGTAACCATCAAAATTGAAGATGCAAACGCGGCTCTGGATATAGCGCATCCCGGAAATTACCGCTTGTTGGCCTTTTTACCAGATGTAACAATGCCAGTAGGTACTCTTGCAGGGTGGCCGCATAAGGTCAAGGCTGCAAATAGCGACGAATTATATCCCGCCATACTGGTACATCGGTTGGCCGTTCATCCCGATTATCGCCAGCAAGGGATAGCCAAAGCTCTTTGGCTCGAACTAGACCGCTGGATAAAAAGCAACTTTGAAGCTGAGAAAGTAATTGTCTATGGGTACTATCAGAACGGTAACCAGGCTTCACGGGCCTGGTTCAAGAGCTGCGGAGGTAATTTTACAAACCTTCAAATAACTAATGCTCCAATTAAAACAGTTACCCCAACTTTGGAAATCAAGGCAGAACAAACGTATACCGTTCAGGAACTGGAACTCTCTAATAGGGATCAAATAGCAGAGGTAGTTAACAGCTTGAATGAATTCTACGCTGGATTTAGCCTTTTCAAGCCCCAGTCCGTTGATGAATTTGTAGATTGGTTAAGCCTGAAGAACGTAGGAAACTCCACCTATAAATTGAATCGTTATTATGTCGCAACTACTCCTGATAAAAAAGTCGTGGCAGGGATAGGAATTTTTGACCTGAACCAGCTTATAGATGTGCGGGTAGTCAATCCACCGGCAGCAGTTCAACTCTTGAACAAGTTATTGAAAATCTTTCCGAAAGATGGTCTTTTGAAAACCGGCCAGATGAACCGGGTCTGGTATCATCCTGATTATCTCGAAGCTGGCCGATTCTTATGGCAGGAGGTTCGGCAGCGCGAAAATAAATACAGTAACAACCTTCTGGTTAGCTTCGACTCCTCAGACAACAAATTAAGCCGCTTTTTCAATTTCAGCAAATTTCAGCCAACTACCAGGAATAATCTGGTGGTCTTAGCAGCTCCAAAGGGCTTTGTTATAAGTAGTCCAATTGTCTGAATTTTCTGCTGTTATACCTATGTTATCTAAATGGGATAGTTTAAGGTTAACTGGTGATAATTTCGCTTGTACTCTTTAGCAACCTTCCAGTCAGAATAGCACAACCATATTCTGTAACCCAGCCAGGCAAGCCATGCTGGCACTATTCCATAACCCAGCGAAACACTATCGGTGTGATGTCCAGGGAAAATCCTGGCAACCGTGTTTTCGTAGAGATGAAACCAGTTCCAGCCGTCCTGCTTGTTCAAACCATCCAACCCCAGAGTGCCAGGCAGGATTGTCAGCACCAGAACCAGAAAGAAGACCGGCACGGCACCAGGTGGCCGAGGATTTCGCTTAAAAACCCAGCCTTTCATGAGAAAAAGTGGCAGCAACCATAGTACAAAGGAAATACCAATCATTATAAAAAGCAAAGTTGCTACAAACAGGAGAAATAGCATTCCAACTACATCGCTGGATGAAATCACAATAAAAAATCCGAATAGACAGCCACCATTACCAGGGTAGGGGGATTGCCTTCTTCTCTTTTTCGACCGAACTACTTTGGGTTTTCCATCAATAATATAGATGGGACTATTTTGAGTGGTTGCCTTGAACATAAGAACCTGCATTTCTTGTTCAAAATGAAAACGACTTGGTTCTTTATCAATATAAAGACGAAAAGGTGCAGGATATTTTTTATATTTTCAAATCTCACCTGAAACTTTAGTTGTTAAGCAAAGTATAATGCAATTGTAAACCTAAATAACGGAGATAATAAAAAATGGATAAAACAAAATTGAGGAAACCAAAGATTGGTGAAGTGGTTTGTTATGTGCTTGATTCAGGTTCTGACTTTGGTCAGATCAGACCAGCTAAAATTATGGAAGTTTTCGAAACGCAAAATGGGACTGAAAAATTGAGAGCTTTGCAAGCTCCGTTACTGGTCAATCTTAAAGTCTATACCGAAAATATTGAGGAGGAAATCGAGGATTTTCAAGGAACCGATCACTTAAAGTTTTCAAGATGCCTTAATCTAGAAAAACTACCAGGTACCTGGCATTATCCGAAAACCGACAACTCCAATTCTCTAACAAAAACTCAGTCTTCCCGCTCCAGGATCCACATCACTGCATTAGGGGTGGTAGATGAGGATTATCCAGACAGGGTTATTTTATGGAACAGGATGGTATGGTGTTTATAGCAGGAAAAATTAGGCCAATATAAATAAGATCATATTGTGCTAAACTCCGGAGCTTGAATAACTAATCTATGTGTGGACAAATGCAACACAAAAGTAAAATTATCATTTTCAACTTCTGGTAGGCGCATAATTAAGGTTTTTAGCATGAAACAACGAGAACAGGCCGGTCGCTTAACTGGTCCAGGTGACAATACAAATGGCAACCAATCAGCAAAAATAAATTGATCCAACTGTTTTTAAGCCTATGAGGCTGATATATTCTTAAATAAACGCAAAATGTTTATTACAAAGAGTAAAACAAATATATCGAGGAATAAACCAGGTGAGTGGTTCAGTCTATACAATGATGGCACGGCAGATTACTGTAGCCGAAATTTGCACACCAATTTATACAATAGAAAGCTCCAATAGTATCTGGGACGGTGTTGCAGAGTGGGAAGCGTGGGGTCGGCAAAACGATTTTTTGGTTCTTTGGAATCAAGTAGCCCTTATTAGAAATAAAGGTAAAATAATTGGTTATACCAATGAAACAGATTTGAGCTTGTTTGAAGAAGACCATCCAAATATTTCACTCAATGATAAGATTTCGAGAATTAACATCCCTGTTTCTGTTAATCAGTTTTTATCGGCCGATACTCCTCTTCTGGAAATTGTAAAATTGTTTAAGGGCGAAGGGGATAAGCCGTTTTTTGTTTTAAAGGGTAATGAAATAATTGGGTGGTTAAGTTTTTCGGATTTATTCAAGCTACCTTTCCAGTTATGCATTTTCGCACTCCTGACCGGTATTGAAGGACACATGCTGGAGATTTGTGCACGTAACAGCACCCATATTATCAAAAAGATAAAACCCGAAATAGTGGATAGCTGGCGTAAGAAGTTCAATAAAGAGGAAAAGCAAAGAGCACAGCAGGGAAACTGGGAATTTAAAGAATTGAAAAAAGAAGACGGACTCAGTTACAGTGGTAACCTCATTCGCAATTACATATCGTTTTCACAAAAAGTAGAGGTTCTGAAGAAGGTTGAGGGGCTGGAAAAGTATATTCCTTTGCTGGCTCAAAAGGATAGGAACGGCAAGGAATTTATCGAGACTGCTATATCTTTAAGAAATAAAATTGCTCATGGAAGAAATTCCGGTGCTGAGTTATTAAACCCGGAAGAATTATCAATATTTTTAGATTGGTTAAGCCAATTAGAAGAGCAAATGGCTAATTTCTTAAAGCCCTTTGGTTTTTTTAAGCATTACAAAGGTATAGGAGAAGCCTAAGCCCTACCGTTTACAAGGTCCGAATACCGGTGTCGGTAAGTTATGTTATTTCTCCTTATTATAGATGCTCCTTAAAGCTACTCAAGAAGTCATTTACCTGGGAAGTGTGACTGCAACGGATTACCTTACCCCAATAATCTTTTAAGAAATAGGCGGTACTAACCCGGTTTTCCGCGACGTCTTTTACAAAAGTTTTATTTAAAGGAGAGGTATTGCTGTAATAGCTGGCACACCACCTGATAAAGTTATAAAGATTACGCCAACCGGGATGACGGTTATTACGGCGTAATTCAGCCTTCAAATGGCGGGTAATTATACGCCAGCGAGCTATCCGCCACGGTAGGTCCAACCAGACAATCGTGGTGGCTTTTTCGAACAGTTCCTCGGTCCAACCCAGAAATACACCTTCGGTTATCCAGCTTTCCTGGGCGGCTATCCGGCTAATATCTGAAAAGCGGGTTTCGAGCGAACGTTGCGGCCCAGACCCGCCTTCGTAACCGATTTCATCCAGGTCATAACACCGAATGTTCAAGCTCTGAACAATTTGCCGGGCTAATGTCGTTTTTCCACTACCGGGACCGCCGATTATATGGAATTTATGAGGATTATTTTGCATCTAGAATTAGACCTTGTGTTAAAGTCTTAAATAAGGGATTTCGGTTAGAATTTGCTTGGCCCACTCACAGCCTTTTACATCGCTTCCCGTTAACTCATCCTGCAAGAACTTCAGGTAAATTTCGATGAAATGATTCTCGAAAGCCAGCGTCTGCCGACAAAGATTACGGAGTTCTTCTCGTTCGGCAGGGTTGGTGGGAATAAGATAGTTCCATTTCCCACGGCATTTATAATAAATCTCCTCAATAAGGTCGGTCCATTCATCATTTATATATTCCCGGTAAAGCGTCCCTACTTCCCGCTTGCCCGGCACATATTGACCTGTCAGGTAAGCTATTAGCGCGGTGGCGGACCAGCCGACCAGCCGTATCAAATCACGGGTGCAGTTCACCTCGCTGCCGTCTGCCAGGCGCAACTTTCGCAGGTCATAACCAAAGAACACACCATCAACATCTGGGAAATCTAAAGGGATGGTTAAAGGCAATTTTCGATTGAAAAGATGGGCGGTGCGCCAGTAAGAAGTATGCATCCTGTCCCTAGTCCACTGCTCGATAGAAACCAGGTTAAATTTATCGCGTATTGCCGTCCCGTAGATTAGTTTACTTGCCCACATCAGACCTGGGGTTAAGCCATCCACTGCCAGGGAAGCTTCTGCCTGGATGGTTAAATCGAGTTCTACCGGGCTTAAGGCAGCACACACTTTACCCAGTTGAATTGCTATTTGCTCCTCGGTAGCGGTTTCAAAATCACCTTTGAAAACTATCAACAAATCCAGGTCGCTGCTACCAACCTGGGAATTATCGGCATAACTCCCTTCAAGATAATAGCTCTGCACCCTTCCCTTAAAATCTGACTCAAAGCGAGTTATAACGTCTTTTAATACCTGGGTGGTTTTTTCACTGGTGGTTGGCTGTAACATAAAACTAACTATCTCTTTTGAGGTTTGCTATACTTAGCTGGTTATAGTATATTTAGCTGGCTGAAAATTGTCAATATTCGAAATGTTAGTGGGAGAAATCGGCAATGGTGCGCTCAGATGTGTTTCAGGTGGTCGACAAGCCCCAGGTCCAGGGATTAGTCTTTCGAAAATTCCGAGGTGGTAGTGATATAGAACAGATGTGGCGTGTACGCCAAGAAGTGGCAAAGTGGGATAAGGTTGACCCACAGTCAAGCCGGGAGAGCTTACCGACCGCAGAAGAATTTGTGAAGGAATGGACCGGGGCAGAAATTGGTAACCCGGACTGCGTAATTGTCGAGAAAGATAACCAGGTTATAGGTTACAGCCGGATTCACTGGTGGACCGAAAAAGACGACAAGCAGGTTTATCTACACCTGGGCTGGCTGCTACCAGGGTGGCGAAACCAGGGCATCGGCACGGCAATGCTACATCTTTGCCAGTCCCTTATCGGTGAAATGGTTGCGAGAGATGGAATAACCTCAAAGGTAGAGCTGGCAGCCAATGCTTCCAGCACCGAACAGGACGCTGCCCGTTTGATGGAGGCTGAAGGTTACAAGATTGTAAATAATCTATCCGATATGGTTTTATCCGACCTGTCTGCTCTGGTCCCGGCAAACTTCCCGGCAGAAATAGAAGTTCGACCCGTTACCACTGAGCATTTCAGGGCAATCTACGAGGTTTACGCCGATGCCTACAGCACATACGAGAGGGCCCAAAAACCGGACGAGCAAGCCTTTCAAAACTTTGTAACTTACGACCTGGCCGGGGATACCGGGTTTTACCGGGTAGCCTGGAGTGGCGAACAGGCGGTAGGAATTGTATTGTGCCACCACCGAAATGAGGTCGGTACCGTTGACCAGGTGGAAGTTCGCAAAGCCTTTCAAAGGCGTGGTATTGCCCGTGCCCTCCTTACGGAAGCTTTGCAAGAGCTGTCGGCCCGTGGTATTCAGACCGCCCGGCTGTATACGGCGGCTAACAACCGGGAAGGGGCCCGCTCGTTATACGAAAGTTTAGGCTTTCGGGAGGTCAAACAGCATTATTTATACCGCAAAACCCTCAATTAAGTTTTTCTTTAGATAGCCTTAATATATTTGGTTTTAGGATTATAAAAAAGAGGACGAGATGGCATTTCCAAACTTTGAAAATAAACATCAAAACGACGCTTTTTTCAGCCCAAAAGACTTTCTAAACTATTTGCAGCAGATAAATGCTTTGCCTGAATTCGAGATTCCAGAGGCTCTTATTTTGTGTTACCAGAACTCCCTGGCCCAATATATCGAAAAGAATGAAGAAATCACCCAGGTTAATAATTCCTTCACGAGAATGTGGTTGCTTAACTCTACCGGTAATAAAGTCGGGGTATGTGCAAACTTTGGCATCGGCGCGCCCGCTGCTGCCATCATCCTTGAGGAAATGGTTGCCCTGGGCGTAAAGAAGTTCATCAGTATTGGAACGGCGGGAAGTTTACAGAACAGCTCTGACATTGGCGATATTATTGTCTGCAATAAAGCAATTCGGGATGAAGGGGTGTCACATCACTATCTAGCTTCGGATAAATATGCCTATCCTTCACCCGTTTTAACGGACCGGTTAAAGTCAGAATTGACTAAAAATGATTTAGCTTACACGGAAGGAGTAAGCTGGACGATTGATGCGATTTATCGGGAAACGGTAGCGGAAGCTCGCCATTACCAGGCTGAAGGCGTAATAACAGTTGAAATGGAAGCCTCGGCTTTAATGGCAGTGGCCCAATACCGGGAGGTTGATTTAGCCTGCGCCTTTGTTATCAGTGACTCTTTAGCTGAACTAGTAGTTAGTCTAGAATTGATTGATAAGTAGGATAACGATTTTGCAGCTTTTGGCGAGCTTTGGCATTTGTAAATTGCCAGTTCACTTTCGCACCTCTGGCGTTACGTTCATCCTCCAGAGCCGC